>ENA-UOOK01001416-UOOK01001416.1-fermentation-metagenome-genome-assembly--contig:-NODE-1416-length-31591-cov-10.369070_pt1 | contig 31591 bp, 41 predicted proteins | sample MGYA00245777_ERZ724023 | MGnify/ENA primary metagenome ERZ724023 (study PRJEB28704, sample SAMN03018312) | fermentation metagenome | biome: anthropogenic terrestrial biome; feature: soil...
ATTGATAACAATTTAAAACGTGACTTAATTATTAAAATTATGAATATAGAACAAATCATCTTCAACATTATGAAGTCAAACGCTCACACCTGGGTGCGTTATTGGCTAAGCAAAGAAATTTCAGGCTTAACGATGCCTGGCGAGTATGTGGAACTTAGAAGCGATTATTTGTCTGATAATTCTCTAAATGAATTGTTTGAAGCAGGGTTTAAAATTCAAAAGATAACAACGCAAAAGATTAATGCTGATGCCTATTGTGATGTTCTTTTGAAACGTGAATTGTGAAAGGATTATGACAGCTGAACAAAAAACAATACAAATAGATATGAAAAACGAAACCCCCACTGACGCAAATAATGTGTTAGCGGATAGTGATTTTTGGGTGGAATGCAACGTATGTAAAACTCAATTGAAAAACTGGACAGGTTCAACGCCTTGTTGCGGTTCAATTGCTTGGATGGTTGAAGATGGTAAACCAACGAAAAAACTATCTCTATTCGCTTCGGTTGGCGGTGAACCGATTAAACCTACTATTGTAGATGTGGGTGGGTAAAATCATTTCCGCTAACATAGAATTTACGAATGTTTAAAACAAAGCATATGAAATCAGCAGAACATTATTTGATGAGATGGCGGGATAATGAATTTGAACTTCATGAGTTAATCGAGTTAGCCCAAAAAGAAGCCCGGAATGAGGCGATTGATGATATACTGAAATTAATGCATGATCATGAAGAAGAAATTTACATTGGCGTTTTTGAGGACATTGAAAAATTAAAGCTATGACAAATTTGAAGATTCAATACAAAGAAACTCACGTTTTCATAAAAGATGAAAATAGTTTCACAGCTATCGGTAAAAAACCAAACGCAAAAGGAAATTATCAGGTATTCACCACCAAGCCTTTGAAGGCTTCAAATGCCGATGATCTTGAACGGTTGAACGATGAAATAACAGTGAAAGAAATTAACATTGAAAAAGGTTTTATTTTCATCCGATTAAAGAAAGGTTTCAACTATAACAGCATTGTGTCAGCTATTAAAACAGCTTTATATGCCCAAGATACCCTACCCCGTTAAACGCCGTTATAATCTCTGTTACCGGGCCAGGAAGAAAGGTTATACAATAAAAACTGCTATTAAAACTATGCTCCGTGGGAGGAATATAGATGCAGGTTTAGAAAAGCAACTATCCGCTTATGGATTTCACGTACAACTAAACTTATTCACAGATGGAAGAATTAAAAAAACAACTCCGACAAAATTACGTCAACTTTACCGATTTCATGAAAGAACAAGGCCCGCAGCAACTAATGGTTAACTACGAAGACGTGCACCGTATTGCCGACGTATTTACCAAAACACCGGTAACGTTACAGCTCCTTTCAGAAACTTTTTCTGCAGACGGAAACCAAACATTGGCATTAACCTATATGCGCGGATGGCTCTTATTCCTGAACGATTTTCTGAACATAAACAAAGGCATTCCGGCAGCTATAACAGATCAGTTGGCATACACCATCATCACCCGCCACAGATGGATTACGCTTGCCGATCTTAAGCTCATTTTCGATTTCATTCTCGAAAGCCGCTACGGAACATTCTACGGAAGCATCGACACGCAACGCATCATCACCAGTTTTGCTGAATACGCCCGAGAACGTAAGGACGTGGAAATTAAGATGAAGGAAAAAGAAGTTGAGCAACTGAAGCAAGAAGAACGTGAATACGTTGTTCCCGATTTTTCAAAATTACCCACTTTGAAAAACCTTTTCAAATAATGAAATTCTTCGTGTCTTTCGTGAATAATTGGGATCCATTGGGCACAAATAAAAACTATCAACTGGATAAGATGCTGAAATCATTCGATAATCATACAGTTGATTTTAACGAGATGATAAGAACGCTATACTTTATTCGTGAAGAATTAGACACGTTGGAACAAAATAATATTGTTGAGACTAAAATTACTTACTATATGGGCGATAGCCAAAAACATGTTCTAAAGTTCTCAACTAATTATTATACCGGATATTTAATGTTTAAAAGAATTGATTAATTAAAATGAGAGGAATTTGCTTTATAGAACCGCTTTTTAAAGATACTGCTTCCGGAAGGAAAATAGTAACACGCCGGATGAATGATCTGTACAATGTTGGCGAAGTGCTTTTTCTAAAAGAACCCTACAGGATAGAACCAGACAACGTGATAAAATATAAGTTCTCCAGCTTGCAGCCAGACAAGGAGAAATGGAGCAACAAACTGTTTATGAAAGCCGATTATGCCAGGTATTTTATAAAAATCACTGATAAACGCAGAGAACATTTACAGGAGATATCTGAAGAAGATTGCATTTTAGAAGGTGTCAGAGAGGGTAAGTGTGGCAATGAATTAAAATGGATGAAGGCATTTTATGCTCCTGGAGATAATCAACCATATTTAACCGCAAGAAGTGCCTTTGAAGAGTTAATTAATAGGATTAACGGCCCGGGAACTTGGGAAAATAACCCTGTTGTGACTCGATACGAATTTAAATTAGTTGACTTTTGAAAACGCGCATTGAAATTGAAAGTTATACTAAAACAAACAGCTTCCGCAGCGATGCGCGGGCTGTTATTTTTAATTTAAAATTATGAGTGGTAATAAAAACATTATTTTGAATAAAATATGACCCAAATTAAACTTCCTGAGATTGCGTCAAACACACTGGAGTATATTGACGATCGCATTCAAGACATTGTAGACACCATTAACCAGGCGTTTATCGTACGTACCTCCGTGTTGGATCCGTCCAAGTTTAGCATCGAAAGTCGTGATAAAAACCGGTACAAGTTTCCGCCAACTGCAGACACATTATATCTGTACCTGAAAGGTATTGGAAAAACAATTTCCAGAACAGATCTCCGCATCATTCTCCGTGAACCTAACTGGTTTGAGCAGGAAAACCCGGTGTTAGACTATTTCAACGCCATCCGTGGCACGTACAAAGGCGAAAGCCACATCGACAAGCTGTGTGAACATATTACGCCGCGCGTGTTTGACAGAGAACCGGAGTACTACCAGGAACGCATGAACACGCTCATACGAAAATGGATGGTGGCTACCGTGGCGCAATGGAAAGACAACATCCCCAATAGCGTTTCGCTTGGATTCATCGGAATGCAGGAACACATAGGAAAAACATTCTTAACCCGCTTTTTTCTTCCGGAAGAATTGGAGTCCTACTATGTTCAGCCCGAGAATGACAGCAAGTTTTCGTTGTCAGATCTGTTCACACGCTATTTAATTGTTTGTTTTGATGATATGGTCGGAATAAACCGAGGAACGGCACGCATTGAAGAATTCAAAAAACACACCCGGTCACCCAAAATTCTGGTCCAACGGCGCAACGATGAATTCCCAATCGAGAGGCCCCGCATAGCGGCCACTATGTTCACGGCCAACAGAACAGCTGAAATGGGCGGATTTCTGACGCTAAACCACGGTACGAGTAGATACGGAACAATTGAGGTTGATAGGATCGATAAACGATACTCTCAGCGTGTTAAAGTAGATCAGATGTGGGCCGAAGCGTTACTCTTGTATGAAGAGACAGAGTTTAACGCAGAATTCAGTGACGAAGAGATTCAGGAACTCCAGGAGTATAACGAACGCTACCAGGTCCAGACAGACGAAGCCAAATACGTGAACCTATACATTCTACAACCCGAAGACGAAGACGACCCGGAGGCCGGCTGGTACACTGCCAGTGATATTATTAATCACTTGAGAAAGAACCGAAAGATTATTTCAGCGGACGCGGCGAAAATTACCCCCACCAAAATGGGTTCAGCAATGACTGCAGCAGGATTCAGAAACCAATCAAAGCGTATACCGAACAAGATCTATCCCCAGTACAGATATTTTATAAAGTTTAATTTTTAATGCATATATGATATGGATGCATATGGGTACATGACATACACGAAAATATATAACTATTTATATATCAATATATTAACTATCTTATATATTTTTTTTGTGTATATAAATATTTTTTCTTCCGAGAAACGTCGCTACCTACTACAAACAAGTGTCAAATGCTTATCAGTATTTAATTTGCATATGTAGTAACCTGTTTTAATAAGTTACTACAAAGTTACTACAAATAGTTGTTATAAAATTTGCTTAATACAACATAAATACATATCTTTCAGTATGTTAATGCAAATGTAGCGTGTAGTGGGAAAAAAATTATCTTTTGAAATTATTTTTAATACATTTTCAATTTTTTAAATAATGAGCGAAAATAAACCTTACATTATCATTGATTTAGATCCTGTGTTGCAAGATTTCTTGCGTCACGAATTTGAATTTTATGAAGATGGATCCATCTTGCTTACTGATCGTCATGCGATAGGCCGCTACATAAATTCAATGTGGACACTGAGCGATAAACCTCTGAATTATGCACGCGCTGAAATTAAAAACCCGATAAAACTTTATCTTCCCATCCAACGAGATACAAAGTACATTACTCAAAATAATTTTCTATATATTCCTGCCTGGCGTCAAACTCAGATACAAACATATCTTGACTCGGAGTTTGACCGACGTATACGAGATTTTTTTTCTATAGGTTACGATTACGGTTATAAGCAGAAACAAATCATTGAAGCCATTCTGACTTATTATAATATCAAACATAACAAGCTTACGTTCGATCGAATAAAAAAATTGGATTACCGTAACCGGTGGCGATTCAAAAAAAGTATCGCTGACGAAATTTCAGCATCTATAATTTATTGAATAAAAAATTATCTCCAATATGTGAAAAATCAATCACTTAACGGAGTTTAAAAACTCACTTTTGTTATGAACAGAACAAACAACGACAGAAGGGCACATATTTGCAAATTTTATTATTGCCCTTACAACGAATGTACGATCACCGATATTCCGGGGAATAAAAACATCCAGGTATTGGCATCGTGGATAAATTTACCGATGCAAACCGCCGAACTGAAAGAAAACGAACTGCTTGCCGGTGAAATGATCGAACAGGAACTTTCTGTTGTACTGAAAGGAAAAAACACAGATATGGACAATGAGATCACCAGGTTGGTAGGCAAACAGCTTATCATCCGGTTGGATTATTCCAACGATGAAAGCCGGATTATGGGAACCCGGGACAATCCGGTTATTTTATCGGAAGAATCGGCAGGCGTTATCGCTTCGCTAACGCTGGTATCTAAACATCTATCCGCTGAGAAAACCAAAAAACTAACGTCCTTTTAGCCACACAGATTTCATCGTAAACTTGCACAATAAACGCGTTTACGATGAAATCGAATTATCTTATTACCACACTTCTACGGGGAAAATGGTTTATTGATCACCGCTTAGACATTGAAACAAGCGAGCTGATCGACAAAATTTTGGCTCGCCAGTTTGCAGGTGAAACCGCCATTTTATCGGACAATAAACCGCTTGCGTTTTCCGTTTCCACGGGTAACGATTCACAACTTACATCTTCCATCCCGGAAGATATCCCCGAAAATTCAACCGCCATTTATTCTATTGAAGGCACCATGCTTAAGTATGGCACGCTTTGCAGTTACGGAACTACCGAAATTGCAGCGGCCATTCGTGAAGCTGCTATGCACAAAAAAATAGGAAGCATTGTGCTCGATATCGATTCCGGCGGCGGTTCGGTTGACGCCATTGCGCCGTTGGTTGAAGCTATCAGGCTGGCACAAGTCAATAACAAGCCGGTACTTGCTTCGTGCGATTTATGTGCATCTGCAGCATTATTCGTTGCTTCGTATTGCGACGAAATTCACGCAGCTAATGAAATTTCGGCAGAATTCGGCTCTGTAGGTGTGATGATGTCTTTTAAAGACTATCAGAAACGCAACGAGAATCTGGGAATAACCGAACACCGGGTTTATTCAAACCTGAGCGAACATAAAAATCAGCCATTAGAGCTCGCTTTGCAGGGAAAATACGATTTGATAAAAACTGAAATGCTGGATCCGCTCGCGCTTAAATTTCAGGAAACCATCAAAGAAAACATCCCGGGACTGAAAACCGAAACCGAAGGAATTCTTTCCGGAAAAACATTCTATGCCGCCGACGCGCTGGATAACAAAATAATCAACGCTATTGGCGATTTAAACTACACGTTGAAACGCGCGCAGGAATTGCGTAAAAAGCTATTAATCAATAATTACACTAACCATTAAAATTTAACAGTATGTTCAAGCAAATTTTAGCAGTTGTACTCTCGATCTTCGGAATGAGCCATCTTCCAGTCAACAAGGAAGGTAAAAGCTTTCTCACCGATGATATGAAGGCTAAATTGACGGACGAATATGGTGACAAATTCGTCACTAAATTCGAACAAGATTTGGCGGAAGCGGAAAAAGACGGTCCCGTAGACGGGAAATCAACCGAAATGACTGAGTTGAAAAACCAGTTGACAAAAATAAAAGCGGATTTTGATGCCGCTTTGAAAGATAAAGCCGATTTGCAGGGAAAAATTGATATTCTTACAAAAGAGGAAGAAAAAGACAACCCCGTTCACGTAAAATTACAAGGACAAGGAGTGAAAACAGCATTCAAACCCAACATGAGTTTAGTGCACAATCGCGTGATTGATGCCTATTTCAAAGGCGATGTTTCGGCCATGTATTCAACAGATACAACCATCGACACATCGGAACTTCAGGCCGAATTTGGCAAGTATGTTTCTTCTGAGAAACTTGAGATCCTGCGTAAGATCACCAACGATCTGACTTGTACCGACCACATGACCACGGTTGTAACCGATAAATCAGAATGGCGCGCATCGCAAGCCGAAATAGATTCTGTTTTGCAACAATTTGTTCCATATTGGACGCCTACAGGTAAAGTAAAATTCTCACCCATCACAATCAAGAATTTCATTCTTAAAGTTAACCAGCCGATTAAGCCGGCCGATATCATTGACCAATACATCGGTTATTTGTATGATGAGAATTTAACACCGGACAAAATGCCGATCGTTAAATACATTGTTGACGGTTTGATTCTTCCTAAACTTTCAGAAGATTTGGAAACTGCCATGGCTATTGGTGACTTCAAGGAATTCGTTCCAGCCGGTGACGGAACTGCAGCCCCTGAAACCGCTGTTGTTGATAGCATGGACGGATACCTGACTATCCTGAAAGACTTGAAAGCCGCAGCTGATGCAAGCGTTACCTGGTTACTTGATGGTGTTACACTGACCGCTGAGAATATTGTTGCTTCCGTTGAATCGGCCGTTGATGCAGTTGCACCCAAATATCGGAATAAACGGATGGCTATACATGCCGATCCAGACCTGATCCGCATGTACAATCGTGCTTACCAGACGAAATATCCAAACACGAAAAACGAGGACAAAAACGAAAACCGTGTGGATTTCACCAACTTCTATTTTGTGCCAATGGAAGGGATGATAGGAAGCAAAGCTTTCTTCCTAACACCGAAAGTGAATTTCAAACACCTAATGAGTCGAGATCATCGCGAGGCAAAAGTTTACATGCAAGTGCAGAACTACGATGTGAAAGTATTTATTGAATTCAGAAAAGGAACCGGATTTGCGATGAAAGAAGCAATTTTTGCTTATTTGCCACCTGAAGCTGAGCCCGGTGCGTAAACAATGAATAACCGGAAGGAGTTTTACCCCTTTCGGTTTCATAAACCTATTTTATTCACTCTAAAAATTTATAACTATGCCATATTCATTAGTTTCTGTACCGAAAAAAAATCCTAACCAAGGCAGACCTACACCGAAGAAATTCTACGTGATCCTGTTCCGTTGGGAAGATGTTGCGAGCTATGAGCGCGACGACAAAGGTGTGAACGTTACTACGTTCGCGATGAAAGAAGGGAAAACCCCTATTGCTGTTTACGCATCCAATAAATCCATTCACCCGTACCATGAAACAAGCGGTGACGACGGAAGCAAAGGCTTCCTGCATCACGTGGATTTCGAAAGTCCTGGTAACGAACTGGAAATGGATGAACTGGTAGAAAACATTGTAAACGAAGAATTGGGAGCGATAACCGTTGCTTGCGGTACCGGTAAATGCCGGATTGCCGGAACTCCGTGTTCCCCATTGGTACTGTCAGATACGACACAAGACAATGCCGAAGCTTCAAAGCATACCATTCAGCTTGTTTCTCAAATGATTGGCCCGGCTTTGGGACACATTGCCAAGAATCTGATTCCGGTCACGGATAACGCAGATTTAAACACATATCTTGAATTAACAGTTCCCGCTGATCCTGGTGTGTAGGTTATTTTCATATTCCTGAAAACCGCCCATTGTGGCGGTTTTTTTATTGTCCTTTTATTTTCGGGTTTGCAATTGCAAATTTGTAACGCAATTTAATTTTATAAAATTATTTTCTCATGAGTAAAAAAGAAACAAAAAAGACAGTTAAAAACGTGGAAATTTCTGAACCGAAAGTAATTCAGGAAATAAATGAAACGCCTGAAGTGAATGAAACACCTGAATTGAATGATACGCTTGGAAGTGGTTTTTTTTCTGAATATAAAAAACATTTGCCTATTGTTATGCTCGTTGCATACAATTCAAAATTTGCAGAAGTGGCAAGTAAAAACTTTGTAGAAAACTTCAATGAAGACATTGAAGCTTTGGTTGTAAGATACCCCAGCGAAGATAAATCAGTTTTCGATTTGCTTCTTGAACTGATTGCCGACTACGAAACCGAAAAAATTATCCTTTTGGATAATATTATTTCCGTTTCGCCATTCACCATGGCAGATTTAGAAGTGCTTAAAGCGCAACCCCGTGTAAGCCTGAATGACAAAACAATCCGCGTGCTGAAAGACAGCAACCTACCTGTTACAGACTTCCGCACGAAAACGCCGGTTGTTTTGGAAAGAAGCAAAATTGTTCAGCTTATTGAAGAAAATCAGAGCGTTGATTTTAACGAAGTAGATTTCTTAAGCGTGTATTTCAATCGTTTTTTCAGTCAATTCAAACCAATTCTCACAGATTGGCAAAACGACAGCTTCACGCTTCCTGTTGTTAGCGAAAAGCCGTCGCACGACGTGCTGAAAGCGCAATTGCAAAGAAAGCGTTGGTTTGCCGTTTCGGCTAAATCGCTGGATGCCGTTCTGGATTTTTTCAATGAAATTGCCGACGCAAAAGAATGAAAGAAGAAATTCAATCGTGGATCAATTCAGGAGCCGACGTTTTTGAAGGCGTGATGTTGCTGGAAAAGTATTGTTCTGATCTGATTTTCGTGCGGCTTGTTAAAACAAACCCCGCGAAATTCAGATCGAAGATCTTCGCCAGGCTAAGCAACTTGTCCGGCTTGAACATTAAACCAAAAACGGCAAAAAAGGATTCGCACCGAAAGACAATCGCTTTCCGCGACGAATTTCCTTTTTTGAACGCTCCGAATTGCCCGATTGAATTAAAGGCGCTGGTTACCGATAAATTCTCTTCGTTTTACCAGTACCGGCAACTTCATGAAAAACTCTTCTCGGTGGCATCGCTCGAAGAATGCGCCGAAACCGCCAACCAACTGATGAGTAATTATCACGAAAACCGGATGATATATGCAGAGCTTGACCACTACAAAAAATACGGAAGGGTATTGGGTAATCATCCCGTTTTCGCTCATTACCGAAAAATGGAAGGTATTCGCCAACTAAGTGTTCGCGAATTGGTAAAAAAAGAAATTGCGCTTAATCACAACATCTGGAGAATTGAGTCTGAATTGAAAAAAGAAGATAAACCACACCTGGAGAATGAACGAAAAAACAGATTGAAAGAAAAACAGGCCGAACTGGCTGAAGTGCAACGATTGCTTTCATGAACAAATATTTCCGGCTCGATGATATCGAAAACAAAAAACGTTACGCGAAACATTTCTCAGCACGCTTTGAGCGTATCGAAACAATTCGCTTAAACAATCTGAAGGACCTTATCGGACGATTACCGGAAGAAAATGAGTTCTTTTTTATTGAAACCCGCAAAAGCGTGAGCGCTTTTACATTTATTCCGTACGTGATTAATAACGCCGGAAGGATAAATAACTTGTTCATTGCAACTTATTCCATAAACTCGCGCATCATTAACGCCTTATGCCGGTTTCAGGACAAAGGGCTGCTGGCGAACGTGGATATTGAGATCGGAGAATCGATAAAATACAGAAGCGTATCCACGCATAGGCTTCTTGAACAAATGGTTGCCGAACGAAACTGGTTAATAACTTATGCCTGGACGCACCGGAAAATTTCCTGCATGGCAACCGATATCGGTAAATTCGTTTCGGAAGGTTCCGGAAACTTTGGGGAAAACGCACAAATAGAACAATATTTATTTTACAAATCTGAAAAATTATATGAGTTCAGAAATCATAAAGCAGGCAACTTGGGACGATAGAAACGCACCGGACTGGATGAGTAAAATTAACTGGCAGGAATATGAAAAACTTGCTTTTATCGGATATACGCCTGAAAAATTGGCTATGTTTTATAACATAAACAAACACGAATTCATGTACTATTTCATGCAGATTGAAAGTGTACTTAAATATCATTATGATCGTGGTGTGCTATTTTACCAGGCAAAAGACGGCATTGATATGGTTACAGATGCTGCAGACAATGCTACACAGGCCCAACGGCTCGATAAATTGCGTCGTCAGGTTGAATTCGAAAAAATGAAAAACGAAGTAATCTATGGCGGATTTTAAAAAGTCGTATTTCAATGAACTGCAAGACTACATCCAGGGAGGAAGTAAAGAAGAGTTATCGAAAACAGCACAGGAATACCTGGATGCTCTTTACTTGCTGAATAATCTTCGCAGGAAGTACGGCAAGGAAAATGCTATTTCCTTTATTCAAAAACCGCCGTTAAACATAACTTACCGTCGTGCCAGGCTTATGTTCGATGAAGCCATTAATTTGTTTTATGCGGATGATGGAATCGAAAAACAAGCGTTACGAAACTTGTTTTACGAAGAATTCAACAGTGCTGCTCAGGTTGTATTGCTAACTGCAAAAGATTCCAAGGACATGGAAGTGTACGGGGACCTGAAAATGAAAGCGTATAAAGCAAAAGAACTCGATGTTCCCGAGCCGCCAAAGGTACCTGAAGAACTTTACAAAAAACCCAATAAGATTTACACGCTGGAGCCTAAACATATTAAACTGGAACGTGCCAACCGTGATTTACTGGCCGCACGAATTGATAATATGGAAATTCCTAATAGCGAAAAAACACGCCTTCGTATGGAAGCTGAAATTGAAGATATTGACTTTATAGAATTGTTTGATGAGCAGGAAAAGAAAACCAAAGCTGAGTAATGAAACGATAGAAGTGCGCTATTCGAATTGGCTAGCCCAAATGCTTGCCATAATGATGCCGCGCATACTAGCGCTCATTGCCGGACGGGGGACCTCTAAAACAGTGGATATTCAGGTAGAGCGCATCCAGGAAGCCGTTTATGACTGTCCTGGAGCACCGTTCGGCTTCGTTTCAGACACGTATACCAACCTTCACAAGAATATAATTCCGTCAATGCTTGAGGGCCTAAGACTCAAAGGATGGGAGGAAGATATCCACTATGTGATTAACAAGCGTCCACCCGATGAATGGGAAAAAAAGATGTACAACAAAGTTACATCTTGGAAACATACTATGGTTTTTTTTACCGGATTCAACTTCACATTTATTTCTTTGGACCGTCCGGCCATCGGAGCGGGTAATTCTTATGTCGGTTTATTCGGCGATGAAGTTAAATACTTTTCTGAAAAATCAATTGCCAATATTATGAAAGCCGTTCGTGGCTATAAGGCAAAGTTTGGGGAATCTCCGTTCTACAGGAGCATATCATTTACAACTGATATGCCTGATCCAAATAATATCGGGGAATCATCATGGATCTTTAACCTGGCTAAACAGAACGACAAGCAAAAGATCCTCGATTTACTAAATTGCGGATTTATTTTTAATGAAGTCAAGAAAGAATATGTTTCTGCTTTGAACTCCGGAAACAAAAAAGAAACATTATTGGCTGAACGAAACATGAAGCGTTGGGAAGATCGTTGGAAGAAGCTTCGCAAACAAACGTCATTCTTTTGGATTGCTAGTTCGTTCGTCAATGCTGATATACTTTCAAACGAATGGTTTGACGACGAATTTAGTGCAGGCTTGGAAGGCGTTAACGCTTCTATTCTTTCCATCATACCGAAACTTTCGGCCGCAGCAAGATTTTACGCTGCTTTGTCGGAAAAACATTTCTATAATGATGGGATTAATTATGACTACATCGATACCCTACCCTTCGGATCCGAGACTGACTGTAGGGAATTAAAGTACCTCGATAGTCGTATGGCTATTGAAGCCGGGCTTGATGTCGGTAATACACTTTGGTTATTGCTCTCACAAAACAAAATGAATACCATCCGGATAATGAAGGAGCTGTACACCTTACCACCGGACTACATCCGCCAGTTGGCAGATCAGTTTCTAAAATACTTTAAGCCTCATGGTCATAAACGCATGAAGCTTTATTATGACCGTGCAGCAAATAGCTATAGCAAAGTAAAACAAGACGTTGCTTCGCAACTTAAAAAAGCCATCGAAATCGACGCAGAAGGCAAACGTACTGGTTGGACGGTCCAGCTCATGTCCATTGGCCAGGGAAATATCAGCAGCAACGCCGAATACAATTTCATGATGGAATTAATGACCGGAAGAAACAAAGATCTGCCTAAACTTTTAATTGACCGGAATACTTGTCCATACCTTAAAACGCAAATGGAGAATACTAAGACGAAGGTTAAACAACGTCGTAATGGAACATCGGAGATTGTGAAGGAAAAGAAAACAGACAGTCTTCCAACAAATCGTTTATTGAAAGAATCTACAAACTTCACGGATGCATTCAAGTATCTGCTTTGCAGAAAAACATTAATGAGATTGGTTAACAGGCCAAATACAGCTACTTCTCTATCCCCTAAATCGAATTAATTTGTAGGTAGGATTTCCTATACAAAAGATGCGTGCCAGGTGGGAACTTTTCTCTCATCTACCAATATGTTAATTTCTATGCATTAATTAACATAAAATCACATTTCCCAGACATTTGGAGTGTCGTAATTGCAAGTAAAGGGCAGAGCGGGGCGGTCTCTCTTTCGTGTAAAAACATAGTAAAACACTGTTTTTACATGTTTTTCTGTTGTATATCAAAATGTTGTAAAAAAAATACGTGAAAAATTGGTCGAGAATCGGCTATTCCATTCATAAAATCGTCAATTATTATGGTTTTTTCATGCTTATAACATAAAAATATTTCTTATTTTCTTTGCTATTCAGTATATATTTATATACCTTTGTACTGTTGAATCAGTAAAGAATATACAAAATGAAGTACAGCGACTTTTTAAAGCAGGCAAGAAAAAACGGATGGCGGTTTCTCAGACGGGGAAAAGGAAGCCATGAGATTTGGGAGAAAAACGGACAGACGGTATCTATTCCCAATCATGGGACAAAAGAGATACCGAAAGGCTTAGAGAGAAGTTTAAAAAAGGAAATGGGGATATAACCTATTTCCACAACAAAATAATAAAATGAAGACAATACAAATCATAATTGAAAAAAGTTCAGATTCTTTTGGTGCATACGCCCAAAATGTAAAAGGAATTTACGGCGCTGGAGACACTGTTCAGGAGTGTAAACAATCCATATTGGATGCTATAGAAACTATTAAAACATTTGATGATTCTCAAATACCAGCCGCATTGAAAGGTGATTATGAGTTAGTGTATAAGTTTGATGCGGAAAGCCTTTTGCAATATTATAAAGGCATATTATCCAATCCTGCCATCGAACGGATTACCGGAATAAATCAAAAGTTGATACACCAATACTCTACGGGACTGAAGAAACCGCGACCGGCGCAACGCAAAAAGATTGAGCAGGGATTACACCAGTTAGGACGCGAATTATTGGCAGTAGAGCTTTAAGAACTGATTCAACACCTTTTTCTTGCAATCTACTGCATGCCGCCCCGAAAAACGGGGCGGTTTTTATTGAACACCATTTTGATTATACTGGGGCAAAAAGGTGTTCTTCTATTTTATTTTTATATATTGCAGTCACATTTATTCACAATTTTAAATTTTATGATCATGAGAAAAATTTTATCTATTGTAATCGGTTTATTGTTGTTTTCTGGAGTAATAGCTCAAGAAAATCAAGTACCTCAAACTTCTGAGCAAATTGAACAAGTAGAATATACGTATTGTGAACTACTTGGCACCAGAAAATTTCTAAGTACAAAAATTATTGTTGAAATTGATTTTGGACAAGCTAACAGTTTTTGGAAGAATAATCGTTTGCTTAAGGATGAAAACGGTAAGGCAGTTTCTTTCAACTCGATGGTAGATGCCATGAACTTTATGGGATCTCTGGGTTGGGAGTTTGTTCAAGCCTTTGTTATAACGGAAGGAAATGAGAATGTTTATCACTGGTTGCTTAAAATTAAAAAAAACACAAAGTTGGTTGAACCATAATATTGATATCATGATTTGGATAATTGTAACTATTCTTTTATTAATGGTAATTGCCATTATTTTTTCAGGAAATTCGACAAAAAAACTAGAAAAGAAAAAAGAAGAAGAATCTAAATTACAAGAAGAGGCGTATGCAAAGCTGATGCAGGAGAAAGCTGACAGAAGAAAAAAAGCATACAATGAACTGACCGAAACACGAAATGAATTTGATGCTGAATACAGTAATTCTACTTCTTTTGAATTTGATGTTGCAGGTATATTTTATAGAACGTATGAGGCTCAACAAGAAGCAAAATATTTATATGGTGGTAAAGAGGTGAAATTGAAACATGATAAAAATAACCGACACAGTGATTATGCCATAAAGATTATTGCCGAAAAATATCACATCGGTTTTGTGCCGGATGATGTTGCATACGAAATACTTCCTTATTTGCAAAAATATAAATATAAGGCAATTGTATTATTATCGTTTACTGAATTTGATTCTATAAAATTTGATGATGTAACTGAGGTAACTATAAAAGCTTATTTTTTTGATAAATAAAACAAAACCCCGAAGTGATTCGGGGTTTTGTTATGATGTTTCTAAATATTTTTTTAAATCTTCTATCGAATTAAAACGCTTCAGCTCGCCTTTGTTATCAATAAAAGCCGTGAAATCTGTTGAGTTTTCCGGTGCAAACAGTTCCGGGACGGAAACCTCCAACGCATCGGCTATTTTTTTGAGCGTTTCGAGAGTTGGATTGCCGTTGATTGCTCTTGAAAGACTTTCTCTTTTTATTTCCATTTTATTTGCTATGTCTTCAATGGTATAGCCTTTTTGCTTTATTATATCTTTTATAATCAACATAATTATTTTTTTCTTTTGACAAAGTTACTAAATCAGCATATATGTAACATTAAATATCACTTAATAAAGGTTAAAGTAATGTTAAATATCACGTATTGATATTGTTTTGTGATACTATATGTTACATTTGTATCATAAACTTACAATTAAAGGAAAAAATTATGCAGATCAATTTATCACATGCCGAATTATCGCTCATCAGCGATATCGTGAATACAGTAAACGACAGGTGTTTCACACCCGATAGAAAAGATGAAGACGGGAACTGGTACAGCAACGATGATTTTGTGATGATGCTGTCGAATGAAGAACGAGAATTATTGGAAAAAATATGTAAAAGAATATGAGTATGAAAAAAGCTTTAAATTTTGAAGTACCACGGCGCACAGTGAAGAGTTGCGGCTATGTGGCAGAAACAATGGGTAATGCCTTTTCCTTGTTGTTTGAAGGACAGGACGTGAGTTGCGAGATGCAAACGGTGAATGAACGGGTTTACCTTACTTTTTGGGGAAACGGTATTATTGCAAAAGTAGAAATGGGTGAATTGCCAACAGTTCCCGGGGAAAGGAGTGCGGTATGAAAGCAAAAGAGTTCTACGATCCAATCATGGTAGTCAATCCTTATTCAGGAAAATTGGAAAATATTGAGCCCATTTTTAAATTGAAAGATTTGTTTGATGACAGTTATATTCAAATTGCTTTGACTATTGAAGATGCCATCAGAATGCTTATTCTTTACGATGAAGAAGACAACAAAGATATTAACTGCTTTGTATCGAAAACACTGTTATACAACATAAAAGATCAATTTACAAGAATGAGTGAGTGTGAAATAACTATTCCGAAGAAAGGAGGAAAGCAATGATAACGATGCTTTACCTCATTGATGCGCCATCGCTGAAAAAGGCATTGCAAGTGGCGCTTGAGTTGGACGACACGGTAGGAATTCAGCCGGAAATGATCAGGGATTTGGGGAAGTCGTACCATTACAACGCGGAAGATGCAGAAGCAATGATTGATGAAGAGATATCGGAAGAGGATTATATTAACCGACACGTGATTGTGATGAATGGATGATAAAAAGATGGTTTTTCCAGCTTTTTATAAATAATTACTAACTTTGCTAAAAGCAATAAATTATGATTACGGAACAGGAAAAGACAGTTGCTCAAAAGACAGTTGAGAATATTGATCTGCTGATTGAACAGAAATACATGATTGTTGATACGGTGAATTATCATGTTGCGATGCTGGATAATCTTTGGAGTAAATATAAAGGTGAAATGCAATTGACGTTTTGCAAGAATCTTGTTTTCTATTGCGATATTCAAAATGCATATCATGGAAAGAAAGTGAAGAAAAATCAAAACTTGCTGATCTCATTAAAAAATAAAAAAAATGATGTTCACCCAGCATTTGTTTATTATCGAATACATGAATTGAAAAAATTGAAAAAGAAAGTAATGTAATGTAATGTAATTACTTTCTTCTTGAAGAGAGATATTTATTTAAAATTCAACTTATATCAAACGGTATGATTTGCATCATACCGTTTTTTTATGAAAACTACGCCCTATCAGGGCTTTTTTTGTTTGTCCTTTTTTCTGAAAACGTAAGCGGGTATTTTTGAATAAAAAAAATATGGATGTTTATGATGCTATTGCCGAAATGAGAAAACGAAGCAAGGATGGGAAAAGCTTTTCGTTTTCTTTTATGACTTTCAGCACAATGCGTGGAACAAGTCACGGGATAAGCGAAGTGCGCAAAGCACGGCTTGCACCCCAGGATCCTGACAACAAACACGTGTACAAGGATTACATGCTTCAATTTGTTGATTTGGACACGAACGAGACAAAACAGTGCTATCAACCTCTTTTGATGGAATTTGAAGGCGAGAAATTAGAATTGAATTAACAATTACCACTGACTAATTATTAACAATATGAGTGACAAAATAAAGCATTTCAGCGGAGTGAGTTTTGCAAAGGTAAACGCCGGAACATATGCACTTACAGGACTTGACAGCGACATATTTTACCCGGAAATGGCAAAACTGGCAGGTGATTGGGAGCGAGATCCAATTGTGTTGGGTGACGTGAAAATTATTCCTTTCGGTTTCGATAATAATTTACCGGTTCAAATCCGGGACTTACTGGAAAAAAACAATCTTGGCCCAGGCATTCTGCAACGAAAAACAGGTCTGCAGTACGGGCAAGGGCCATATTTGTACCAGTTAAAGCTGGAAAATAACGAAATTACAAAGGAGTGGACGGAAGATGCGGAAATACAGGCATGGCTTGATACATGGGATTATCGGCGTTTTGTTCGTGAATCGCTTATTGAATACAACCACATGAGTGGTTTTTTCGTGAAATATATTCTTGAAAAAGGCCGCCGTTTGGGCCAACACCCCGTTGTTAAGCGAATGGTTTGCCTGCATAACACGGATTGTCGACTTGAATATCCGGGAAAGTTTAAAAGCCTGGAAGATGTGGTGAATATAGTTATGGCCGATTTTGAAGCTAACCAACCGCGCGATGCGTACAAATATCCCCGTTATGATCTGACGAATCCAGGTAAACACGGCGTTTCTATCGATTACCACTCATTACGAAGTTTTGCCCACCGCATGTATAGCGTGCCGTCATTTTTGGGGACTATCCCGTGGGTTAAGCGGGCTAATGATTTGCCTGATATTATTGCATACCTTACTGAAAACATGATTGCTGCTGCTTATCACGTTCATGAACCTGCCGAATATTGGGAAGAAAAACGTAATATCCTTATTCAAATGAATCCTGAAGCGGATGAAGCTTTTATAGCCGTTCAATTAGGAAAATTACGTGATGAGTTAACTGAAACTATCGCCAAAGTATTGAGTGGGAAAAAGAACACGGGTAAATTCTTTGAAAGCATTGATTTCACGGATCCGGAAAGTGGAGAGCGCTGTGAGTGGAAGATTGAACCCATTGAAATGAACATCGACAAATTTGTGGATGCACAAACAAAGATTTCAAGATTGGCGGACAGTTCTACTACCTCTGGATTTGGGCTGAACCCGGCGTTATCGAATATTATTATTGACGGGAAAGGTGATAGCGGCAGCCAAATGATTTATGCACTGAAAATATTTTACGCGGCAGATACGCAAATAGCTGAAGATATTGTTTTTGAACCGATAAACAGGGCTTTACAACTTAATTTTCCTAATAAAAAATTAGCCATGGGCCTTTATCGCCAGGCAGTAAACAAGGAAAATAACGTGAGCGCCGGTAACCGCATGACGAATAACATTTAAAACTTATAACTATGCTATTCAACAAAGACAACAGAGGTAACGAAGAATTACGAAAGCTTACAGGAAATTATTATGCCAATAACGATTTTACCAAGGTGGAACAAGACATAATCCTGAGCGAAGAAGAGCTGGTAAAGATTATCGGACCTGGTGTATATGGACGAGCTGAATCGTATTACAAAAACAAAAATGAGGGCCTTACAGAACAACAAATAGAAGTGGAAGAAGAATTGTTGATCCGCATTCAACTTCCCATTGCTATTTATGCCACATTTATGATGTACCGGAAAAACGATCTGAGCCATGAAGGCAGCGGACGCAAATTCAAGATAGATCCCGAAAGCGAAAAACTTCCCTGGCAATGGCAGCTTGAACGCGATGATGAAGTGCAGCTTGAAAACTATTATCGGAGTATTGACCGGCTTATCGACTGGATGGATGCCAATGAAATAGCGGAATGGATAAATACGGATACCAAAAAGGAAATGGCCAAACAACTGATAAATAATGCAGCCGTTTTTGACCGGTATTATCCCATTGAGCGAAGTAGCCGTTTTTTTGTGATGATTTCTCCCTTTGTGAGGGAAGTGGAACGCAAATACATTCGCCCGGCAATGGGGAAAGAATTATATGAAAAGTATATCGGGAAAGTAACCGAACCGGAATTGACTGAAGATGAAATTGAGCTGAAAGAATGGATCCTTCCAGCTATTCCGCTGCTTACCATGAGCATTGCACTGAGGCGAATGCCGTTGGGGCTTATTCCGTTTGGGGTTGTAAGAAATTACAAGGCCGATCGACAAACGATGAACGCATCAAACCCGGCAACCATGGAAGAAATATTTGCTTTTGCACGTGACCTAGAAAAACAGGGACTTGCAGCTGTTGCCGAATTTAAAAAAGAGCGATCGGCAGGGAATGTTCTTTTCCCTTTACTGCCTAATAATGATCCGGCAAATAAGTACATGAAAGTTTAAACAGATATCTACTAAAAACAATAGAGATGCCAGTAATACCTCCAAATATAATTGATCCTATTTATAAATTCAGGCCATGGTTGCAGGGGCTTCCAGCTGTAAGTTTAAGCAGCATGTTTCCAGATTTATCTGTTGTGGATATAAACAGATCAGTTGATTTTTCCGTGAGTACGACAGAATCGGGAATCATCCTGCAGGAGCATTATGTAACTAATGAGTTTTGGCATGCAGATATTAAAGGTTTACGCGAGATTTTGTCGATGTATTTGCAGCGAAAAAATATAAACTTGATCATTCAGGGACAAAACAACCAGCTGAGCGATGTCTTTACCTTTACTGTGAATGGTGAAGAGAAAACAAGCGAAATTATTTATTGCAGGATTAAGTCCGATATACCGGCAGAAGAATTTAAAGGAAATCTTTATCTTAATACGCAGTACCTGAAGAAAGTTACCACGGTTGGCGCCAACGAGTTTCTTACCCGGTATTTCGTGGATGCAACTAAAACCGTGGGAGTAAAAATGTATTACCGTTCGGGAGAATCTGTGGCAAGTACTGATTATGTTACGCTTATTTCCGGTGTTACTGGTTTTTATACTTTCGATGCTTCGTTTACCAGGATAAAAACGTTTTTTCCGGATATTCCGGCAGATGATTGTCTTTTTTACCGGGTGGGAACCGATACGCAAAACGTGGAATACATGATTGATCGGAGCAACTACCTAACGTTGCAACAGCTTGTTTTTATGAACGCTTTCGGCGCGGCAGAAACGTTGCAGATACGGGGTGAAATTGTTCGCCATATCGATCCCAGTTTCGATGAAGGAAAAGTAAACCGCATTTCACGCAAATGGAATCAAAAGGAAAATGAAACATTTGAGGCAAGCAGCGGGAAAATATTCCTTCGGGATGAATACGATATCTGGCGCGATATGTTTATGAGTCCTGATGTGTACCTGTATGTGAACGGCACGCCGCGAAAGATTTTTGTTACCGAAGCTAAGAACAGTATTAACCGCATTCACGGTATAAATACATCGCTAAAATTTACCTTTCGGTTTGCCGAAGAAAATGATACATGGGATTATATGCGATTTATTGAGTGGATCCTTTCGAGAGGCGTGTGGAATGACGGTGGAGTATGGATGGATAGTGGTCAATGGAATGATAATCAGGAATAAAGAAATTAAGTATGGTTGATCCGACGAGAGAAGATATTGAGTTTTTATTTCAGGAAGAAGTGTTGAGTCTACACGGAGAGTTTCTTGCTGATTTACTTCAGGATACACTTGAAGAAAAAAACATAATTTATGAAGGTGACCTCCATGATGTGCTGAATTATGAAACTTTTAAAAAAGGCACAAAACGTGGTTTACGTTTATCTTTTTTTGATTACGGAAGGTTTATCGAGATCAGAAAACACAAACGTAAGAGTAAAATGGATGTGAACACTAATCGAGATATTTGGGGAATAAAAGAAAATACCATGCAAAGAAAATCAAAGGACACTGATTGGTATAGCAGGAATGTTTACGGAAGTCTTAACCGTTTGATCGGTGTTTTGATGAATGAATTCTCTGATCAGGAAATTGCACGCCTGAAAAAAATTATTACCAACCGTATAGATTTGAAAATATGAGTTTGAAAATTGACAGGGTACAACTGGAAATTGTTATCGGGAACGATCAGGCCCGTAAACGCATGCGTGAAATTGACGAAGAAGTCCGCCAATTAAACCGTGAAATTACAAAAATGCAAAAAACAGGGGCCGATACTTCGGCTCATGAGGCACGTGTGAAAGCGCTTCGGACTGAATACGATAAATTGACCAATCAAATAGGATTGACTGGTTTATCAATGAAGGAACTTCGTAACCGACAAAAAGATTTAAATGCCATTTTAAATCAATTACCAGGAGACAGCCCTCTTTACAAGCAATATAGAAAACAACTCGATGATGTTAACAATCGACTACGTGAATTAAGGGGGAATGCTAGGCAAACAGAAAGCGCTTTAAGTAAGTTCGCTAATGGTTTTAATAAATATTTGCCAATTGTTGCAGGCTTTGTCGCCACCATCACCGGAACTGTTATGAGTTTCCGTAAAATAGCTGAAGAGATTGCACAAATGGACGACTATTATGCCGATGCCATGAAAACGACCGGAATGACACGTGACCAGATTACAAATCTGAACGAGGAATTCAAGAAGATGGATACACGGACCAGTCGGGAACAATTAAACCTGTTGGCACGTGATGCCGGAAAGCTGGGTAAGAGTAGCAAGAAAGACGTGCTTGATTTCGTGGAAGCAGGAAACCAGATTAATGTAGCTCTGGGTGAAGATCTGGGCGAAGAAGCTATACGGAACATTGGGAAAATAATTGATGTCTTTAAACTTTCCACCAAAGAGATGGAAAGAATGGACCTTAAAGGACAGATGTTGTCTGTTGGATCAGCCATTAACGAATTAGGACAAAGCAGTACGGCAAGTGAAGCCTATCTGGTTAATTTCACACAACGTTTGGGTGGTGTAGCTTCTCAAGCCGGTATTTCACTTCAAAATATTTTGGGTTACGCTTCTGCACTCGATCAATCAGGACAGGCTGTTGAAATGTCGGCAACAGCTTTGCAGAAATTCATTATGTCTATGATGGGTGATCCTGCAAAATATGCCCGTATAGCAGGTATCGAAGTAAAGAAATTTTCTGATATTCTTGCTACCGATGCGAATACAGCTATTAAAATGGTGTTACGTTCACTTAGTGAAAAAGGTGGATTTAAACAGCTTGTTCCTATATTTCAAGAAATGGGAATGGATGGTGCCAGGGCTGTTGGTGTTCTGTCCGCGCTTGCGACCAATATAGAAAAAGTGGATGAAGCGCAACGGATATCAAATGATGCTTTTGCCGAAGGCACATCGATCACCCAGGAGTATAACGTGAAGAATGAGAACATGATGGCCCGTTTGGAAAAGGCCAGAAAAGAATTTAAAGAGGCCCGCCTTGAATTGGGAGAACGTTTAAATCCCGCATTGCTGAAAAGTACCAGCATAATGACATATTTAATTAAAGTGTTACCTGAAGTTTTTAACTGGTTAGATAAATACGGCGGCATAGTTTTCAAACTGACTGCTTTGATATTGGCTTACAACATTGGTTTAAAAGCACAAACCGTATGGACAAAACTTGCGTTGGTAGAGAAAATAAAACTTACCATTGCCAGTATCCGGGAAACGGCTTCAATGATTGCGCTAAATTTACAATATGTTGCCGGAAGTCGCAACGTTGGCCAATTCACACGTAGTATAAAAGCTCTTTGGGCAACACTTAGTTTAAATCCATGGGGAGCCGTTATTGCCGGACTTACAGCCATCGGCATTCTTGTTTATGAATTGACTACCCGTAACAAAAAGTTCACAGATCAGGCTTCGGCTATGGTAGAGATAAATAAAAAAATAGCTGAAAGTGTAGGACGTGAACGTGGTGAAGTTGAAATGTTGCTGGGCGTTGCAAGAAACGAAAGCATTTCAAAAAACGAGCGCATCAAAGCCATTAACCGTTTAAATGAAATATCTCCGGAATATTTGGGAAATTTGAGATTAGAAAATATTAATACAGATGCTGCTCGCATTGCTGTTGACAAGTATACGCAGGCAATTAAAGAAAATGCTAAACAAAAAGCGGTTGCCGATAAAGTGGGCGATCTATTCACTAAACGGTTAGAGAAAGAGACTGAAATTCTTGAACAACAGGAAAGAAAGTCAAAAGGTGGCAGCGAAATAAAAAACTTAGCCGATAGAAAAATATTTCAGATTCAACAAGAAATTAAAGCTATTGATCAACAGATTGAAACATACTCTAAACTCGGTCAGACGTTGAATTCCAATAAACAAATCAATGATGATTCATGGTTTTCTAAATCTATGCAGCTTGAGCGTGAAAAAAAAATACTTGGCGAGTTAGAAGCACAACAGGCAGCTTTGTATAATAAATCAATTCCATCGGGTGTATTGAAGGATGGCAATATTCCCTCCTGGGGAACAAGTGCCGGATTTTCCGATCAGGCTCAATTTAATTTGCTTACTCAGCGTATTGAAAAACAGCGTGAATTAGTAGCTGAGAAAGAAAAAGAACTTGAGGTTTCTAAAAAGATAGTCAATACAGACAGCGGAAAACTTGATAAAACTCTTGGAGTGACATCCGTTACGGAGATGGAAGATGATCCGGTTAAGAAACGTGAAGATGAACTGAAAGCACTCAATCAGAAAGAATTGTTGTTGCTGAAACAGAAATTGCTGGATAAGAAAATTACCGAAGAACAATATAATCAAGATTCGTTTTCGCTGGAACATGATCTACTAGTAAAACGAAAAAATCTGTATGAACAATTTGGTCTTGATTCAACAAATATTGATATTGCCATTACCGATATGCTTATCGGTGAAGTTAACCGCCGTTACAAATTTGAACAGGACGCTGCAAAAGAAAATGAAAAAGAACTGGAAGCTATTCGTAAAGATGCCGATGAAACCCGTAAAAAAGAAGATGATCAGCGGAAAAAAGACTTAGAAGATCGCAGAAGGGCATTATTGAACGATATTTCCGACGAACATACCGATCTTTTTCAAAAGCTTTTTGATTTGAATATTGAGTGGTTAACTGATTTTCTTGAAAAACACGGCGTTGCGGCTTCGCGTATTGCCGAAACTGCCGGAAATATAGTTAACGCTGCTCTTAATTTCAACAAGGCCGAAGAAATGGCCGTGGAGCGGAAGTACGATAAAATGATAAAGGCGGCCGGAAATAACAGTCAGCGGGTTCAGCAATTAGAAGAGGAGAAAGAAAAGAAGCTTCACGCCATTCGCGCCAAATATGCCGATAAACAGTTTATCATTACCGTCGCAAACGTTATTGCCAGCACCGCAGTAGCTGCCATGGAGGCTTTTAAAGCCATGGCGGGTATTCCGGTAGTCGGGCCTGTCCTCGGTGGAATTGCAGCTGCAGCCGCCCTTGCCTTTGGCGCAAGTCAGATTGCCGTTGCAAAACAACAAAGGGATGCTGCCAAAGAGGGGTATTACGATGGTGGATATACCGATAAAGGGGATGACCGGGATGAAGCTGGTGTTGTTCACAAGAACGAGTTCGTAAATACTGCCGAAGCCGTTAGAAATCCACACGTGAAAAAGTTTCTGGATGTTTTCGATGTAGCCCAAAAAGACGGTAGTATCCGTATGTTGAATACTACACAAATTTTGGAACGTGCACGCTTGGGTGTTTCGGATCAGTTAAGAGCTGTGTCGCCTGGTTCATATCGGAAGGCTGATGATCAGGTAAACGTAATATTAAATCGTTTAACTGCTAGTGTTGATCGTTTTACTGAAAAACTGGATGAACCAATTGAATCCTTTACTGTAATTAGTGGGCCGCGAGGATCACGAAAACGAAACGAAATGTATGATAAGATCATGAGAAACGCCCGACTTTAGGGCGTTTTTTTGTTGTCCTTTTTTTTCCAAATCCGAGCGGGTAATTTTGGTGGAAAAATTATCGAACTATGAACGATATTATTGACCCGGCCACAAAAACAGCTGAAAGTGCGCTTCGAACCGCAGAAAGCATAGCCAATTACGGTGCTTTAGTTGTAATTACAGCATTCGCAATTATTTTATGCACAATTATGATTATCTACTTTTTTGTTTCCCATCGTCGAATGACGAAGAACATGGAAAAGCAAAATCAGCTAAACAACTCAGCGCTCTCCATGACATTGAAACGACTCGAAGATTATTTGCAACCGGTGTCTGAAAATGCTCGATTGAGTACATTAACCGCTTTATACGCCATAGCCGAGAATAACTTCAAATTGAGTATTGAAAATGTAATTCAGATCATTGAGCGAATTCAGTCTGAAAATCACATTGAGAATGAGACGGCAACTCGCCGTAAATTACGGATGTTCATTTCAAACTTACACAACGACAGAAGGCTTTATTTTTCCAATTTCACATATAGTGGGCACTCTGTAGATTATTATACAGACATAACTTGGATTGATATAATTACTGACACTGCTTTCCCTGAAATTTATGATAAAAACAAAAGTCGAACACGAACAAATATAAGAGCTGCTTACGATACTATTTTTATTGAATTCAAAAATAATTTGTTGACAAAATGATTAAACTGTTGTTAGTCCGTATTTTCAAAGGCGAAAAATACACCATCGGGAAACTCTATGTAGATGGGAAATATTTTTGTGACACCTTGGAAGACAAGGTGAGAAATCTGCCTATAGAAAAAAAAGTAATGCATGAAACTGCTATTCCTGACGGAAAGTATGAAGTGCGTATTACCTATTCTCCCAAATTCAAACGTAATCTGCCATTGCTGCTTGGAGTTCCCTACTTCACCGGTATCCGTATTCATCGGGGCAATACCCCAGGTAACACTTCCGGGTGCATTCTGGTTGGCGAAAACAAAGTAAAAGGAATGGTTATGAATTCAACACATTACGAAGAATATTTGGTAAAATTATTAAGTGGTAAAAAAACTGAAATAGAAATCATATGAAGAATGGATACAAGAATAAAAATGTATTTGTGCTTGTTATTGGCTGCTTTTGTTTCGCTATTATACTTGGCGGCTGTAAGACAAAGAGAAATATTGTTGAATCAGAAAGCAAGCAGGCAACTTCGAATACATACGCAGCGAAAACAGACACGTCAAGTACGGTTATCAAGACTGAGACAAATATGGATGAAACGATCAGCGTACAGGAAACAACAGATCGCGAAACAATTCATCTCGACAGCATTGGACGAGTACGAACGATTGTCAGAGAAAGTATATCGTCGCAAACCGGGACTGGACGGACTTATCGAGGACAGGGATCTGTTGTTTCCGTAAATGGATTGGAGACGATTACGGTAAGCAATAAAGATTCGGTAATTGAACGATCCGTTGCCGATAAATCCATAACTGACACACGTCCCGTACAAGGCTTTGAAATGTTTTGGATTATGTTGGTTATTGGCTGTTTGCTGTTAACTGTTGGATTTATTATGTATAAACGATTCAAACGCTGATAAGTGGCTAAATTTATAAACATACCTGAGTACTGGGAAGAAATTAAACAAAACGATTTCGAATACCTGTTAAAGTTGGTTTACAATTCGGAGCCAGATAAGATTACCATTAACGATGTGCTTAAGAAATTTGCCGACCGGTTACTGGGTGAAAAGCAGTTCTTCACACTCGATAAAAGGACTCAATATTTTAAGTTGGTTACCGAAGTTGCAGAAAAATTGGAATGGATCTTCGTCAGGGATGTTGACGGAAATTATCAATTTGCATTTGAGACAACAGAAAATCTGATTCCGGATATTGATGGATACAAAGGCCCGCAACCACACGGTAATGATCTTACATTTGGCGAATACAGGCTTGCCGTTGATCTAATGAACAAGTACACCACAGAACGCGAAAACTTTTATCTCGACGCTCTTTGCGGCGTTCTGTACCGTAAGCCGACAAAAGGATGGTGCAATCCGGGGTTTGACGGCAATTACCGGGAGAAATTTAATAAACACCAGGTGCAACACTACGCTGAAAACATGAAAAAAGTACCTGAATACCTGAAATGGGGCATTTACGTCTGGTTTGCGAACTTTAATCGATACTTGATTGAAGGGGGTGAGTTTATTATGGACGGTAATACCGTTTCATTTGAATCACTGTTTGAGCGATCTGCTATAGACGAAGACACAAAGCCTGTTACTAACATCGGGCTAATGAGTATTGTATTCACATTGGCAGATACGGGAACTTTTGGAAATGCTGATAAAACGGATGACACTATGTTGTTTCCAATATTATTGAAACTGTTGCACGATAAAAACGCCGTCGACCGGCTTAAGAAAAATGATAGAAATTAAATCTCTTAAAATTCTTTTCAGTGAAGTGGCTACAGAAGTGAATGCCGAATTATCTGCAGACTCGAAACGATTCAGTATCCAAAGGGTAATTGTATCGCCTACCGAAAAGCACTTGGTGAAAAAACTGGGTGATAAGCCTGGTGTTTCTCTGGCATTTAAAATGCCATCAATCGATTCAGTGATCATGGATAGCGACAATTACAGCGAGGACAACAAAATGTTGTTTTATGTGATCGAGAAAATTGATCCCGGACAATTCACGGATGAACAGGAGCTGGATCATTATAACGCAATGCAGCGACTTACTTCACTATTAAAAATGCGTTTGATGAACAGGCTGATGGGTAGAGATTTCTGTAACGAAGATACTGAATTGGCAAAAGCTTTCCATACTGAATTCGAATTTCAGGAGTTTGGTGGCTGGAACGGATTAAGCGTGAGTTTTGACATCAAGGATTTTAATTTATGACTGAACTTTGGGTAAATGACGAGCAAGTGACACTTCCCGAAAATTTCACAACTGAAGTTATTGAGGGAAACCCGTTTGTAAATCCCATCGGCGAAACATCGCTTGATGTGGATGTCTCGTTATTGGAGCCATCAAACGCATATATATTCGGCTATCTTCAGCGTGCTAATTCAACTATGGATGTTGCTTCAAGCCTTCCGTGCAGGTTGCACATTGATGTGTCGGTAAAATACGGTAGATGCGTTATTCTGGAGTTCTCGGATGAATCGGTAAAACTGCAATTACTTTTTAAAAACAGTATATTTTCACATGCTATCGATGAAAAACGCAAACTGAGAGAGTTAAACCTGGGAACAGCGGCTATTGATAAACAGAACATCGTTGCCAATTTAGACAAAACTTATCCGGAAGTTGATTTTCAACTACTGATGGCTTATGATGCCGAACTGACAATCCCGTTCTTTTTTGAATTGTCTTACGGTGATCTTATTAACCGATACACGTATGTGTTGGATGGAACAAATTTAAAATTGACGTATGGATTAGATGGAAATCCGGTGAATACATCGGGGATGTTCGGAATAGGCAATCTAACTCTTGCTATGGAAGATTATCGACCACAACCGTATTTATCTGCCATCATTAAAAAGGTTATCGAAGCGCTTGGCTTTACTTTAGGCGTCAATGATATTGCGAATCATCCGGTTTATAAATATTGCTATATCGTTAATAATTCCACTTCGTTGAAATTTGCCGATATGCTTCCTGACTGGACGGTGAGGTATTTTATTGAGCAAATTCAGATATGGCAAAACTGCCGATTTATTTTTAACGATGTTACCCGAGTTGTAAATGTAGTTTACAATCATACGAATTATGAAAATCCTATTATCACTGAACTGGAAGTTTTAGACGACTTTACGGGCGAACCAGAAACCATGGACCCCGTGATGAACAGGGAGAGAAATATCGATTATAATTTGCCGGATACGGATTTATACAAGTATGCTAAAATAAATGATATCGTTCGCACGTCATTCAGTTCTGTAGGTGTAAGCGGGGCCTCACTACAAAATATTTTAACGGCCATAAAAAGTACCGGGGTAGATTCTAAGTTTTACTATGCCGATTCCGAAGCGATAAGCTTTCACCTTTTATTCATAAAAAAAGATGGAAATCCACTCATAGTGAATGATTATCCAGCACTCATAAACAGAAGTGTAAACCGTGATATAGATGAGTTCCTTGATATTATTCCTGCCGAAATGCAGTTGAAGAAATTTTATATCCGCACCCGGACGAGCAATAATATGGACAGTTACATTTATGTAATGGTTCCCGTAGTGAGAAATACAATTTACAATGAAGTTTTCTTGAACGATAATAAAGTAGTGTTTACTGTTGAACAAGCTGTTCAGGATCCTTCGCTGGTTTCGAAAGAAACAACCACATCAAACGTCATGCAGATCGCTTTGTATGCAGGGAATAAACAAACTGTATTGCGCGGGCTTTCAATATCGCAAACCTTTGACGGAATGCCCGAACCGTTTACACGGTCGATATCGGGTGTTCATCCCGAAGGTGATAACTATCATACGTTGCTGGCGACAGTGCCCGAAGGGTTGAATCCTTTGTCGTTACAATACCTGAATGATGAAATATACCTGAAGGAACCGGATATTGATACGACGAAGAAATATAGATTCCGTTTTTTTAGACCCATGAAAAAATTAGATATCACCAACATTTTTCTTATTCACGGAGAATATTATATCGCTTATCAGTTTGAAAAAACAATTGACTCCAATGGTATGGGTGACGTTTTTGAGGGTGAATTTTTCAAAGTAAGATCATTAAATAACTAAATACTTAAAAATATGGCTTTAGAATTAGAACAAATACAACCTTGGGACGGACAGAGCGGAACCGGTGCGGAGGTTCGTGGTGCATTAAATAGGAATTTTGAGAAACTTAAGGATCTCTCTATACTTGCTGGGATGCCCATAAAAGATTTATTTACTTCTGTTGATCTACTTCCACGCCCTGGAATTTCCGGCAATAATTATTTAGTTGGTGAAAACCTATATGTTTGGTCTGAATCAGTACTTGATTATGTTGATATAGGGTCTGTTAAAGGTCAAGATGGCCTAGATGGTATTGATGGAAAAGACAGCAAACAAGTAACTACCGTTGCCTATGACGGTACGCGCCCAGTTCTTCGTTTATTAACCGACGGATCCGGCGTGTCTTATCCAGTTCCCACTTTTTCAAAATCTGACGGTTCAACTACAACAATAATAACAGAAGCTGCTACCTATACAAATGCAGAGGCATTAAGTAGCAAGGTAGATAAAGGAGGTAGCGACAAAACATTGAAGCAGGTTGAAGACGAAATAGTTCAATTAGCGGGCGCTGTTTCCGTTGTGTTCAATCCGACGAATGGCTTCCGTCAGTTACTTTATTTTGCCGAAAATAAAATAATAATCACATATAATTGCGATGTACAGGTTAATGGAAAAACTTATTCCCTCCAATTAGCAGCTGGACAAAATACATTTGAACTGGTTGCCGATTCTAATTCGTTTGTGTGTATAAAATTAAGCGAGTTATTCAAGGACTCAACGACAACAAGGTTGCTAAACGATAGCCTGTTTATCATCCCGGAAGGAAGTATACCCAATGATCATGTTCCGCTCTATTATTACAAAAGTTCCGGGAATACATGGTATAACGTGTCCGGAAATGGACTGCCGGCTAAGGATTTTGGAAGCTCAATATCTGCGCTGACGAACAGGAGCGGCTATGTAGGTTCTAACATAAGGGTTCAGGACAATAGCCTGATTATTAATAAGCGTGGATTTTCAGTTCAGCTTCGAAGTTATATTTTTCACATAGAAAATCCCTCGTCCGCAACGGAGTGGCTTGAAATAACACCACAGACCGGACATCAACTTATTGTTTTAGACAGCGCGTTTTTAAAGGATCCAATTGCGACTACGCAAACGGTGTCGATAGATTTGTTTACTAGCGGATTATTTAAAATTGTAAGCCCGAACAATTTGCGAGTAGAGCACATCGTTATTGCGTATGTGTATCATAATGGAAGAATAATTTTGAAAGGGGATTTTCTTTCTGCAGCTGAGATTGAAAAAATTGATAATTTGAAATTTATATGGGCGGACGGTGGAAATAGATCGGTAACATTTTTGCCCGGTAAACTTATTGTGAAGGATCACGTTTACGGCAATATTTTAAATACAAAAACAAACTTCGCAATTTTAGGGCGCACCGAAGACTCAGTAGAGTTAGAGGTTCCGAATTCAAGTTATGTTGTTGTGAATAAGAAGCTGTTTTCTGAAAAATTATTATTAGGGAACGGTACTGTTAAAGCTTCAGAGGTATTTGAGATTGGCACCCCACAAACAAAGCCTAAAAGCGACTATATTTATCTCTTTTTCCATAAGTACGGACGATGGTATGATGTGCAGGGGCTTG
>ENA-UOOK01001417-UOOK01001417.1-fermentation-metagenome-genome-assembly--contig:-NODE-1417-length-31588-cov-10.369391_pt1 | contig 31588 bp, 28 predicted proteins | sample MGYA00245777_ERZ724023 | MGnify/ENA primary metagenome ERZ724023 (study PRJEB28704, sample SAMN03018312) | fermentation metagenome | biome: anthropogenic terrestrial biome; feature: soil...
CGCGTGGCGATACCCGGAGGGAAGCCGTGTCAGCAATTTGACACCAAAAATTGCTTAATTCCTCCCAGGATGTGTCAAAATACTCTGAACGATATGAATCTTCAGCGCTAGACACTTCTGGGATGACTTCTCTATCTCTCCCTATTGGTTTACTTCAGAGGGTATCTAAAAACATCTACGAAGGTTCTGGCGGACGGGGGGAAGATCGGCCTTGCAGCGCGGCACCTGAGTGCATAAATAGCATCCTCTGTCGAGGGCGGTGGGATCGGTAGCTTCGTTTTAATGAAAACTGCATGCGGGTGCATGTTGCAGCCGGGCTTGCAGGTCCGGTCGGTTGCTCCGTGAAACGTCCGAGAGGGAGGCACGGTCATGATCCGGGTAGGGGTCAGGGTCCAACTGGCATGCTGGACCATGTGATTGTAATCACCGGAGACGTAGACCCGGCCCGGGATGGTTAAAGCAATATCATGTGCGTCGGGAAGCGCCGTGACGACGTCATCATCGGGGATATACTGCTTAAGACGCGCGGAGATGCCCGGATAGTAGGTGACCCGCCGGTGCCACGAGCATCGCTTTTCGATGGTTTTCTGCCGCCGGATACCCTAGTCCTCAAAAGGCATATGAAAATCTCCTCAACGTCGAGTTTCCCGTCCTAGGGCGTCCGGGAGCCGCCTATGGTACATTGGCTGGAGCCGGTCCCGGGTGACCATATTAAACAGGCAGGATACCTTTGCAGGGGAGCCCACAAACCGCCCGTTCCTGCTTCTTTCACGTATGCCACGTGTCCGTTCTTCAGAGCCCAGGTTCGCTCCAGGGAAAATTCTATACTGGTCTCAAATTTTCTTTCTGATGCAGCATCAGCCATCTTTTCCGAAGAGTTCCGGGTTCATCCCCAAAAAATGGGAATATTGTATGATAGCCCCCTTAGAGGGGAGATATTCAAAAAAAATTAAGTTGTAGCAAGATTCACTTATGAAAACATATTTATAGTATAACATGTTGATCAACAAGATCCAACTCTCTGCTATCGCAAGCCTATAACACAATTATTATATTAAAATCATTCAATTTTGAATGATCTATGTTATGAGGATCTCTAGGATAATTAGTTATATTTATATATAATAATGGTTAGTATATCCTGTGGCAATAGTTCCGGTATCCGCGGGCGGGGCAAGTCCCCTGCCCGTCCCCGGACGACCAGGAGTCCTCATGATACAGTCCGCCGACCTTCGGAGTCTTCGTCCTCCAAAGAGCACCGTTAGGGGCCTCCCCGCATACCCGGCCATCGTTGCGGTCATCCCGGCCTACAACGAGGGGCTGGTGATCGGGAGCGTTGTTCTCCAGGCGGACTGCAGAATACCCCGGGAGGAATTCCGATGACCATCCATACGACTTCATCCTCCGCTCCTGCCCGCACGGCCGGGATGGTCGTCGAACACGACGGTGACAGGGAGGGCACGATCCTCCTCGTCGACGACGAGGCAACCCGACCGCGGCCCGCCGTCCGGACTCTCGTCGCCATGCCTGCCTATAATGAGGAGGCCTACATCGCAAAGACGATCATCGGGGCCAAAAAGCATGGCGATGCCGTCCTCGTCGTTGACGACGGCTCAAAGGATGATACCGTCCCGATCGCGGAGGGCCTCGGGGCCCGTGTCGTCCGGCACGAGGTCAACCGGGGCTACGGCGGGGCGTTGCAGACGATCTTTGCCACCGCCCGAAACCTCGGCGCGGAGGAACTCGTCGTCATCGACGCCGACGGCCAGCACAACCCTGCGGAGATCCCGGAACTGCTTGCGGAGCTCCGCCGGGGGAATGACGTCGTCATCGGCTCCCGTTTTGTCAAGGGTTCGGCCGGCAAGATCCCCGCCTACCGGAAAGCCGGGATGAAGGTCCTCGATACCGCGACCACTCTGGCGGGGACCAACCTTGCGATCACCGACTCCCAGAGCGGTTTCCGGGCCTACGGGAGAAAGGCCATCGAAGCCATCCAGATCAGCGGCGAGGGGATGAGCGCGGGCTCCGAGATCCTGGTCCAGGCGAGCGACCACCGCCTGAAGGTCGCCGAGGTGCCGATCAAGGTGCGCTACGACATTGAGGATACATCAAGCCAGAACCCGGTCTCCCACGGAGTCGGGGTGCTGATGAACATTGTGCGGCTGATCAGCCTCCGCCGGCCGCTGGTGTTCTTCGGGATCCCGGGTGTGCTCTTTGCTCTCATCGGGATCGTTGCAGAGATTTACACCTTCTCCGAATACTACCGCACCGGTCAATTCCACTACATCGTCTTCACTGGCGGGTTCTCCGTGCTCATCCTCGGGCTCCTGCTCACTACTGTGGGGATAATCCTCTACTCGCTCGTGCAGATCATGCAGGGGCAGGGAGGCGGGAAAGCTGCCGCTCCTGTGACCGGGGCCCCGATCGGAAAGGGGGCCGGAAAGGCTGAGCCGGGGACTTCCCACTAGAGAGGATCTAAAGATGATTGCAATTGTGCTTGGAACCCGGCCGGAGATCATCAAGATGTCCCCGATCATCCGTGAGTGCGAGATCCGAAACCTCGACTACTTCATCCTCCACTCCGGGCAGCACTACTCCTATGATATGGACCGGGCGTTCTTCGAGGAACTCGAACTGCCCGAGCCGAAGTACAACCTCGACGTCGGCTCCGGGACCCAGGCCGGCCAGACCGCAAAGATCATGACCGGCATCGAAGATGTCCTGGTGAAGGAATCCCCGGATATCGTTCTCGTTCAGGGCGACACCAACACCGTCATGGCCGGGGCTCTCGCGGCCGCAAAACTCCACATCCGGGTCGGCCACATCGAGGCCGGTCTCCGGAGTTTCGACCGGACGATGCCCGAGGAGATCAACCGGGTGGTCGCGGATCACGTCTCCGATTATCTCTTCGCTCCCACCGAGACTGCACGGCGGTACCTTGAGAAGGAAGGCATCGAGGAGAACAAGATCTGCATGACCGGGAACACCATCGTCGACGCGGTCTTTCAGAACCGGGAGATCGCGAAGAAGAAGGCGAATGTCCTCGATACCCTCGGACTGGAGCCCCACGAATACTTCCTGGTCACCTCCCACCGGCAGGAGAACGTCGACAACCCCGAGAAACTCCAGAGCATCATCGCGGGGCTCGAGGCGGTCCACCGGGAGTACGGGCTCCCCGTCATCTTCCCGATGCATCCCCGGACCAGGAAGATGGTCGAGCGGTTCGGGGTCACACTCGACGGGATCTCCGTCATGAACCCCGTCGGGTTCCTCGAATTCCTGCAGCTTGAGTCCAACGCCCGCCTCGTCCTGACGGACTCCGGCGGCGTCCAGGAGGAAACCTGCATCCTCGGGGTGCCCTGCGTCACCCTCCGGGCGAACACCGAGCGTCCGGAGACGATCGAGGTGGGAGCGAACGTTCTGGCGGGGACAGGGGCCGATGAGATCCTGGCGTCTGCCGGGCAGATGCTCTCCCGGTCGGGGACCTGGGAGAACCCCTACGGGGATGGTATGGCGGGCAGGATGATTGCGACGATATGCGGCGGCATACCGTCGCGGAACAACAATTCATTGATTCGGTGAAATACACATGGAAACACAAAGAATTCTTGTTACAGGCGGTGCCGGATTCATCGGCACCAATCTCGTCAACGAACTGCGTAGCCGGGGTCATGAGGTCGTCGCACTCGACCTCCTGAACAACGACCGGGAGAATTACATCCGGGCAGATACGCGGAGTTATCGGCAGCTGGAACGGGTCTTCGACCGCTCGAAGTTCGATTACGTATATCATCTCGCTGCGGAGTACGGCCGCTGGAACGGCGAAGATTACTACGAAAATCTCTGGCAGACCAACGTGATCGGGACCAAGCATATGCTCCGTCTTCAGGAGAAACTGAAGTTCCGGATGATATTCTTTTCCAGCGCCGAGGTTTACGGGGATTATAGCGGGACAATGTCCGAGGATGTGATGGTGAACAATCCCATCAGGGATACTTATCAAATGAACGATTACGCCATCACCAAGTGGGCGGGCGAGCTCATGTGCCTGAACTCGGCAGCGATGTTCGGCACCGAGACGGTCCGTGTCCGGCCGGTGAACTGCTACGGCCCGCATGAGCACTATAATCCCTACCGCGGTTTTATCCCCAAATTCATCTATCATGCGCTCTTCAACAGACCCTATACGGTCTTCAAGGGCCACAAGAGGATCATCGACTTCGTCGAGGATTCCTGCAGGACCTGGGCGAATATCGTAGACAACTTCATTCCCGGAGAAGTCTACAACGTCGGCGGCCGCCCCGAGTGGGAGCGGGAGATCAAAGACTATTCCGACCTTATTCTTAAGGCCGTCGGCAGAGATGACTCGCTTGTCACCTATGAGGAGGCCGAGCCGTTTACGACGAAAGTGAAGACAATGGACTTCACGAAGGCCGTCCGTGACCTCAGGCACGACCCCAAGGTCTCGCCGGAGGAAGGTGTCCGACGTACGGTCGAGTGGATGAAGCGGTATTACCGGATCGAGGAGTGAGCACGATGGAGAACGAAAAATCATTTTTTGAAGGAAAGACTGTGCTGGTCACCGGCGGCGCCGGTGCAATCGGCGGGAACCTGGTCAGGAGGCTCTCTGATCTCGATGCAGAGAAGATCATCATCCTCGACAATCTCTCCTCCTCGTACGAGTGGAATATCACCCGGGGGGACAACGTCCAGTTCATCCACGGCGATATCCTGGATGAAGAGAAGTTAAAGTGGGCGTTTAAGTCGAAGCCCGACATCGTCTACCATCTCGCCGCCCACTTTGCCAACCAGAACTCGGTCGACAACCCCGAGAAAGATCTGATGGTGAATGGTATGGGGATCCTCAAGGTCCTGCAGTATGCACATCTCGTGGATGTCGAGCGGTTCATCTACGCCTCGTCCGGTTGCGGCATCTACGGCCTGGACTCCAAGATGCCGTTTGAAGAGCATGATATCTCCATCAAGCTCTACACTCCCTACCAGGTCACCAAGATGATCGGTGAGCTCTACACCAACTACTTCTACAACCTCTACGGGTTACCTATTGTCAATGCCCGGTTCTTTAACTCCTACGGACCTGGAGAGGTCCCCGGCAAGTACCGGAACGTCATCCCGAACTTCTTCTATTGGTCGATGAACGGTCTTCCCCTGCCGATCACAGGCACCGGGGAGGAGTCCCGGGATTTCACCTATGTTGGGGATCTGGTCAACGGCCTCGTAAAGATGGCCACCCATGAGAACGCGGTTGGCGAGGCGATCAACCTCGGCGCCGGCAGGGAGATCCGGATCATCGACCTCGCGAACTGGATCAACGAGTTAACGGGGAACAAGGCGGGCATTGCCTTTAAGGAACGGCGGGACTGGGATAAGAAGAACCGGCTTCTCTCCTGTATCGACAAGGCGAGCGATCTCCTCGGGTACACCCCCCAGACCGAGTTCAGGGAGGGGCTTGAGCAGACTTATCAGTGGTTTGTGGAGAACCGGGAGAATATCGAGAAAAGTGCGGAGTTCTAACCTGCCCATTCTTATTTGGTGCATCTATGAGAATACTGCTGGTTGTTGCTTACTTTATACCGGAGATCGGGAGCGCTGCCCACATCTATTTCGATCTCGCCAAGGCTTTTGCAGAGCGAGGGCATATCGTTGATGTCATAACCTCATATCCTCGAGAGTTTAATCTGAACAAGGAGGATCAGGGGAAAGAATTCCCTCTTGAGGAGGAGGTAGAGGGCGTCACGATCTACCGGTGTAAGCACCCGGCAAATCGCGATAACATCTTTGTCAGGGGACTTGAGCACTTTTATCTGCCCTATTACTACTTCAAGAAGTACCGTGAGGTCGGTAAAAAATATGATGTCTGTTTGATGTATATACCGCCACTGCCTCTATACTACCTTGCAAAGAAGATCAAGCGGTACGATGGAACCCCTTCTGTCCTTAATTTCCAGGATTTCCATCCCCAAGAACTTACTGAGGTCGGGGTACTGAAAAACCCCGTCATGATCAAGGTCTTGGAGCACATTGAGGGTGAGGCGTACAGGCACGCCGACCATATCACTGTCCTCTCACATGGCGGCATCGAATATGTGCAGCAGCGGGGTGCCGATCCAAAGAAGGTCACTCATATCTTCAACTCGGTTTCCCTCTCCGAGTTTAACGGCCTCGTTCATAGGAAGGACTTCAAGGAAAGGGAAGGTATCGAGGATAAGTTCCTGATATCCTATGCGGGAATCCTCTCTCCGTACCAGGGCATCGACAACATCCTGGACACTGCAAAGGCCCTGCGGGACCATGACGATACTATCTTCTGCATTGCTGGAGATGGTGCGGAGAAGCGGCACCTCAAGACGAGGATACACCTGGAAGAGATCAACAACGTCAGGCTGCTGTCACTTCTCCCCCGTGCCGAGTACTTCAATCTGGTTAACTCTTCTGACGTCTCATTCATCTCGCTCGACGAGAGGATGAAGGCTCCCTGCCTGCCCGGGAAGACGATCAATCTCATGGCCTGCAGCCAGCCGATCATCGCCATGGTCGCGACGGAGAGCGAGACCGCCGATGTCATACGGAAAGCAGGGTGCGGTATCGTGGTCAAACCCGGGGACGTCGCGAGCATACGGTCTGCGGTCCTCCGCCTCAAGGAGGACGCTTCTCTCCGTGAGGCGATGGGGAGCAACGGCAGGCGGTACCTGGAGAAAAACATGAGCCTGGAGGAGAACATCGCCCTGTATGAAGAGATATTTCACGGTCTTTCCGGGGACGGACTCCTTGCGGGGAGGCTGAGTTCTTCGAGGAGCGAGGATGCGCTTGGGGGCTTAGATTCACATGGCACTTAAAGTGGCGATATTAGATACAAATGCCCTGGAAAACAAGGGAAGCTATGGGAGATTGGTAGGTCTGCTGAAGGCTCTGAATGCCACTCTGCCCCGCCATGAAGTGACGGTGTATCACCGCTACTACGATGTAGCAGATAAGAAGCGCATTGAGACTTTAAAGAAATACCATCCGGATGTTGAGATAAAAAGACATCCCTGGTACAATGAAAAGGGCTCGTTGATAGCCACCACGGTGGCGTATATAGCATCTTTTTCGACATGTGCGTTAAAACAGGCTTATGGCAGAATGGGGACGGGGAAGACAACTCCATTTAGTGACTTTGATGTCATAATCGACTTGAATTTGATAGAGCCTGATAGGTTTAATGACAAGAAGTTCGATCCGGTGAATGTATTTGGACAACTATTTGCCCTGTTAAGCATATGGAATGCTTCTTTGAGCGATAGAGAGGTTGTCATCTGCTCGGCAACCATAGGTCCCTATAAAAATCCTGTATTGAGGTTTTTAGCCCGGCGCATACTGAATAATGTTAGCCTCATCTCCCTGAGGGAAGAGTTCAGTAGAGATTACCTGGAATCCATCGAGGTTAAAAAACCAAAGATCGAGGTTACCGCGGATCTGGCATTTCTCATGGAGAGCGACAACGACGTTGATTCTACCAAGATTTCGGAGGTGTTCGACGTTGTCGCAGATAGCGCTACTGTTGTCGGGATCTGTCCGGCCGCCATGATGAACTCGATGTTGCCCGAGGAGGGGTATGTTCGACTTATCTCTGAGGTTAGCGACTTTCTCATTGAAGATATTGGTGCTACGGTCTTTTATATCGCGAACACTTTTCAGGATATTGATTTAATTGATAAAATATATCGGACGTTGGAAAATCCTGAAAAAGCTCGGATAGTCCCTTTTAGCGCTTCAGCTACAGAGGTAAAATCAGTTATCGGACTTTGTGATCTCTTTATCTGCTCCAGGTTTCACGCACTTGTTGCCTCGACCTCTCTGGGGGTCCCGAGCATTGGTCTGGTCTCTTACAGTTACAATAAATTCCATGGGATTATTGGAAAAATGATGGAGCAGGAGGAATATCTCCTGGATATAAACCAGACCTTTGAGTATGGTGCGTTTTTCAACGAATTGAGACTGAAATCAGAGAAAATACTGCATGACAAAGAATCTATACGGGCGAACCTTCTGAAGAATTGCGCCTCCACGAAGAAGCAGGCTCTGGTTAATGGCTACCTGATCCGGGATCTCGTTTTGGCGAATGATAATGCCGCTGGTGATTAAATGGGGCAAACCATTCAGAAAGTTCTGGACGACCACCTCTGCTGTAATTGCGGGACGTGTGCAGGAGTGTGCCCGCAACAGGCGATCTCCGTGAAACCAGATAAGCATTCCCGGGTGTATGAGCCAGAGATACATTCAGGTGCATGCAATGGGTGCGGTATCTGTTATGATATCTGTCCTGGACATTATGTCGATTTTAAAGGCCTTAATATGGATATCTTCGGAAAAGAGGCTGAAGATGTCATATTGGGCTCTTATCTAAAGTGCTATATGGGGCACGCGGCAGAGTCCGGGGTCAGGTACAAAGCATCATCCGGAGGGGTGATCACCGGACTGCTGGTCTATGCCCTCGAAGCGGGGATAATAGATGGGGCGCTTGTAACCCGGATGAACCGGGACCGACCTTGGGAACCTGAACCCTTCATCGCAAAAACCAGGGATGAGATTGTTGAAGCCTCCACGTCGAAGTACTGTCCGGTGCCTGCAAATATCATGATCAAGGAACTGCTTAGTGCTCAGGAAGGCGAAAAGTTCGCAGTTGTAGGGTTGCCGTGCCATATCCAGGGTATCAGGAAAGCCGAGCAGATCTATAAGAAACTCAGTGCACGTGTGGTTCTTCACATCGGGTTATTCTGTTCGCACACCGATACTTTCTGGCAGACAGATTATTTGCTTAAATCGATGGATGTACAAAAAGACGATCTCAAGAGCATCCGTTATCGGGGTGATGGCTGGCCGGGGACCATGTCTGTACAACTGAGGAATGGTAAGGAGTCATCTATACCCTATCATAAGGCAATATTCCCTCACGTAGTGTGGTTCAACGCGATGAATCGTTGCCTCTACTGCTGCGATTTAACAGCTGAACTGGCTGATATCTCTGTAGGTGACCCCTGGATCCCGGAAGTGGTAGGAAAGGAAAAGATAGGGCAGTCCATTGTTATTGTTCGGACAGATGATGCCCAGGAACTTATTCTACGGGCTGTACATGATGAGCACCTGAATGTCGCCCCTCTCTCTGCAGAAAAGGTGAAAGAGTCTGTTTCGATGGGAGAGAAGAAGGCTGATGTTCAGATACGTATGGCGCTCAGGAAGATGATTGGTAAGAGTGTTCCTGACTATAATGCTGATCTCATGGCTCCCCGCCTTCACAATTATATCCGGGGTTTTGTCCCCCTGCTTAGTTCAGTTTGCTCTTCAAATGTATATTTGCGACCATTAGGCGAAAAAATAGTTGATCTTGGTTCGCGATTATCTGAACTAAAGCGGCGAGGGAGCGAGCAGTGAAAATATTGCAATAACCATTAACCGTGAAAAAACGATGTTACAGAGTCTTTATAGGCCTTATGGCCATCGTGATATAGGTTTGATACCTTCACAGTTAAATCCTGCATTCGCCTATGGTGAGATGGTTAGCATTGAGCATTAATTATGTGTGAGAGACAGAAGTATTCGAGAAACAACCAAACAATAGTGAGGCTACAACATGAAAGAACTTAACATTTCTCTTATCAAACCTAGTGACCCCAGAACCGATCCCCGTCTGATTAAGGAGTTAGACTCTATAATAAGAGCAAAATATAATGTTAACGTAATCTGCATGTGTGATAGGGATGACCCTGAAACATCCTACAAAATGAAGATTCATAATTTAAAATTAAAGGGCAGAAACAATTTCTCCTCTTTGCTCTATTGGCCTATTTGGTGGATATATGAGTTTCATTCGCTTTTACATATACAGACAGATATTTTCCATATTTTTAATTATAATTCGATTTTGCCTGCAATAATTGTCGGGAGAATAAGAAAAATCCCTGTAATTTATGAAATATTGGATACAACGTACGATGCACTAAAATGGCCAGGAACAATCCGAAATGCCATTATGTTTCTTGATAAGATGTTCATGAAATATTCTGATGCGATAATTCTCGTCGATGAGTGCCAAATCAAACAGTTTAGAGGGATTCCAAATAAAAATGTAAATATTATCTATGATTCTGCTTATGATTTTGGAAAATCAGAGATAACTAATGATAAGGCTAATAACGCCTTTATAATGTTATATATTGGCGTTTTGTATAAGATTCGTCAGTTAAATCTTGATATATTGTGCGATGTTATAAAAGATATCGATGGTGTCAAACTTATTATTGCTGGATATGGAGATCTTGTTGATGATATAAAAGAATGGGAGAAAAAATCTGATGATAAAATTGAGTACATTGGGCGAATTGCATATTCTGAGGCATTAAAAATGAGTTTGAACGCTGATTGCTTAGTTGTTTTGAGGAGTTCTGATCTGAACACTAATAAGTACATCTGTGGATCAAAGCTCTGGGAATCGATGATGTGCGGTAGGCCAATTTTAGTAAACAAAGGAACGTCTACTGCAACTAAGGTGCTTGAAGAGGATTGCGGCTTGGTGGTAGATGTTCATAATTTAAATGAACTGAAAGAGAAAATAATTTTGATGAGGGATAATCCCGCTTTATGCAGACGTTTTGGGAAAAATGGTAGGAGAGCCTATGAAGAGCGATATAGTTGGGATATTATGGAAAAAAAGTTATTGGGTCTATATAGGAGTCTAACTGAGGGCGTTGATTGATGTAATCTCAAGGGATATATTTGATTTCTGACTTTTAACTCAAGTATAAGCACATAGAACTGGTTGTGTGATTGAATGAATAGGGATTCATATCAGCCCCTGAAAAGCATCGATACCAACTTTGACAAATTGAACTTGATGAGGAACCGATCCCTAAATATTGGTATAATCACTCCTCCTATTGGTGCGGCTGGTGTGGTTCCTCTTTCAAATTTAGTAAACGTTATATCTTATATATCTGATTTCGTTTTTGTCATTACGGGTAAGGTAGATATCAGTCCATCTAGAGAAACAAACTCGAATATTTTTATCTATAGGATTCCATATACCCCAAAATCAAATATTATCCAAAAAATAACTGGTAATTTTCTCTTACAGGTACATATTTCCAATAAAATAATAAAGTTAAAGGATAATGTAGATGTTTTACTCTACTTCTTAGATTCACACGTATATATATTGCCTGCACTTATCGGGAAGTTGTTAAAAAAGAAGATTGTGTTTGTATTAGCAGCGTCGATATCAAATTCTGCATTGGCAAATGCAAATATTTTTTCGAAAATATTGAGATTCTCGGAGTCCATTAATTTCAAGTACGCTAACTGTATTGTTGTATACTCACCAAGCCTCCTCGAGAAATGGGGGCTACAAAATTATGCCCATAAAATCCGCATCGCCCACGAGCATTCCCTCGATTTCAATTCATTCTGTATTACGACTCCGCTGTCCGATCGCCCTTCCCGAATCGGTTACATTGGGCGGCTGAGCGGGGAGAAAGGCGTCCAGCATTTCGTTCAGGCCCTCCCTGCCATTCTTAGTGACCGGAAGGATCTCCGTGTGCTCATCGGCGGGGACGGGCAGTTAAAAGAGACGATCGAGACCTCCCTGAAAGAAGAGGGAGCCTCCGCCCGCGTCGATCTCCCAGGCTGGATACCCCACGATGATCTCCCCAGATATCTGAACCAGCTGCGTCTCCTTGTACTCCCCTCCTACTCGGAGGGGCTCCCGAACGTCATGCTTGAGGCCATGGCCTGTGGGACCCCGGTGCTCGCGACACCGGTCGGGGCAATACCGGATATTATAATAGACGGAAAGACCGGATTTATTATAGAGAATAACTCTCCAGAGTGCATTGCTAAGAATGTGATCCGGGCGTTGTGTTCTCCAGATCTGGAGCAGATCGCAGGGAATGGGAGGCGGTTTGTGGAGGAGCATTTTACGTTTGAAAAGACGGTGGAAGACTGGAAGAGAATCCTGCAGGACATTGAGTAGGCATGTTCAGTCTCGGTGTAGTCCAGAGACAACGCTTCCAGAAGGCCATCCTGATATTTTTATTCACCCTGCTGAGATCAAGTTCACGCCGGCCCAAGACCCCCGACGTTCCTCGCCTCTCACCTGAGAACCATCGAGTATTTCAAGTTACCCAACATTATCCTCTACGACAACCCCCGCAACATCGTTTGAAGCGGAAATACCTTCGACCGTCTCAGACTTTCGCCCTGCGTTTGTTGACCTCAGGAGCCATTTCAGATTCACGACACGGCTCTGCAGAGTCTACCGAGCAAAGACTAAGAGTGAAGTTGAACGGTCAATCCGTTACGTCAAAGACAAATTCCTGTATGGCCGGGAATTCGAGTCGATTGACGATCTGAAGTTTCATGTACGAGAACGACTGGATGCCACCAACAGAAAGATTATATGATCGGCTTTCCGGAAAAACCTTCATCTGCTCTCTTCCTATCCTCCCATAACTCTTCCAGAGGATCTACTCCTGCAAAGTCTCCTGAAATTGTTACCTTTCGTTGTACAGAATCTCTATTCCATTCCCTAGCGGTATACCGGGAACTCTGTCGATGTTATTGTCTGAGATGCTGCGATCTAGGTCTCTGCTGGTGGTACCGCGTTCTGCTCCCACCCTTTGCTTTACGGAAAACATCAGCGTTCCCAAAAGAACAAACCGATGCTCTCTGGGAGGGGAAATGCATGACGATGCATTTTCTTGGACGGGTGCACCAGCACCTGACGAAGCTGAAACTGAGACGATGGATGCTCTTCTCGAACTCACGCTCGAACGGGCGATGAGGGAGAGCCTGATCCCTCTTGAGACAGTAGGATACTTGGTCGAGCTGGAATGGAACAGCCACAGTCTCTGCGACGGTCCGAATGCGGATGAATCATGCCGTTTTCCCTCTCCCGAAACGTATCGAAGGGTTTGATTTCGTTTTTCAACTTTCGGTTAACTAAAGCGTGATCCGGGATCTTGCAACACGAAGGTGTGTGGAAAGCGCTGAAAATGTGGTGTTTCTCGGACTTCCTGGCCTGGGAGTCGCTGCCATTGAACAGAGAATTTCAGTGCCGTTCATCAATGTCTCAGCCCTGATCGAGCCCCTCAAGGAAGCGTATCATCCCGGGTAGGCTGGATAGGTACTTGAAGAAACTGCATAGGCTAGATCTCCAGATCAGCGACGAGATCGAGTATTTGTCGTTCGATGCCACAGACACATATTGGTTCTTCCAGTTGGCTTCACGGCGGTATGAAGGGAGACTGACTATCTTCACTTCGGATAAGACGTTCGCCAATTAAAGATCTTTCCAGATCAGGTCATCGTGACGGCACCCTTTGATTTGATCCCCCATCACTGTGTGATGGTAAAAATCCGGGAGGGCAAGTTATCAGATGAAAGATCAAAAACCACATAAATTGTGGACGAATCACGAAGAACGAGCAGAACTGAGGTTTCCAAATGTTTGACCAAAAGTTGACGATAGATTTTAGAGGGGGATGTCGAATGATATTTGACATAACTGGGAATGGCAGACCCACGTTGGCAACTTAAATAAGAATTTATTTATTCATATTCGATTAACTACAAAGTGAATATTTGGTGGGTATATTGAAGATAAAATATTTTATGTTTGGTGATCAAAATTCCAGCAATGGCGTAAGTAAGAAAATATTTAGCCAGGTGTCGGAGTTGAGCCGATTTGGGGTGGATATTGAACTGATACTGGTCTGTGTTGGGGATGTTCGCTATTCAGCCTATGATTTTCTAACAACGTACAGGATAGATAAGGTTCCGATGGGAGATGTTTTTGGACGGATCAAGCGTGCCCACAAGATCAGCAAGATACTTGGTGAAACAATAGATTCACTGGGTTCTGGGGATATATTATATTATAGATCTTCTAGTTCATTCCTTTTATATTATCCACATCAATATTCCAAGCGTCTCAGATCTTGTAAGATTGTGACCGAGCATCAGACAAAAGAACTGGACGAATACAGACTAAATGATATTACTCTCGAATATTGGTCAGAACGCCTTTTCGGAAAATTGTTAAAAAAACAATCCGACGCTCTCATTGGTGTCACCGATGAGATCACCCAGTATGAGATTGCCCGCGCCGGAGATCCTGAAAAACCCCATCTTACGATAGGCAATGGTTTCGCAGTCCAATCAGTCCGTGTAAGACAGGCTCCGGACTACACCGGCGATGACCTCCACCTCCTCTGCGTCGCCAACGTCAGCCGCTGGCACGGGCTCGATCGATTTCTCCGAGGCCTCGCCACCTATAGCGGAACACCGAAAGTCATACTCCACATCGCCGGGAACGGAGCAGAACTACCCCATCTCCAGCAACTGACCGAGGAACTCAGCATCACCGACGGGGTAGTCTTCCACGGCTTCACGACTGGTAAAGCCCTCGACGCCCTCTTTGATCAATGCCACATCGCGGTGGGGAGCCTTGGGATTCATAGGAAGGGATTGACGCAGACATCTGAATTGAAGGGTCGTGAGTACTGTGCCCGAGGAATTCCCTATATCATTGCATGTGCTGATCCTGACTTCCCCGCAGACTTCCCGTATATTCTCCATCTCGCCGCCGACGAGAGTCCCATCGATATCGAGCAGATCTTAGCATTCGCGAAGGAAGTCTGCGCCGATCCTGACCACCCGCAGAAGATGCGCCGCTACGCGGAGGAGCACCTTGACTGGTCGGTGAAGATGAAGCAGCTCAAGGGTTTCTTGGAAGCGCTGGTTGGGGAAAGCGGAGAAAATAGTATGAACTTCGGGTAGAAAAGAGGTCCTCCCATAACCCTCCAGATCATCATCGTACATGTAGATAGATTACTCCCCGGAACGAGTATTCATACCGCTTGTATCGGGGAATGATCTTCTTGAATGCCTCGAACCAGCTGGAGAACCGTTGAACGGTTTTGCGCTTCTTGTAGTGTTTCCGGTCAAACCAGAATGGCCTACCTTACTTCGGATGTTTCCTCGCTCTTCTATTTACTGGAATATTGCTCTTGATTCCCCGGTTCCAGTTGTACTATCGAATCTCCCGAGCATCGTAGGCTGCATCTGCCGAGATGATGGTTTGCCTCTCGGTGACCTTGGGAATCGTGAATGCTTCGAGGGTTGGCTTATACATCTGAGAATCGTGCATATTTGCGGGGAAAATAGTGCAGACAAGAGGGAGACCGGTCTGATCAACCAGAATCCTGAGTTTACTCCCCTTTGTTTTTCTTATAGCCATCAAACCTAACGGGTCCCCCTTTTTCGTGGGAATATCTTTGGTATCAGTGATACAACGGTGGTGAAAAATATTCGACAATGACATCATCATGACTTTGGGGTCCTCTCTGTTTCAACCGCCCCCTCTAGATCCCTTCTTCAATCCTGCCATCGGAGCGTCACCAGTGCTCCCTGTGCTACGGTGATATCGACGATGTGGATAAATAACAATAAATGATACTCTGCCTCGGTGTCATAGGGGAGATCTGGAAGCACATTCAGCCTGCACACCTGTTATCTCATTAAATTTCTGTTTTCCTTTGAGGACGCCCCATAATTATTTTAGGTATTGAATAAAAGTGGACAGTATGGCTTTCCGAGAAATCGACGCTGCTCTCAGGGTAATTATTGAACTTCATCTCCCCTCAGAAACCCTATATCGGGAGACCTCGAACGGACCGTCGTACCATGATCAGTAGGATTCTTTTCGTCCTGACCGGAGAGAGTGCCACCGGGGTTGACCTTCGGCCCTAGAAACGTTACCCATTGGTGTTAGCCGTTGGCATCAGGTGCTGCCACTGAAGCGAACCCCTATAGACACTGATTTACTTTACCCTTTATTCACGGTCTTTGTCAGTTCAGGTTCAACACTCTTCACAAAGTGCTTTTGAAATGTGCGTAGATTATAAATAGACCATAATAGCCCGATTGGAATACAGTTTATCTCTCGGTTCCAGTCCCTCAGTCATAGCGATCACATTTTCTTCGGTTGGATAACATGGGTAGACGCTCCGTGGAACAAACTTACTTCCCACCCCTAAAGACAAACCACGCTGTACAAACTCTTTGTAGGGTATTACGATATAACCACTATAAGAGGATATATTGTTCAGATCAGCAATTATACCTGTGGAAAAGTAAGGGAGATCCAAAGCGTCACTCTCGCTGAAATAACCTGCATCTAAATATCTCTGACTAGAGTAATCTGTACGGATAGTAGAGCCATAGGGTATATAATTATAACCGAAGTCAAGCCCCCTAATTTCATCAGAATTGAAATATTCACGGTTAATTGAAGTGTCAATTTTCAACAGCCCTGTCATGGACGAACCATATATGAATATCACCAAAACAAGTAATATGCAAATAGCATTTACAGGAATCTTTGCCTTACGGAGGTATTGAGATAAGATATATATACCAGCCCCCATTATCAAAGCCATAAATGGTCCCAGAAGCAAGTTAAATCTATTAACAGCAAGTAAATCATTAAACTGCCAGATCATATGAAGAGGGTTGGGCACATATAATACCAAGGTGGTTAATGTAAATAGCGCTAAAACGGTGAGATAATTGGACTCCTTTCTCCACAAGATAAAACCTATTGCTATTACCGCAAAGAATAGAAACACCTCTATTCCAATAGAATTGATATAATAAGACCATGTAGCCATGGGGTCGGTCGGAAGAAGATCGGTTGTACGTAACACTACAGGATCCTCCCAGAGATCCGTGTCCAATCGGGAACCAAATGTAGATCGAGCAAATGAAAATGCCACATATACCCAATAAGCAACAGACATCACGATTATGAATACAAAAGTCAAACTCTTCAGATATCTTTCATGGCCTACAAACCATTCATAGACCATCAAAAGGCAAAGCAGTGCAACTATTAGGATTATAGATACTTGATGGACGAGTATGGTAAAGAGCACTATTAGCGTTACAAGAATACAGTTTGCATAATGGTTGTTAAAGGACTTGTGAGTGAGATCTTTTAACCCGTTAGGAGATGTCATAAAATAAAGGAGCATAAGGAAGCCTACAAACGCCAGCGCTCGGGGGATCATGTAAATGCTATGTGTCAGACCTATAGAGCTCATTGAATAGAGCAAGCAGGTTAAGAGAGCAATCTGCTCATTTCTAATCGTACGTAAAAAGATGTAATACACAAAAATAACGCTAATAACTGATATAGGCCAGGTAACGGAGAATATGACGGTCTCGATGTCCAGACCAAGTACATGTGAGCATTCTGTAAGGAGAATGTGATAAAGAGGGAATTCTGCATAACCTCCAATCTCTGGAGGGATAACATGGCCCGATAAATATGTTACCGTTGCCATAAATCGGTGTGGCATGATATCCGTCCCCCCAAAATAGAAATAGTATTTCTGAGTGCTACTCCAGATAAATTCTGCCTGTGTAAGCATAATTTCAGACAATACTGTGGCTTTAGAGATTTTATTTGAAATTATTTGGAGAAAAATAATGATGTAAAGCAGGGTTATCAGAACCAGATAAATACACGATCTTCCGAAACCTCCGGCTAGTATTACGAGACTAATGGAGAATAGACACATAAACAATGTTAAAAGACGCCTTCTATTGCACGAAAAGAGGTTAATAAAGTCGTTAAAAGTAAGATCTTTTTTATACATGAATTGAAGGAAGTATGATGCTAGGAATGCAGGAGCTATCAAAAAAGCACCTTTTAGTGCTAAATCGGGACTATTAAAATGTAAAGCCATAAATATACCCATAATTAAGAGCAATAACATTAAGTATGGGAGATATGGAATAGATTGGCGAATACAATTTAATATGTGGATATTCCAATTTCTCTTATCTAATTCCATAACTCTCACAGATTGAAAAAATCTCCTTTGAACATGCTCTCAAACTAAAGAGAATGGGTTAAATCCTACCTAATTCTAACCTCCTCTCTGGTTCATGGGTCGGATGCCACGTTCGGAAAGGAGATTTGAAGAGACCGAACTGTGCGAATTATAGTTTTCGAGAGCATTATCTTGGCTCTACTGTGGGCTGTAACCTTTGAATGGAACCATCTTCCATTACAAGTGCTGCAAGACAGGTTCCCATAAAACTGAGCGCTGGCATCTTTAGACATAACTCACTTAAAATTATCGATCATCTAGGATTTATACTACTCTATTAGCGATCGCACGAAACCCAGTAGTTCGCTAATTTTAAAACACAAACCCTATGTGTTATAATGAAAAATCGGCACAAAAGCGAAAGATTTATATAAATTGCAGGTGATCCCATGCCTTTCACCCAAAGGCGGAAGATCACCTAGCAGAAAGGAGAGTGTTCTCAACCTGAAAAATGTTGCGCTCCTGTCATCGCGGCACTGAATCAGTACCTGAATATCCCAATCCCCGGCCCCCTCACGCAAACCGACCTGTTTGCGGTTCTTTTCGGGATGGCTGTGATGAATCAGTAGGTTCACTCGATCACCGGATTCTTGGAGCAGGTACCTTGTGAAACGTCCGTTCGCTACCACCTCAACAAACCTGGAGCAGAAGAGCACTGCGATCCTTGCCCCATTTCGTGCATCACGTCCTCAAACCAGGGAAAGCATTCCTGTCAGGTGTCAATGGCGGGATAAAATAGTGACGACTCAAAGTGCTCACTTCCTCTGCATAATCTCTTCGTTTCTGATCCTGCCTATCCTACATGTGAGGGATAATCCCCTGCCGTCGGCGCTCTTTGAGGCGATAACTATTGCCTTGACCGTTGTGCAGTGATGGAGAATTCGATCCAGAACCGCAACTGCGAGGACATCGCATCGAACTCATCCAGCCGCTTCTCCATCGGGAACCCGGTCAATCTCATCAGAACTCAAGGGCCCGTTCTTCCTTGCTCTTCACCTCCTGGTCTAGGAGATATGCGAGAATCTCGAGCGCCGACCACTCCTCTTTCACCGCGAGTTCCAAGGCGTTGTCCAAGAGCGATTCCATCGTTTGTCAGTTTCAGGACGTTCAGATTATGGTGAACCTGCTCGTAGAGAAGGGCGCTCACCCTCACACCTTCTCGGAAAACCGCCCATAGATCGAGAGCAATCGATGTTCTCCCTCCGGATTGACCATCCGAAAACGTATCGGTGTTTTCCTGATTCGGCAAAGAGGATGTTAGGTTGAAAATTAGCGAAGTACTGATACCGAAACAGATTAGATATACCACCCCGAGTGATTATAAGCATATTCAATGTCCCGTTTCACTACCAACATCCTCAAACTTGCCTCCGGCAGTGTCATCGCCCAGATACTGGGGGTTCTCCTCCTCCCCATTATCTCCAGATTATACTCTCCGGGAGACTACGGTGTTTTTCAACTTTTTCTCGCCATATCGAGCGTACTTGCCGTCCTTTCCTGCCTATCCTATCAGCTCGCTATCATGCTCCCAAAAAAGGACGAAGATTCAGCCAATATCACTACCCTCTGTATCATCCTTGTTTGCGTAGTCTCCGCGATAAGCTGCGGTGTCTTCATTCTTTTATCCGGATGGGTCGGGGAAGTACTCAAAACGCCTGATCTATCTCAATATATCATATTCCTACCCGTGGTGGTCTTTTTAAACGGCCTGTACCTGGTGCTGAACTACTGGCTGTCCCGGAGGGTGCGGTTTGGGGCGGTCGCTACCGCACAGGTGGCAAACTCGGTCTCAAGCAAGGCCGTCCAGATCGGGGCCGGGATCGGCTCGGCATCACCACAGGGGTTGGTTTTTGGGTTGCTCGCCGGGTATGGGGCAGGTCTTCTCGTTATGCTCAGGGGTATCAGGGAGGATCTTGCACTCTTTAAAAATGTCAGCCCTGGCAATATAAAGCGCTTGGCCGTCAGGTACAAACGATTTCCCCTCTTTACTTCTTGGTCAACCGTGGCGAATTCGGTCTCTCTCCAGGTCGCCCCCCTAATGCTTGCTTCATTTTTCAGCCCCGCTGTTGTCGGGTTCTACGGGATGGCGCACATGGTCGTCAACATGCCTATGAGCCTCATCGGCTCTGCGACCGGGCAGGTTTTCTTCCAGAAGGCGAGTGAGGAAAAGAATCGAACCGGGAGTGTGAAGACCGTTGTGCAGGAAGTCCACCAGCGGCTTGTCTCCATCGGGATATTCCCGATCCTGATCCTTATGATCATCGGCGAGGAACTCTTCGGTCTTGTCCTCGGGGCACAGTGGAGCACGGCGGGAGGATACGCCCGTATCCTTGCGCCTTGGATATTTCTTGTCTTCATTGCATCTCCCCTCTCGACAATCTTCAGCGTGCTCGAAAAGCAAACCGTTGGGCTCGTGTTTAACCTGACGGTCTTGCTCTCTCGCATTGTTGTCCTCTATGTTGGAGGAGTCTCTGGTGATCCGGTTACCACCCTCATGCTGTTTTCGCTCACTGGGGTTGCCTTCTGGGGAGGAATGAACGCATACGTTCTCAAGATCTCCGGTATATCATATTGGATGGGTCTGAGAGACTTTCTTATGCTATCTCTGGTCGCCCTTGCGGTAGCGTTTCCGTTAGTTATCGTCAAATATTTATCACCGCCGTTGTACATACTCCTCATTGTCACCGGGATCGTGACTTGCATCTACTATGCAGTCATTGTTTTCAGAGACCCTATCTTAAAGAAGGAATTTAGGGGGATCTTACAGGGAGTCAGACTATGAAAATTGAAATGTTTTTCCATAATCGCTACTATCCGTGGACTGAAGTTAAGGCTGGCAACATTACGTACTGGCTGAAAGGAACGTTCTTTTATGAGAATGAACTCCTCCAGAGTGCCGATGTCTTTCGTCTCTTCTCTTCAGTTCTCAGAGATTCCCGATTTGACCACGATGCCCTGAAATCCCTCCTCCTTGCCCTTAACGGGAATTTTACCTTTGTAATAGAGACCTCCCAATACATCTTCTGTACGGTTGACCGTGTCAGGAGTATTCCTCTTTTCTACGCCGTGAGCCGGGATGAGGTTCTCTTTTCAGATGATGCAAACCACCTCCGAGACCGCCTGAATCCCTCCTTCAACGAAGAGAACGGTGCTGAGTTTCTGGTCACCGGGTATGTTACCGGCTCTGATACCCTCTTTGACGGGATATCGCAGCTCCAGGCAGGAGAATATCTCGTCTACGATAAAACAGAGGGGTCTCTCGCCACCCACTTCTATCACCATTTCTGGCACGAGAATTACTTTTCGGAACCTGAGGAGGACCTGTTGAACCGGCTTGACAAAACCTTTGTGCGTGTCTTCCAACGGCTTGTAGAATCTACAAAAGGCTGCCAGATCGTAGTTCCCTTGAGCGGGGGGTTGGACTCTCGTGTTATCGTTGCGATGCTGAAGCGGCTCGGCGTGAAAGATGTGATCTGTTTTACCTACGGAAAGAAGGGCAGCAGGGAGACTGAGATCAGCAGGCAGGTGGCAGAGGCACTGGGGTACAAGTGGTACTTTGTGGAGTACACTAAGGAAAAATTGTATGGCAGTTATCATTCGGATTATATGCAGCGTTACCGCGAATATGGTGGGAATCTGGTATCACTGCCTCATATCCAGGATTTTCTTGCCGTTAAGGAACTAATGGATGGGGGAAAGATACCTGAGAACGCGGTTTTTGTGCCAGGACACCAAGGGATGGTTGCCGGTAGTTTGATGCATAGCGGGATTATAGCAGGTAGCCCTGTATATGACGACTGTAGTCAACTAAATAAATATACTTTTGAAGAATTCAAGGGGAATATTGCAAAATACTATTATAACCTCTGGCATTGGCCTAATCTAACTAGAATTTCTTCTGTTCTTTATGAGAAGATTCAAACGAGTGTGGGGATAATTACTATCAATAGTTTAGAGGAATATACAAATGCTCTGGAATTTTTTGAGTTTAAGGAGCGAAAATCGAAATTCATTGTAAATTCTTTACGAGTGTACGAGTTCTTCACATGTAGATGGAGGGTTCCACTTTTAGATGCAGAATTGATCGATTTCTTCTCAAATATTGGCCTCGAACAACGAATTCGACAAAGGTTATATATACGCTACGCAAGGGATAAACTCTTTGTTGATTCTTTAACCCCGCTACTCACAATTGATTGTACAACAGATTTAAACAGTAAAAAATCTCAAACTAACCCTTTTATTTTACGATCTATTAGCAATGCATTGCTCTCATATTCAAAATTAGATCTAGGGTGGGCGTCAATTTATGAGCGACCGCTATTGCAGAGAATGAACACCCATATCAGAGGGACAGACTTGAAACCTTTTATTCGGTATCCATCGATAGAGTTAATATTAACAAATTGTAACAGATCGCATTTTGTCCCATCCTGTAACGGCTGCCTAACACTTGAATTTTTGAAAAGATGCATGAGAATGTGACATTCATGGGGTTGATTCACTTGGCGTGTATGGTCCTTGATCGAGAGTATTGGGATGACCTCATTCATGTCTTTTCTTCGTTCTCTTATACCCTTTTAAATCACACACCAAGTAAACCCTTTCTTTGCTTAAATCTGTATCAAAATATTCTTCTTTAACCTCAAATCCTAGTTTAATATTCCCTCTGTAAGAAGCTTCATTGTCCAAACTAACTCTTGAAGAAACTCCTGTTATTCTTTTCATTTGAGAAAAATGATATAATGCATTTTGTCTCGTTATAGTTCCGATCCCTTTGCCTCTATATTCCTTTTTTAATCCTATGTAACCCTCATGAATAGTCTTTTCTTTAATATCTTTCTTATTGAAATAGTATAATCCAAGTCCAATGATTTTGTTTTCTGATTTTATTATATAACAAAATTTACTCCCAGTTAAATGAAGAAGCAATTTTTTCCATTTTGAGAGTTCTTTACCATTATGCAAATCTTTGTATAAACTGAATGTTTCTTCTAGGTATTCACTTTTACATGGTTCAATAGTAAAATTTTCATATTCAATCTTTTGAAATTCAGGCATGTTTGTGCTGTATAATATATTTCGTATAATAAAAATGGTCTTTTTTATCATGGGATATCCCGCTTAAATGTCTCATCTATCACTTAATCTGTGGTTTTTCATGGCCCTTTTGATGCCAAGTGCTATGCTGGAGATGACCCTCCTTCTTGTAACAAAATAATACGGCACTAAAATTGGATTATACCCTGTAGCGTGATAACTTAGACGTTGCATATTGCCGTGCATTATATTAACTTGATGGAATCCCATCCTCTGCATTTCTTTCAGAACATTCGCAAATAAGAACTGGTTTGCTCCACTGTCTCGAAATGTAGGATCTGAAGCTGCACTCCAAGCATACGCTCGCTTGTTATCCCAGATCCAGATGCGGGATGCTAAGAAATTAGCAGACTCATCTCGCGCAACCCACATGCCGCCACATCTCTTTCTCTTAATGAGGTCAAGCATGCTCACCAAAAAATTCCCTTCAATAGGAGCATTCAGGTCTTGACGGTCAAACACTTGAGTGAGTAATTTATGATGCACCGCAGCATCATCAAGTCTCTCAATATACAAGCCCGCATCGCCTGCCTTTCTTACTTCTCTTCGGACGCTCTTTGAAAATCTCTCAGAAAAATTACCTTCTAAATTGACGTAATATGCATACGCCACATGCCCCTCCCAATCACGCCACAAAAAGGGACGAATATCCGATAGATCGGGTGAGTTGACTATAGTTATTGAAAAATAACGCTCTTTCTCGATACAGTCACAGAGCGTGTTGAGAATACCGCTTTGAACCAACTCGCTCTGGCGTAATTTTGTACTGTCAGAATTGGGGAGGAGAACCCCTCCAAACGGAGTGAGGGGGCCCCTTGATACTGCATGGGAGGCGCCCCATCTCGATCTTTTCACAAACAGTGAGCATCCCCCTACAAACTCGTCATTTTTAAAACAGCCATAGATATTGAGTTTACTTGATGAAGCATCTGCAACCACCTGCAAGTAGTCACTATTGTGAAAGATGGTTCCTTGAGGTGACCGGATGGCAAAATCATCCCACAAGTTGTACTCATGTGGCTCAAGGATTCTCGCTTCGAAGTCATTTGTTGTCATTGTATCAATCTATTGGCAATTTCTTCCCCGCTCGTCATCCACGCCCCCTTTTCCCTGCAGTATCCAAGCACCTTCTCATACAACTTCACCCGCTCCCCCTCCATGTAGGTGTTATGCCAGAGGATGGTAATGACCCCGTGGCAGCGCTCGGTTGCGTCGATGAGCCGGCGGGCGACCTCCCAGGCCTTCCCGGCGTCGAGCCGCATGTAGCGATCGAGCGTGCCATCCATGATCGCGAGAGGGATCTCCAGGATGTCGATCTCGCGACCGGCCCGGCGGTCATAGGGCTTGAAGGGATGGCACATCCCGTTCCTGAACCCGGCGCAGTCAGCGTATCCAAAGGTGGTGTCGTAGCGGAACCCGGCGCGGCTGAGGTGCTCCCAGGTCTCCGGAACCCGGAATCTGAGGTAGTGGTTCCGGTAGCCGACGACCGGCCGGCCAAGGACCGCTTCCAGTCGTTGCTTCTCGGTCGTGAGGGCTTCCGGGTCGCAGTAAGCCCGGTGGCCCCCGTGGAGCCCGACCTCCCACCCGGCGTCGGCGATCCTCCCTATCTCGCCCTCGAGCTCCCTGACATCGTAGGCATAGTCCTGATCCCCCGGGGCGAGGGAAAGGAAGTAGAAACTCGACCTGGCGCCGTACTGCTCTTCGAGGGCCATGATCTCACGAAAGTTGCAGAGGGGGAGTTTCTTCGACCGGATCTGCCTCGCGTTTGCGAGGGCCTTTGCAAAGTCTCCGTTCTTCATGGAGGAGAGGGTCGCATACCCCTTAGAGAGAGTGGAGCGGTAGACCGTATCGATGTCATGAGTGAGGCAGACGGCGAACGGCTGGCCGTCGGGGTACTCGGGGCGGTAGCCCTGCTCTGCGAGGTACTGCGAGGCTCGGGGCTCAAAAGGCTCGCGGTAGCCGCTCATATAGTGAGGGAACCGGTCGTAGCCGTCCCTGAATGTCTCGTCGTACTCCTCTGCGCAGGTGAAGAGGTGCCAGATCTCTGGATCTCGCTGGAGAATGTCGTACATCTGCATGACTGTATTATAGAACTGTTTGTGTCGTCGGTTTAAGTTCATGTCTATTCTTATCACCCTGCCCCGCTCTACACATCCTGGTCCACCACGTTCCGCCCGTCGACGACCGCCGGCCGCTCGCACCCGCACAACCACTTCACCTCTGCGGACACCAGCCCCCGGTACTCCTTATGCCCGGCAAAGACCCCCCGCGTCCACACCCGGGAGCACATCCTCGAGGTCCCGCAAGAGCCCGGGCGGTGCATCCGGCGACGTAAGATCTGGGTCCATCTGGGTCCGTGTACCGCGACCTGCGCGCCTTTAAATTGCGTCATTTCGTAGAACGGCTCCTCCGGAGTGTTCCGCGCGTCGTCGGAGTCGTTGTTGAAGGTCCCGGCCGGGGAACGCGATCCGCGCGCCCGCGAGGGTTTTCCCCGCCTGCGCCGACTCCGTCAGGTGGAGCATGTGCCCGGGCATGAAGTCGTTGACGGCGCGGGTGTAGAGGGACTCCCGGCCGGCCGGGGCACGGGCGGGATGGCTGCCTGGTGGAAGATGCCGTCCGCACCCGGGAAGGAGTCGCAACTCGCACCTCCGGTGCTCGAACTCCGTTCCCATGGAACGTCGTTCCTGCCGGTGCTCCCGCTCCTGCCCTTCGGCCAGTCGTGTCTCCATCAGGAGGTCGAGATCGGTGATGCTCCCCTCGAGGAATGTCACCCAGGGTGGTCGAGGAGGTGGTCGAGGAGGTGGTCGAGGAGGTGCTCGATGTTCACCCGCCAGCCGGTGGCGAGGCTGTCGATAATGGCGACGTCGTGGTGCTGTGCTAAATGCGACCGGTCGCAAGGGTGGGAGCTTGAGGCATGGGAGGTGCAGCTTGCGACGTTCCTATGGAACGGAGCACGAGCACCGCCCGTTGTGGCTGTGCCCTCATGGTTCGAACCGATGAAGCCGGTACCGCCGACGACACGACGATGGAGTGCATGAGGGGCCTGTGGTGGCGGGCTGGTTTAGGGCTTTCTTGAATGTACCCGAGGGGACAGCTGGTCCAGCATTGGGGTTCGTGTCATGACTATCGGTAAATCGTTGAGACTCCGGTTGTGTTTTTTCTAAATCTCAGTCGGATGCAGGTGTTCAATTCAACCGAATTCTCATTGCGCTGCCGTCGTTGATGCCGACGGGGATTGATTTATATGAAAGATCGATATATGGGATTGCAATAATCCAACTAGATTCTGTTAAGGAGGGAGTATGTTTGGTACAGGGTTTGATCCGTTTCGGGAGATCTTGGAAACACTATTGACACCGGTAAATGAAGAAATGAAGATGACCGATCGCATCGTGCGTTCGGAGTCAACGGCGTTGGAAAAGGTCGCTCTTATTCTTGTTTCAAGTGTAGCATCCATTGCTATTGTAATGGTATCCATAGCCGCTTTGCCCGCGCTACTGTCAACATTACCTTCCATACTAACCGGTTTAACAATTAACGTGAATTTCGCTCCCTCGATCGTCATCGTTCTGTAACTGCTCATTGCGGCTGGCTTGGGGGAGTTCGTTGAGTTGACTGATTTCCCTTTGAAAATTCAAGCGAACGCTATGTATGCCAACGGACCTATTTTTCAGTTCCCCATCACTGCAGAACACTCGAGAAACAGAAAAATTGTTTAAGGGAGCGATGAGTCGTGCTCCCCTTTCTGGGGGCTCGCGGCATCGGGGCGCTGCCAGAGTGGCCGGCTGGAGAAGAACACCCGGCCGTAGTGCCTGTCGATGAGACACCGGTGAGTGTCCCCCTGGCCTTACCCAATCGTCCCGGCGACGATCTCCCCGGCACACTCCTGCACCGTCTGCCGGTGCTCCTCCGGGCAGAAGAGGTAGAAGACCGTTCGGGGCCTGCCGGTGTAGGTGAGGGTCGAAAACGAGTCGATCTCCTGAACCTTCCCGTCCCTTCTCTCGATCAGGAACGGGAATTTGTCCTCTTCGAGGAGGATGGAGGCCGACTTGAAGAGCGTGTTCTCGTTCTTCACCAGGTCGGCGATAATGTAGTCGGGATCGCATCCGCACTCCTCCGCGATCGCCTCTTCGATCGCCCGCGCCCTCTCCGGGGTAAACTTCGTCCCGAGCTCGTACCTGAGGCGGGGGTCCCCCTCCTGCGAGATGTTTGACTCGTATCCGCGTTTAAAGAGGTCCCTCCTCTCCAGCCTCCCGACAAGGTCGGCCGAAGTGCTCTCCGGCCGTGCGAGCACCTGCGCAAGCAGTCGCGCGTCGTCAAGAGCAAGGTAGTGTTCAAGGAAATCGTCCCTCCCGATCCGGATTGTCTCTTTATCCACGACCCGATCACGGACGGCAACCTTGATCGCCCGCTGGAGCATTCCGTTTGCCACGACATTCGTGTGGTGGTAGTAGACCTGGGCATACATCAGGAACCGCGCCAGCCTGAAACTCTCCACGACGTCTATGCCCTTCTCATGGATGGTGAGGTCCTCGCGCTGCCTGCTCACGGTCTTTCGGAGCGTGTAGAGGACGCGTTCGAGGTCGAAGTTCCCGTAGGCCACGCCAGTGTGGTAGGAGTCCCGCCGGAGGTAATCCAGCTTGTCGGCATCGATGTTGCCCGAGACGATCTGGTGGAGAAGACCGTTCCGGTCCTCAGAGAGGACGGCGACGACATCTTCGGCCGTCTCACCGAGGATCGAGGTGACTTCTTCGTCCTCCTGTATGATCCGGCGCGTGATCGCCTCGTGCGTGGCATTTTTCCCATTGATCTCCTTCAGGGGCGCCTCAAAGACGTGAGAAAAAGGCCCGTGGCCGACGTCGTGGAGCAGGGCGGCGTAACGAAGGGTCGTAAGGTCGTCGCCCTCGATCTGCAGCTGCCGCGCCATGAGGGTGGCGCTGTGCAGGACGCCGAGGGAGTGCTCGAAGCGGGTGTGGCACGCAGCCGGGTAGACCAGGTGTGCGTTGGCAAGCTGCTTGATCCTGCGCAATCTCTGTAAGGGGCGGGTATCTAAAAGGTGGAGTTCGTCCGCGGTAAGCCCAATGTACCCATAGAGCGGGTCCCTAACATGTGTCTCGAACGTGAACGTGCAACTCCCCCGTCATGAAAGATGAAGGCTCGTGAGGAGGTTCACTCCTCGGTTGATCTGGTCCTCAGTGAGATCCCAGTTCAGAGTTCCGGCAATCTCCCGGATCTCGTCATGCGAAAGGTCCCTCTGCTCCAGCGTCTGGATGTAGTGGACCTTCGCGGCCCATGAGAGCGTCTTGGAGTCGAGGTTCGCGGTATCCCTGCAGATGCTGACGATCTCTTCTATCTCCCTGAACTCTGATGCGTGCTCCTTTTCCAGCCTCTGGACCAATCTCTCGCCGTCTGCGGTGAGGCTGTAGGTGTAGCGCTTCCAGTCGGGTGCCGCTGCGGATCCGGGAGCGACGGGTGTCTCCACCCTCTCCTCGATGAAGCCGTAGGAGACGAGGGCCTGGATCGCGCCGGCAATGTCTGCGCTGTAAGGGCCGTAGTAGTGAGGGCGATAGTGCGCCCCGATGGCGCCCGGAATCGTCGAGAAATACCCCAACTTCTGGATCGCAGTTCGGCCCGGGATCCGACCCCCAGCTGCCTTCAGCATAACGAGGACGCCGTCAAATTCATCCATACATCAAGTCTCCGGTGGGTTCATGGCATAATCGTAGATGCCATATTTATAGGGTGCGGCGAGTATACGAATGTTATGCGATCTTCATGTTTTGATTATATTAGCGTGCCGATCTGGATCCGCTCCCGGATCAGCCAGAACCTTTTTTACTGTTAGCAGAGGGGCGATTCTGGCTGACGGACGTGTCGCGATCGGCTGCGGAAGATCCGACAGCCTCCTTGCAGATATCGCGCTTCACCGCAAAGAGGCCGGTGAGGCTTCAAGCACGGCGGACCCTGCCGGGAACGGGAGACGACGCCAGACCCTCACCCAAGGAGAATCACTTACCGCCGCCCCGTCTTGCAAGGCCCTTGAGATCACCCTTCACGACATTCTTCTTCGACGAAAAGTAGTCCAGGGACGCATCCCCCGATTCGTCGATAACCCCCTTCAGGGCCTCAGCCTCCAGGCACTGCTGCTGCATGTTGACGATCTGCAGCAACCTCTTCTGCCGGCTTGCAGTCGCAGAGAGGCTCTCCTCGTACTTGATCAGGGCACCCTCCGGGTAGATGCCTCTGGCCTTCTCACCCAGGAGGTCGGCCCTGTAGTAACCGTAGTCCCATATGTTCAGCAGGCGCGTCGTGTTCCGGGCGATCGATTTCTGCGTTTTCAGCCACTCGTAGAACTCGGGGTTCCTCTTCGGCCCGACATGGTTGCCGCCGAGGCAGTCCAGGCCATACCCATAGGCGAGAAGATCTCGGGCTGACAGGACGTTCTGGTCGTTGATGGCCTTCCCGAAGCTGACGTTGATGTAGGAGAGAAAGTTATTCTCCTCGTATCCTCTTGCCGCAAGCCGCCGCTTGAGTGCGTTCAGGGAGTCGAGGTGGCTCTGGACCATCGTCCCGTCGAAATCGATGTAGTACGCATTGATCCCATGATCCAGGTAGAAATCAACAATCTTCTGCGTATAGAGGGCGGTAACTGAAGGTATATACCCAAGGATGCATTTTTTGTTCCGGACTTCGATGCTCTCGATGCAGGATGAGAGGTACTGTAAAAATTCCCCGAAATTCGCCCTGTTGATGGAGCGTGCCATCTTCGGGACGGATGGAATGGGCGTGATATCCGAGTACGAGTAGGCGGCGTTTGTCAGGACGTCTATCTCATGTGCGGTAGGGTAACGGTCTCCCTGCCCGCGGGTCTTGAACTCCACAAAACAGAGGCCCGGGCAGTGATGTGCTTTCTTCCTATTTCTGCTGATATCCTTGTTCTTCTGCATGGAGTACGCCTTGTCCTCATCCATGCGATGCAGGCTCTCGTCATCGAACTTGAGATATGTCTCGTGGAGGTTCGTCAGGTTTCGAGGAAAATCAGTGTCAGCGTAGAAGTCACGGGGATTTATCGTCTTTACTGGCGTTACGATCTTTCCCGGCCCGATGTCGGCGGAGAGCGACCTCAGGTCGGTATCATCCGCACACGCGTAGTCGGTAATTCGAACTTCTCTCGTCACTTTAACAACCCCTGCAGGACCTCTTTTTTAATATGGAATGACGATTGCAGAAACCTGTTGTAGAGATCATGACACTCCCCACCTGTCAGGGCAAGCCGTTCTCTTTCCCAGAGTATGAGCCCGACAGTGCCCGTCACCCGGATCTGCAGTTTATCCCGCAAGTTCCGGGCTCGTTCATCGATGACGCAATAACACCGCTTTTTGTCCTGCTCTATGGCAACGCCGGCACAGAGGACACTGAGTTCCCCTTTGTGCAGCCAGGGGTAGCGTTTAGCGAGCTTCTTGTAACATTCAGTGTCGCCATCCGGTACGATCTCAACATTCCCGTACGCTTCAAGATGTTGAAATGTCTCGGGATTCTCCATGATCTCCTCGTACACCTGAGGGGTGATACTGAGCCGGTACCCAAGATCTTTGCAGGCATCCAGAATTTTCGGATACTGTACTTCGCGGAATATGCAGACAATGGATGACGCGTCAAAGATCTTCATGTGTTACCTCTTAAGGTAATCAAGGTATGACTCTATATTCATCCCCGCAAGAAACGCGGCTTTCTCAAGACTCACTTTCCCTTTTCGGTACAGCGACGCCGAGAGCGGGACTCTCTTTTTCAGGATATCACGAAGTCTTGCAGACTCACGGGTATATTCAGGATAGGTGATGTAGACGAAGAGGAGAACCTCATCCACACTGAGGTCGTTGATAAAGACCTTAAAATCTTCAATTGCTCCGGACTCCTCGGTGTGGAACACGGAGCACACCTTCTCCCAGACCCTGACCCCATCGGGAGTGAGGGTATAGCCTCCTTCAGATCTCCTGACAAGGCCCAGGGAGATAAGTTCGCCAAGCGCAACCTCGGCGGCCTCACTATACGGCCCAAATATATGGGGGGTGAAATCCGCGTCGTCTCCTACCTGTTCTATGTAATCTCCGATGAGGAAGAGTTCTTTCTGGAATAGAACATCTCCCCGAACGGCAGAGTTACCTCCTGCATGCAGCAGATGCAGGATTGCCACACCCAGGTGGGGGAGACTATCGGCGATCTCATCCAGAGTAAACTCCACGGTCATCAACTCCGTTTGTCGGGGTCAGGCTGCCCCGGATGTGCTGTAGTGTAATGGTATGAATTATATAGTTGTTATGTGTTGCTGTGTCGCTCAGAACTTGTAATGCCCATCGCAGGTGGTGTAAATGTGACCCAGAATGTGACTATCACATTCCCGTCGCATTCTCCGGCCCGAAATGTGTGCAGGTCGTGAAGTCGCCATCTCATGGCAACCTTGCCTGCGATCTCCTTCACCCCCCGCCCAGCACCCGCACGATCACCGCCACCACCCCACCGACGACCCCGCCGACCCC
>ENA-UOOK01001418-UOOK01001418.1-fermentation-metagenome-genome-assembly--contig:-NODE-1418-length-31579-cov-9.212314_pt1 | contig 31579 bp, 24 predicted proteins | sample MGYA00245777_ERZ724023 | MGnify/ENA primary metagenome ERZ724023 (study PRJEB28704, sample SAMN03018312) | fermentation metagenome | biome: anthropogenic terrestrial biome; feature: soil; material...
GCAAAGAAATCCTAATAATAAAGAAGTGCGGGAGTGCAAATCCCGCACGACGGGAAAATCTAACAAAAAATTAAATAATAGTACAACAGAAAACATCTAACAACATGAATATTACAATAATATTACCATAGAGCAATATTACTCCAATGCTTTTGATAGATTATTATAAATAAACTTTTCGATTTTTGAGATTAATTGGATAATTATTTGTAGCTTTGGAGATTGAAAAAAAAGTATGTTATGAGTACGAAGTTTTTTAATAATGAATTAGGCAATACACTATTTGATAAACTTAAAGGTATTGCAAAAGGTATGGATACTTTTGACAGTTTTCTCGCAGTAGTAGGATTCTTTCGTTCTTCTGGTTATTTTAAATTGAGGAAAGAATTAGGTGATATATCAGAAATTAAAATATTAGTAGGTATTAATATTGATGATATATTTCGTAAACACAATAAGGCATTATTAATGCTTGCAGATGAGGATAAAGCAAAAGATATATATGAGAATGGATTTAAGGATGATATTATAAATGCAAAATACTCCTCAGAGGTTGAAGAAGGGATATTACAGATGTGTGAAGATTTATCCTCAGGTCGTTTACAAATGAGAATACATGCAACAAAGAATCTACATGCTAAATTTTATCTTTGTTTACCAAAAGAACATAGTGAACATAGTGATGGTTGGGTTATAATGGGTTCTTCAAATATTTCAGATTCAGGGTTAGGTATAACACAAACACCAAGATATGAGTTAAATGTTGCAATGAAAGACTTCGATGAAGTAAAATATTGTTCTGAGGAGTTTTGGAAATTGTGGAATGAAGCAATACAATTAACAGCAAATGATATTGATAAATACAAAAAGGAAACCTATCTTGGTTATCAACCAACACCGTATGAATTATATATTAAGGTACTTATTGATACTTTTGGGGATCAAGTAGAAGATGATTTTTCAATACAACTACCCGAAGGAGTTAAAGATTTGAAATATCAAAAAGATGCAGTAATTCAAGGCTATCAAATGTTGATGCAACATAATGGACTTTTCCTTGCTGATGTTGTCGGTTTAGGGAAAACAATGGTTGCTTCAATGATTGCTAAGAGGTTTATAGAGGCAAATGGTAAAAATACTAATGTTCTTGTAATATATCCTCCAGCATTAGAAGAAAACTGGAAAAACACCTTTAAACTTTTTGGTATTGTAAAGAAAGCACAATTTATTACCAATGGCAGTTTATCAAAGATTTTAAATGGAAGAGATCAATACAAGGATAAAGAAGAGTATGACCTAATAATAGTGGATGAAGCTCACGGATTCCGTAGTGATAATTCAGAAAAATACGATGAATTACAAAAGATATGTAAATCTCCATGTCTTAATATGGGGCTATTGCGTAACACACAAAAAAAAGTAATGCTTCTTTCTGCAACTCCATTAAACAACCGTCCAGATGATTTACAAAATCAGTTATTGCTATTCCAAAACAGTCAAAGTTGTACAATTAATGGAATTCCAAATCTAAAAGCTTTTTTCTCTCCACTTATTTTGGATTATAAGAAATTAATGAGAGAAAGAGATAAAAGAGATGTTACCTCCGAAGTTGATAAAATCTATGAACAAATACGTAGTAAGGTTATCGATAAGGTTACTGTAAGAAGGACAAGAAATAATATTTTAAATGATCATGATTATAAAGCTGACATTAAAGCACAAGGTATTAAATTCCCAGAGATTTTACCCCCAAAAGAACTTAAATATGTAATGGATGAAGATACAAGTAATCGATTTTATGAAACACTTGCAGCTCTTTCAGATGAAGAAAATATAGAACACCTTTTTTATGCTCGTTATAGAGCTGTGGAATTTTTAAAACCAGAGTATCGTATCCGTTATAAAAACGCTGAACATATTGGTCAGTCTTTAGCAGGAATATATCGTGTGCATATGGTTAAACGATTAGAGAGCAGTTTTCATGCTTTTAAAAGGTCTCTTGCCACCTTGCTCCGTATTACAACTGATATGATAAAGATGTTTGAAGAGAACAAAGTTATTATAGCTCCTGACTTAAAAGTTAAAGATTTACAAGCAAAGGATATGGAGTTAGATGAAATCATTGAACTTGCTATCGAAAAAGGATATATAGTTGAGGATATTGTTTATGAGGCTAATCAATTTGAAGAAAAGTTTCTTGAAATGCTTCGTAATGATCAAAAATTATTAGAGAGATTAAATAAAGATTGGAAAAAAGAAAATGATGATCCGAAATTTGATTTATTTAAAGAAAAACTAAATGAAGAACTATTTGAAAATGACATTAATCCTTCTAAAAAACTCGTAGTTTTCTCAGAGAGTGTTGATACTCTTACTTATCTTCATGATCGCCTAACTAAAGATTTAGGAAGAAACGATGTGCTTATGGTAACTTCTTCAAATAGAAATAAAGCAGCAAATAGGATTAAAGAAAATTTTGATGCAAATAGTGAAATAAAATCAAACCGTTATAATATAGTAATAACCTCTGATGTATTAGCTGAAGGTGTAAATCTTCATCGTTCCAATGTAATTGTGAATTATGATTCACCTTGGAATGCAACACGTTTAATGCAAAGAATTGGTCGTGTTAATCGTATTGGTTCTGTTGCAGATTCAATTTATAATTATATGTTTTATCCCTCAACTCAAGGTGATAAAGAAATTCAACTATATAAGAATGCTCTTGTAAAACTTCAAGGTTTTCATTCTGCATTTGGGGAGGATGCTCAAATTTATTCCAAAGAGGAAATTGTAAAACAGTTTGAGTTATTTGATAACAACATGAAAGATAGTATTGATAAGAAGATAGCATTATTACGAGAGGTAAGAGATTTATATAATAATGATCGTAAATTATATAATAAGATTAAAAAGTTACCAATGAAGAGCCGAGTAATGCGTGAAAATGGAAAGCATAAAGGCAAATCAATAATATTTGTTTCATCAAATGTAAAAACTGAGTTTTATTTGGCTACAAAGACAGGTATTGATGTTATGGATTTCTTAGATGCAGTTCATTATTTAAAAGCAAAGCCTGAGGAAATGCCAATTAATTTTATCAATGAGGTGGAACATTATAAGCATGTAAATAATGCATTAGATAAGTACACAAGGGAATACGTGGAGGTTTCCGATACTTCATCTATTAATAGAAAAGACCTCGATAAGACTTCGCTTGAAGCTAATAAATTCCTTAGAAACATTGAACAGATAACTACCGATAATGAATTGAAATCTCAATGTATTGAACTTAGAGAATACATATCAGAGGGAATTTATGCCCAATTGCCACGTTACTTAAAAGCTTTGTCAAGAGAGTATAAGAATGACCGTGAAAGGATGAAAAAGGAAGAATATAATATTCAAGGAAAGATTAGTGAATTAATTAGAGAGTATCAAACCATGAGTTCAGAACAGAAACATGATAAGATTAATCTATCCGATCCTCAAATTATTATTTCTGAGAGTTTCAAATAAATTTAAATGTAAAAAATAATATTATGTCAATATATACAAAAGAATCGTTGAGAACGTTTTTTCAATCAACATTTAATCTTGAAGAATGGTATTCATTCTTACAAAACTTTTTTATTGCATCAGAATTAAAAAGTACTCCTGAAGAAATCAATACTAATAACAACGATAAAGGATTTTATTTAGGAAATATCCAAACAGAGGACAGCTATCGAATTGGTCTGTTCCATTATAAAATTAATAATGGTTCTGTTGCTAATAAGCGTGTTGGACTAAGAAATCTTGTAAAAACATTTATCAACCCAAATTGGGGAGAATTTGATGCAGCTTTAGTTGTATTTAATAGCGATGATAATTGGAGATTTTCTTTTATTTGTGATATAAAGGAAGAGAGCACAGCTGCAAAACGCTATACATATGTATTTGGAAATAAAGATTTGTTATATCGAACTCCTATTGAACGTTTTATTCAATTACAGAAAAAGGGTATTTCTTTTGAAAATATTAAAACAGCTTTTTCTGTAGAGGCATTGTCTAATGAGTTCTTTGATAAATATCGTGAACAATATGCTGATTTTATACAGTATATTACAGGTAAGAGATTTGTTAAAGTTAGTGGGAAATGGGTAGAAAAGGTTTTGAGCAAGCCAAATGATGATTTAATGAATGCATTCAATAATGATGAGAAGCTAATACGTGATTACATAAAGAAGATGATGGGACGTATAACTTTCTTACATTTTCTTCAACGTAAAGGATGGATGAATGGTGACTTAAATTATATGCAGAATATGTTTGAAAATTCACCATACAAAGAAAATTATTTAGATACAGTGCTTGAACCTTTGTTTTTTGGAATATTGAATACAATACCAAAAGAAAGAGAAAAAGTATTCAATATTTTTAGTTGGGATAAATCTTTATTGGCTGAGTGGAAAAATATTCCTTATCTAAATGGTGGATTGTTTGAATTGACTGAAGATGATAAACCTAAAACCATTTTCCCTGCTGAATACTTCCAACGTCTATTTGATTTCTTTAGTGAATATAATTTTACCATTGACGAGAATGATCCAAATGATGCTGAAGTAGGCGTAGACCCTGAAATGTTGGGTAAAATATTTGAAAACCTACTTGAAGACAATAAAGACAAAGGAGCATTCTATACTCCTAAGGAGATTGTTCAATATATGTGTCAAGAATCGTTAATAGCATATCTTGAAACAAATACATCATTGGCTAAGGATAAGATACGTAATTTTGTATTGATGCCAGAAGAGGGTGTTTTAGATATTCCAGAAAATAAGAAGGAAAAACTACAAAAAGCCTTAGAAGAAGTAAAAATTTGCGACCCAGCTATTGGTTCCGGAGCATTTCCAATGGGATTACTTAATGAGTTGTTACATTGTAGAGAAGTATTATCAGGTGAATATTACGATAGAGCTGAAATAAAGAAGAGTATAATTAAAAACAATATATATGGAGTAGATATTGAAAAAGGTGCTGTTGATATCGCACGATTACGTTTTTGGTTATCTATTGTGGTGGACGAAAATACTCCAACACCACTCCCTAACCTTGATTATAAAATTATGCAAGGAAACTCTTTAATTGAAAGCTATCAAGGAGTTGATTTAAGTAATCTTACTTATGAAAAAAAGACAAAAATGGATGGTTATGTTTATTCCATGTTTGATGATGAGAAAGATATATATCAAAAAGAAGTATCGAATTTATTATCTAAATATTACTCTTGTTCTGATCATAAAGAAAAATATACACTTCAACGAAGAATTTCAAATGTTATTCATAAATTAATAAAATCACAAGGATATGAATCTATATTATCTGAATTACAAGAAATGAACTTAGCGGAAAATAATAAATTCTTTCTATGGCATACTTGGTTTAGTGATGTATTTAATCGAGAAGAAGGGAAAAATGGGTTTGATATAGTAATAGGAAATCCACCATATATACAATTACAAGATAATCATGGTAAATTAGCCGAAATGTATAAGAATCAAAATTTTTCAACTTTTGCAAGAACAGGCGATATTTATTCTTTATTTTATGAACAAGGCATAAATCTATTAAAAGAGAAAGGTGTTTTAACTTTAATTACATCCAATAAATGGATGAGAGCTGGTTATGGAGAGAAACTAAGAGAATTTTTCTATAAACTTAATCCAATTAAACTTATTGATTTAGGTAGTGGAGTATTTGAAAATGCAACTGTTGATACAAATATTCTAATTGTCAAAAAAGAAAAATACTCAAATTCTCTTCTTGCAACATCTATTAAAACAAAGAAAAAAGATTTATCTAATCTTGAATTTCTACATACAGAAGTAAAAGATTCTGAAATTTGGACAATTCTTAACCCAATAGAATTAAGTATTAAGAAAAAGATAGAAAGCGTAGGCACTCCATTAAAGGATTGGGATATTAATATTTATAGAGGAGTACTAACAGGGTGTAATGAAGCTTTTATAATAAGTGGAGAGAAGAAAAAAGAAATATTAGATAACTGCCAAACAGAGGATGAAAGAAAAAGAACTGATGAATTAATACGACCTATTTTACGTGGCAGGGATATAAAACGATACTCTTATGATTTTGCTGATTTATGGTTAATTTATATACCTTGGCATTTTCCATTACATAATGATAATAGCATTAAGGGGGCATCTTTAATTGCTGAAAAAGAATTTGAAAAAGAATATCAATCTGTTTATAATCACCTCATAGGGTATAAGACAGTACTTTCAAATCGAAATAAAGCAGAAACAGGAATAAGGTATGAATGGTATGTACTCCAAAGATGGGGTTCAAATTATTGGGAGGAATTTTCTAAGCAGAAAATTGCATGGAATAGAATTGCAAGTGAAAAGTTATTTTCATATGTTGATGAAGATATATTTATTCAAGATAGCATGCATTTTTTTACTGGTGAACATCTTGAATATTTATGTTCTATGCTTAATTCCAAATTATTTTCATGGTATCTATATTTAATAATAGGAGATGCAGCAGGTGGTAATGCAGGCAATTCAGACAATATTAAAAATTTATATGTGATTAAAACAAATGAAAATATAGAAAACAAAATTCACTCATTATACTTAGAACAAGAATATGAGAAAATTGATAACTTTATTTTTCGATTGTATAATCTATCAGAAGAAGAAGAAAATTATCTTAATAATTGTTTTCAATAAAGCATTTTTCTTCGTCATTGATATTGTATATTTTATAAACTATTTTATCGATTTCTATATATTCTTTTTTTAATGAATAATTTTTTATTTCATTAGTAAGAGGAGTATTGTTTAAAGGTATATTTAATCGTTCAAGATTGTATTTATAATGTCGATATGCTCCGCTTTCACTAATTTTTGTATCTTCACTATTAATCCAAAATTTTATCAATTTCGAATTTAAAATACCTATTAAATAATTAATATCTTTTGATGTAAAAAAATAATTAGTGTCTAACAAACAATAATTTTCATCAATAAAAGAATAAAATGTTTCTCCTACACTTGCCCATGCAATTTTCTGCTTAGAAAATTCCTCCATATATGCACAGTTGCGTAAATTATATGGGGTTGAACCTTGATCATCTCTTTTTTCTATTCTTTTCCAATAAGTATCTAAATGTTCTTTTACAGCTGGGTAATCTTCAATTTCTATTGGTCTTATGCCTTTTGAACGTATTCCATTATGAGTGTTTATTAACCATAAATCTGCAAAATCATAGGAGTATCGTTTTCTATCCCTGCCACGTAAAATAGGTCATTTTAAATAATCAAAAAATTGTAATATGATTTATGGATATATTAGAGTCAGTTCGGATAAACAGACGGTAGAAAATCAAAGATTCGAAATAAACAATTTCTGCAACCAAAAACTATTTGTTGTTGATAAGTGGATTGAAGAAACAATATCAGGCACAAAGGATATTGAAGACCGAAAATTGGGCAAGCTATTAAAAAAGATGAAAAAAGAAGATATTTTGATATGTAGTGAACTTTCTCGTCTTGGAAGAAATCTATTAATGATAATGGGAATATTGAATGAGTGTATGAAAAATGATGTTCAAGTATGGACAATAAAAGATAATTATAGATTGGGCAGTGATATTAATTCAAAGGTATTAGCTTTTGCATTTGGATTGTCTGCAGAAATTGAAAGAAATTTAATTTCACAAAGAACAAAAGAAGCATTAGCAAGAAAGAAAGCAGAGGGAGTTATTTTAGGAAGACCAAAAGGGAGAAAATCATCAAAAAAGAAATTAACTGGAATGGAATCAAAAATTAAAGAATTAGTTAATAGTAAAGTATCAATATCTGCTATTGCAAGGATATTAAAAGTGAATAGGGCAACAGTTTCAAAATTTATCAAAGAAGATATTTAATTAATGATTTAAGACTTTATATTCAAAAGTATAATATGTTTAACTCCTTCTCTAATGAAAAATCCCAACTATTTGAACTAATTCTTTGATATTTTGTTAGTTTAGTATATAAGTGTTGATGAGATTGAGGGGAAGAGTTTATTGATGTTGTGTTATAGATGTAAATTCAAATATAAATAAGGGCAGGGGTGAACCCTGCCCGTACGGTTGGAATGGTATTAATTATAGTTTAATAATTACAATTTACAATCTACAATTAATTTAAAATCCTATCCCAATCCTTATAAATTACTTCGTAACCTTGTTCTTTTACCATATCTTCCATTTCTTTTTCTGTTCTATTATCGTTGATATGAAATTGTTCAAGTTCTATATTTGGTTTTGAATATCCTCCTGGTTCGGTTTTTGAGCCTGCACTCATTGAGGTTATTCCAAGTGATACGAAATTGCTTCTAAACTCTTTGCTCTCACGTGTAGTCATTGATATATCAATATCGTTATCAAATATACGGTAAGCCCAAATTGTTTGAGCATATTCTTTATCGCTCATTATAAATTTTGGTTCAAATCCTCCTTCGGCTGGGCGTATTCTAGGGAATGCTACTGCATATTTTGTTCTCCAATAGTTCTTGGTCATATATCTTAGATGCATTGCCATAAATACCATTTCTACCCTCCAATCTTCTAATCCTATCAATGCCCCAAAACCTACTCTGTGTATTCCTGCTCTTGCTAATCTTTCGGGTGTTTCTAATCTGTATTGATAATTGCTTTTCATCCCTTTTGGGTGATAGTGCTTATACATTTTCTCGTGATATGTTTCTTGGTATACATATACCGAATTTATACCTGCCTGTATTAGTCTTGCATATTCATCCTCTTTCATTGGGAATACTTCAAGATTAATTGTGGAGAAATATGGTCTACAAAGCTTAACAGCATTTTCTATATAATCAACCCCAACATTAGAAGGATGTTCGCCAGTAAGCAAAAGAACATTATCCATATTCATTTTCTTAATAGCCTTAATCTCTTGAATAATCTCCTCATCTGTTAGAGTTTTTCTTTCAATAGGGTTATTATGATTAAAACCACAATAAATGCAATGATTAGAACATTCGTTAGAAAGATATAAAGGAACATAGAATTGAATAGTCTTTCCAAAACGTCTTTGAGTAATTTCTCTGCTCATTCTTGCCATTGGCTCTAAATAGTCCTTAGCAGCAGGAGATACCAATGCTTTGAAGTCTTCAATCGATAGAGTGCTTGCATTTAAAGCTTTCTCAACATCAAGTCTTGTCTTTCGGTAAATGCTTTCCCTGACTTCTTCCCAATCTAAATCTTTTATTGTATCATAGAATTTAGTTTCCATTTTCTTATATTTATTCTATTTTACCTTTGTCCGATACTTCTCTTGAAATCCTCATAGCACAGAAATTAGGTCCACACATTGTGCAGAATGGAGTACCATGAATTTTTTCAGCACCATAATATTCTCTTGCACGGTCAGGGTCGATAGAAAGGTTAAACTGGTCTTTCCAACGGAACTCAAATCTTGCCTTAGAAAGAGCATTGTCTCTAACCATAGCAGAAGGATGTCCCTTTGCAATATCAGCAGCATGTGCAGCAATCTTATAAGCCATAATACCATTTCTTACATCTTCTTTATTAGGAAGTGCAAGGTGTTCCTTAGGGGTAACATAGCAAAGCATAGCAGTACCATACCAACCAATTTGTGCCGCACCAATTGCAGAAGTGATATGGTCGTATCCTGGAGCTATATCAGTTGTAAGAGGTCCTAAGGTATAGAAAGGAGCTCCATGGCAAGCAGTAACTTGTTTTTCCATATTCTCTTTAATCTTATGCATAGGAACGTGACCAGGACCTTCAATAATTACTTGAACATTATGACTCCAAGCAATCTTGGTTAATTCGCCTAATGCTTCTAATTCTCCAAATTGTGCTGAGTCGTTAGCATCATAAATACTACCAGGACGAAGACCATCGCCCAAGCTAACTGCAACATCATATTTAGCTAATATCTCACAAATCTCATCAAAATGAGTGTAAAGGAAGTTTTCTTGTTGGTTGCTCTTCATCCATTTAGCCATAATTGAGCCACCTCTTGAAACAATGCCAGTCAAACGCTTAGCAACCATTGGTAGATGTTCTCTTAAAAGACCAGCATGAATGGTGAAATAGTCAACTCCTTGTTCACATTGTTCAATCAAAGTATCTTTGTAAATTTCCCAAGTTAGAGTTTCAGCAATTCCATTAACCTTTTCCAAAGCTTGGTAGATTGGAACTGTACCCATTGGTACAGGGCAGTTTCTTATAATCCATTCCCTTGTTTCGTGAATATGAGAACCAGTTGATAAATCCATTAGAGTATCTCCACCCCAACGGCATGACCAAACAGATTTTTCAACTTCTTTATCAATATCAGAACTAAGTGCAGAATTACCAATATTGGTATTTATCTTAACCAAGAACTTGCTACCAATAATCATTGGTTCAGCTTCTGGATGGTTAGGGTTTGCAGGAATAACTGCTCTGCCAGATGCAACCTCTTCTCTTACAAATTCAGGAGTGATATAGGTTTTTAATCCGCTTTCTTCTATTAATTGGTTTTCACGAATAGCAACATATTCCATTTCTGGAGTTATAATTCCTTTCTTAGCTAAGGCCATTTGAGTAATCTCTTCTCCTTTCTTAGCAACATAAGGTAAATGGTCTATTCCAAAACGAAGTCCTTTTAAGCTTTCGTCTTCAAGTCTTAGATTGCTATATTTTGAAGTATATTCTGTAAGCTTTTCTAAGTCTTTTCTATTCTTTAACCATTCATCTCTAAAACGAGGAAGACCTTTTTTAATATCTATCTTAACATTAGGGTCAGTGTAAAATCCACTTGTATCGTAAAGTAATACATCTCCGTTCTTTTCAGCCTTACCATCAACAATAGTATCTGTTAAGCTTACCTTTCTCATACCAACCTTGATTGGATGAATCTTACCTTCTACATAAACTTTTTCTGATGCATCGAATGCATTGCATATATCTTGAGTCTTATTCATATTCTTTTATTGTTTTAATTCTTTGTTAATCTAAAAATGAGGTTAGGGGAGATGAAGCCTCAGCGCTATGAGATACTTTTCCAAGTCCTGCCTCATAAGCCATTCTACCAGCTTCCACACTTAATGCAAAAGCTTTTGCCATTTCAACAGGGTTATTTGCAATTGCAATAGCTGTATTTACTAAAACAGCATCAGCCCCCATTTCCATAGCCTCAGCAGCATGAGAAGGAGCTCCAATACCAGCATCAACAATTACAGGAACGTTTGACTGCTCAATAATTATCTCCAAAAGCTCTTTTGTTTTCAATCCCTTATTTGTTCCAATTGGTGCTCCCAATGGCATAACTGTTGCAGCACCAGCCTCTTCCAAAAGCTTGCATAAAACAGGGTCTGCCTGAACATAAGGAAGTACAATAAATCCTTGCTTTGCCAACTCTTCTGTTGCTTTTAGGGTTTCAATAGGGTCGGGAAGAAGGTATTTAGGGTCAGGGTGTATTTCAAGTTTAAGCCAATTTGTTTGCAGGGATTCTCTTGCCAAAACTGCTGCAAAAACAGCCTCCTTTGCGTTTCTTACTCCTGATGTGTTGGGAAGAAGAATAATGTCTTTGTGAAGAATATGTTTGAGCATATCATCTTCATCGCTTTTGTCCAAATCAACCCTTTTCATTGCTGTTGTAACCATCTGCGTCCTTGATGCCAGAATAGCCTCAGCCATTATTTTATTGGAAGGAAATTTTCCTGTTCCCAAAAACAATCGTGATGAAAACTCCTTGCCTGCTATTATTAATTTATCCATATTATTTAGGTTATTAGTTATCTATTTCCAAATCTTTACTATTTCTTTTGTCGTTTCAATGGGTGAGGAGCTTTCAAGAATCAACGAACTTATTGCAATTCCATAAACTCCTGTTTGTTTCAATACCTCCAAATCACTCAATCTTATGCCTCCAATTGCATAGATTGGAATATTTACGTTATCTCTTTTGCAATTTCCCAATATATCTTCATAGCCTTTTAGTCCCAAAATACTGCTTAGCTTTTCCTTAGTTGTGGTGTGAGCAAAGGGACCAACCCCAACATAATCGGCTCCCAAACTATACTGCAACATAACATCCTCAAAACTATTGGCAGTGCCTCCAATAATTTTCTCTTTGCCGAGTTTTTCTCTTGCATTATTAATTGGTTCATCCATTAGTCCCAAATGAACTCCGTCTATTCCAATCTCCGTAACCAAATCAACATAATCATCAATTATTAATGTTGCACCATATTTCTCACACTCCGTTTTGAGCCTTGTTCCAACCCTAACTAATTCCTCTTTGGTGGCATCCTTCATCCTCAGCTGTATAAATCTTATCCCTCCTTCCAAAGCCAATAGGGCAGAGTCCAAATAATCATACTTGGAATTACGATGAGTTATGAATTGTATTTTCTTTAATTTCATTTTCTTTTTCCTTTAATTCTCCTTATTTCCAAAGGCTTCCAATCATTGCAGCTCCACCAAATCCAATTTCTTTTAACTCCTCAAAATTCTCCTTTTTAACTCCCCCCAATGCAATTACCTTTTCATTAATCAGATTTAGCTTTTTCAAATCCTCAATCCTAAAACTACTATTATAATCTTGCTTTGATATACTATTATATATAGGACTCAAAAATACATAGTCAAAAGTCTTTGTGGCATCAATCATTTCTGCAATCTTATGTGATGAAAAACTCTTTCTCAAATCGGAATGTGTGGGTTTGATATAGGGGTTTTGAATATTATAATGCACTCCTCCTAAACCAAATTCTAAGGCTAAGGAAGGGTGGTAGTGTATGGTGAGCCTATTTCTTATTTCCAAAGGGAACTCATCTAAATAGTACCTTAGTTGTTCAATACTTAGGTTAGGCTTACGAATATGGAAAAAATCTATTTCGCCATTTAAGTAATCAACAATTCTCTTTTGCTCATCCAAAACTCCTTTTTCAGGCGTAATTCCTATTAGCCTCCACATGTTGCTTGAATGATTGTTACATTATCACCACTTTTTAAATTTGTATTATCCCAATTGGTTTTTGGAATAACCTCTTGATTTATTGCCAGTGCAATTCCAACAGTGTCCGTATAGTTAAGAAGTTTTATAAGCTCGCTAACACTTATGTTCTCTGGCATTATCTTCTCTTTATTATTTACTTTTATCTTCATTTCTTGATTAGCTTTTGTGGGTTGAAAAAATGATTTACTGCTCCGTTTCCTTTGCCCAAAGTTATTTCTTTGGCGGAGTCAATGGCTTGTGTTATATATTCTTTTGATAAGTGAAGGCTTTCTTCCAAACTATGTCCAATTGCCAAAAAGGCAGCAATGGCTGAGGAAAGTGTACAACCTGTTCCGTGGGTATTGATTGTGTTGATTTTCTTTGATTTAAACATAATAGGGCTTGAAATATACTTTGAATAGAATATATCAACCATATTCTCCCCTTCAAGATGTCCACCCTTAATTAAAACAGAGTTTACTCCGTATTCATTAACAAATTCCATAGCTCCCACTTCCATTTCATTGATTGTTTGAATCTCTTTGTGAAGTAGGGTAGAGGCTTCGTTGAGATTGGGTGTAATAATTGTGGCTATTGGGAAAAGGAATTCTTTTATTGCCTCAATGGTTTCATCAAGAATAAGTGAATTGCCAGATGTTGAAATCATAACAGGGTCAATAACTAATGGAATATTTCTATTATATTCCTTATATGTATATGAAATTGAAAACACATTGTCTTTTGAAAAAAGCATTCCAACCTTAATTGCTCCAACATTAAAATCGTCCATAACGGCATTGAATTGCTTTTTTACAATATCGGAAGAAATAGGCATAACATCAATAACTCCTATTGTATTTTGAGCAGTAATTGCAGTTACTACGGAAGTAGCAAAAACTCCTAAGGATGAAAATGTCTTGATATCGGCTTGCACTCCTGCACAGCCTCCAGAGTCAGAGCCTGCAATGGTTAAAGCAATTGGATAAGTAATCATAAGTTATAATATTTTATAATTATTATAGGGACTAACTTATGTAAGAGAATACTTTTCCTCCCTTAGCATTATCTAAGGGGTCAAAGGGTATAATCTCAGCCTAAATTACATAAAAATTAAGCACCCCAATAAAAATTTTCTAAAATTTACAATAAAACAAAATAAACTCCGTTTTATTGTGCAAAGATAACATTATTAACTTAATTAAAAAGAAAAATTACAATGAAAAGATTATTTTTAGCATTAACAGTTGTAGTATTAGTATTTACTTCTTGTGGAAAGAAAGAATTAGAAGAAAAATTAATCACACAACAAAAATTAAACGATTCTATTCAAGCAGTTATTGCTGCTAAGGATGCAGAAATGGAAAGCCTATTTCAAGAATTAAATTCAATTGAACAAAGTTTGACTGACGTTACTTCCAAATATGGTAATGTCAATAAACTAAAAAACACATCAGGAGAAAAAATCAACAAAGACACAAGAGCAAGAATTACCTCAGAAATTCAAACCATCAACGAACTTTTGGCAAGTAATAAACAAAAACTCAATAAGCTAAACAGCCAAATCTCTAAGGATGGAAATAAAAATAAGGAACTATCTGCATTTGTTGAAAGTTTACAAGCAAGAGTTAATGAGCAAGAAGCACAAATCCAAGCTCTAACCGAAGAATTAAAACAAAAGAACATCGTTATTGAAAACCTTAACAAGAACATTGACGATTTATCAAAACAAAATCAAGCAAAAGACGAACAAATCCTTCAAGTTGAATCGGAAAAAAATACAGCTTACTACATTGTAGGGGAAAAGAAAACTTTACAAACAGAAGGTATAATTAGTTCATCAGGAGGTTTCTTAGGCATTGGAAAGAAAACCAAAGTAAGTGGAGACTCCGAATTATCTAAATATACAAAGATTGATGTTAGACATTTAACTCAAATTCCATTAGACGGAAAGAAAAAAATTAAAATTATGACCTCTCACCCAAGTTCTTCATACACCCTTGAAGGAAATGCAAAAACTCCAACCGCAATTCAAATAACAGACGCAGCATCGTTCTGGGGAAAGAGCAAATTCTTAGTAGTAATGTACGACTAATAGCTAAAAACTAATAAAATACACAAAAGGACTATCCCAAAAAGGATAGTCCTTTTTTTATTCAAATCAAATTTCTTTTAAATAGAAATTGTAAATCAGAAAAACTTAATTAACTTTGCACTTTAATAAATTAAAAGTAAAATTATATGAAAACTAAATCGTTATTAATAGCAATCTTTTTAATGTTATTTGCTTTCTCGGTTAATGCACAAGAACAAGCTCCGCAGCCACATTGGTCTGATTTGCCAAGTGGAATATACAGCCTTAAAGCATCAGGACAAGTCAGAGTGATAGTAAAAACTTCCAAGAAGAATTTCTATGACTTTGGAACAGATTTAAAAAAATATATATCCTCAGGGCAAGAAGCCTTCGGATCAACTTTTGTTCAAAACGGCAAAATAATCATTACTCCCGAAACAATGGGTTCTGCTGGACAGATAAGAATATTCTTAAAAGACCAATTAATGGATATTGAATTAAGTGATGGAGCCCTTTTGATATATGATTCAAGGATTTCTCAGCCATCAATGAAAGTCAAGCTAATAAATTCAAAACTCTATTCAGAGAAAAGATTTGGAGTGAAAAATTTTGTATTGGACAATATTAAAGGAAGTATAGATTTGAAGAAAGCAAGTATTAATTCTGCTGTTTTTAATCTTACGCCAGGCACACAAAATAATCTTGCAGGTTCAATTAGTAAACAGCAAATCTACATAAAAGAAGAATAATTCTTTTTTAGTACTCCATTATTAGAATTAGGATTTAATAATTTAGAATCAAATTCTAATAATTTAGAATCAAGTTTTAATAATTTAGAATCAAGTTCTAATAAATAAACATCAAGACTTTTTTTGAATTAATCAAATAAAACTTTATCAATAAAAGATATAGTTAAGCCAGAAATAAATTCTATAAATATATTTCTTATTATTCTTTTCTTTGAGATAATTTTTGTTTTATCTTTGCATTTTATGGAAAATAGTAATAATAAATTTAAACAAAAGACCTCTCGTCTTAGCTTTGAGCAAGCCTTTACCCTTAATGGAAAGATACCTCCTCAAGCTTTGGAATTGGAGGAAGCCGTGTTGGGTGCTTTACTCTTAGATCAAGATGCTATAACTAATTCTATTGATATTATTCGTGAGGAATATTTTTATAATCACGAACACCAAGAAATCTTTAAAGCAATCAAGCAACTCTTCTATGATAGTTCTGCGGTTGATATTCTCACAGTTGTACAGCAGCTCAAAAAGAATGGAACCTTAGAAATGGTTGGAGGGGCTTATAAAATTTCAAGCCTAACTTCTCGTGTTGCTTCGGGAGCTCATATAGAGTATCATGCACGTATTCTTTCGGAAAAATACATTCAAAGAGAACTTATTAGAATTTCAACAGAAACCATAAAAGATTCTTATGAAGAGACAACAGATGTTGTTGAGCTATTAGATAAAACAGAAACAAATCTAATGGACATAAGCGATAAGAATTTTAAAAGTGATTTCAAGGATATAGAGTCTTTGATTTTTGAAGCTCAACAAGAAATAGAAGCAGTTCAAAAGTCAGGAGGACAAGCCTCTGGTGTGCCTTCGGGTTTTAGGGAATTAGATAGTTTGACAACGGGTTTTCATAAAGGAACATTAATTATTTTAGCTGCTCGTCCTGCAATGGGGAAAACTGCTTTGGCTTTAACAATGGCACGCAATATGGCAGTAGATTATAATATCCCTATTGCGTTTTTCTCCTTAGAAATGACAGCTCTGGAACTTACAATGCGATTGATTTCTTCTGAGGTAGAAATATCAAGCGATAGGTTGAAAAAAGGAGACCAGCTAAGAAACGATGAAATGGAAAGGCTTAGGAATATAACTAAATTATCAAAGGCTCCAATCTATATAGATGACACTCCACAATTAAAAATCTTTGAACTAAGAGCTAAATGTAGGCGTCTGAAACAGAAATACGATATTAAAATGGTCTTTATTGACTACTTACAGCTTATGAGTGGTAATGCAGATAATAGGGGAGGCAATCGTGAGCAAGAAATCAGCACCATATCACGTCAATTGAAGGCTCTTTCAAAAGAATTAGGTATTCCTGTTTTAGCTTTGGCACAGCTCTCACGTGCTGTTGAAACTCGTGGAGGTACAAAAAAGCCAATGCTTTCCGACCTTAGAGAATCAGGAGCAATAGAACAAGATGCAGACCTTGTTATGTTTATTTATCGTCCAGACTATTATGGATTGGAAGATGGAGATGAAAAGGGCGAAACTCGTGGTATGGCAGATGTTATTTTAGCAAAGCATCGCTCTGGACCAACAGGGGAAGTGCGTTTGAGGTTTGAAAGTAGGTTTGCGAAGTTTGCTAATAAGGAATATATGCTTGATGCTTCAATGGGAGAAGGAATGGATAGGAATATCAATTTTGATGAAGAAGGACGACCTAATCAAATAGTTCCATCAAAGATGAATGAGGACACGAGCTTTTTAAATGATAACGATTTGCCGGAAGACAACGAGTCAGCTTTCTAAATTAAGAGTTGCATTATGAAAAACCTAATTAAAAAAACAATACTTTTACTTCCTTTCTTATTATTTAGCATAAACTCATTTGCTCTTTACATTCTGATTCCAATGGATGAGACTCAGAAAAATCATTTAAAAGCTTATGGAATAGCTTATTTTGTTTTGCAGCATAACCAAGAAGTTAGCTGGCTTTTGAATTATAAGGGAGGTTCTTTCTTAATTAAATACGATGCACAAATAGAGAAAGAATGTCGCCTTAGAGATGTTTCTTTTAATAATATTGCCGATATTCAAGCCTCTCAAATCCTAACCGATATTGCAGAACCCGAAGTTAATATGGACGTAGTTAAACTTCAAAAAGCCCCAAAGATAGCTGTGTATTCTCCAAAGAACAAACTGCCTTGGGATGACGCAGTTACTCTTGTCCTTACTTATGCAGAAATACCTTATGATGTGATTTATGATGAAGAAGTTCTAAATGGAGTTTTGCCGATATATGATTGGCTTCACCTTCATCACGAAGACTTCACAGGACAATATGGTAAGTTTTGGGCAAATTATAGAAATCAAAATTGGTACATACAAGATGTGCAAGCTAATGAAGAAACGGCAGCAAAGTTTGGCTACAAAAAAGTTTCGCAACTTAAATTAGCTGTTGCAAAGAAAATAAAAGATTTTGTGGCAGGGGGAGGCTTTATGTTTGCTATGTGTTCTGCTCCCGATAGTTTTGATATAGCTTTGGCAGCAGAAGGAGTGGATATATGCGATGTTATGTTTGATGGAGACCCAATGGATCCTAATGCACAGAAAATGCTTGACTATTCAAAATGTTTTGCTTTCAAAGATTTTATAATAGAAACTAATCCCTACAAGTACCAGAAGTCAAATATTGATGTAACACCTCAAAGAACAAGACTTGTGAATGAAAAGAATGATTTATTTGTTCTATTTGACTTTTCTGCAAAATGGGATTGGATACCCACAATGCTAACACAGAGCCATACAAATATAATTAAAGGTTTTATGGGACAAAGCACAGCCTTTAATAAGAACCTACTAAAATCTAATGTAGTAGTTTTGGGAGAAAATAAATCCATAGAAGAGGTTAGGTATATTCACGGTACTTTCCTAAAAGGCACTTGGACCTTCTTAGGAGGACACGACCCAGAAGACTATCAGCATTATGTTGGCGACCCAGCAACTGAGCTAAATCTTTTTCCCAATTCAGCAGGTTATCGTTTAATTCTAAACAATATTCTTTTCCCAGCTGCCAAAAAAGAGAAGCAAAAAACCTAAGCTATTTTCTTTTTCTTGTAAATAGTAAATACAGTCATTAATATGGCAGCCGATAAAGCCATAATAGAACCAAAATAGAAGGGAGCTTGTGCATTGACATTGTCATAGAGCTTACCTGCAATAAGACTTGCTGGCAAGAGAGTAATCCCAATTATTGCATGATAAAGACCAAATCCCGTTCCCTTTAAGTCTTTACTCACAATATCTGAAACCATAGCCTTTTGACTTGTATCCACTAAGGCACTATACAAACCATAAAGAATAAAAAGCAAAATAAAGATTCTAATATTATTAAAGCTACCAAAACCAAAATAAACCAAAGCATAAACTAAGAAGCCTGCAATAATTAATTTTTCTCTTCCAATTCTGTCGGATAATTTTCCAATAGGAATTGCCAAAACCACACTTACAGAATTAAATATCATATAGATAAAAGGCACATAGGCCTTATCAATACCCGTTTCGTAAGTTTTAATAAGTAGGAGAGTATCGGTAGAATTGCCAAGTGCAAATACAAATATCACAACCAAAAAGAAGTAAAAATCCTTTGGAATATCCTTAATCGATACTTTTGGTTTGCTATCCTTAGAAGTATATTGCCTAATTTTAGGCTCTTTTATAAAAAATATAATGGTAAATACCCCAATTATGGCAGGAATAGTTGCTAAAAGGAATATATTACTATAACTTATAGGAATATATTTCAAGAGCATAAAAGCAATCAATGGTCCAATAATTGCCCCACTATTGTCCATAGCTTTATGAAATCCAAAACTCTTTCCCATTTCTTTCTTAGAGGCTGAGGCACTCACTAAGCTATCTCTTGGAGCTGCCCTTAGACCTTTGCCAATACGTTCAACGAATCTAAAATAGAGAACCTGTATAGGCATTGTTACAAAGGCGTAGATAGGAGTAACGATAGCTGTTAGTCCATAACCAATAATCATAAAAGGTTTCTTTTTACCTATCTTATCACTCCAAAGTCCTGAAATGGCTTTTAAGAGTGAAGCTGTGCTTTCTGCAATGCCTTCAATAAGAGATATGGTTGTTTTAGACGAACCCATAGAAAGTAGAAATAAAGGCATAACACTATAAACCATTTTGGTAGAAGTGTCAGTAAAAAAGCTGGTCAAGCCAGTGAAAAATACATTTTTTCTTAATCCCCAAATATTTTTCTCACTCATAAGTCAATTGCAACGAGCAATATTAATCTAAATTGTAAGTAAAAATTCCTATTAATAGAATCAAAAAATAAGAAATTAGAATCAAGAGATAATTTCTTGAAATCAAAAGATAGAAATTTGAAATCAAGAGATAAAATCTTGCTTCTTACTTGATGATTATTTCATCAATAAACATCCATGCTTTTTCTCCTGCTGAAATATGCCACGAAGGAACTGTTTTGCGGTTAATTGCTTCAACTTTAACATATCTTGCAGAGAAAGGATTGGAAGTATAGAAGGTGTATATTTGAACCTTCTCGTCTTTTTCATCCATTGGGTTCTCAACAGTTTCAAAGAGAGTAAAGTTTTCTCCATCATCAGATATATAATAGTTTACTTTGGTAGGGAAGAATATCCATGGCGATGTCTCTTGAATAAAGTTACCTCCAATACTTTTAACATCTTCTTTCTTTCCTAAATCTACAATTGCAACGAAGTCCTTTTCTTGATAACCTTGCCAAAAGCCTAATTTCCATTTATTGCTTCCAAAACGTTGGTCAATTAGTCCAAAAGCTCCTCCACCAGAGTATTGTGGGTCGTACTCTGAAAGCAACTTAACCTGTCTTCCTTCTGGTATCTTATAGAACTGAACAGCTATTTCCTTGCTTTCAACATTTTTATCACTGGTGCTTTTCGCAATTATCTTAACTGTTTTATCTATATTTATCCTCCTTTGATTATAATCGTCGTTACCAATATGAATTAAGGTCTTATCACCATAATCCAACGTTGGCATATAAATATTAGACTCAATAGAGTTAATCTTTACTAATTTTGTATTGTCAAAAGTTTGAGTGCCTTCATATTCAAAATAAGGAACTATTGTAATCAAATTATCAGTTATCTCACTATTAGGGCGATTTGATTCTTTCTTACCAAATTTCTTGTTAGGCTTTGAGCTCATTTCAATATCCAAAACGCCTCCATTCATAATATCAAAATGATTTAAGAAGGTATTATTGTATTTCTTTCCGTTAAGCTTCATTGCCTTTATGTACATCTCGTTTTTTTCTTGTGGAGAATTGATAACAAATGTTTTACCATTCTCTAAACGAATTGTAGCCTTTTGGAACAAAGGTGAACCTATAACATATTCATTTGAAGAAGGGCAAACAGGATAAAAGCCCAATGCACTCATAATATACCATGCTGACATCTGCCCTGCATCATCGTTTCCGCAAATTCCATCAGGCTTATCACTATATAGGGTGGTTAGAATACGTCTTACTAATTGCTGAGTTTTCCAAGCCTCTCCTGCATAAGTATAAAGATAAGCCATATGATGTGAAGGTTCGTTTCCGTGAGCATATTGTCCAATTAGGCCTGTTACATCAACTTGCTTTCTTCCTGTTGGTTGCTCTTTTGAATTAAAACACTTATCCAAATACTCCACAAACACTTCATCTTTACCCATAAGTTTAATAAAGCCTTTAATGTCGTGAGGAACATAAAAACCATACTGCCAACCATTGCCTTCTGTGTAGTTTTGGTCAATTTGTTTAGGGTCAAAATTAGGGATAAACCTACCATTTTCCTTTGGTTGTATGAATTTGTTATTAGGATTGAATAGATTCTTATAATATTGTGCCTTTTGTATAAATTCTTCATAAACATATTTTTGCCCTTGAACCTTTGCAACTTGAGCAACACACCACATATTATAAGCATATTCCAAAGTCTTTGAAACACTTTCATGCTCTTGCTCAGCAGATATATAACCATACTTATCAAAGAAATCTAATCCAAACAGATTAGGGTCAAAAACTCCTCTTTTTTCTAAGCTTTTAATCCTAACATTGCTATTTGCATTATCAATAAAAGCACGAAGAGTTAGTTTATCATTAACCCTAATACCTTTCATATAAGCGTCAGCAATCATTGAAATACCATGAAGACCAATCATACAATAAGTTTCATAGCTTGCCAACTCCCAAACAGGTAATATCCCACTTTGATTATACATATCCAAAGCTGTACTTACAAAGTCCTTGGTTCGTTTTTGGTCAATAATTGTTAGAAGAGGATGTAGTGCTCTGTACGTATCCCAAAGCGAGAAGACTGTATAGCGGTTATAGTTTTCAGCCTTATGAATCTTCCTATCCATACCAAGATATTGACCATCAACATCCGAATAGAGATTAGGGGCTATCATAGAATGATACATAGCAGTGTAGAAAGTACGTTGTTGTTCCAATGTTCCTCCTTCAATATCAATCTTATTTAGTTCTTTTTCCCAAAGCTGAGTTACAATTTGCTTAGCATCATCAAACCCTTTGGCTTTTTCAGCTCTAAGGTTTCTTAATGCACCATCCTCACTTACAGAAGACAATGAAATAGCAATATCCAACTTAGTATCTTCAAGGTTATTTTCTCCAAAAGAAAGGAATAGCTGAACCTTTATACTATCATAATCAATAGTAATTATAGGTTCAGAAAAGGAAGCAGCAAAATATATAATCTGGTCTTGGTTCCAAGCTTTTGAACGTCGCATACCTACAATTGTTTTATCATCAATTTGTTTCCAAGAAGAAGCCAGCAAATGATCTCTATGTTTAAGGTCAATCAATAGATTTCTTTCCCTACCTTTTCCATGAAAGTGATAACGATGATAACCAGCTCTTTCTGTTGCAGTAAGCTCAACAAAGATAGGGGAGTTAGAAAACATTACAGCATAGTAGCCAGCCTTTGCCTTTTCGTTCTTATGTGAAAAAACCTCCGCAAAACTACCTTCATCCTTTGCTTTGGTAGTTGGCATAAAAAGAATATCGCCATAGTCCGAACAGCCTGTTCCAGAAAGATGAGTATGAGAAAACCCATATATAACGGAATCGGAATAATGATAAGCACTACAACCGTCCCATCCATCCAAACGAGTATCAGGGCTAAGCTGAACCATACCGAAAGGGGCAACTGCACCAGGGTAGGTATGTCCGTGAAAATCTGTCCCAATAAAAGGATCAACCAAATCAACCTTACTCTTATAATGTAAAGGATTTTGAGCAAAAAGGCTTATGCTAATCAAGCCTAATAAACCAAAAAATAAACTTCTCTTTTTCATATTATTGATAATATTTTCTTTTAACTTCGTTGTATTTGTTTATGTCTATATAGTCTTTTGGGTAAACAAAGAATGTATAGTTACTTATTGTTCTTTTGCCTGCTAATGTATTTGAATTATCTTCAATTTCTCCTTCTACCCATAAATAATCTTTTTTAGTGTTAAAGTCTTTTATGTCTTTAAGTGCAATGGAATAGATTATCTTTGACTTAAACTTTTCTGCTGAAATTGTATTTGGTGTAACTGAGAATTTAATATTGTCTTTGTTGTCTTTTATTTGAATTGTATAGTCCAAAGAGGAGGATTGATAGGAGTCATTACAAATATAAATAAATATTGAGTCAGGGTTTGAATACTTGTCAATAGAGAATATTATTGGCTCATAGGCTTTTTGAATAGTATAATAGATAGGTTTAGGATTATTATTATAGTCAATACAAGACCACCCAATTGCTGGATAAGGTTCATTAAACTGCCAAAACATTGTCCCCATACAATAAGGCATTGCTCTACGATGTGCCTCAATGGCTATCTTATATGCTTCCTGTGCTGTTGCTCCTGCTTTAAATATATAATCCTCATCAGGTGTGTAGTCGCCATACCATTGTTTTACTCTATTATCAATCAATTCAAATCCTCTTGGATGTTTTTGATGAATTGCAAACTCAGAGTTTTCTTTTGAATAGGGTTTTGACATATAATCTTCAAGAGTAGATAGAGTAGGAGGAGACTGAAATCCATATTCACTCATAAAACGAGGAACTTTGCGAGTATAGGTTTCAAATATTGAATCACCCCACCAAACTCCCCAATAATGACAGTCCCCATGAATAAGGCTTTCTTTTCTTCCCCAACCATGCAAAGGAGAGGTATGTATATAGTTTATTGTTGGAGTATATTCTTTTACAATATTAGGGAGTAATTCTTTAAAGAGTTTATTATAATTCTCAACAGCAAGGGCTGTGTCTTTAACCTCTTGTTTCCAACCCCAATTCATCCAACCTTCCCAAATTTCATTATTACCACACCAAAGAGCAAGTGAAGGATGCTTAGCTATGCGTTTAACATTTTGAATTGCCTCCTCTCTAACATTCTCTAAAAAATTAGAATCAGCAGGATATAACGCACAGGCAAAAGGAAAATCTTGCCAAACCAAAATGCCTGCTACATCGCAATAATAATAAAATTCAATATCTCCATAACTTGAACCGCCCCAAATTCTGAGCATATTTATTCCTAATTCTTTTGCTAATTCAATTTTTTCCCTATCAGTTTTGACATCTTTAATGTAATTAGCCCCCTTAACAAACATTGGCTTTCCATTAATTTTAAAATAGAAACTTTGACCAATAGAATCCTTTTCTTGAAAAAGTTCAATTGTTCTAATTCCAAATTGTATGTATTGATTAATTTTGTTATATCCTATTTCTTTTGTTGTTGTGTTATATTGAAAAGGATCTCCCATCCCATTAGGCCACCAAAGAATAGGGTTAGGAATTTGAAAATAATGTTTATCCTCTCCAATATTCAAAAGCATGTAAGCAGTATCATTTTCAATTTTTAAGGTTTGAACATTATACTCAACATCTTCATTGCTTTCTTCTGTGCCATCTAGGTTTAAATATTGAAATGAAGGATAAAGCATTTTAGGATACCAATCCCATCCAAAAAGATATTGAGGATAGCGATTAATTACTCTTTTTTCAGAAGCAAGAGTATTATACTTATTATTATCGTAATTAAGAGAAGAAGATATTGGAGTGAAATCAACTCTTATGTTATTTTTACCTTTTTTCAAAAAATAACGGACATCAACTTTATATGTTCGAAAGCTATTATTAGTTTCTAAAACCAATTTATCATTCAAATAAAACTTAGCTTGACCAATAACATTTTCAACACAAAGATTAATATTCCTATTTTTTAGGAATTTCTTGTTAACATTAATTTCTTGTTGATAAGACCAAGCAACAGTATCAAGAAAACTATATTTTTCCTCATTAGTTCCTATAAACATTTTTGTAGGATTATCAGAAAAGTTCATTAATAGACCTTTTTCATCCAATAAACTTTTATTTCCAATATAAATTGATATAAAAAGATCTTCCCTCTCTTGTGCAAAAGCACCAAAAGATAATATTATAAGTAAAAGAATGGGTATAAGTTTTTTCATGTTTAAAGATATATTAATCCTAACTTTTAGTTTTTCGCTTTTAATTTTTCACTTAATAAGTAAGTGCTGCTGCTCCCAAAATGGCTGCTGTGTTTTCATCTAAATGCGATATTTCTATGTCTATCTTATTCTGAAAAACAACAAATAGGCTTTCCTCAAAGTATTTCTTTAATGGCTTCATTAATAAATCTCCTGATTTTATTAGCCCTCCAAAAAGAAAAATCTTCTCTGGTGAGGTTACTGAGGCTGCATTTGCCATCCCAATAGCCAGCATCTTTGCCGTTATCTCAAAACATTTCAATGCTAATGTATCACCATTTATGGCTGCATTATAGATTGCCTTACCGCCAATATTCTCTTGTGTTATCTCTCTTAATGAAGAATCAATTTTTGTATTGCTTAGGAGTTCCAAAGCTGTTTTTCTAAGTCCCGTAGCAGAAGAATAGGCTTCAACGCAGCCCTTCCTACCACAACCACACATCCTTCCCTCTGGCTGAACAATAGTATGACCAACCTCCCCAGCAAATCCATCATTACCATAAACAACCTTTCCATCAACAACAATACCGCTCCCAACTCCTGTGCCTAAGGTAATCATTATAAAATTCTTCATCCCCTTAGCTCCTCCATAAATCATCTCCCCAATGGCTGCTGCATTTGCATCATTAGTAAGGGTAACCTTCAAGTCATAACCTTTTTCCCTTAGTTTTTCTTCAAGATAGTCCTTAACATAAATTATCCCTTCAAAATTTAGGTTTGGAGCATGTTCAATCGTTCCCTTATAATAGTTCCCATTAGGAGCACCAATCCCAATACCCCTTATCTTTGATTTATCATCGCATTTTTCAGTTAGTAGAAGAATTTGATTAATAACCTCATCAAGATAATCCTCAACAATATCAAAGCTTTTTGTGGAAATGGAAGAATTGAAAATAATATTGCCTTTTTCATCAACCAATCCAAAGCCTGTATTTGTTCCTCCAATGTCAATACCAATAGAATAACTTTCCATAATCATTATTTTATTAAATCCTTCATCCCATAAAACCCAGTCCTATCCTTCATAAACTCTGCTGCCAAAACTGCACCTAAGGCAAATCCCTTGCGATTATGAGCCTGGTGAGTAATGATAATATCATCAACCTCAGAAGAATAAGTTACGCTATGGGTTCCCGAAACCTCCCCAATCCTTTGAGCCGTTATGTTGATAATATTTGGCTTTTCATCCTCAGAATCAAGCTCCCATTTAGTCTTTCTATCCAAATTATCAATAATAGTCTCAGCCAAAGTGATTGCAGTACCGCTTGGAGAATCAAGCTTATGTATATGATGAATCTCTTCAATGGAAACATCGTAGGAGGGTTGAGAGTTCATCAAAACAGCAAGATGCTCGTTTATTCTATTGAAAATTGACATCCCAATACTAAAATTGGAAGCAACAAATAATCCCTTTTTCTGCTCAATAGCCAAATCCCTAATCTCATTAAGCCTTCCATACCAGCCAGTAGTCCCAACAACAATAGGGATATTCCTATTAAAACAAGCCACAATATTATCAATCACCACATAGGGAGTTGAAAAATCAATAGCAACATCAATCCTTTCAGCATCAATATCCTCCCACGAATCGTCTTTATCAATTATATAAGCAATATTATGATTCCTTAAAAGTGCAATATCTTCAATCATTTTGCCCATTTTCCCATAACCAAGAAGTAAAATATTCATAAAGCTATCCTTATTTTGAGGTTAGAACAAGCAAAAATACAAAAACAAATCTTACAAATGAAATACTTGACAATAAAAATTGGTTTAAGGTTTAATTGTTTAGATGTTCATATGTTTAGATGTTTAGATGTTTACTTGTTATCAAACGTCATTACGAGGACGTAGGACGAAGTAATCCATTAAACTCCTTAAATTCCTTAAACCTCATAAAGACCTTAAAGATATTACTATATTTAAGCAGTGATAATATTTTTAATAGTTTTTTTTGGTAACAGATTACGAGTTTCACTCGAAATTTAGATAAGTTTATTCTTGAATAAATAAGGTAAAAATCTCAATAAAAAAGTTTTTTATCTTATAAGATAAGGTTTAAAACTTTTTAAACTTGACTTTAATCTCAAAACAATGGCATTGTTTTGACTTTGAAACGAAGTTTGAAATGCACCGTCCTGAATAAGGTTGGCATATTTGCAAATAGTCCTAAATGTAATTTACACTTTTTATTTATTGTCCTGTTTCTCGTCGTGCGGGAATATTATTTCCGCACTATACTACTATAAGGATTTCTTTGCATTGCAAAGCGACTAAGATGATAACTTTCTTTGCAAGTGGTAAACCGATAAATAATCCACAAGATATTTCTATTAAAGAAGAAATTGTATATTTGCAGAAAAGAAATAATAATGAAGAAGTATCGGATAACATATCCTAATAATAAAGTCGTGCGGGATAACAAATCCCGCACTACGAAGGAATTCTTTTATGAAAGAAACAAATGAAAATGAAAATAAAAATAATATTATTTGCTTTATACATTTGTATCTCTTCCTGGACTTTTGCTCAAGAGAAAGAAAAATATGATACAATAGTATTTTATAATGCGGAAATCATTAACCAGCAACTTCTATCAATAATTGACAGTTTCTTAGTTTTTGAAGAAGAAAATGTAACTTATTATTCAGATTCAATGAGTTTGATTATTAGATTTGGTTACGCACAAGGTAATAATAAGGTAGTTGGTTTTGAAATTAATTCATTTCCAATAGAGTACTTTATTGAAACAGACGAATATGCATATTATAAATACAAAAGCCATATAATTTATCTCACTAAAAATATTGATAATCCTTTAAATGAATGTCTTTTTATAAAAAGCAATAAACATAAAAAGATATTAAAACATTCCGAAGATAAAGAAAAAACAGAAAGACTTAAATATATGGAAGAGAATAAAGATTATATATTAGCAGAAGATGAAGATACAGAATTTGAAAAAAAACTTCAAATGCATACTTCTTGGTTTTATATATATAAAAATGGAAAATTTTCAGAATATTTAAAGGTGTGTCCATGCTGTTCTTATTCTAGTGATTGCAATAAAAAGAGGTAGTGGGTAGTGTATCAGATTTGGAGTTGATGATGTAAGTATTTGAAAAATATTGATTATTCTAATTGAAAAATAAAACGAAGAGATAATTTATTAAAACAAAGTTCTATTAAATTAAAACGAAGAGTTATTACATTAAAACAGAATAAGAATTTAGTGTGGGATGTTAAAGAAATTAACAGAAATTAATAGAGTATTTGTGTTAGGGCGTAACGCTTGAAGCGTTAGGACGTAATGCTTGGAGTGTTACGCCGTATCAGTAGGTAGTAATACGCCGTAACACTGATAGTAATACGCCGTAACGCTTGTACCATTACGCCGTAACGCTTCAGGCATCATTCAATAATGCTAAAAAGAGTTAAAAATAAATAGAAGATAGTTTATGAATATATTGATAAAAAGGTTGGGATATGAAAGATAAAACTCTATTAAGGATAGGGGTTTTGATGATTTCTATCCTGATTTCTTTTTCTGCTTTCTCGCAGGAAAGGATTCTTTCCAAGAAGATTGTTTATGAGGTTAAGATTATGAACTCTCGTATTGAGCAGTCTGTGAAGAAGGATTCCATTGTCTATGATTATTTGGTGGATAAGAGGTTTTGGTGGCAGAGTATTGATGATGTGCTTGCTAAGGTTAGGGATAAGAAACTTTATTTCCAGACCTTTGAGAGGGAAAACTTGGTCTTTGATTCCATTAAGAAGGACTTGCAAAGGCAATATTTGGCTTGCTTTAAGGATAGTTTGACGGATAAGAAGCTTCAAAGGCTTTTGGAGGAAGAGATTAGGGTAATTAGGTTTGAGGAGGAGTGGACTTATAATCCGCAAACTATGTTAATTGACAAGAAGGTCATTGGCTACAATCCAATAATTACGAGGGATTCGGTTATGCTTACTGATGAGGACTTGGTTGCTAAGGAGTTTTTCCGCTATGAGCTTGGTTGGATATTCCCAAGTGCTAAGCCTGAGATGAAAGACACTCTTTGCGTTGTGAGAAACATTCATTTCACAATCCCAATCTATAATAAAAAGCCATATCATTGGTGGGATTCTCATCTTGAGCCGGAGTATTCTATTCCTTATTTTGAGTCCTATATGCAAAAGGCAGAGCTTGGGCAGATTAAGGTCTATGCTCAACCTATTTCGACTGAAAACTATTCTCGCGGAGATATTCTCAAACGCAAGCAGTTTGAAATGATGGTTACTATTGATACGGAGGATATTTATGGGAATATTGTTCCTAAGGATACTATCTTAAAGGGGAACTATAATACTGATAATTTTGATTATTTGCGTTTTGGTGATGAGTGGTATTTTGATATTCCGTCTTCGCAGTTTGTTAAGAGGGTCAATTATCTTTCTCCAATGATACAAATTATTGGTCTTGACGGAGGGCTAAGGGGATTAATGCCAATTTATTATTTAAGGAGGAGGTAGAGATGAAGAGATTTGCAGTATTTATTGTCGCTTTGGTGGTTTCGTTTCTTGGTTTTGCTCAACAGCCTTCGCATTCCATAGAGTATGAATATCATAATGTTGGGGTTTTTAATCCTGAATGGGAGATATACCAAAGTTTGAATCCAAAGAAGTTTGAACATATTACGGGATATTATAGGGAGGAGCTGGCAAAGATAATTCTTAGGGCTGTGAGTTCAAGGCAGGTAAAGATTTATGATCAGAGGAAAAGGGAAATATCTCTTGACACTGTTCTTAATCGCATTATTGAGTTTGAGAAAAGAGAGTTTGGGCATACCCTAAAGAAAGATTCTGTTTTCAAGTTTATTTATCCTTATATCTCTGAATATAGCTTTGAGGAGTTTGTAAGGTATGATTTCAAAACCCTTGCTTTGGAGAAAACCATAAAGGCTTATTGTCCTACCCTTGTGCGTTATAAGAGTTTTACTGATGAAAAGATAGACACCGTAAGGCTTGAATTATTCTGGATATTTCCTCAGGAGGAAGCTATTGACCAAGAGAATAAGAAAAATCAAGCCTCAAAGGATGAGTATTTCCATATTCCTGATACGGTTATTTCTGCTCAACCACTCAAATACCCTGTTCAAAACCCCTACACAACCTCTCTTTTCAGAAAGGCAAAGAGTAAGGATGCCAGCATATTAAGGGCTGACGGCTCAAAGTTTAATGCTCCAAAGGAGATTGATGATTTATTTGTGTTGAAGAGTAATATCTATATCTTGAATGATGAAACAGGCTTGGAAGAAAAAAAAGAAATCATAAGCGATATTATCCCTGAAGATATAAAAAATCTACGCATTGGAGAATTATGGTCAATTAATAGAAATAACTTAGTAATCAAAAAGCAAGTAAAATATATTATACCTTTATTAGATATTGATGAGAGAGGATTTCAGCAACTTGGAATTAGGATACAATGAATGAGAAGCTTTCCCTTAGTGGATTAAATCGTATTGGAGTAGAGGAATTTAAGCAAAAGAAAAAGAACCCAATAATTATTGTGCTTGATAATGTTAGGAGTATGAATAATGTTGGGTCTGTTTTTAGGACTTCGGATGCCTTCCTTATTGAAAAGATTTTTCTTTGTGGCATTACGCCCAAGCCTCCTCATAGGGATATTCAGAAAACAGCACTTGGAGCAACAGAAACAGTTGATTGGGAGCATAAGAGCTCAACTTTGGAGACAATTGAAGAGCTAAAAACCCAAGGATACATTATATATTCAATTGAACAAACAAAGAATAGCATAATGTTAAATGATTTTTCATTCCCAAAGGGAGAAAAGATTGCTATTGTCTTTGGTAATGAGGTTGATGGAGTGTCTCAGGAGGTTGTAAACCTTTCTTCTGGAGTTATTGAAATTCCACAATTCGGCACCAAGCATTCTTTAAATATTTCGGTAAGTGCAGGAATTGTTATTTGGGAGTTAATCAACAAACTAAATGGCTAATTTGAAGAAAAAAATCAAATTAATTTGGTAAAATAAAAAAACATTGTATCTTTGCACTCGCTTTTTAGGGGTCTTTATAATAATAAAAATAGGTTCGGTAGTTCAGTTTGGTTAGAATACATGCCTGTCACGCATGGGGTCGCGGGTTCG
>ENA-UOOK01001419-UOOK01001419.1-fermentation-metagenome-genome-assembly--contig:-NODE-1419-length-31554-cov-23.786914_pt1 | contig 31554 bp, 33 predicted proteins | sample MGYA00245777_ERZ724023 | MGnify/ENA primary metagenome ERZ724023 (study PRJEB28704, sample SAMN03018312) | fermentation metagenome | biome: anthropogenic terrestrial biome; feature: soil...
TAAGCGGTTCTACTTCCTATATGAACCAGAACCCCGATCAGGTATTTCTCGGCATGATAACGTATCCTGAATACTGGCAAAAGCTTCCCATGATTAAAGCAAAGCATCCGCAGATTCACGAAATACTTAAGACCGGTGAACCACGCATTGCTTTTATTGATGTGTTCGATTTAAACTCCGGGCACAACATATACCTGCTCAGTGAATACGTAAATGCGGCATACCAGAAAAAACCTGCAGAAAGAAACACGTTCGATACGGAAATAATACGGCTTGATGAACGGATAAACCTTTGCTTCCAGGTATACAACGGAAATCTTCTGAGAATTTTTCCCCGCCCCAATGATCCCGCCTTTACATGGTATTCACCAGTGGAATTGGCCGGCCAGTTTTCAGGAAGCGATTCTGTATTTGTGCATTCCATACTTCCGCTTTTCTTGCAATCGTTATCGGGGAAAGCTACCGGTGAACCTGCTGTTTCACAGGAGGAGGCACTGGCTGCCATGCATAATTTCCAGGCAAAATATGGCAAAGAAATAATACCTCCCGCATATAAAGTGTCGCTCGAAATATTTTATAACCGAATTCAGGTATTCGACCGGCTGGGATCGGCCTACGGCCTTACCGGTTTTATCCTGCTGTTGGTGGTATTTGTGACCATTTTTTTCCCATCATTTAAAACTAAACCATTTATCAGGATTGCGACCGGCTTCATGGTTGCATTTTTTGTTGTGCATATGGCCGGGCTTGTAACACGTTGGATAATATCAGGTCATGCTCCCTGGAGCAATGCGTATGAATCGATGGTTTATATTTCATTTGCAACCGTTGCCGCAGGCCTGGCATTTGCCCGAAAATCAGCCATGGCACTGCCGGTTACCGCACTTCTGGCATGGCTTATATTGTTTGTTGCCCATCTTAACTGGATGGATCCGCAAATAACCAACCTGGTGCCGGTATTGAAATCGTACTGGCTGCTTATCCACGTAGCCATTATTACTGCCAGCTATGGTTTCCTTGCTATGGGCGCCCTTATGGCATTGCTCAACCTGGTTCTAATGATAAGCCAAACCCGGTCGAATATACCGCAAACCGGTCGCATGATTAACGAACTTACCCTGGTTATTGAAATGACGCTGATAATAGGGTTATACATGCTCACCATTGGAACATTCCTTGGAGGGGTGTGGGCAAACGAATCGTGGGGAAGATATTGGGGATGGGATCCTAAAGAAACCTGGGCCCTGGTATCCATCGTGGTTTATGCTTTAGTTGCGCATATGCGGTTGATTCCGGGTTTAAAAGGAAATTATGTATTTAATATTTTTGCCCTGCTTGCATTTAGCTGTATTATCATGACCTATTTTGGTGTAAATTACTATCTTTCAGGATTGCACTCGTATGCAAAAGGCGATCCTGTTCCCATTCCTGAGTTTGTGTATTACACCCTGGTAATAGTTGGCGTAATTGCGCTGCTGGCTTGGGAGAATCAGCGGAGAATAAGAAAAGGAATGATCGTTTCGGATAAAGAAAAGCAAAATAAACGCCGCATAATATGAAAACAGTCCTTCGTCTTACCCGAATTGGTATGTCAGTCGCCATTGCGTTTTCAGCGGTTGCCGGGTACCTTTTTTTCCGGGGTTCACTTGATGCCCCGGTGCTGGCGGTTTTTACCGGAGTACTTTTACTGGCGTGCGCCGCAACCATACTAAACCAGGTGCAGGAAAGAAAACGCGACGCGCTGATGGACCGCACCAGGAACAGACCTCTGCCTTCGGGACAAATGAAAGTATCGTTAGCCGTGTGGATTACCGTTTTGCTTACGCTAACGGGAGCGGCAATATTGTATTTCTTCACCAACCCGCTGACTTTTTTATTGGGATTGATTAACATGGCCTGGTACAATGCCGTGTATACACCCCTGAAAAGATATACCGGTTTTGTTGTTATTGGAGCTCTACGGTGGTAGATCCGCGAGCCGTTATTTCATTTCAATTTCTTCTTTCAAGTCTATCTCGTTGCCGTCTTTGTCATAAAATGCATATTGCAGGAAGCCCAATTTTTGGTTGGGGACAATTTTCATTCCCACGCTGTATTTCTTTTTCCATTTGTACTTCAACGAAAATAAACCTTGCTGAATATAGGCTGCTACATAAGGATGTATGTGCAGGACAAATTTCTTCACTTTCAGTTTATTCGCCAGATAATCGATCTTTCCTTCCAACGTATCGGTGAATAAGATCGACGATTTTATTTTTCCTTTACCAAAGCAAGTGGGACATATTTCGCTTGTGGCAACTTCCATTTCGGGACGTACACGCTGCCGGGTGATTTGCATCAATCCGAATTTACTCAATGGCAGGATATTATGCCGGGCCCGGTCTTTTTCCATAAATTCCTGCATCTTGGTGAGCAGGTTGTTACGGTGTTCGCCTTTGTTCATATCGATAAAATCGACGACGATAATACCTCCCATATCGCGCAAACGCAGTTGGCGGGCAATTTCTTCGGCGGCCGCGACATTCACCATATAGGCGCTGTCTTCTTGTCCGAGCGACGATTTGTTCCGATTACCGCTATTGACATCGATCACGTGCAGAGCTTCGGTGTGTTCGATGATCAGATACGCTCCGTTCTTAAAGGTAACCGTTTTTCCAAAGAGCGATTTTATTTGTTTGGTTACCCCGAAATTATCCAAAATAGGCAGTGCACCGTTATAGGGTTTTACGACATTTTTTTTGTCGGGTGCGATAATGCTTACGTATTCGGATATTTCTTTGGTTACGTTTTTATCGTTAACGTGTATCTGCTCAAACGAGGGGTTAAAGATATCGCGCAGCAGGGCTACCGTACGCCCGGTTTCCTCGAAAATGAGCGACGGGGCTTTGGCTTTCTGTAGCTTGACGATGTTATCTTCCCATTTTTTGAGTAAGTTTTTCAGCTCCGCGTCTAGTTCTGCTACTCTTTTTCCCTCGGCATTGGTGCGTATGATAACGCCAAAGTTCTTGGGCTTGATACTTTGTATCAACTGTCGCAGACGTGCACGTTCTTCGCGCGACATTATTTTTTGCGATACGGATACGCGGTCGATAAAAGGTATCAATACCATAAATCGTCCCGCGAATGAAATTTCGGCCGTCAGCCTCGGTCCTTTGGTTGAAATGGGTTCCTTGGCTATTTGCACCAATATTTCCTGCCCTACTTTCAATACATCGGAGATGGTCCCTTCTTTTTCGATTATGCGTTGCAACTTCATTTTCTGCAACTGCGGAATCTTTTTTTTGTCGCTGACGAACTTCTGAAAATACGTTATGGAGTTGAATTCGACTCCTAAATCCAAATAGTGAAGAAAAGCGTCCTTTTTGTGACCCACATCTACAAATGCGGCATTCAAGGCAGGCATAAGCTTTTTTACCCTGCCCAAATAGATGTTGCCAACGGCAAAAGATTCATCTTGCGCCTCTTGTTGCAATTCTACCAGTTTTTTATCTTCGAGAACGGCAATGGTGACTTCTTTCGGTTGAACATCTACTACAAGTTCGCTTATCACAATGTTCTGTTTTTTTTAATTCTTAAAAATGTACTATAGGCTCTGTTTTCACAACAGGCAGGAGGAGCCGCGCTCGGCTACCTCTTTTCTCTTTACGATGCTTACATATACAAAGAACAAACTTAATTGTTGTTGATCCGTATTTAAGTTTGTTCTTGTATCCGTAAGGCTAAAAAAGACTCAACTTACTTTTTCTTCTTATGTCTGTTTTTTCTAAGTCTTTTTTTCCGTTTGTGCACAGACATTTTATGCCTTTTTCTTTTTTTTCCGCTTGGCATTTTACTTGTTCTTTTTAATTGGTTGTTGTTATTATTCTTTTACCTGATTGACAAAACTCTTTGCCGGTTTAAAGGCGGGGATGTTATGTTCAGGTATGATAATCGTTGTATTTTTGGAGATATTACGGGCGGTTTTTTGTGCTCTTTTCTTCACAATAAAACTACCAAAACCTCTCAGATATACATTTTCTTTTTCAGCTAGAGACTCTTTTACTACTTCCATAAAAGATTCTACCGTTGCCAAAACCGATGCTTTGTCTACACCTGTATTCTTTGCAATTTCGTTTACAATGTCTGCTTTAGTCATCTTACTTTATATTTTAAAATTAATAATTCGATTACTGTCAGTAAAATTTTGGAATGCAAATGTATAGCTTTTTTTTTAGGGAAAAAACTAATTCAACCTATTTTTTCTCTTTTTTTGCGTTTTTTCTCCGAATAATGTATTTTTAACGTAGTTTTGTAACTGATTTGATGGTGTAGCAATGAAAAATCCCGATAACAATTTAAGTATTAGTACGCTCCTTTTGCGTTGGTACGACGTGCATAAACGCGACTTGCCTTGGCGCGGCACCCACGACCCGTATGCCATTTGGATATCGGAGATTATTCTGCAACAGACCCGGATACAACAGGGGTGGGACTATTTTGTCCGGTTTATGCGCCGTTTTCCCGATGTCGTGTCGCTTGCGCAGGCTCACGAAGACGATGTGCTCAAATTGTGGCAGGGATTGGGCTACTATTCGCGGGCACGGAATCTGCATGCGGCGGCGCAGCAAGTTGTCGACCGGTTCGGCGGGCAGTTTCCCCGTACCTACTCCGATATATTATCGCTCAAAGGTATCGGCGAATATACCGCTGCGGCGATCGCTTCCATCGCCTACAATGAGCCTTACGCTGCCGTTGACGGCAATGTGTTCCGGGTGCTTTCCCGGTTGTTCGACATTGATACGCCCATTAATACCCCGGTCGGGAAGAAGCAAATAACGGCCGTAGCCCAATCGATTTTGCATCCCCGGTTTCCAGGATTGCATAATCAGGCGATGATGGATTTGGGCGCGATGGTGTGTACGCCTGCCCAACCCGAATGCGTGGAATGCCCCTTTCAGGAAATTTGCCTGGCTTTGGCGCGTAACAAAGTTGCCGATTTGCCCGTTAAAAACCGCCTCAAAACGGTTCGGAACCGTTATTTCCATTACTTTCATATTCGTTACGGAGATAAGGTCTATATCCGCAAACGGATCGGACGCGATATTTGGAAAAACCTCTATGAGTTTCCGCTCGTCGAAACCGATGCGCCCGCAGATTTTGCCGCATTGCAGGATTCAGACGGGTTTAAACAACTTTTTTCCCCGGTAATGCAAATGACTATCCGGCATACTATGCATCTTAAGCATGTGCTTTCCCATCAAGTGATTTATGCCGATTTCTATCAGGTGGATATCGATCCGGCAGAACAATCGCTGCAAGGGCGCGGGCTTATCGAAATACCCGGATATCGACTCGGCGAGTATGCCGTTTCGCGGTTAGTCCATAAATATATTGAAACTATTTAGCTTTGGTTACCCTAAAAGTGTAAAAAAAACAGTATTTTTGCTTTTGCAGTATTTTATACGATTATTCCATATATAAATAAAAAGTACAGTTATGTCGGTAAATAAAATTATTTTAGTAGGTAATGTAGGAAAAGATCCTGAAATCAAGTATTTTGATAATGACAACGTGAAAGCGAATTTTTCGGTGGCTACCAGCGAAAGAGGTTACACCGCGGCCAATGGCACCCAGGTTCCCGAACGGACGGAATGGCATAATATCGTTTGCTGGAGGGGATTGGCACAGGTTGTGGAAAAATTTGTGAAGAAAGGAACGCAAGTGTATATCGAAGGCAAGCTTCGTACCCGTTCGTATGACGATCAGAATGGCGTTAAGCGATATATTACGGAAGTGTATGCCGATAATATGGAGTTATTAAGTCGTAGAGGAGGAGCCCCCGAGCATTCCGACTCATCCGCAAGCAACGCCAACGAGCGTTCGTATAATGCTCCGAACTCGTCGCCCGATAGCGCTGCCGATTTGAGTAATAATGTTTCTGATGTCGATGATTTGCCATTTTAAATAATTCATCGTATTTTTGTCAAGAGAATGTTTTCATTCCTGATGATAAAGAATAAGAATTAAAACATTCTCTTTTGTTTCACTAAATTATAGTTACTTGGACCCTGACCCTTTATCGTTTTTGTTTTCGAATATATTGGCTGTAATGCCTGCTATATCCGATGCCGTTTTATGTGTCTTCCTGCTTGTACTGATTGTGGTCAATGCGATTATATCCGGTTCGGAATTCGCTTTTTTTTCCATTAATCAAAAATTGATTGACGATAGCCAAGAGGTTACCGCTACCCAAAAAACAACCCTCACAAGGCTGCTTTCCAAACCCGAAAAACTTTTGGCGACGATCGTTATTTCGTATAACCTCCTGAATATTGCCATTGCGGCGATCGCTATTTATCTGTTGAACCGGCTTCCTTATTTTTCGGGAACGCCTCTTCAGGGGCTGGTGCCGGAAGTTATCATCATCGTTTGCGGTATTGTGTTGTTTGTGGAAATATTGCCCAAGCTATACGCTTCGCACAATCCCTTGAAGTATATCGGCAGCGCTATTCCGGTGGTTGTATTGATGAATGCAGTTATCGGCCCGTTGTCCACTTTGCTGGTAAGGACGACCAATCTTTTCAATAGATCCACCATCCAGCGGAAGCACGAAATATCGATGGATAATCTTTCCAAAGCATTGGAAATTACCTCTAACGACACGATCCATGAGCAAGAGAAGGATATGCTCGAAGGCATCATCCGCTTTAAGGATAAAACCGTAAACGATATTTTTATTTCACGCATCGATATGGTGGCGCTCGACTCGCGGACTCCTTTCAGCGAGGTGATCAAGTTTATCGTCGAAGCGGGGTTTTCGAGAATTCCGGTCTATGACGAAAATCCGGATAATATTAAAGGCATTTTGTACGTGAAAGATTTGCTGGCGTATTTGGATAAAGACGATAGCTATCATTGGTTGTCTCTAATCCGCCCTGCCTATTTTGTGCCTCGCACCAAGCGGATTGACGATCTTCTCGAAGAATTCCGAGCCAATAAGAATCATATGGCGATTGTCGTGGATGAATATGGCGGTACGTCGGGCTTGGTGACCATGGAAGATATTCTGGAAGAAATTGTCGGCGATATCAGCGACGAATACGATGAGGAGACGGCCTTCTATACAAAGGCCGCCGATGGATCGTATATCTTTGAGGGCAAAACCTCTCTCGACGATTTTATAAAGATTACCGGTGTCGCGGCGGAAGATTTCGACAAAATGTCGGAGGAGGTCGATACCATCGCCGGATTATTATTGGAGTTGAAGGGCGATTTTCCCAAACGAAAGGAAATTATTGTGTATAAAAAATATACGTTCCAAGCCGAGGAAATGAACAAACGGCGTATCGTAAAGGTTCGTTATATTCCGCCGAAAGCCTGAAATCTCCTTCATCCAGAGGGTCGCTTCCCTACCGGGGAAGTCGTTCCGATACCCCCGGTCTGGTAAATTTAAAAGAATATGTTGATAAGGAAAGAGTATATTGATGATAAAGACGGCTTTTTAGGTGTTTGGCAGATATCGGAAACGGAAGAAGAGCTTTTGCTATTGTTTCCCGAAGAGATACGCCCGGACATGGTCAAAGCGGTTTCTTCGCTCCGTTCGCCGAGGCGTATTCTCGAATGGCTTTCCACCCGCTTGCTGTTGTTCTTTCTTCTGGATGATCCAAAAAAGATACAATATAAGGAAAATGGGCGCCCTTATTTGGCGGACGGCTCCTATCATATCAGCATTTCCCATACCAAAGGTTTTGCAGCCGTCTTGTTGCACAAGACTTGCGAGGTAGGTGTCGATATCGAGATAAATTCCAACCGGGTGAATAAAATTGCCGGTAAGTTTATTTCCGAAGAAGAATATATCGATGATAAGCACCCCGTCATCCATCGTTTATTGCATTGGTCGGCAAAAGAAACCTTATTCAAACTCATGGATAAAGAAGGGGTTGACTTTCGCAAAGATCTTCATATTTTGCCCTTTACTCCCTGTGAGAAAGGGATTCTTCAGGCGATTGTGACAACGGATCAATTCCTGAATCGGGTTCGCATTCATTACGAAGTCTCTCCTGATTATGTTCTTACCTGGACGCTCTCTTCAAGGGACGTTGCCGTTTAACCGCTTCAAGCGGGTTAGGCCGGTAAATGGTTGGTGCGATCATTAACCTGTACGGGATAAAGCCGTTATAGACGTAAAAAGCGCCATAGATTGTTATCTACGGCGCTTTTCCTATTAATTAAACGGTAAAGAACATTTTATGCATTCAACGATACTCGTTTGAAAACAGTAACCTTCAGGTCTTTATCGTGTTGTTTCAAAAACTGCTCAATGGTGTGCTTGTTGTCTTTGACATATTCTTGTTGAAGCAGAGTAGCTTCTTTATAGAATTTTTGCAAAGCTCCTTCTGCGATACGATCCAGCAAGTTTTCAGGTTTACCGGCTTCACGGGCTTTGTCGCGAGCGATCGATAATTCTTTTTCCTTAATATCTGCCGGTATTTCTTCCGCCGTAATTGCGATCGGATTCATTGCGGCAACTTGCATCGCAATGTCTTTGGCGACATGCTCGTCCACATTGGGCTTGTTAAAACCCACAATGGTCGCTAATTTATTCCCCAAATGGATATAGGAATATACCGAAGGTGCGGTGATATGTTCATAATATCCTAATTCCATTTTTTCGCCTGTCGCACCGATTTTGTCGGTGATAAGTTGAGAAACGGTTCCTTTATCAAGGTTGAGAGCTAATAAATCCTGAAGAGTTGCCGGTTTGTATTGAATCGCGGCGTCTAAAAACTGTTGAGTAAGCGCAATGAATTCTTCATTTTTCGCCACAAAGTCCGTTTCGCATTGTAGGGCTACGATCGCGGCAAATTCGCCTTCTGTTTTCGCCAATACACATCCTTCGTGTGCTTCGCGGTCTTCGCGTTTAGCGGCAACAGCCTGTCCTTTCTTACGGATAATTTCCATTGCTTTATCGAAATTACCGTTTGCTTCGTTCAGAGCATTTTTGCAATCCATCATTCCCGCGCCGGTCATTTTGCGCAAGTGTTGGATGTCTGCCATTGTAACTGCCATATTCTTTTTTATTATAAGTTTATATTTTATTCGTCGACATCGACATCTTCGTCTTTCGCATATCTGCTCACTACCGCCGCATTCATTGCTTCTTTGTCTTCTTTAGGGATAATACCCTCTTTCTTCAATGCTTTTGATTTGCGTTCTCTGCGTGAAGGTGTCTTTTCTTCCTGTTCTTCGTTTTCTTCAGCTGCTGCCGCATCGGCTTTTTCAACTTTACGCTCGTCCAGGCCTTCTTTTATTGCATCGCAAACATATGTCAAGATGAGGTCGACCGCTTTCGCTGCATCATCATTTGCCGGAATGACAAAATCAATATTGGTCGGATCGGAATTGGTATCGACAATGCCAAATACCGGAATTCCAAGTCGATTCGCTTCTTTTACGGCAATTTGCTCTTTCATTACGTCTACAATGAACAGAGCGGAAGGAATACGGGTTAAATCCTGAATAGAACCTAACGTCTTTTCCAATTTTGCCCGTTGGCGAGTCACTTGGAGTTTTTCGCGTTTGGAGAGCGTATCGAAAGTTCCGTCTTTAATCATTTTATCGATGTTGCCCATTTTCTTCACCGCTTTGCGGATGGTTGGGAAGTTGGTTAACATTCCACCCGGCCAACGCTCTATGACGTAAGGCATATTTACGCTTTGGGCTTTTTGTTCAACGACGGGTTTGGCTTGTTTTTTTGTTGCAACGAAAAGGATTTTCTTTCCTGATTTTGCAATTTGTTTCAGTGCGGCCGAAGCTTCTTCGGTTTTTGCAATTGTTTTATAAAGATCGATAATGTGGATTCCGTTACGTTCCATAAAAATATAGGGAGCCATAGCGGGATTCCATTTTCTTTTCAAGTGTCCGAAATGTGCACCGGACTCAAGAAGTTGGTCAAATTCTAATTTTGCCATGTTTGTTTTTTACTGTTTTATTCGTTTACATTCTTTTTCTAACTCGAATCACAAGGTAAATTATCCTTTTTCCTTTGTTGAAAAAATCGGAAGGATAACGTCCTTATGATTTAGATACTAAACGTCTTGGTCGGATAGAACGATTCGACGGATATCGTTCTCAATTGCTTTATGCAACGAAATGCAGGAAGCAATCGTTCCAAAAGTTAACGTTTCGAGAATTGAAATCTCTTTCTTGCTTTCGGACGTCCCGGTTTTTTACGCTCTACTACGCGTGAATCGCGTGTTATAAAGCCTTCAGCTCTTAAAGCGGGTTTATCCTCAGGGTTTATCTTTACCAGTGCGCGTGCAATCGCCAATCTTGCAGCTTCCGATTGTCCTTTGTAGCCACCTCCGTTTAGGTTGATATTGATATCATATTTTTCTGCTACATTGAGCGTATTCAACGGTTGCTTTACGACAAATTGGAGGATAGAAGAAGGGAAATATTCATTGAGATCGCGGTTATTGATCGTAATCTTACCGGTACCCTCGTTGACGAATACACGAGCTATTGCGGCTTTGCGTCTGCCTATTGCGTTTACGATGTCCATCTTTTTTATTTAAGAGAATTAATATCTGTTTTTTTGGGTTGTTGGGCTTGATGCGGATGCTCACTTCCGGCATATACGAACAAGTTGTTCAGAATGCTATCGCCAAGTTTATTCTTCGGGAGCATTCCCTTTACGACTTTGCGGAAAAGTCTGTCCGGACTCTTCTTCATTAAATCGGCCGGACTGGATTCCCTTTGTCCTCCGGGATAGCCCGAATAACGCAGATATACACGATCGTTCCATTTATTGCCGGTCAATTTTACTTTATCGGCGTTAATGATAATCACATTGTCGCCGCAATCTACGTGCGGAGTAAAACTTGCTTTGTATTTGCCTCTCAAAAGTTTCGCAACTTTAGAACAAAGACGTCCGAGGACTTGCCCAGTTGCATCTATCTCAACCCATTCTTTCTGTGCCGTTTCCTTGTTCACAGAAATGGTTTTATAACTCAAAGTATCCACTTTCGTTTAATTTTTTTAATTAGTAATATAAAAATAAGCTGATTTTCCTTCCGCTTCTTATCTTATCTTGCTAAGGGATAAAATAGTTAAATAAGAAGCTTTAAATCAAACTTTTAACGGATGAAACTAATAATCGGACTGCAAAGTTACGATATTCCAGAATATTAGCAAAAAATAATGGGGCTTTTTTCGTCTTTTGCTGTAATTTTCTTTGTTTTAGTGATTCTTATTCTGAGCGTAAGATTCGGCCGTCTTCTTAACGATTATTTCCCGGCACCCGTTTATTCCGGCCCTGTCTTGGACTATTTTTCGGGCTTTTCAACTTTGCCCTCCATCCGACACGTGCTTCGCGTGTACCTATTTAATTTAATCGGTTGGATAATCATGAAATCGTTAGTTCCTACCTATCAAATTATCAAAGAAATGTAAGCATTTTTTTCTTTGAGGTTATTCTTTTTTTGGGGAAAACGGTAAAAGTTTTCCTGAAAGTCCTATTGAAACTACGGTTAATTCATTACTTTTGTGATGTTTTCGGGAAAACGTTCTCTTCTTTTTAATTTCTTGATTATGAGAATAAGAATCTGTTTAAAGGCGAAGAATACTTTCATTGCCGCCTTTTTGGGAGAAATTTAAACAGTTTCCAAGAGTTCAAGAAAATCTTCCGAGACGAATAGATAATTAAATGATGATAAAAAAGCCCATGAAAATTGGAATACTTACTTCGGGGGGCGATTGCCCCGGCATAAACGCAACGATTAGAGGCGTAGGTAAAACAGCAATCAATCACTATGGTATGGACGTTATCGGAATCTTAAACGGATTTTCGGGATTGTTGTACAAAGATGTTATTGAACTGACCGATCCATCGCTTTCGGGAATACTCAATTTGGGAGGAACCATATTAGGTACGGCTCGGGAAAAAACTTTTCGCAAGATGATCACTTCCCCTGATGAGAAGGATCATCAACAGATCAAAGAGTGCTATCATGAATTAGGCCTCGACGGACTGGTCTGTATTGGAGGAAATGGTACGCAGCGGACCACATGGATGCTGTCCAAATTAGGGCTGAATGTTATTGGAGTTCCCAAAACGATCGATAACGACGTTTACGGGACGGATATTACTTTCGGCTTCGATTCGGCGGTAAGTATAGCCACGGATGCCATCGACCGGTTGCATTCCACTGCGAGTTCGCATCGCCGGGTAATGGTGATCGAATTAATGGGGCATCACGCCGGATGGATTGCTCTGCATGCCGGGATGGCCGGGGGTGCAGATATTATTCTTTTGCCCGAACTTGGATACAGAATGGAGGCAATAATGTGTAAAATCAACAAACGGATGGAATTAGGAAAAGCGTATTCGATTGTTGCCGTAGCCGAAGGCATTAAAATTAAAGACAGTAATGAGCGCCCGGCTATTTATTTCGCCCGTAAGATCGAGGAGGAAACGGGTTTTGAAACACGCGAAACGGTGTTGGGATACATTCAACGCGGAGGCTCTCCTACCGCTTACGACCGTATTTTAGGGACGATGCTTGGAGGCCATGCTGCGAAACTTATCCATGAAGGTAAGTTCGGGCGCATGGTTGCCAAAATTGATAATAAAATAACGGATGTTTCGTTGGAAGACGTTGCCGGTAAGTTGCGGTTGGTTAGTTCCGACACCCCGCTGGTCTTACAAGGAAAGCGGATGGGTATTTCTTTTGGAGTATAGATCTGATCTCTTTCCGGCTTTTACCGAGGGTGTCGAAGCGATACCCTCGAGTATTTTTACGGTTATTCGCCGGGTAAATCCTGAAAACTTACTCCTAACTGTTTATCAAGAGCCTCGTTGGAATCTTCGTTCTTTTGGTGCGTGATTTGTTCTTGCAAAAGATTACTTTCACGCAAATTCCTTATTGCTATTTTTGCCGCCACTTGATGGGATTCTTTTTTTGAATAGCCTTTTCCCGAGCCGATGTTCATGCCTCCCACCATGACACAGGATTCAAAGACCGGGTTGTTTTGCGTGTCGTAAGATGCGTTGACGACTTCAAAGAGGACGTCCACTTTATTTTTTTGTCCCCACTCGATAAGCCTTGATTTGAAATCGACCTCGCTTTTAAGCATTTTATCCATATTGAGGTGTTGCCTGATGAGGGTTTCGAACACGAATCTCTTGGCCACGCGATATCCCTGATCGAGATAAATGGCTCCGATAAGCGCTTCCAAAGCGTCGCCATAGATGTTGGTATTGTGAGCCAGATTGCGGGTGGAAGATATGATTAATTTGTCCAGGCCCATTTCCATTGCGATTTTGTTCAAAGTCTCGCGTTGAACAATGCGGGAACGCGTACTGGTCAGGAAGCCTTCTTTTTTTTGCTCGAATTGTTTATAAAGGATATCGGCCACGATGGCATCGAGGATGGCATCTCCCAAGAATTCAAGACGCTCGTTGTTCACCCATTTTCCCTTTTTAGAGCGGATGGATGAAGAACGATGAGTCATGGCTTCTTTGTATAGGTGAATTCTATCGGGATAGAAGCCTAAGATAGTATAGAAAGAAAGGTAAGGCTCTTTACCTTTATGAGGAATAGCCTTAATCCTTTTTATGAATCTTCTAAACACATTAATGGGTATATTTCTTAAGAATTACACTGGCATTGTGTCCGCCGAACCCAAAGGTGTTGGACAACGCCGCATTTATTTCTCTTTTCTCCGGTTTGTTGAAGGTGAAATTCAGCTTATAGTCTATTTCCGGATCATCATCCCCTTCGAGGTGATTAATGGTCGGGGGAACCGTTTGATTTCGGATCGCCAATATAGACAAAAGAGCCTCTAAAGCTCCGGCTGCTCCCAACAAATGTCCGGTCATCGACTTCGTTGAACTGATATTCAGTTTGTAGCTATGTTCTCCAAAAACGTCCAAGATGGCTTTTACTTCGGAGATATCCCCTACGGGAGTCGACGTACCATGTACATTGATATAGTCGATATCTTCAGGTTGAAAATCGGCATCTTCCAATGCATTTCTCATCACCAGCTTAGCCCCTAATCCCTCGGGATGCGAAGCGGTGAGGTGATAGGCGTCGGCCGACATGCCTCCTCCGGCGATCTCGGCATAAATAGTGGCTCCCCGGGCAATCGCATGGTCGAGTTCTTCGAGAATGAGCGCCGCGCTGCCTTCCCCCATCACAAACCCGTCGCGACTGGCGCTAAAAGGCCTCGACGCCGTTTCGGGCTCGTCATTTCGGGTGGACAAGGCATGCATGGCATTGAATCCGCCCACCGCAGAAGGGCTAATCGTAGCTTCGGCCCCGCCGGTAACAATCGCATTCGCTTTTCCTAACCGGATGAGATTGAAAGCGTCTACTATCGCATTTGTAGAAGAAGCGCAAGCCGATACGGTTGCGTAATTAGGTCCCCTCAGTCCGTAAATCATAGAGATATGGCCGGCAGCGATATCCGCTATCATTTTCGGAATGAAGAAAGGATTGAACCGAGGGCCTTTGTCTATATTTACATAATATCCGCCGACTTCTTCTTCGAATGTTCTGATGCCACCGATTCCGGCAGAAAAAATCACCCCGATACGATCTTTATTTTCTTTTTCAAGATCCATCCCGGAGTTTTCCATCGCTTCTTTCGCAGCGGCGACGGCCAACTGTGCATACCGGTCATATTTCCGTTGCTCTTTCCGGTCAAAAAGCTTACTGGGGTCAAAGTCCTTGACCTCGCAAGCAAATTGCGTTTTAAAAGCAGATGCATCAAAATGAGTAATAGGCCCGGCTCCGCTTTTTCCGGCAAGTATATTCGTCCAAGTTGTTTGGACATCATTACCCACCGGTGTTACGGCACCCAAGCCTGTTACTACTACTCTTTTTAATTCCATATAAATAATTATAGGAAAGAATTATTTAGAGTGTTGTTCTATGTAAGTAATGGCGTCACCTACAGTAGAGATTTTTTCTGCTTGATCATCCGGAATGGAAAGATTGAATTCTTTTTCAAATTCCATGATCAATTCAACAGTGTCGAGAGAGTCGGCTCCCAAATCGTTGGTGAAACTAGCTGTTTCCGTTACTTCTGATTCTTCAACACCTAATTTGTCTACAATAATCGCTTTTACTCTTTGTGCTACTTCGGACATAACTTTTGATATTAATGAATAAATAAAATTTTCTTTTTAAATTTGTGCGTGCAAAGTAAGGCAATTTTTCTGTAATTGCACAACTTTTTATAGATTAAATTCAATTTTTCTGCACAAAATGTAGTTTTTTGTGCATATTATAAGGTCGTTTTATGATTCGTATAGCCCTGTTTGCGTCGGGAAACGGTAGTAATGCCGAGAATATCGCCCGATATCTTCAAGATAGTCCCGAAATGGAGATTGCGCTTATTCTTTCTAATCGGAAGAAAGCCTATGTCCATGAGCGTGCGGCTAAGTTGAAAATACCTTCTCGAACCTTTTCGAAAGAAGAATGGATGGACGGAGAGCGTATTTTGGAAATATTACGGCAAGACCGTATCGATTTTATTGTGTTGGCCGGATTTCTGTTGAAAGTGCCGGCCCGGCTGTTAGCCGCTTATCATCGCCGGATCATCAATATTCATCCGGCGTTACTGCCTAAATACGGAGGAAAAGGGATGTATGGCGACCGGGTTCATCAAGCCGTTGTGGAAGCCGGGGAGAAAGAGTCGGGTATTACGATTCATTTTGTAAATGAACGGTACGACGAAGGCGCCATTATTTATCAGGCCACTTGTCGCGTGGATCCGGAAGATTCTCCCGAGCAGGTTGCGGCGCACGTGCATGAATTGGAATATATGCATTTTCCGCGTATTGTGAAAGAGGTGGCTCTAAGGGAGACGGGGAGACAAGGAGACAGGGAGACGGGGAGACGGGGAGACGGGGAGACGGGGAGACAAGGAGACGGGGAGACAGGGAGACTGAGAGACAGGGAGACTGAGAGACAGGGAGACTGAGAGACAAGGAGACGGGGAGAAAAATAAATAGATCGCATGGAAATGTAGAAAAAAGTCGTATCTTTGCAACCGCATCTTGCGGCTGTGGCGTAATTGGTAGCCGCGCTAGACTTAGGATCTAGTGACGAAAGTCGTGGGGGTTCGAGTCCCTTCAGCCGCACGCAAAAACCGGAAACCTGTCGTTTATTCAAACGGCGGTTTTTTTGTTTTTTTACAGGGATGTCGCCGAAACTGTTTTTTCCATTGGAGAAAGGGCCGCCATTCTCTTTATTTTCCGTAACTGATATAGAAAGGTCAGGATGGTTACCACAAAAGCGATGGAATCCGCTACGGGCATGCTTACGAATACGCCGTCGAGAGCATAGAAAAGCGGTAATACCAGCAGGGCGGGAACCAGAAATATGAGTTGGCGCGTAAGCGACAGGAAAACCGATATTTTGGCTTTACCTATCGACTGGAAAAAGTTACTGATCACGATTTGAGGCCCGACAATAGGGAATGCGGCCATTGTTATCCGTAATCCCCGCTCCGAAATGCGCATCATTTCGAGGTCGTTGGTAAACAGTTTGACAATCCATCCGGGAAATAATTCTCCCAATAAAAATCCTGTCGTTGTAATGGTCATCGCGCCGATAAGCGTATACTTCAATGCTTTGAAAGATCGGTCGAGTTGCCTTGCTCCGTAATTATACCCAACGATGGGTTGCATGCCCATCGTTAATCCGATGACAATCATGACGAATAAAGTCGCCACGCGGTTGATGATGCCGTAAGCTCCCACGGCAAGATCGCCGCCGTATTTGATGAGGCTGCCGTTGATGACGGAAACGACCAAACTCGAGGTAAGATGCATCAGGAACGGCGATATGCCGATGGCCAGCATGGAGCCGATGGTCTTTAGGGATAAACGGTAGATTCCTTTTTCAAAATGAATGTAATTGTTTTTATTCAAAAAATGTATTCCTACCCAGATCAAGCCCGTGAATTGCGAAAGAACCGTAGCCAATGCCGTCCCTTTCATCCCCCATCCGAAGACGAAAATAAACAAAGGCGCCAGAATGATATTGACGGCAACGGTGAGGAACGACGACAGCATCGCCTTCTTCGGATAACCGCTTACCCGCATCATGTTGTTTAACGAGAAAAATACGAAACCGATAGGCGTTCCGAGCAGATAAACCCACATGAAATCGTAGGCATACGGCAACAGCGCTTCGCTTGCCCCGAACAAACGCAGTATTGGTTCGAGGAAAATGAAGGTAGTTCCACCCAGAATAACGGCATTCAAGGCGTTGATGATCGTTACGTGCGCCAAAATACTGACGGCCCCGTGTTCGTCTTTTTGCCCGAGCCGGATGGAGGTAAGGGTGGCGCCGCCTACCCCGATAAGCGTGGAAAAAGCCATCAGGATATTCATCAGGGGAAAGGTGACGGCCATTCCCGACAGTGCCATGGCGCCGATGCCTTGCCCTATGAAAATGCTGTCGATGATATGGTAAAGGGAAGTGACGACCATTCCGATAATCGCCGGAAAAGAATATTGCCCGAGCAATTGCCTGATATCCCCGCTGCCCAAGAGGTGCGGATTGTTTGTATTATTTTGGCTCAGCGTGTTTTTTATATCCATAAATAGAAAGCAAAGATATAAAAAATAATGATGAAGAGCCGTTTGTTTTAAGGCGCTTGATCGAGGGCGTTGCTCCGGCCGGCACCTTCGATAAAGGGAATATAAAAAAATAATTGTAGCTTTGCAGGCAAATTGAAAAATAATGAGCAGGACTATCCTTGAATTTCTGGACGAATCGGTAAAGAAGTATGCCGACCGTCCTTATCTATATGAAGCGAAGAGCGGATCGGAATATACCTCGTTGACGTATCGTCAGGTGCAGGAACAATCGAAACAATTTGCCGCAGGGTTACTTTCTTTGGGCGTGCAGGCGGGCGACCGCATCGCGCTGTTGTCGGAAGGCAAGAACAATTGGGTGATCGGCGAGTTGGGCATCTTGCATGCCGGGGCTATTTGTGTGCCGTTGTCGGTTAAACTGGAGAGCGAACAAGATATCAGCTTCCGCCTGAACCATTCCGAAACCCGTATGGTGTTGGCATCCGATCAGCAAATCGCCAAGTTGCGGAGAATGAAAAATGCGTTTCCTACCGTGGAGCAATATATCCTGCTCGATGAAGAGGACGGGATTGAAAAGGATGAACTGCTGTTTGATACAGTGATTGAAAAAGGCGTTCAGGCGTTGACGCAAAACCCGTTGTTTCTCGACGAACGAATCCAAGGCGTCACTCCCGAGTCGCTGGCCAATATTTCGTACACCTCCGGTACGACGGCCAATCCGAAAGGGATTATGCTTACCCACAGTAACTATGTATTCAATGCCGAACAATCGGTCGATCATATAAAAGGCATTCCGTCCCATTTCCGCACCTTGTTGATTCTGCCGTGGGATCATTCGTTCGGGCATACGGCCGGAATCTATTCGTTTATGAAATGCGGAGCCTCGATAGCTTCGGTTGCGATGGGCAAATCGCCGATAGAAGTGCTGCGGAATGTTCCGAAAAGCCTGAAAGCCATCAATCCGCACATGATGATGAGTGTGCCGGCGTTGGCCGCGAACTTCCGCAAGAATATCGAAGCCGGCATCGAAAAGAAAGGAAAACGAACCGCCACCTTGTTTCGAAAAGCATTGAAACTGGCGTATACCTATAATAAAGAAGGATTCAATAAAGGAGCCGGTGCGCGGTTCTGGATGAAACCCCTGCTGTCGGTTTACGACCGGTTGATATTTTCGAAAGTGCGGCAATCGTTTGCAAGCAACATGGCGTATTTCATCGGCGGCGGGGCGTTGCTCGATATCGAATTGCAGCGGTTTTTCTATGCGATCGGCATCCCCATGTATCAAGGGTACGGATTGTCGGAAGCGACGCCCGTCATTTCGGCCAACAGCGCCCACGCGCACAAACTCGGCTCGTCGGGTAAACCGTTGCCGCGCATGGATATTCAGATTGTGGATGAAACGCTGAAAGAAGTGCCGGCGGGCGAAAAGGGCGAAATCATGATCTGTGGCGGAAACGTGATGAAAGGCTATTGGAAGAATCCCGAAGCAACCGCTGAAACTCTTGTAGACGGATGGCTGCGTACAGGCGATATGGGCTATCTCGATACGGACGGTTATTTATATGTATTAGGGCGGACAAAATCGTTATTGATCGGCGATGACGGAGAGAAGTTTTCGCCGGAAGGCATCGAAGAGTCGATTATGGCGACGTCGCCTTATATCGAGCAGTGTGTACTGTATAATAATCAACGTCCGTATACGACGGCGCTGATCGTGGTGAATCGCGACGAATTGAAAAAGCGTACTTCCGACCCGCAGGAAGCCGCCCGCATTATCGAACAAGAGGTCGGCGCCTATCTGAAAGGCGGAAAGCATGACGGGTTGTTTCCCTATCGGTGGCTTCCTTCGGCTTTCGCCGTATTGGAAGAGCCTTTTACGGAGAAAAACGGATTGGTCAACTCTTCGCTGAAGATTGTGAAGCATAAAGTGTATTCGGCTTACGCGGGGCGCATCGAAGGACTGTATACGGCGGAAGGAAAAAAGGCCACTTCGGCAAATAATATCGACGTGTTGAAGAAAATACTGGGATGAGTTATGAGTGATGAATGATGAATTATGAATGATGAATTATGAATGATGAGTGATGAATGATGAGTGATGAGTGATGAGTGATGAGTGATGAGTGCGGTTATTATTTTCCCATCATTTCGAGATGGCATTGCAGCAAAGCGCCGGTTTTTTCATCACGGAGATGCATCCCGTTTCCCTGGCACTGTTTGTAGGCTTTGCACGAAGCGCAGCGGCCGGTTTTCGTCCATGAACGGTCGCGCATGATTTGAAAACGCGTGTTCCAAACCGTCCAAAAATCATCTTGATAGATATTTCCCTGGATGTAATCGCTTCGAAGGCTCGGGCAAGCGCTTATATCGCCGTTTGCAAGGACGGAACCGATATGTATTCCGGCTTGGCAGAAAAAAGGCTGGTCGCGCACTTCCATTTCGTACTCGCCCAAATAACCTTCACATCCGTACGAGGCGTTTATTTCCCCTTCGCGACGCGTTTCGCGAATAAAATCCAGCATCCGGACAAATTCTTCCGGCGAAAGTTTCAAAAGGGGATTGTCTTTCGCCCGTCCCTTGGGGAAGACGGTAAATAACCGCCAATGCTTCACCCCCAACGAAAGTAAGAGGTTTTTGAGTTGAGGCAACTCATCGATATTCTTCTTGTGGACACACGTCACCACATCATACGTGAGGTCGGGGGTGGAAGCTACCCGGTAAATGGCATTTACGGCGCGCAGCCACGACCCTTGCTTGACTCGGAACCATTCGTGCGATTCCTCGTTGTAGCCGTCGAGACTGACGGTTACCGAACGCAACCCGGCGGACAATAGACTGTCCAATCGTTTTTGCGACAAGCCGTATCCGTTCGTTACGAATCCCCACGGATATTCCAGGTCGTAGATGGCGCGTCCGCACGCTTCGAGGTCTTTGCGGACGAGCGGTTCGCCGCCGGTAATGACAATCATGGTTTTATGCGGATCCACATGCGGGCGTATATCCGAAAGCACTCTCAGAAAATCCTCCTTCGGCATGTCGGGCACCCACGATTGTTGGGTGCAATCGCTTCCGCAATGCACGCAGTTGAAATTGCAACGCAAGGTGCACTCCCAAAACAGATAATTGAGTTGATGAAAGTGTGTTTCGGTTTTTTTATACTCCTGATAGAGCGAAAGAATTGTCGTTTTGCGTAGATCCATGCCGCGTAGTGTTAAGGGCGGTTCGTTATTATATAATATATAAGGTGTATCGTTATTCGGCGGAAGTTTTTTTGTCGGGCTTTAAAGCGAAGTCGGCATCGTCTTTTTCAAAAGCGCCATCATACCAATTTCCATCGCCTTTTTTAATTTGAACGACATCTTTCTTCTGGAGAGATACCGAATCGGATACAAGCGACCCGTTTTTTGCGCCATCGACGTCATCGACCCGTATTTTCACCGGAAAACCGATGATACCTTTCATGTCGAGCGTGTAGTTGCCCCGGGTATCGGTATAAACGGTGTCTGCCTGACCGAACTCTTTCCCGATCACCCGGATATCGGGAACCGGCTGATTTGTTTCTTTATTTGTCACCTTGCCATGTGCCTTGAAGTCGGCAGAAGGCGTACCGTATTCTGCCATAATGCCGCCTCCGGGTTTACTGCAACCGGCCAATACCCCGATCAATGAAAGGATGGCTGTGACGGCTTTTCCATAAGCCTTAAGCGCTAATTTTTTCATCTGTTTTTCTTTTTTATACACACAATGTATTTATAAGATGGAATAGTTATAAAAACGTTGCATCGAGTAGCGATAAGTTTTTATCGTAAGTTAACCGTAATTTTGTACCTTTGCGCATCATAAAACAGACAATCCTATAAAAGAAAAACGAAGATATGTACAACTGGTTTGAATGCAAAATAAAATATGACAAAATGCTCGAGTCGGGCATGCAAAAAACAGTGACCGAACCCTATTTGGTGGACGCCTTGTCGTTTACGGAAGCTGAAGCGAGAATTATTGAAGAGATTAAGCCCTATATTTCGGGCGAGTTTTCGGTGTCGGACATCAAACGGGTGAAATACACCGAATCGTTTTTTAACGAAACCGGCGACCGTTACTATAAAACCAAACTGTATTTTATCACGCTCGATGAGAAGAGCGGTTCGGAAAAGAAAACCGCCATCAATATGTTGGTGCAAGCAAGCACTTTGAAAGAAGCCGTTGAAATTATCGAAGCCGAAATGAAGAAGACGATGATCGATTACTCCATGGCTTCGGTGACCGAAACGGCTATTATGGATGTCTTCCCCTATGAGTCGGAACCGGCTCAAAAACCGAAAAGCGAGGAATGAGCATCGGGACGCAGATCGATCGGTTGCGAAAGGATGTTCCCGAAGGGATGGAAATTGTCGCCGTGTCGAAATTCCATCCCGATACGGATATCCGGGAGGCGTACGAGGCCGGGCAACGCGTGTTCGGCGAGAACCGCGTGCAGGAACTGACGGAAAAGCAAGAAAAACTGCCGAAGGATATCCGCTGGCATTTTATCGGCAGCCTGCAACGCAATAAGGTCAAGTATATCGCTCCGTTCATCGATATGATTCACAGTCTCGACAGTGCACGGCTTTTGCGCGAGATTGAAAAACAAGCGGCGGCCAACGACCGCATTATTCCGTGCCTGTTGCAGATTCATATTGCGGAAGAAGAAACCAAATCGGGCTTCTCGCCGGATGAATGCCTGCGTTTTTTGGATAAGGGCGAATGGAAAGATTGCCGGCACGTGCAGTTGTCGGGCGTAATGGGCATGGCCACCTATACTGACGACGAAAAACAAGTGCGAAAAGAGTTCCGCAACCTGAAAGCGTTGTTCGATAGGGTGAAGACGGCCCATTTTGCGGAAGATCCCGCTTTTAAAGAACTATCCATGGGCATGTCGGGCGATTATCCGCTGGCCATTGAAGAAGGCAGTACGATGATTCGTGTGGGGACGTTTATTTTCGGGGAACGTCCGTGAGAAGATATCCATCTATTTTATATTTCTCCGCAGGTAATCATTTATATTGATAAAAAATCCGTAATTTTGCGAAGGACGTGCACCCTTTGGCCATAGCCCGACGTGAAAGTTCGCGGCGAACGTGGCCGAACGCCGCCCTGAGCGCCGCTATCGGCCCGAACAAGTGAGAACATAAACGATTTCTTCTATAATTCGATGAATATATGAATATCCAACAACTTGAATATGTGATCGCGGTAGATACTTACCGGCATTTTTCGAGAGCGGCGGAAGCTTCTTTCGTTACGCAACCCACTTTGAGTATGATGATCCAAAAACTCGAAGAAGAACTGGGTGTGAAGATTTTCGACCGTTCGCAATTGCCGGTGCAACCCACCGATATCGGGCTGCGCATTATTGAACAGGCGCGTATGGCCGTTGCGCAGGTCAATCAAATCAAAGAAATCATTAATGAGGAAAAGGGAATGATAAAGGGCGTTTTCCGCCTGGGGATTATTCCCACCGTGTCGCCTTACCTGTTGCCGAAACTCATGCATATTCATTCGGGTAACAAGTACGACATCCGTATTGTGATTCACGAATTGACGACCGACCAGATTTTACTCGGCTTGAGTAAAGATACGCTCGACGGCGGCATCCTGGCGACGCCGTTGAAAGAAAATGCGATAAAGGAATATCCGCTGTACTACGAACGTTTTTTTGCGTATGTTTCGCCGCATGAACGGGCTTTGTATGCAAAGACTTCGCTCGACGAAAGTGACCTGAATGCGACCAAACTATGGCTCTTGGACGAAGTGCATTGCTTCCGCACGCAGATTTTGCATTTATGTAACTTGAAGAAAAAACGCGGCAACCAGTCGATCTTTTCGTACGAAGCGGGGAGCATCGACACGCTCGTGCATATCGTCGATAAAAACGAGGGTCTTACGGTGATTCCCGAAATGGCGGTGGAAAATCTGACCGATGTACAGATAAAGAATGTTCGCCCGTTTAAGAATACTACGCCGGTACGTGAAATAAGCCTGATCACCCGAAAGGATTTCTTGCGCGAACGGATGATTGCGATTATTAAAGAGGAAGTACAACTGTCGGTTCCCGATTCCTTGAAAGATACGGCAATGAAGAAATATGTGATTCCGTTGTAAGGGGGAGGATAGAAGATAGAGGATGGTGGTTAGAGGATAGAGGATAGAGGATAGAAGATGGAGGTTGGAAGTTGGAAGATGAGAGACTATGTTCCAATCTCCAACCTTCAACCTCCAGTCTCCATCCACCAACTTACAGTTTCAATTTAAATCCTGCGAAAAACGATCTCGGCGTTCCGGGCCCGTAAATATAACTCGACGCCCTGCCGGCACCGGTATCGAAATCATCTTGAAACGAATTGAAAATGTTCTGCACGCCGGCGTTCAACTCTACTTGCAAATCAGCATAGATGGCCAGATTGTAGGCCACTTTCGCATTCAGTTCGAAGAAAGCGGGCGACGTCTCGGTAATGTTTACTTGAGAGAAGCGGTCGACGCCTTCCACGCCGAAGCCGGCCTCATGAGGCACCTGCATGCTGCCCGTATAGTTTCCGGATAACGTGGCGGCGAAGTCTTTCAGCGGCTTGTAAGTAGCCACGAAGTAAGCATACGCGTCGGGGGTGCGCATCATGCGTTTGGAGGGCGTCACCTGGTCCAACGCTTCCTCTTCGGGCGTTTCGGGCTCCCACCATTTCCTTTCGTTATCGTACAGGCTGCGTTGGAAGGTGGCGCCGGCCTGTAGGTCGAACCGCGAACCGAAAGCCGCTTTTCCTTCGAGATTCAACCCATACACTTTGGCGCCGTCTTCGGCATTTTCAATCCAGATTTCGTTATCGCCCCGTTTGACTTCGGTAAATGGCTGTTCGAGCCGGGTGAAAAAACCTTCCACAAGCAAGTTGAGTTGCACGCTTCCGAGGGTGCGGTACACATCGACGGAACCGCTGATGCTGCGCGAACGCTCTTCCTTCAAATTGTCGGAAAGATAGCGCACCACCTGCTCGCCGCCGGCGATGTCGACGTGCAGGTCTTCATCGAACACCTGCGGGGCACGGAAACCTTCGCTGTAAGTGACTCGGAAATTGACGTCGGAGGTAGGATTGTAACGGATGTTCAACCTCGGGCTGAAGATGGCTTTGTCGACGAGATTGTGCTTGTCGAGGCGGCCGCCCGCAAGGAAGCTCCAGCGGTCGGTTTTCCATTCGTTTTGCAAGAAAACCCCCGCCGTGCGCGTTTGCTGCGAAATCGGATCTTTACGGTAGCCGCTGGCATCTTCGAGATTGCTGCCCTGATATTCGAGTCCGGTCGTCAGGTCGGCCGGCATGAACCAAAGGCGGTCGAACGAATGCATATACAGTCCGCCCACCTGGTAAGTCAGTTCGGTGGTGGTGCCGTACGCATTTTTGCGGATGGTGTTGTTTTCGATGAGGACGTTCACGCGGTCGATTTCCTCCGGGCTCATGGCGGGCGTGATGGTTGGAACATCGTCGACGTACGGATCGCCCGCGCCGTAGTAACTGTCGCGGTGCGTATGTTGCACGGCGGCATACAGGTTGAATTTATTTTTTTGGTCGGGCGTGTATTGCTCGAAATTCAGGTTCGCGCCATTCACATAGTGCTCGAGTTGCTCGGTGATGTAAGCCTCGAAGGGTTGGCGGGTTAAGCTGTCGCCGCCGCGGCGGAACTCGTGCATGTTTTGATATTCGAGCGTGAGCTTCGAGTAAACGCCGGTTTTGAGGAACGAGCGGAATCCGAGCGCTCGGTTCTTGAGCAGCGGCATTTCGGTAAAACCGTCGCCGTCGAGGTCGTATCCTTCGCGCAGACGGTGTTGTCCGTATACCATGATGCCCGCATTGCGGTTGTCATTGACTATCGAGGCATTGAAAGTCGTGTTGTTTTCGAGGGCGCCCGATCCGTTGATGGACGTGAAGGTGTGGCCGAATTCGCCCGAGTTGCGGATCGGCTCGCGGGTGATGATGTTAATGGTTCCGCCGATGGCATTGGCGCCGAAGAGAGCCGATCCGCCGCCGCGCACCACTTCGATGCGTTCGATCATGTTGGTCGGGATCTGTTCGAGGTTGTAAACGCCGGCAAGGGCGCCGATAACGGGGCGCGAATCGATCAAAATCTGCGAGTAGGGGCCGTCGAGGCCGTTAATGCGCACCTGCGTGGTTCCGCAGTTCTGGCAATTATTCTCGACGCGCAGTCCCGGCTGGAATTTCAATCCTTCCGAAAGCGTTTTCGAGTTGGTCACATCGAGCGTTTTCATGTCGAGGATGCTGACCAGCGAAGGCGCCAGGCGGCGGGTCGTTTCATTGCGGTTGGCCGATACCACCACCGCATCGAGCGATACATTCTCTTCATCGAGTTCAAAATCGATTTCCTGCGTGGTGCGCGCTTTTATTTCCACCTCTCGGGTAGCGGTTTTGAAGCCCATCATCGAGACTTCGAGGGTGAACGTGCCTTTGGGCAGGTTTTTCAGAAAATAATGTCCGGTGGCATCGGTGGTGGTGCCTATGGTGGTGCCTTTTAGTTTGATGACTACATACGGCAAATGTTCTTGCGTTTTGGTTTCCAGCACGTGTCCGAAAATATTGGCATCGGTTTGGCGGGATATGTCTTCGTCTGCTTGCCCATACGCATGCACGGCCAGCAAACATAGAATGAGTGTAAAAAATTTCTTCATTTTATGTATTTATTTTTATGAACGGATCGTGCGCAGAACGTCCTTCGGAAATCTTTTCTGATAAATGAAGGCCTGTTTCCGGCGTCATGATCCTGTAAATGGATAAAGCAACGGCGTAGTCGGAATTCTTTTTTTGAAAACAGACAAAACGGCCGGATAAATTAAAAAACGGGTTGAAAAGGAGTGTTAGCCGCGTGCGGGAGGACCCCTGGCCGGGAGGTTGGCGATCGGCTCGATGACAAGGCCCATTTCATACCCGTCGATATAGGGGATGATGGTCGGCAGCGAGAGATCGGCCAGATTGATGTGCGGAATGATATCCGTCGTTAAACTTGTTTGATAAAAACTCTGTAGGAGGAAGAGTTGGTTGGGCGTATGTGTGTGTTGGGTTTTCTCTCCTTTTTTGTAAGGATGCGAATGCACATACGTGGTGTTGTTGATGATGTGGGTATGGGTGAAAAGGGATATTCCGCCTACATAAGCCGTAAACAGAACGAGAAAAAACCATTGTATGATGTTCCCTTTTCGTATCATCGCGCCGGCAAAGATACAGTATTTTATTTTTTCTGAACCCTCCCGTTTCGATTTGTTTTATTTTTTTTGCAAATTCCCCGTCCCGGATCGTGCCGTGTGACGGTCAATTTCGTAGACCGAAGTTTCGGTATATAATCATTTTATCGTACTTTTGTGGCGTGAAGACGGACAACGGTCCTCGCCCCTTGCTGCCTTCCCGGATGCGACCATCAACTGAAACAATGGATATACAGGCAATTATCGAAAAATATTATACTCCGGGCACTAAACTGTACGACATTTACCTGTCGCACGTGACCGACGTCACCCGCAAAGCCCTCTCCATCATACAAAAACATCCCGAACTGGCCGTGAATACGCGTTTTATCGAAGAAGCGGGCATGATTCACGACATCGGAATCTTTAAAACCAATTCGCCCGGCATCGCTTGTGTGGGCGACATGCCGTATATCTGCCACGGATATCTCGGGCGTGAGTTGATGGACGCCGAGGGCTATCCCAAGCATGGGCTGGTGTGCGAACGCCACACCGGTACGGGGCTCAGCCTCGAAACCATTATCGAACGCAACCTGCCCCTTCCGCATCGCGATATGCGGCCGCAAAGCCTCGAAGAAAAAATCATCTGTTTTGCCGATAAATTTTATTCCAAGTCGCAACTGGGCAAGGAGAAACCGGTGAAAAAAGTGCGCGAAAGCCTCAGCAAGCACGGGTGGCATGAGGTAGAGGTCTTCGACGAGTGGTGCGAACTGTTTCTATGATTTATCAGGGTAAGGGGTACGGATAAATTTTTTCCTCCTTTATCCTCCAAAAACGAAAATGTCAGTTTTCTCCGGCTTTTTTTGATAAAAAAAAGATCGAAAATCATTTGGCGTTTAAAAAATGAGTATATTTGCCACATTAATTCAGTGGAAATAGTGCCTTAACATTTTGTGAAAATTGCACAAGTGCCAAGACAACTCTATTACGGACATGTTGAAATTTGTAAGACTTCAGAAAATCGGCGCGGAGCCTCTGAATTTTTCACAGTTTTCAAAACACTTGTCGTATATCTTCTGAAAATTTCACAGACTCCAAACTACTTGTCGGGGAGCTTGTGAAAATTTCACAGACATCAAAACACCTGTCGGGAACCTTCTGAAAAATTCACAGCCACCAAAACAACCGGCGTAAAGCTTCCGAAATTTTCACAGCCTTCAATTCGTTTTTTTTAAGTAGGATTCATGTTTTTTTATTGGTAAAAAGTAAATGACTATGGATGAAAAAAAATTCTCTACGCTTTATGTAGCGAGATTGGCGGTCGAGGAAATATTCTCGTTGTGTAAATCCACCATCGATTTATCGACTCCTCTTTCCGAGGAGCTTGGAGTAGTACCCAATGCAGCTCTCACCGAGTTGACGGAGGTAAATAATAAATTGGGCGCGGCCTTGAATAAGTCGCAGAAATCGGAACTTTCCGGCCTTATCGAAACGAATGATAAAGGGCGGGACGGCGACTTGCAGGAGATATTCCGTACAAAAAACCTGTATCTCCGCAGCCGCGATGCGGCCAAGAAAAAAGCCGCCGAAGAACTCGACTATTTCTTGAGCCCTTATAAGGGGGTGTACAAGTTGCCGCTTGATGTCGAGTCGGGTGTCGTATCCGAAATGATGGCAAAGTACAATGCGTCCGAAGCGTTGAAAGCTGCGGCGACGGCATTGGGCATCGACGGTATCTTTACGTCGCTCGGAACCTACAATACCGGTTTCGATACCCTCTACAAACAGCGCACGGTAAGCGCTGCCGCACGGGGAGCATCGGCATCGAGCCTGCGCAATAAAGTGGTTTCGGCTTACATGCAGTTTACCACAGCCATCGAACAACTGGCTACTTTCGTCCCGACCGACGCCTTGATTTCGTTGTTCTTTCAACTCGATGAAGTGCGCAAGCAATACCATCCGCTTGAGGGCGGCGAGGAGAAAGAGGACGAGAAAAAGTCCTAAGTTTGAACGCATTTACCGGAAGCTCGATCTCCGTGATCCCTTTGGCTGAAAGGGATAAATAATGCAAACATGGCACGTTTTATCGATCCTTTATATGACACGGCTTTTAAGCTGATTTTCGGGCAGGAGAACAGCAAGGAACTTTTGCTCGACTTTTTAAACGCTTTGTTGGCCGGAGAGAAAAAAATTAGGGAAATCCGCTTCGAAGATAAGGAACGGATGCCTTTCTATAACGGTGGCCGGAAGGGAATTTACGACATTGCTTGCCTATCGGAGAAAGGGGAACATTTCATTGTGGAAATGCAAAATGTACGACAGGATTATTTTTGTGATCAGGCACTGTATTACCTTTCCCAGACGATCGCCAATCAGGGAGAAAAAGGAACGGAATGGGAATTCGCCCTGAAAGCCGTTTACGGCGTGTTTTTCCTGAATTTTCCCTTGCGTGGCAAGTTGCGTACCGATGGCATGATTGCCGACCGCGACACGCACGAACAAATCAGCGACAAAATGCGTTTTATTTTCATCGAATTACCTTTTTTTACGAAAAAGGAATCGGAGTGCAAAACAAATGTGGAACAATGGTTATATATATTACGCAACATGACAACATTGGAGAAAATACCTTTCAAAGACCGGAATCCGGTTTTTGAAAAACTGGAACAGATTACCGACCTGGCTTCCCTGAGTAAAGAGGAGCGCAGGAGGTACGATGCCGACATCAGAGCCTACCGCGACCGCCTGGCGCAAATGAATACGGCTAAGAGAGAAGGGCAGAGAAAAGGTCAGAAAATAGGCGAGAAAAGGGCGCGGATAGAAGTCGCCCGGAACATGAAAGCAAATGGCATGTCCTCAGAAACGATTGCCCGGGTTACCGGATTGTCCCTGACTGAAATCGATGGCATTGAATGACTTTCGTTCCTTACACGTGTTACTTTACAGGCTATGGTACTCAGAAAAGCGAAAATAAAGGATCTGGAGGCTATTATGGATATTTATCATGTGGCACGGCAAGGAATGCAACGTTCCGGCAATAAAAAGCAATGGGGCGACAGTTATCCTTCGCGCGAGTTGATTGAAAAAAGCATACTCGATGATAAACAGTATGTGTTTCAGCATAAAGGCGAACTCGTCGGGACCTTTTATTTTGCGGTTGAAGAGGAGTCGACGTATGCCCGGATTTATAACGGGGAATGGTTGAATGACGATCCTTACGGAGTGGTGCATCGTTTGGCTTCGAACGGCAGACATAAAGGTGTCGCTCACTTTTGCCTGGAATGGTGCTTGCTGCAATGCGATAACATGCGCATCGATACTCACCGGGATAACATCATAATGCAAAATATATTGGAAAAAAACGGATATCTCCGTTGCGGCATGATCTTTACGCATGACGCCACCGAAAGGTTGGCTTTCCAAAAAAGTAAGCGCCTGTATCATTAGCCTGAGTGTGTTATTCCGGGCGGGAATATCGTTGATTGATTCTTTAAAGATAAATATGAAAATATGAATGGGTTGGATTTTATCCGGCAGTTGATCGATGCTTCCAAAGCGTATTTAAGAGGCAAATATAGCCTGGTTGATGTGAATATACCGGAAGAGGTTTTTCTCAGCCGGTTGAATTGGTTGAAAGAAGAAGAAATTATTTCGGATGCCGAATTTTTTCAATTGAAAAATGATTATGATACACAGAAAATTATTTCGTGAGGCGTTTTCCTTGTTCTTTCTGTTCGTTACGATTCCTTTGTGGGCGCAGAAGGAGATTTCCGGAACCGTTACTGACTGTGAACGGAATCCCTTGCCGGGAGTGAGCATCCGTCTCAATGATAAATCCGTTACTTTTTCCGACTCATTGGGGAGATATATCCTCACCGTGCCGGATACCAACACCGTTATTACCTATCGGTATATTGGAAAGCAAACCGAAAAAATAAAAGTCGGGAATCGGGAAATCATCGATGTCTCTTTAAAGCAAGAGGATTTGAGGCTGATTAAAATGAATAAAATAGAAAGTGAAAAATCAGGGGTAATGATTATGAACGAGCCTAAGCAGGTAAAGAACATTATGGTGCGGAAGCCGGTCATTTATCTTTATCCGGAAACGGAAAGGATGGTCTCTGTCAAAATAAAGTACGATGGCGCGTTATCGTTTACTTATCCGCTGTATGAAAACGGTTGGCAAGTCACGGCGACTCCCGGCGGCTTGTTGAAAAATACCTCCGATGGTCGCGAATACGCTTATTTGTTTTGGGAGGGAGAGAAGCACTATAGAGCGGAGGAGGTAACTTATGACAGCGGGTTTGTCGTTCATAAAGATTCTATCGTTCCGTTTCTTCAGGAGAACTTATCGTTTATGGGCTTGACGCCACGCGAATACAATGATTTTATTGTTTACTGGACTCCTTATTTGATGCAACAGGAGTGGCATTTCATTCATTTCAGAGTAGGCGAGGAGTATGATGTTATTTCGGAGAATATCGTTAGTCCCGCTCCGGATACGGCCATTCGGGTGTTTATGGATTGCAAGGGTCTGGAGACCCCTTTCGAGGTAAACCCTCAGCAATTACAGGCCCCGGCCAGAAAAGGATTTACGCTTGTCGAATGGGGTGGCGCCGAATTGACACAACCTATCCGGGTGAAAGGTGTCGACGGAGAATATCTAAACAAATAAGTGAAAAATAAAAAATAAATAAGTTAGTCACGCCGTCAAGAACGGTATTAAAAACAATCAAATCAATGA
>ENA-UOOK01001420-UOOK01001420.1-fermentation-metagenome-genome-assembly--contig:-NODE-1420-length-31551-cov-6.082042_pt1 | contig 31551 bp, 19 predicted proteins | sample MGYA00245777_ERZ724023 | MGnify/ENA primary metagenome ERZ724023 (study PRJEB28704, sample SAMN03018312) | fermentation metagenome | biome: anthropogenic terrestrial biome; feature: soil; material...
CAATCAAAGGCGGGTGAATCAACAAAGGAGGCATTTCCCAGAGTGGTTAAATGGATGCCTAAGGTAATGCAATTCCTTCAATTGAAAAAAGAAGCAAGGTTCTATGTATACCCTCTAACTAAACTACATAAAATACATTGTGTTAATCTTGAAGGAAAGGTGGAGGGTAATTTGTGGTTTGCTTTTTCCCGAAAATCCTCTGAACTTCAACCTTTAATACCTTACCGTATTGATAGTAATAGTGCCGATGCTACCAAGCTGTTCAGTCAACACCTCCAGGAATACTTATTGAGTTTAGATCAAGAAGATTCTTCCCTTGTTATCCTTTGTATCGGGACCGATCGTTCCACTGGCGATAGTCTCGGTCCGCTCGTCGGGAGTAAACTCAAAGGCCATCTTCCCTCCCAAGTCGCGGTCTATGGCACTCTTGAACAGCCTATTCATGCTGTCAACCTGGGAGAAACCATTAGCGAGATTAATCGCAGGTTTAGAAACCCTTTAATCATCGCGATCGATGCCTGCTTAGGCCGGAGCGAGAATATTGGGTTTATTAGTATCAAGCCAGGCGCTTTGCGGCCGGGAACAGGTGTCAATAAGGACCTTCCAGAAGTCGGTAGTATGCATATTATAGGCGTTGTTAACGTCGGTGGCTTCATGGAGTATCTGGTCTTACAAAATACCCGCCTCAGTCTGGTTATGCAAATGGCGAAGGTGATCAGTGATGGTCTGATCCATAGTTGTCAAGAGTTCTTCCGATCGTCGAGATTGCTGGAGGAAGAAACTACAAGCTTGATCTGACTCCGATAAACTAGAGCCCGCAGCTAATTAGGTAAACCCCTTAAATTACGAGTTACGAGGAATTTTTTTGATTGTTAGAGCGCTGCGCTGTTCAGAAGTGAATCCCAGAAGAGCCGCGCCAACAATACCCGCATCATTATCTAGGGAAGCTAATCTTAACTTAGTCGCTGGGATCTCTTCTCGACTGTAGATCTCTTGCTCAATAATCTTTTGCAAGGAAGTTATCAGGTAGTCGCCTTGCTTTGATATTCCTCCCCCAATCACTAAAACTTCGGGTTGAAAGATATTGATAATATTGCAGAACCCATCAGCTAAGTATCTAAGGTATTGTTGAACAACTCCCTTAGCCACTTGGTCTCCTTGTTTGGCAGCATCAAAAGAAGTTTTTGCCGTTATCTTTTTGATGTCGCCATTTACTAGTTGGAGCAGCAAGGAATCTTGGTTTTCTAACGCAGCCGCTTGCGCCTGTTTGATTAAAGCCGTAGCCGAGGCATAGGCTTCCCAACAACCCTTTCGGCCACAGGTGCATAAATTCCCACCGGCTACAGTCACCATATGCCCTAATTCAACTCCGGCATTATTAAACCCGCTATAAATTTTGTGATTAATAATCACCCCGCTCCCGATACCAGTACCCAAGGTGATAGTAACAGAGTGCTCAACTCCTTCGGCCGCTCCTATTAATCCTTCGGCTAGAGCTGCGCAGTTGGCATCATTATCCAAATATACCGGCAGGGGGAGATATTTTTGGAGTTCTGCTCTGATCGGTACGTTTCTAAAACCAAGATTATTATTATAGATTAAAATTCCGTTTTCCAGATCAGGAGTTCCAGGCGACCCGACACCTATACACTCAATAGTTTTCAGGCTAACCCCGGCGTCCTCAGTTATTCTTCGGGCCAGCATGGCCATGTCCCTTAAAATTTCCTGGTGCTTCCGGTCCTTTTCCGTCGGAATACTACCTTTATGAATAATCTTTCCATTGATATCAACAAGCCCCGCGGCAATGTTGGTTCCTCCTAAATCAATACCTAGATAATACATGGCATCTTCCTCCTTTCAGATTAAATATATCTTTTTACTAAATGCGCTGTGCATTAAAACCTATATTCCTTAAGCTAAAGAACAATTAAAACGAAAAGAATCCCCCACCAAACGATGGGGGATTTTAATCTCTTTGACTTGTTGCTATTAGGGAATAGCCTTCTCTGTTTCTTTATCAAAGAGATGGATTTTTTCTGGGTTAAAGACCAGTTGGTGTTCAGAACCGTCTTCTGCTTTAGTATGAGCATCAACACGGGCTGTGAAACTATGAGGGCCGTTTGACACCCAAAGATAAGTCTCAGAACCAATCAGCTCGCTCACATCCACGTTGGCAAGGACAATATCTTCTTGCTTAGCATCAGGAGTATCTTCGAGTTCGCTGATGTTTTCAGGACGAATACCAAAGATAACTTCCTTGTCCACATACATATTGGCAGTCTTAAACTTACCCGCTGGCACATAAATCTTAATGGTTTCTAAATCCACATAGAGTCTGTTGTTTTCCTGTTTTAAGACACCTTCCATAAAGTTCATCGGCGGTGTGCCGATAAAGCCAGCAACAAAAACGTTATTGGGGTTATCATAAATATCTAGCGGTCTACCGACCTGTTGAACAACACCATCTTTCATAACCACAATCCGGTCACCCATGGTCATCGCCTCAATCTGATCGTGGGTAACATAGATAATCGTAGTCTTTAAGCGATTATGAAGTTTCTGCAATTCGGCTCTCATCTGCACTCGAAGTTTAGCGTCAAGGTTGGAAAGCGGCTCATCCATCAGAAAGACTTTGGGTTCACGAACAATAGCGCGCCCTAAAGCTACTCGTTGGCGTTGACCACCAGAGAGCGCCTTTGGTCTCCGGTCAAGAAGGTTCTCGATCCCGAGAATTTTAGCAGCTTCTTTAACTCTCCGTTCAATCTCTACTTTAGGGAATTTTCTTAGTTTCAAACCGAAAGCCATATTATTATAAACATCCATGTGAGGATAAAGAGCATAATTCTGGAAGACCATAGCGATATCCCTGTCTTTGGGAGCAACATCGTTGACAATATTATCTCCGATATAAATATTTCCGGAACTAGCTTCCTCTAAACCCGCCACGCACCGTAGAGAAGTGGTTTTTCCACATCCAGAAGGTCCGACCAAAACAACAAATTCCTTATCCTTAATCTCAAGGTTGAAATCATTAACGGCTATAACCCCATTAGGGAATTTCTTATAGACATGTTCAAATACTACCTTAGCCACTGTTGTTACCTCCTAAAAAATATATTTATAAATAGTACCAATTAACAATTATGACAAATATATCCAATTGATGGACGTAAAATCGAGTAAGTCCTCACCTCGCTTTGGTGACCAGAGGCATGTTTTTATAGAAGATAAAGTATTATTAAAATCAGAGTTAATACTGGTCAATTCAAGATCTTTCGCAACTGGATCCTCTTGCTTTATAATTATCTATATTCGACATAAAGTCGAATTTTCCTGCAGCAAAATTTCCGTTTCCTGTTTCAACCAAATCAATAAATCTTATGTTCGCGATCAAAAGATATGTATAAGATAGGTAGATCAGAACAAAACCCGGGATATCCCGGGTTTTGTTCAAGATTATTCTTTTTCCCTCAGAATTGTAAATTCAGTTCGGCTGAGGCCTTCGGTTGGTTATTAATCAAATCATAGGCAACAGCCAGACCCAGTCCATTAGGAGCATTGTAACCCACACTGGCTTCCAGTTCATTCACAGTAGTTGTTTCTACGTTGAAGTCCCCTTCCAGCTTAGTGTCAAAGTCCATTCCCGCTAAAGTCAGAGTACGCGCCACTGAGTAATCGATGGTTTTGTTATAATCAGCATAATCGCCAATAACTTCGAATCCATACTGATTAGCAGTAGCGCCAACTGTGAAACCTGTGCCATTTTCTAGAACATCGGTATCAGTAGTCATATGAGCTGGAGCAAATTCTGCTGGAATATCCTGATAACCGGCTCGCACTTCGAGTCCTTCTAAGAGTTGATAGTTTCCATCAACTCTATAGGCCTGCTCGCCCTGGTCAACAGCAGCAAAGGTTCCAGATACTTCTGCCCGCTCTACAGGTTTAACTGAAGTCTCAACCGCATAAGAAAGCTCATCATTAGCTTTAACGATGGTTCCCTGAGCTTCTATTCCTTCCACTAGTTTCGCTTTCAGGTAAGCGCCTCGATCGAGGTTACTAGCGCTATCCAGAGAATAGTAACCGCCAAGAGTAACAGGACCCATAGATAATTGATCAATGCTGATCCCTGTGGTGTTAACCTCGGAAGCAATATAATCAGAGTACTCTACATCCATGCCTCCGATTCTGGTAACAAACTCTGGGGTTCCTGGTACTAACGCTCCTTTGGTCTCCAGCCATAAGTTTTTAATACTCATATTAGCTGGGTTCCAAGGAAATGATTGTTTTTCTTTACCAAAGTTAAGCCCCGCCTTTAAGTTATTACCAAGGTTGGCGGAGAGTTCAAGCTCGGATACGCCGGAAAATTCCTTGCTGTACTTAACTTCACTGGAAATTTCCCCGGTAAAATCCATGTTAGCGGCAAAAACAACTGGTGTAACAAAGGCAAGCATTAAAACTGCTATTAAAGATGCGATGATGCGTTTCATCAATTCGTTCCTCCTTAGGTTGTACGATTTTTGTTTGAATTGTTATTAGGAAATTTATCAAGACGATTGCTACGATTAGAAAAGAGTCTAATTGAGCTCTTCATGTTTCCTCAATTCCTCTCTTTTCCGGCTGCGTATAGTAGTGTGATTAATTACTACGCCTGTCCGCCGTTCAATGCCTAAGTCGTTTTCACCTCCTTCTCACCGAGCGGCTGTGTTTGGTTAAGAAATTCCCTAAATGAGAGTGGTTCTCTAAGGTGATTAGGTAATTTCCTCAGGTGTAGTAAACTTTAAACTATTGTGGCAAAAAGTATTGGTCTAGTGCTTTGAATGCGACTCGAATCTGTTTTGGCTTGATGCTTGAGTAAATTTTCAGTGTGCCCTTGTTGCCTACTAATTCTCTTTTTTCAACATAACTCCTGCTAAACCCCATAATGTATATCTTACCACACTTGGCAGGAATACTTAAAAATAGTCGAACTCTCCAGTTTTCTTTTTACTTCGTTTCTTCTAATCCCTCAAGGACAGCGCGAGCAGCTTTGTCCGTCATGCCTTCTACGGCAAGTAGTTCTTGATAAGTTGCTTCTCTAATCCTTTGTAGAGAACCAAATTTATGGAGTAAAGCTTTTTTTCGTTTGGGACCAATTCCTTTAATCTGATCCAATCGTGAAAAAGTTGTCTTTTTTTCACGCAGGGAACGATGGTAGGTTAAGGCAAAACGGTGCGCCTCATCTCTAAGCCGTTGGAGTAGATGAAGAGCTTGCTCCTCTTTTCTCCAGTGAAGGGGTTCTCCTCTCCCAGGAAGAAAGATCTCCTCCTCCTTTTCAGCTAAGCTAAGCACTGGCTGTTCCTTAAACCCCAGTTCTGCTAAAACCTCAGTAACTGCCTTTAATTGACCTTTCCCTCCATCAATCACTAACAGATCCGGAAAAGGTAGAAAACTAGGATGCGGGACGTTTTCTTCCTGCTCTTTCCGCCCGCGTAAAAATCGGCGCTTAACCGCTTCTTGTAAAGAAGCATAATCATCAATCCCAGTTACACCGTGGATCTTAAACCGACGGTAAGCCTCGGGAGAAGGTTGTCCTTGAATAAAAACAACCATCGAAGCCACAGGTTCTTCCCCTTGTAAATGAGAGATATCAAAAGCCTCTATGCGGTGAGGAGCTGCAGAAAGCGACAAGAGCTCCCTTAATCTCTCCGAAATTTCGTTAGCCTGCTCCTCCGCTAATTTTCGTTGGCCAATTTCCTGTTTAAGTTGAATTTCGGCATTCTCTTTTGCTAACTGCAGCAGTCGAAACTTTTCACCTCTTTGTGGGTAAAATAAGTGGACTCTCTGTCCACTCCTTTCTTTCAACCACTCTTCAACCGCTTCTTTATCAGGCAAGACAAAGGGAAGCAAAATTTCTTTGGGGATATAATCCTGCTGATCATAATATTGTAAAAGAAAACTACGGAGAAAATCTTCCTGTTCACCCAGGACATCGACAAAAAAGAAATTTTCTTTCCCAATCAATTTTCCTCGGCGAATCTGAAGAAGTTGGATCAGCCCCCCTTCTTCCCCCCAGGCTAAACCAAAAACATCTCGGTCTTTAGGAACCGAAGAGACGACAATCTGGCGTTCTACTATTTTTTGCAAGGCTCGTAATTTATCCCGGATTAAAGCCGCTTTCTCATACTCTTGCTGCTGAGCCGCTACGGCCATTTCAGCGCTCAATTCTGCTTCTAGCTGTTCAGTGTGCCCCTCCATTAAACGGCAGAATTCTTGAATCAGTTGACGATATTCTTCTGGATTAACTTCACCGGAGCAGGGGCCTAAACACTTTCCGATATGAAAATTGAGACAAGGCCGCCGGCGCTCTCCTGCTGTTAGTGCTTTTTTACAAGTTCTAATCGGAAATATTTTCCGTAGTAACCGCAAAATTTCCCGTAGGGCCCCCGCATCGGTAAAGGGGCCATAGTAGCGAGCGCCATCTTTTTGTGGGCGGCGAATAATGAAGATGCGGGGATAAGTCTCCTGCCAAGTAACCTTTACCCATGGGTATTGTTTATCATCCCTTAGGCGGACATTATATTTAGGTCGATGTTCTTTAATCAGGTTACATTCTAAAGCCAAAGCTTCTACCTCAGAAGTGGTGGTAATAAAATCTACCCGCGCTACCTGCTCTACCATCCTGGCAATCCGTGGGGAATGGTTAGCAGAGGACTGAAAATACGATCGTACTCTCTGTCTCAGGGAAATCGCCTTGCCAACATAGATTACTTTCTCTTCCTTGTTTTTCATGAGATAAACTCCTGGACTAGTGGGAAGCATACGCAGTTCTTCTTTAAGCGCCATTGAAATTCCCCTTTGTAACTATTTTTTCTCTATTTTTTCTTTTGAGGGAATTGCATAATTACCTTAGCTGGTATTTAACCACAATATATAGACGGCTGGCTTTCAGGTTATACTATTATTCTTCGTTTTATTAACTATGATCTCCTTTGATTACGCTCTGGATCATTTTGCCTCCAAACTTGCTAACTTTCCTCATAATGTTTCCTAAGCCATGCTTTTTCTGACGGGGCTAAGAAATATTAGCGCTGGGGTAGTAATCGCCCTAAATTATTTCCCACCCGCTGCTGCCCTTCCTTGCATCATTGCTTTACTGCTCCAACAACCATCCGCTAGCATAGTCTTACGCTTTCTAGAGAAGCGAAGATCCGGTTGATACTCTTGCTGGTTGCTGGTCGCCCATGTTGAATGAGATTCATGCAAGCTAAAAGGAGGTTCTTTTCAATGAAACTCTCTGAAAATGCCCGTACCATTTTAGAACGGCGCTATTTGAAACGAAAAAGCAATGATACACTGGAAACCCCCGAGGAGATGTTAACTCGCGTCGCAAGGAACATTGCCCAAGTGGAGATCTGGAGCTGCGGTCAATCCGAAGCGGAGGCCAAAAAATGGGAAGAAACCTTCTTCGAGATTATGGACCAAAGAAAATTCCTCCCTAATTCCCCGACTTTAATGAATGCCGGACATCCTCTTCAGCAATTAGCCGCCTGCTTTGTACTGCCGATTGAAGATTCCATGGAATCAATTTTTGAATCACTAAAAATCGCTGCTTTAATCCATAAAAGCGGGGGCGGTACAGGCTTCTCCTTTTCCCGTCTCCGCCCCAAAAACGATCAGGTAGGATCAACCGGCGGGGTGGCGAGCGGCCCCCTTTCTTTTCTAAAGGTATATAACGCCAGTACTGAAGCTGTTAAACAAGGGGGAACTAGAAGAGGAGCGAATATGGGGATTCTGCGCATTGATCATCCGGATGTTGAAAGTTTTATCACTGCGAAACAGGGAAGCGGCGAATATACTAATTTTAATCTCTCGGTAGCTATTACCGATCGTTTTATGGAAGCAATGGCCGAAAAAGAACAATTTCCTTTAATTAACCCCAGAACGGGGGTGCCTGTGGCCCAGGTTGATCCGCAAACGCTCTTTGATTCGATCATTAACGCCGCTTGGTCTTCAGGAGAACCCGGTGTAATCTTTATTGATCGGATTAATGAGTTTAACCCTACTCCGCAACTGGGTTCCATCGAAAGCACTAATCCCTGTGGGGAACAACCACTTCTCCCCTACGAAGCTTGTAACCTTGGTTCCATTAACCTCTCTTTGTTCTGTAAAGAAAGGGAAGAAACTCCTGAGGTGGACTGGGAAGACCTGAAAGAGACAGTCCATGTTGGGGTGCGTTTTTTAGATAATGTAATCGATGCTTCGGTTTATCCTCATGCTAAAATTGAGTCGATCTCTAAAGCCAACCGAAAAATTGGGTTAGGAGTGATGGGCTGGGCTGAATTATTAATTAAAATGGGGATACCCTACAATTCTGACCGGGCTCTTGTTTTGGCGGAAGAAGTAATGAGTTTTATTGACCGCGAATCCAAAACCGCCTCTGCCGCTCTGGCAGAAGAAAGAGGCGCTTTTCCTAATTTTAAGGGTAGTATTCATGACCGCCCTGGCCTTCCTGCCCTAAGAAATGCTACCACAACCACTATTGCTCCTACCGGTTCGATTAGCATCATCGCCGGAACGAGTGGCGGAATTGAGCCACTCTTTAGTATTGCCTTTACTAGGCAAATCTTAGATAATGAGCGGTTAATTGAGGTTAATCCTTTATTTGTGAAATATGCTCAAGAAAAAGGTTTCTATCGCCAACAGCTGATTAACACGATTGCTGAACAAGGTAACTTGGAAAACATACCGGAACTCCCCGCTAATCTAAAAAATATCTTTATAACTGCTCATCAGATCTCCCCGGAGTGGCATCTGAAAATGCAAGCTGCTTTTCAAAAATATACTGATAACGCCGTCTCTAAAACAATCAATTTTCCTCGGGATGTAAGGAGGGCAGAGGTCGCTTCAGCTTATCTGCTCGCTTTTCAACTGGGGTGTAAAGGGGTCACAATTTACCGGGACGGTAGTATTAAGGACCAGCCAATGCAGACTGGGTTAACTGCCAATCACAAAGCCTCCGCCACGGACCGGCGTCTCTCTTCGCTAAGGATCGGGGAATGGGGTAAGATCCATCCGCTTAAACGTCCGGTTCGTTTAAATGGAATAACTGATAGCAAAAAAACCCCTGAGGGGAATCTTTATCTCACTTTAAATTATTATCAGAATCGACCTTTTGAATTATTCGCTCAGATCGGCAAGGCAGGAACGGATATTATGGCTTTCACCGAAGCTATTGCCCGTCTGATTTCGCTAGCTTTCCGTTGCGGTATTGATCCAAAGGCTGTCGCTGAACAACTCATCGGGATCGGAGGCAGTCGCTCTGTAGGGTTTGGTCTCCATCGGGTCCGTTCTGTCCCAGACGCCATCGGTCAATTTCTTAATGGCTTCCTAAGTTCAGCAACACCAGAGACTGTTATTCAGGAAAAATTACACTTGTTTGAGGAAGAACAATCTTCTCTTCCACTGGCGCCAGAAGCTTCAGCGGAAAATCGCCCTCGGCCCCTCTTTAATCTCTGCCCTGCTTGTGGGATGTATGCCTTTGCCTTTTTTGAAGGTTGCGCTCAATGTTTAGCTTGTGGACACTCCGAATGTTAATTCAGTTTTCCTCAAAGCATACCATACGCTGTTAATCATTTGCTAACCTCAGTATAATCGAGGGTTCCATCCTGATATAAACAGATCTTTACTTTATCTCCAGAGAAGGAGATATACTGATAGATGCGAATATCTTTCCCTGCTTCCAAAAGCCGAATTCGTCCCTCTTCTTTTAAGTAGTTTACGATTGTCTTCCAGTCGCTAATTCTGTTTTTCTGCAAATAATTTATTATCTCTTCCAGAATCTTTCCTCCTACTCGTTTATTCTTAATTGTCGATAATTATTGCCTCTTTTTTACTTAAGAGTAACATAACTGTATTACCCCTGAATTTTATATTATTTGCCATTGGCTTGTCAAGCAGATTTATTATTAAATAAAAGCCCATTACCCTTTTTTGGGCTTTATGATAACCTTCTTTCGATTTTTATCAATGAATCAGCGAATAACTCTATGATCTCCCCTTTTTTTTCTCCGGTAAGCAATTGAATTCTGATCCTTTTCGTTGAAACATCGTTGACGATTGCCACCTCAAGATTGTTTAATAAAACAACACTACCAACGGGGTATAAAGCCACTGATTGAGTTAAAGCCGTAACTACCTTGGGATCATATTTTTTTGGGGAATCGCTGATCAACTCCTCAATCGCTTCATGACTCCATAACACTCTTCTGTAACTTCTGCCTGAAGTCATCGCATCATATGAATCTGCCACCATCGTAATTTTAGCATAAAGATGAATTTCATCTGCATTAAGAGCGCGTGGATAACCAGAGCCATCTTCTCGCTCATGATGTTGATAGGCCACGTGAGCAGAGAGTAGACTCAATTCTGGTATCTCTCTTAACAGATCAAAACCATACTTTGAATGAAACATCATCTTTTCATATTCCTGATAACTAAGATCCTCTGTTTTTTCCAGAATAGTATTCTCAATAAATACTTTACCAATATCGTGAAGAAGCGCTCCTGCCGCCAATTCTTTAAGTTTATTTCTATTCAAACCTAAAACTTTACCCATAATGGTTGAGATAATACTGACATTTACCGAATGTAGATAAGTATAGTTATTATGGTTCTTCAGATCAATGATATTAAACAAAACATCCTCTTCCACAACCTCATCAACCATAAAATCTACTACATCTAAAACTGTCTTTAAACCAAGGTTTTGATCTTTAGCTGCCCGAAGTAATACTTCCCGTACTGCTGCGATAGCTTCACTATAAGTTTGATCGCTAATTGGCCCCTTAAACTCAAGATCCTCCTCTTTTTCCCCGACATAGAGATGAGTATAATTCATCTCTTTTAATTTCTGAAGATAAGTTTTGGTAAGTTTGGCGCCCTTAACTAGCAAGACACGGCCATCATTACCGTAAATATTTCTGGCTAATAACATCCCTTCTCTTATTTCTGCAAGTGGTAAGTATCTCATTATGTGTCTCCCATCATTTCTTTCTAGACAAAGACTTTCTTATGTTATCGTCAGATTTAAGAAGAAAATATATAGTGGTTTATTACTCGCCGTTGTTATAAATCCTTTTTATTTTTTCATAAATATTGGTAAAAGAAGTGCTGTTTATTTTATAATCGTATTCGTAACTTATACTCGTTCTTGGGTGAAAAAAATCAAGTCAAGGAGTCCTTAAGACCTTTTTATTAAGCAAAGAGGTATTCTTCTTTCTCGCTTCTCGGGGGGAAATCCTAGTCCAAATGGAGATTTTTCTGGTGTGGCTAAAAACAGTGGGTCGCTTCAACAGGGGTAATAATTTCCGGGAAATAACGATAACAGTGAATTATAATATAAAAATTCCTCTTGACAGTAGTAACAACCGATTGTATAATTTTAACATCAGTTTAAATTTAAGTGACAAGGAGGTAGGGAAGATGAAAGTCACTTTAAGCTCGGAAGGGTCCATATTATCTTTTGTTATATTGATTAATAAACCGATATCCCCACCTCTGAGAAAAATTCATGTTTTTTGACGCCTAATTTCAAGCCGTGGAGATATCTTTCCACGGCTTTTATATTGCTTAAGTAAAGGCCATGGACTTTCCGTGGTCTTTTCTTTTTCTTGACTACTAGAAAATGCCCTAATCATTATTAAATAATCTCTAATAGCCCCATTATGCAATTCCTTAGATTAAGAACACTTTGATCTTAATGCGCAGATAGGATGTGAACAAGTGAAACGCTTACTCTCTTATGTTAAGCAGTCAAAATGGTATTTTATCTTTGCCCTTTTCGCCATGCTAATCGGGATCGCTTTAGATATGATTAATCCTCATCTGTTGAAAATAGTGATTGACGAGGTGATTATTAAAGGAAAGACTAGCCTGCTCGCCAGTGTGCTACTAAGTTTGTTCGGTATTACCCTGGGACGGACAGTACTCGGTTATGCTAAAGAATATTTGTTTGATTATGGTGGGCAGAAAGTCGTCGCCCATTTACGAGCAGACCTTTTTGCTCATCTCCAATCGCTCTCCTTTGACTTTTTTGACCGGACCAATACAGGAGAACTCATGTCTCGAATGAAAGATGATGTGGATAATATTTGGGGAGCAATGGCTTATGTAATTATGCTTTCCATCGAAAATCTTGTCTATTTTGTAATTGCCAGTCTTATCTTATTCTCGCTTAATTGGAAACTATCACTGCTCGCTCTAGTCATTATGCCGCTCATTGCTTGGATTGCGGTCCATTTAGAAAAAGAAATTGCTGAAGTTTGCGACCGCATTAGTGACCAAGGAGCAAAGATTAACACTACTGCCCAGGAGAATCTCGCTGGGGTAAGACTGGTTAAGGCTTTTGGTCGCGAACAACACGAATGCGAAAAGTTTTTCCGGCAAAACCAAGAAAATTATGAGTATAAAGTAAAACGGGCCCTAATTTGGGGGAAACATTTTCCCCGTATTGAGTTCCTAACCAATCTGGCAGTAGTGCTTGTTACGGTCGGCGGAGGATTACTGGTCATTAACGAGGAGATCACCATCGGAACACTAGTGGCTTTTAGCAACTATCTGTGGATGTTAATCTGGCCCATGCGGATGAGCGGCTGGCTCATTAATGACCTGGCTGAATGTAAAGCTTCCGTCGGAAAAATTGAAAAGCTTTTTACCGAACAACCAACGATCAAAGAACCGGAGAATCCGATCATCCCACAGAAATTTAATGGCCATCTGGTTTTTAAAAATGTTTCGTTCATCCATAATGGCAAGGTAATTTTGGAGGATATTAACCTGGAGGCGAAACCAGGCGCCACTATCGCGATCATGGGGATGACCGGCGCTGGCAAGAGCTCATTAGTGAATTTAATCGCCAGGTATTATGATTGTAGTTCCGGTTCTATCTTCCTTGATGGGGTTAACATCACTCAGCTTCCACTTAAGCTGCTTCGTAGTCAAGTCTCCGTCGTAATGCAGGATACCTTCCTTTTCTCGGCGACTATTGAGGAGAATGTTAAATTCGGGTGGGAGGAAGTAACTACCCCTCAGGTAAAGTCGGCATTAGAAAAAGCCGCCCTTGATCAGTTCATTGCTGAACTTCCACAAGGATTAGCCACCATCATCGGTGAGCGGGGAATCGGTCTCTCCGGAGGCCAAAAACAGCGGCTGGCGATCGCTCGCGCCCTGGTAAAAAAAGGAGCTATTCTGATTTTAGATGATGCCACTTCTAATCTGGACATGGAGACTGAGTACCAGATCCAGAAAGCCCTGGAGACCAAGGGAGGCCTCACCAAATTTATTATTGCCCATCGCATCTCTGCTGTTAAAAACGCCGATGAGATTCTGATTATTGAAGATGGGAAAATCGTGGAAAGAGGCACGCATCAACAGCTTTTAGCTATGGAAAAAAGATACTATGCAACCTATAGAGACCAGTTTCAAGGAATAAGTGACCTGGAGGTGAAAGCCATTGCCCATCAATAAAATAGATGAAGATGAAATGATTAACAATTCAGTGAAAGTCGATCTAATCCTGAGGCTCTTTTCTTACCTTAAGCCCTATAAATTTCAGGCGGCAGTAGCTATTTCCCTAATGGGAATCGTTACTGGGGTAGAACTTCTTAATCCTTATCTTTTAAAACTAGCGATCGATAAATATATTATTGCTAAAAATGTGTCCGGACTAATGCTTTTAGGGCTAGTGATGATTGCAATCAAGATAGTCTCCATGTTCTGTACTAGACAACGGATTAAGATTATGTCTGAAATGACCAATAAAATCCATTTAACCATTAGACAAGAGTTATATACTCACATCCAAAAGCTTCCTCTGTCGTTTTTTGACCACCGGCCGGTTGGTAAGATCTTAGCGCGGGTAATCGGGGATGTAAACTCATTGAGTAATCTTTTTAATAATAGCGTTGCTAATCTAGTTCCTGATCTGGCCACCATTATCGCTGTGATCATTATTATGCTGTCGATGAATTATCGTCTGGCTTTGGCTTCTTTTGTCACTCTCCCCTTGTTAGTGGTCTTCATGGGCACGGTAGAAATTGTCTCCCATCAGCGCTGGCAAATTTTTAGGAAAAAGACTTCTAATACTAATGCCTTTACCCATGAGAATTTCTCTGGAATAAGAGTGGTACAAAGTTTTACCGCTGAAGAACATACTAAAAGAGACTTTCATGGATTACTCCAAGAAAATCTTGATGCCTTTATTCGAGCCGTTCGTTTAAATGATCTCTTCTGGCCTTCAGTCGAACTCTCCTGGGGCATCGGAACCATAGCAGTTTTCTGGTATGGAATCCATCTTCTAAATACAGGAACCGTCACCATCGGTTTGTTGGTCGCTTTCTCTGGTTATGTCTCCATGTTCTGGCGACCGGTAATGAATATTAGTAGTTTTTATAATACTCTCGTCGCTAATATGTCAGGCGCCGAACGGATCTTTGAAATAATGGACATTAAGCCTACAATCCAAGAAGCGGAGAGGGCAGTAACTCTGCCTGTGCTCCGCGGCGAAGTAGAATTTAAGAATGTCACCTTTGGTTATGTAGCTGGTCAAACCGTCCTCGAAAATGTAAGCTTTTCGGTAAATGCTGGTGAAACAGTCGCCTTGGTCGGACCAACCGGGGCTGGTAAAACTAGTATTATTAACTTGATTAGTCGTTTCTTTCAGCCCCAAGCAGGAAAAGTGCTAATCGATGGTTATGATGTGAGGGATGTCACCTTTGAAAGTCTCCGCAGTCAGATGGGGGTTGTACTTCAAGATACTTTTCTTTTTTCCGGTAGCATCATTGATAATATCAGATATGGACGGTTAAACGCTAGTGATGAAGCGTGTATTGAGGCCGCTAAGGCGGTTCATGCCCATGATTTCATTTCTAAACTGGAAAACAGTTATGAAACTAGAGTCCAAGAACGCGGTTCCAGGCTCTCCTTTGGGCAGAGACAACAGCTCGCCTTTGCCCGCGCTTTACTAGCCGAGCCCCGGATCCTTATCCTTGATGAAGCCACCGCCGGGATTGATACTCATACCGAACGCTTGTTACAGCAAGGGATAGAAAAACTGCTCGCTGGCCGCACCTCTTTCGTAATAGCGCACCGACTATCCACCATTGTAAATGCGGATCGGATTATGGTAATTGATCGCGGTCGGATCATCGAGATGGGTACTCATCAAGAATTATTAAGAAAGAAGGGAAGCTACTACCATTTATTTATGGCGCAGTTTAGATTCTTAACAGAAGAAAAAGGGGCGATCTAGTCGAGATCAGCCCCTTTCTTCAATACTGGTCTTTAAGGAGCGTAATCTTTATCTTAAATCCCTGTCGAAAGTTTAATGATAAACACTTTCCGATTAGCTTTCATACAATTATAAGGAGGTTTAGCATTAAGCAGGGAGAGATTAGTATGGGGATGAAACGCGCTTTAGTCCTATCTGGAGGGGGAAGCAAAGGAGCATTTGAGGTGGGAGCGCTAGAGTATCTGCTTATCGAGGAAAAGTTAGATTTTCAAATTTTCATTGGCACTAGTGTCGGAGCTTTAAATGCCGCTTTTCTTGGTCAAGCTTGCAACCGTGAAGAGCTTGTGGATCTAGCTCAGGAGTTAAAGGCATTGTGGTTAGGACTTAAAGGTAATAATTCCATCTATGAGTCGGGTTTCTTAGGAAGAGTATTAAGATTTTTATTCCGCGATTCTTTGTATAACCCCTCCGGTCTTCGTGACTTAATCAAGATAAAGATCGATCTCGAACGTCTTTTCCACCCGGCAACAGTAGTTAAAGTAACCGCTGTTGCCCTTGAGTCTGGTGATCTGTTCTGTGCAGATAGTAGAAATCGGAAGTTACGTGAAGATTTTCTAAGTTATATTTTAGCCAGCGCTAGTATGCCCTTATTCTTCCCGGCTGTTCCAATCGCCGGGAAACATTGGTATGATGGCGGATTAAGAGATGTAACCCCCTTAGCGGCAGCTGTTCAAGAGAAACCTGACGAAATCGTGGTCATTACTACCTTCCCTCTAAGCCCGGGCCTGCAAGCGATCATGCCTTCAGTCAAACCAGGCGGCGCCGTGAAAGCAATTTTACGGACGATTGAGATTCTGGTCAGTGAGATCGCGGTCAATGACTTACAATTAGCCCAGGCGCTCAATAAATCCTGGTGGAAGTTTCCTGATAAACACCCGATCCCGATTAGAATTATTGCTCCCAAAAACAACCTGGCTGGAGATGCGCTTGATTTTAGCCCGCTGGGGATTCGAGAGAATATGCGTTCTGGATACGAAGCAGCACGTCACCCTCGTCTCTTAGCGGTTAATACTTCTGTTCCGAAATCAGCTTTACAGTATTAGTATTAAGTTAACCGGCAAATTTAGGCGCGGGTAAACCCTTAACTCCAAGTTTAATTTTGAAGACTCCTCCGGCCTTTGATTGCCGAGCAAGTTCTTTCTCACTCAGTTGATAGCGTCCAGTTGTTATATATAACTCATCTAATTGCGCCCCGCCAAACAAGCATGAGGAGACCTGGGTCACGGGAAGATTAATCGTCGCTAAGAGAGCACCGGTTGTCGGGTCCCAACGGGTTACTCGGGAACCCTCCCAATGGGCTACCCATAGTTTACCTTCTTCATCGACACTCATTCCTGCCGGCAAACCGACTCCCTCTGGGAATTTGACCACAGTTCGCTTGTTATTTAAAGAGCCGGTTTCAGGGCTAAAATCAAAAGCAACAATCTCCCGGGTGGGAGAATCTGCAAAATACATAACTCGATAATCCGGACTCCAGCCCATCCCCCAGGGGAGCGTAACATTAACTAACACTGGTCGAACTGTATGATCTTGTTGCATACAATAAAGGGTCCCCCATGGTTTCTTACTCTGAAGATCCGAAGTCCCGGCCCAAAAGCGACCTGCAATATCACATTTCCCGCTAATAAACCGGTTCTCAGGGAGATGGGGTTCTGGATAAAACACGGGAATAACTTCATTGGTTTGTGGTTGCAGTAAGTAAACTCCCGTTTGGAGAGCTATTACCGCCCCACCAGCTTGACGAGGGATAAAGGCTCCCACATACTGGTTAACTTCCAGCCAATGGTTAGTCGCGGTCTCGGGATAGTGGGTATACACTTTGCTTCCCATCAGGTCGATCCAACAGAAGGTCTGTGTTTCTCCATCCCAATAGGGGTTCCCACCCAGTGAGGATTTGGCATCAATCACCAGTTCAACCTGGTTTTTCACCGGCGCCCCTCCTTCTTCTCAAGTCAGTCCTTATAGTTTCTACAAATGTAACATAAAATATTCTCGTTTGCTCAAAAAAAGCAATCATTCGCGCTCATTTTATATCGACCAATAAACTTTAAAACTCCGCGAAATTAACCGTTCTGGGGAAAGGTATGACATCCCTAATATTAGTGATCCCCGTTAGATACATAATCGCCCGCTCAAATCCTAGACCAAACCCGGCATGTTTTGTCCCACCGTATTTCCGCAAGTCAAGGTACCACCAGTAGTCCTCGTGGGCTAGTCCCATCTCGTCTAACCGTTGCTCTAAGAGAGCGATCCGTTCTTCACGTTGACTACCGCCAATAATCTCACCTACTCCAGGTACTAATAAATCCATGGCCGCGACCGTTCGATTGTCGTCATTAAGCCTCATATAAAAGGCTTTAATATCCTTTGGATAGTCAGTTACAAAAATGGGCTTTTTAAATACCTGTTCTGTTAAGTATCGTTCGTGTTCTGTTTGGAGGTCCACCCCCCATTCGACCGGATAAGTAAACGATTGATCGGATTTTTTTAGTAGTTCAATCGCTTCAGTATAGGTAAGTTGCCCAAAATCTGAAGTTATGACATTATCTAGCCTTTTGAGTAGCCCTTGATCAATAAATTGATTAAAAAATTCCATCTCCTCCGGAGCATTCTCCAGGCAATAAGTAAGAATATATTTTAACATCTCCTCTGCTAAGACCATATCATCTTGGAGGTCAGCAAAGGCGATCTCTGGTTCAACCATCCAAAACTCCGCCGCATGCCGAGGAGTGTTGGAGTTCTCAGCACGGAAGGTAGGACCGAAGGTATAGACATTACGAAAAGCCATACAGAATGTTTCTGCTTCTAATTGCCCACTAACCGTCAAATTTGCTTCTTTCCCAAAAAAATCTTTAGAAAAATCGATCTTCCCCTCACGATCTCGGGGGAGCTTTTCCAAATCTAAAGTAGAAACCCGAAACATCTCCCCTGCTCCTTCACAGTCGCTACCGGTAATAATTGGCGTGTGAACATAGACAAAGTTCCTTTCGTGGAAAAACCGATGAATAGCATAAGCCGCTAGCGATCTAATCCGGAAAACCGCGGAAAAAGTATTGGATCTAGGTCTCAGATGCGCAATCGTCCTTAAATATTCTAACGAATGTCTTTTTTTCTGTAATGGATAGTCTGGAGCTGATAACCCTTCAATCTCTATCCGCTTTGCTTTCAGTTCCCAAGGTTGTTTAGCCCCTGGACTTTCTACTAGTTCCCCTTCCACAATCAATGCTGTGCTTATAAGGATTTTCGTAAGCTGTTGAAAATTACTAAGCGTCTCATCAAAGACTACTTGTAAATTTTTAAAAAAGGAACCATCATTAAGCTCAATAAAGCCAAAAGACTTAGAAACCCGGAGCGTTCTTACCCAACCGCTTACTTTTATCGGTTTATTAAGATAAAGACCGGGTTCCTGAAAAATCTGTTTTACTAGCACTCCATCCATCTTTAACTCCTCCAAATAATATCGTTATGGGATTTTTACAATAGGAAAAGATCTGCCTTCTTACACTGCGCAATCATCTCTTCGGGCCAGACTGAGGCTTGTACCTCCCCGATATGCGCTTTCTTTAGAAAATACATACATAGCCTAGACTGGCCAATCCCACCACCAATGGTATTGGGAAGCTTTCCTTTGATTAACTCCCGATGGTAATCGAGGGTCAGGCGCCTTTCACATCCTAACTCTTTTACTTGCTGAACAAGGCTTTCTTCGTCGACTCTGATCCCCATGGATGAAATTTCCAAGGCCTTTTGTAAAGGTGAATACCAGAGGATAATATCTCCATTTAGCATCCAATCATCATAATCAGGAGCTCTCCCATCATGCCTTGTCCCCGATTTCAGGATTCCCCCGATCTTGGTAATAAATACTGCTCCCCACTCCTGTGTAATCGCTTCTTCCCGTTCTTTAGGCGAATAGTGAGGAAAGCGGTCCTCTAATTCTTGAGAAGAAATAAACTTAATCTCATCAGGTAGTTCTTTAGGGAGAACCGGAAAGTAGTTCCTAATATAAGCCTCTGTTTCTTTAAGCACTTTATAAATCTGATTAACTGTTTGCTTCAAAGTCTCAATCGTTCTTTCTTCCTTGCGGATAACTTTCTCCCAATCCCACTGGTCAACATAGATGGAATGAAGGTTATCCAACTCCTCATCTCGGCGAATAGCATTCATATCAGTATATAAGCCCTCTCCGAAAGTAAAGCCATACTTTTCAAGGGCCATTCTCTTCCATTTAGCAAGCGATTGGACGATCTCACACTGCTCTCCATTTATTCCTATTGCATCGAAACTAACTGGCCTTTCTTTTCCAGTAAGATTATCATTTAATCCCGACTCCGGACGAACAAACAAAGGAGCCGATACTCGGATCAAACCTAACTCTTTTGCTAAAGCGTTTTCAAAATAATCTTTCAACTTTTTTATGGCAATTTGTGTCTCTCTAACCTCCAACAATGATTGATAGTTTTCGGGAATTATTAAAGAGTAGGGTACTTCTATCATTTAGTGTCCTCCTATCATAAACTATAGCTTCAGTTAAGGGATCTGTTCTTTTCTAAGAATATTTATAAACCCTTCTTCCCTTCTGCACTCATGCTTTAGCGTGGTTTGTTTTAGTATCTGTTTTATGGAATCAATATTAGTTAATTTTTGTGTAAAAGATGCCAAAGTAAGACCCTTAATGCAAAAGATGGTATAAAAAAAAAGAGCCTATTTTGTAGATAATTCTTTATCAAGATATAAATTCCTTTTCTTAAACATTAATTTAAACTATCCTGCGGCGAAATTAATAATCATTGAATTAAGCAATTCCCTTAAATCAAAAAAGGCTTTTTTTGATTACACTATTCATCAAGAATGCTCTAAGCTAAACGTTTTTCAATTTTGGTCTCTAAATCAGCGCGTACTTCCGAAAAACCAGCACTTACCTCTAAATACTGCAGAACGGTTTTGGATGAGGAAACCTCAACCACAACCGCTGATTGCCCATCACTTAGTTGAACAATACTCCCAATGGGATACACAGCTACTGACTGACGAAGAGCAGAAACTACCTCAGGATCATATTTTCGGGGAGTTTCTTTCTCTAACTCGATTAGAACTTGATCATTCCATAAGGACTCGCGATAGATTCTCTTTGAGACCATGGCGTCATAAGAATCAGCAAGCGCTACTATTTTGGAATAAAGGGGAATATCTTCTCCAATTAGTCCCAGCGGGTATCCTGAGCCATCTTCCCGCTCATGGTGTTGATAAGCAATATTAGCAATTTTTATGGTAAAGCCCGGCGTTGTTCTCAGGATATCAAACCCTTTTTTAGTATGTTGCTTAATCTGTGCTATATCCTGTGTCGAGAGTTCTTCTAGTTTCTTTAGCGATGATTTAAGATATACTTTCCCTAGATCATGGAGAAAAGCTCCAATCGCTAATTCTTTAAGCTGGTCTCGCTCGAGTTTTAGCTGTCTTCCCATGAGGATGGAGAGGATGCAAACATTAATAGAATGGTTATAGATATAATTATCCGGTGTTTTTATATCAATAATATCAAATAAGCCGTCCTGTCTTTGAAGCACATCTCTTAGAATACCCTCGAGCACAAAGGTAATTTGTTGGGTGTTGAGCGCCCTACGTTCAATTACACTAATCAGGGAGTTCCAAAGAACTCCCATCGCTTCGGACCGAATATTATCACTAATCGGCCCAGTACAATCCCATTTCTCATCTTTCCGTTCATACACATACAAATAGGAATAATGCATATCCCGTAATCTTCTAACATATGAAGGGGTTAACCTAGTCCCCTTATTTAACAAGATCTTTCCATCATTACTAAAGATGGCGTGAGCCAGAAACATCTCCTCGTTAATCTCTTCTAAAGGTAGATATCTCATCTCATCACCCCCCCACCAATGTTAACATAAACTATATTAAGAAGTTATTTCTTCAATAATAACCTTTTTCCTGCAAAATATTGTAATCTCTCAATAATGTTTGATTCTTACTTTAGGAAAATACTTCAAGACTTCTCGCTTCTAGTTTTAATTTTCAGCGGTTCACGTGCGCTAGCGGTAAACAGCTCATCCCCAAATTAATTGAATGATATCATTAAAAACAACAAAAACTCCTAATGACATTAGAATAACAAAACCAACCATCGAAATTGTCGCTTCTCTCTCCGGAGAAAGTGGTTTCCCTCGCAACGCCTCGATCCCTAAAATCAATAACCTTCCACCGTCAAGTGCTGGGAAAGGTAAAAGATTGGTGGCGCCGATGGCAATACTAATTAAAGCAGAGATGTTAAGCAGGTTAATAACGACTAAATATAAGGTAGGGCTATAACTAACAGCCTCACTCATGATGCTTACAATTCGCACCGGTCCTGCCAACTGAGTTAAAGAAACTTTCCCAGTCAACAACCAACCAAAGGTGAAAATAACGCTTCTAATCGTTGAAAACATGTAAATTAAAGGTTGTCTCAATGTCTCCCATAAGCCTTCACGAACCACTTGAAATGAAATCCCGGTCTCATAAATCGCCGGCCCTTTCTCCATTCTTGGTTGAATAGTCAGTTTAATTTCCTTCCCCGCTCTTAGCAACGTAACCGTTGTTGGATAATCTTGTTTCTTGTTTAAATAAGCGCTGATCTCTTTCTTGCTGGCAACTGGCTGCTCATCTAAACTAATAATCTTATCTCCAGGAGCTAATCCCTCCTGTTCCGCAGGGGAGCCGGGCAGAACGTAGTCGACAACCGTTGAGCCCTGACCATATGGTTCCTTGGCGCCAAAGCCTAAAATATATCGATTCTCAGGGATCAAATCCGGCGTTAGCAGTCCCTGCAGTTTCTGTTTTCCCCGCTGAAATTCTATTATACTTGGTTTTCCTTTGGAAATCGCCATGAATGAATAAAAGTCCGAAGGCTGATAGATCCGTTTTCCATTATATTTAATGATTCGATCTCCTGTTTGGAGCCCAGCCTCATCCGCTGGCGAGCCCTTAGGAACTAACCCAAGCAAGGTCGAATTATAGCCAACCATAAAAAAGACTAGACAAAGAAAAAGAAGGGCTGATAGGAAGTTCATCACTGGTCCGGCAGCAATAACAGCGGCTTTAACCCCTAACGGTTTATTGCTAAAAGCCCTCTCACTAGTCGAAGTTTCTTCTTCCCCTTCTAGCATAACAAAAGCGCCCACTGGGAAAAGGCGAAGGGAAAAGAAGGTTTCTCCCTTCTTCAACGTCAAAATTTTCGGTCCGAAAAAAAGAGAAAACTCTAAAACTTTAATCCCAGAGGCTTTAGCCACTAAATAATGGCCTAACTCATGGATGATAACAATCAAATTTAAAGCTAAGATTGCTACTAAGATGTTCATACCCATCCCCCTTTAATAAAACCCATCGCTATTAGTATCTATTATTGAATAAACGTTCACTATTTTACTTAGTTCCTTTTAATAACGGATCGCATAATTGCCTTAGCTATTATTTAACCAATCTGGGAACCTTTCAGGCCAGGCGACTCACCCAGCCCCTCCTTTCATGTGCGCGGGCGGTAGCCGGCGTGAGCGACTACCCGGAAAATGCAGCTCGTCACTCGCCGCTCGCATGAATGATAGCCTTTGCGACTGTAGATCCCAAAATCCAACAAATTGCTATGGCTCGTCGCAATTTTCATCCTTTCGCTTGCCCCAGCAGCTGGGGTGGGGAACTACTTAAAAAAAGGCGGGTCCCCTTTAAATAGGGGACCTCCTTCCAAATCCTTAACTTAGCTTGGACCAATAATGAAAATTTATTAGTAGTTGATCCCCACACCCATTTGAAAATTTAAATTTCTGCCATCAGGATCTACTTCGGCCAGTAAGCCTCCACGCAAATCCAAATTGTCAACAATTTTAAAAGCCGCTCCCAATTCGCAAAGAGCGCTTAATTGGCTGTTGGTCAATGACAGATTTAAATCTCCCATCAAGCTAATGTATTCATCTACGGCCATGGAAATATTAACCCCCAGAAACGGCGCCTTGTTATTTGCTCCTAAAAGAATCGCGAAATTAGAATCTAATTCATATTTTGCGCCTATTCTCGTTACATTGTTTTTCATTTCAACGTAAGCCCCCACCTCCGGGGTAATACCATATTCCACTCCTAATTGCAACCCTTTGTCTCCAATAAACATCAGGGTAATCTCTCCACCTCTCTCCTGAACTTCCGCCGTGTTTAAGCCAAGAGCGACTCTAGGGATAAGTAATAAAAAGCAAGCGGCAAGTGAACAGAAGATCAATAATTTTTTCATGATTGCTCCTCCCTTAGCTCCCGTTCTCTTTATAAGGGGAGCGAAAAATAGTATAAACTTAAGTATTAAGATACAAGTCTACAAGTTACTCACCCTTCCTATTGTTTTATTGAAAATTCTAGATGGTAACGGCGGTAACCTCTTAACTAGCCGAGGTAATTTTTCCCTTTAAGACGTTTTGTCCATATATAGAGTTAACCTTTCTCCAGTAGACTTTGTACTATTAAGCTTTTTGCGTTGTATCCTTTTTAGAAGGTCAAAAGGCAACGCAAAAAGCCCACTATTAAAGTTATCTCCCGAAGCCTGGCTCTCATTTACACTCAGGCAGTGTGGTAAATAAATAATCTTTTAAAGGTTTTTTTACCATATAATAGCGATTAGAATTATTCCACAAGGTAAAACCAGGGGTCGCAGAGGAAAGCACCCCCCTTACCTGCCTTAATAAATACTCAGTATAAACTGGCGCTGTCATTCTTAACTCTAGACCTGTTAAGAGAAAAGCTTGCACATAGGGGCGGATAATTGTGTTCTCGGCTACTAAGGCTTGAGCGCGAAAAGAACCTTCTTTATAGATAAACTCCGCCCGTTCAAGATAATCTCCAGGAAAAAATTCTGTGGGGAAATGAGAAGGATAATACATCGGACAGATGACATCTACGTATTCAGAGAATAAACAGATATTTTGTCCGGTCAAACCTTCCATCTGATACCAACAGTTAAAACCGTAAAGATCGGTGCTAATCGGGATCTGTAAACGTTCTCTAGCCATCGCCAAGAATGATTCAAGAGCATCTATTCTCTCTGCTGCTACTGGTTGGTGACGATACCTGATACGTCCCAAGTTACCATCGGTAGGAAACCTAATATAGTCAAACTGAATCTCATCAACGCCAAGCGCTTCTAATTCGGCGGCAATCGCCAAGTTATACTCCCAAACCTCCGCAGAGAAGGGATCGACCCAGTGTTCTCTCTGAACATAAGTATCTTCTCCTGCTGAGTTTTTTTCTTTTACTAAATACCTCCAGGGTTGATCATCATACCTATCCCAAGCAGCATATTCATAATTATCATACTGGTACAGACAGCTGTCTTTAAAGACCACGATCCGCCCGATCACATATATATTCTGTTCTTTAGCCTTTTTTAATAATTCTTTAATCTTTATTCTCTTCATAATTGCCCCTATTTTTTGCGCCAGGGGAACCTGAGTCTCATAGGTTACAAAGCCAAAATCATCTTTAAAGTCAACCACCATGGCATTGAGACCATTTTCAGCCATAAATTTTAAATGGTTATCAAGCAACCTTCCTTGAGCATAATCAGACCTCACATAAATCCCATATCTATCCTTTGCTTGATCTATCCTGGCTAGCTTTCCCTGGTTATGCTCGATAGTAGCTATCGTCTGTTCTTCGGTTATTAATTGAAAACCAGGCCAGGTATAAAAAGCTACTGCTTGTTGTTTTGTGATCTGTAACCACCAGCTTGGCTTCTCTCCTTGACTATCACTTTCTGTTTCCAAATTTCTCAGAAAAAATAGATTTTTAATTAATTGTCGATCGGTAGTAGCTAAGTTTAAAGTCTCCCAGATGTTTAGGGTTTTATTATACAGGTATAAACCATTACCAAAACCGCAAGCAAATAGGAGCTTGCTCGGATTTTCAGGATGATAAGCTAAGGCAGAGATCTCTTCACGCAAACTACTACTCTGTTTTAGAAAGCTTAAATCCTTAGCAAGATCAATCCAGCTTTTACCTAAATCAATTGTTTCATAAAAACCAGCAAATGAAGTTCCCACTAAGATGTGTTCTTTATTATGCGGCGACAAGGCCACTGAGGTAATAGCGCTACCATTACTAAAAGGGAGCTGGCGCCAGGTTTCTCCATGGTTTTCCGAGAGATAAAGATGATTAGTCGTCGTAACCGCAACTCGTTGCGGGTTGAACGGATCTACGCCGATCGCTGTTAAATAACGAACCTGATCCCGTTGAAAGGGATATATTAACTTACGCGGTAATCCCTCGTTCCTTTCCTCCCAAGTTAAACCCGAATCAAACGATACTAAAAACCCATACTCTTTTGATCTACCGTAACAAAGTTTAGACCCGGTGTGGAGAATATGATCAGGTTTCTTACCCTGCGTTAAAACAGTGCTCAGTTCAATTGGGTTGGACTCCTCTGCGCTCTTAACTTCAACCCCTTCTTCTCCACTAATCATCATCGTTTCGGAAAAACTCTGGTCCGTTGCCCCCTCTGTCGCCAGTGAGGTAGGAAGAAATAGAATAATAAGATAGAGCATTAATAGTAACAAACGGCTTTTCATCTCTTGCTTTGACTCCTTAAAATTAAAATTTACTACCAAGTTTTTCTTCAACTACATTTCTGTCACCTTGGTAAAATCTCCTCTTTATAACTTCTGAAAAGATTCGTGAGCACTAAATCAAGAGAGCAATCAGAAAGCCGATTTCTAATAATTTACTTTAAAATGGCTTTCTTTAACGAGACCAGGAGAAGAAGACTTTTCCTAAATTAGGGAGTTGCCTAATTGATTGTTTGAGGATTTAACCACAAAATATTGATACTTTCCTCAAACTAGGTTATTTAAGGTTTTCCGGATTTAACCCGGCAAGTTCTGGTACGATAAAAAGACCATCTTTCCGGATCAGCCGATCATTAAAGTAGATCTCCCCTCCACCGTATTCAGGGCGCTGAATCAAGACTAGGTCCCAGTGAATTGCTGATTTGTTGCCATTATCACACTCATCATAGCAAGAACCCGGGGTAAAATGAATGCTTCCAGCAATCTTCTCGTCAAACAAGGTATCTTTCATCGGAGTGAGGATATAAGGGTTGACACCAAAAGCAAACTCACCTATGTACCTTGCGCCCTGATCGGTGTTAAAAATTGCTTCGATCCTTTTCTGGTCGTTAGCGGTTGCTTTAATAATCTGCCCCGCTTTAAACTCCAGCACCACCGCTTCGTGGGTAAAACCTTCGTAAATAGAAGGAGTATTATAACTAATCTTGCCATTAACAGAGTTTTTAACTGGCGCAGTAAAGATCTCACCATCTGGGATGTTACGATGGCCATCACATTTAATGGCAGGAATGCCTTCGATCGAAAACGTTAAATCGGTGCCAGGACCAACAATCCTTACTTGGTCTGTTTTCGCCATTAAATTGATCAAAGGTTCCATCGCTCGAGACATTTTAGCATAATCTAAAGTACATACCTCAAAATAGAAATCTTCAAAGCTTTCAATACTTGTTTCAGCCAATTGAGCCATCGCGGCATTGGGATAACGCAACACGCACCAGCGGGTGTGGGGAACTCGCTGTTCCGAATGGACAGGTTTTTGATAATAAGTTTTATAGCTCTGAAGCTTCTCGGTAGGAAGATCCGCCCACTCATTAACGTTATTTGCTGCTCTTAATCCAATGTAAGCGTCCATCTCGCTCATTCTTGCTCGATCCCACCGCGCCATGGCCTTAATTTGATCAGCCTCAGCATTCTTCAGTAATTCCCGTAGTAGAGTCTGGTTAATCAGCGACAGAAAGGGAAGACCTCCGCTCTGGTAAGTCTGGCGGACTAGAGCTTGGGCTAAGTCGTCAGCTATCCCCGTCGTTTCAATCAAAATTTTCTCCCCTGGTTTCAGCGCTACTGAATAATTAATTAATAAAGCAGCCAATTCTTGAATACGTGGATCTTTCAAATCTAGTCATCCTTTCACTTTGCTTGTGCGCAAGTTCTTTTATCTTCTCGTTGAAACTGAATTGTTTTCTTTTACACACTGCCTCTTACCGGAAGGGTAAAAAAGAAAACACTCCCCTCTCCCAGCTTGCTTTCTACCCATATCCTCCCTCCGTGGGCTTCTACTAAACGTTTAGTAATAAAAAGACCTAATCCTAATCCTTCCTCGCTTGCTTTAACTCGATAGTAGCGATCAAATAAGTACGGTAAATCAGTGGCTGCGATCCCTTTTCCTTGATCCTTAACGGCAATCACTACCCTATCCCCTTGAACCTTAAAATTTATTTCTACCCTTTTATCATTTGGGGAGTATTTTAAGGCATTGGATAACAGGTTAATTGTGATCCTTTCCAACCGATCAGGGTCCGCCTCCACCAGCGGAAGAATCTGACAGCCTGCTACTCTTACACGAGTAACATCCAGCACTCCTTTCACCCGCTCCAGCAGATCACGCATAAACTCTTTTAAGTTTATAGCTTTGCTCTTTAAAACGAGCTGTCCAGATTCAAAGCGAGTTGAGTCTACAAGGTCGGAGATCATATTATCCATGCGTCGGGTAGAGGTCGTGATGACCTTGACACTATTTAAGATTCGTTGATCGTCACTTGCGATCAACTCAAGTAATTGAGCATGGCACAATATAACTGCCAGCGGCGAGCGGAGATCATGGGAGACCATATGTAAGTAGTCCTCTTTAATCTGCTCCAGCTGTCGCAATTCAGTAACATCCCGGAGGGTAATGAGGATAAGGATAATCTTACCTTGTCGATCCTTAACGGCGTTACCATTAGTAAGAAGTCGTTTAATACTTCCATCAGGTCGCTCCAGCACGTATTCCTCATCTGCGAAATATTCACCTCTTAAGAGCCGAGCTACCGGTAGTTGATTGTTATTAACAGGGCTCCCTTCCGGTCTGGAAAGACGATTATCAGGAAGCATTTCTGTTATCATCTCTGGCCGCTCTTGAACTCCGGTGATTTCTAGCGCCACTCTATTCTCGAGTAGAATATGGCCGCTTGTATCAATAACCACTACCCCTTCTCCAATATTATCTAGTAATACTTGCTTCTGCGCAACCTGTCTTTCTGCTTCTGTCCTAGCTTTCCGCTCACTAATCAGCAACCTTTCCCTCTCCAATTCTGTTTCTTTCTGGGTAGTAATATCTCTTACTGCTACTACTCCTAGAATTAACTCTCCCTTCCTATTATAAACTGGAGTACCGCTGCAACTACCCACCCATGATCGCTTTTGAATCAAATCTTCTACTATTAATTCTAAATTAAAGAAAGTTTCACCTCTTAAAGTCTTAGTTAGAGGCCTGTCTTCCTCAGAAAAATACTGTCCGGAGAGAGTTTTTAATTTAAACTGTTGATGATAATTATCTAGGTGACAAAGGGCTTCATCTATTGTTTTAAAGCCAAATATTTTAAGGCAGGCCGGGTTCATAAAGACAACGTTCCGCTGAGGATCAACGATGATAATTCCTTCCACTAAACTGTTTACTACCGCTTCTAGCTGTGCCAGACTTGTCTCTGCTATACTTGCCAACTCTTCTTTCTGTTTTCTGTTTTTTATCTGTTCAGTAAGGTCTACCGCAATAAACAACAAATCTCGTTTACCATTACCAGCAGTATATAGCGAAAAGATCGAGAGCCTCCAATAAGTAACACCTCGCATAAAACTAGCAAGCTCAAATTCAGATTCTCGATAAGGCTCGCCTGTTTCGGCTACTCTTAGAAAAGCAGTAGTTAACCCGCTTTTTTGCGCATTAGGAATGACCTCTTCCAATCTTCGCCCTGCTAGATCCTGATCTTCGGGGTTTTCTAAAAATCCCTGGAAAACGGGATTAGCCCATTTTACCTTCAAAGATTTACTGTCCAGAACTGCAATCCCGATCGGAGAATTTTTAATCACTGCGGCAAAAAGTTTCTGTTGTTTGGTTACTCTTTGTAACAATTGTTCCCTTTCAGTCAAATCATGGGTGACCATTACCGCCCCGACAATCTCCCCCTCTATATAAAGGGGGGCTGCAGAAATGTGAAGAATAAAATTTTTCCCCGTAATATTAGTAAAGAGGATTCGTTCATTTTTTACTGTTTCTCCCCGGAGAGCGCGACTCGGTGGAAATTTCTCGAAGAGAATCCTATGTCCTTCGGGGCGTTTAACACAGACTTGCCTTATCAATTCTTTCTGACTTAAACCGGTAGGATCAAAGCCATTTTGAGCAATCGCCGCCGAGTTGGCACGGACAATAATACCTTCGGCATTATAAACCATCACCGCGTCAGAGATCGAAGAAACAACCGCTTCCAATAAAGCAGCCTGGTGTTCCGCATCAATTCGCGCGCTAGTTAGCTCCTCATTGATCTGTTTAAGAATCGCTTGAGAATGTTTTTGTTTCTCATTTATTAGCTTAAGTAGTTTAAACTTCTTTGTTCTTGCTTTAACTTCTTTAGTTACTTCCTTCTGGAGCAAAAGCCAGCCCTTAAAGAGGTGACCACCTCCGTAAATAGGAGAAATGCTAATATCCCAATAGGCTATAGTTTGCTCGGCTTTTTTAGATAAGATAAGAGGATAACCTGAAGTTCTATATGGTTCGCCGCTCTTTTTCACCTGCCTACATATTTCGGTAAAATGAGTATGCCAACCAGATATTACCTTTCCAATCTTAGCCCCGACAATCGCCTCTATCGAACTAAAAACCTGCCGCGCAAAGCTGTTGTTAGTCGCCCTGATTATATAATGGGGGTCAATTAAGGCCATCCCCTCGGTGGTGTGGGCAAAAACAGCAGATAGCAAGCCAGCTTCCTCTAAAGATAATGTGGTTAAACCCAGGTAGTTGGCATTATTGCCACCATCCATAAGTTACCTCCCTCTGACCTTACTAGGGCTATTTGCCTTGTTCCCAGATTCAACTATCACGCCACAATATATTGTATTGGGACCTTTTAAAAAGGATACAACGCAAAAAGCTTACTATATATTGTGCCGTGACCTCAAATTAAGGTAAAAACACAATTAGCTTTACTACGTCCTTTTACTGAAAATTCCTATCTATCTTTTTTATTTCTGGATAAATCTCCTTTTTCCTGTAAGTATTATTAATATTATGATAATTTTATATCTAGCAGAGGAATTACCTAATTACCTGCTTGTATTTGAGCAACCTAGTCTGATTTCCAAACCACTACTTCAATTAAATAATTGATTAGACAATTCCTAGTGGGCTATCAATATATTAGTCTGAATTCGCGACATCTATAGACACCAGGGGAAATCGTGAAAGCTTGCGGTAGCGTTTCTCCTGGTATAGATCGAATAGTCACGAAATCAGATATGTGGTTAAATTTAAATAATTGAATTATGCAATTCCTTAAAAAGAAGGGAGTTAAGTTTAAGTGAGAAAAAGGTTAGGATTACTATTAGGATGTTTAATTATAATTTCCATCTTTGCCTCCATATCAGTTAGTGCGATGACCGCTGAAGAGATCATCAAGAAAAGGGATAGTAATGAATATCTAAAGACTGCTAAAGCAGAGTCGGAAATGATTATCATCAATGTTAACAGGAGAATGAGCAAAACCATGGTCTCTTATATAGAGGGAGACAATGGGTTAACGATTTTTACTAATCCCCGGGATCGGGGTACCAAGTTCTTAAAGAGAGATGATGATCTCTGGATGTTCTTCCCTGAGGCTGAAGATATCGTAAAAATTTCCGGCCATATGCTGAATCAAGGGATGATGGGCAGTGACTTCTCCTATCAGGATATGATGGAATCCGATAAACTGACTGAGTTGTATGAGTTTGAACTAATTGGCGAAGAAGAGATCAATGGTCGTCTCTGTTATGTGCTGGAAGGGATTGCTGTCGAGGGAAAAAAAGTCTCTTATTATCGCCGTAAATCCTGGGTCGATAAAGAAAGGTTTGTTGGTCTTAAAGAGGAGCTCTACGCGCAGAGTGGGCGGTTATTGAAGGAAATGAAAGTTAATAAAGTAGAAGAGATTGAAGGTCGCTGGTATCCAATGGAATCTGTGATGGAGGATAAGCTGAGGCGCGGTACCCGCACCGAGTTTGTCGTTAAATCGATCGAATTCAACCCCAAAGTACCTGCTGGAACCTTTACCTTAGAAAACTTGAAATAAATGAAGACAGGGGACGGTTCCTCTACTTAGAAAATACATCTCGTTGCTCGAT
>ENA-UOOK01001421-UOOK01001421.1-fermentation-metagenome-genome-assembly--contig:-NODE-1421-length-31534-cov-10.434766_pt1 | contig 31534 bp, 28 predicted proteins | sample MGYA00245777_ERZ724023 | MGnify/ENA primary metagenome ERZ724023 (study PRJEB28704, sample SAMN03018312) | fermentation metagenome | biome: anthropogenic terrestrial biome; feature: soil...
AAAACATAAATATTCTTGTTTTTTATTAATGTTTTGCATCAGTAAGTTACTAAGATATCTTCTTTCTTTAATTGGTTTAGAAGACCATATTTACTTAGCAGTATAAATTCCTACAGTTAATTCAATATTGAATACTTACCCAAAATGCGATATCCTATATTCATTATAAACATTTGAAAAACGGTGATTCAATGGTAAAGGTTTCCATAGGTCAAGATAGTCACAGGTTTGACTTTGAAGATACTGAAAAAAGGCTCATTTTAGGCGGTGTAGAGTTCGACGGAACCCCACTTTTAGGCAACAGCGATGCGGATGTTGTTCTTCATGCATTAACAAATGCTGTATCTTCTATTACCGGTGTAAACATTTTAGGTGAGGTGGCGGATAAAATATGCTTTGAGGACGGAATTACCGACAGCCGTGTATACCTTATGGAGGCCTTAAAACATTTTAACGGGGTCATATCCCATGTTTCTCTGTCAATTGAATGCTCTGTTCCAAAAATAAGCCCAAAGATCCCACATATGAAAAAAAGCATTGCCGGACTGTTGAGCATAAATGAATCAGCGGTTGGTATAACAGCAACGTCCGGCGAAGGCTTAACTGATTTCGGAAAAGGTCTTGGTATACAGTGTTTTTGTATTCTGACTGCTATTTGTGACAACGCATAATCATCCGATATACTGAATTAATGCATATGTGCCCTTTGTACTTTCATAGCCATATAAAGATAATTTTCAGTCACAAAAGAATTCCTTTTCAGCCCTATTATAAGCATCTGTACTATATGGATTCAAATTCGTCCTGCAAATCCTTTTCTTTTATTCGATAGCCTAAAACCATTAAGCCATCGCTTAAGTGTACATTTTCAACAATGGCATCGCTTGAAAGGTGCAAATCCTGCGGTGAAAAATTCCATATACCTTTAACACCAAGCTCTGTAACCTTTTCTGCAACCTCCGATACGTTTTTGCTGGGGATCGTTAAAATTGCAATGTCAACGTGATTTTCCTTTATAAAATCGTCAAGCTTATCCATATGCATGATTGTTATACCGTTTATATTCTTACCAATACGCTCCTGAGCTATATCAAAAATGCCTATCATATCATAGCCGCGCTTTTTAAAGTTTCCATAGTTTGCCAAAGCGTTTCCCATATTTCCTGCACCAATTATTATAGTTGTAAAACGCCTATCCAACCCAAGAATTTTGCCTATCTCGTTGTATAATGATTCAATGTTATACCCGTACCCTTGCTGTCCGAAGCCACCAAAGCAATTCAAATCCTGCCTTATCTGTGACGCAGTGATTCCCATCTTTTTACTAAGTTCTTTGGACGAAATTCTTTTTATATCTACCTTCAATAAATCACTTAAATATCTATAATATCTTGGAAGTCTTTTTATAACTGCAACTGATACTTTTTTACCCATCCTTTTGACACTCCTTATATAATTTATAAATGTAAAAGTATGGATTTATTATATCATCTTTGTGATTTTTTTGTCAAGCTATTTATTTGAAGCACATAAATGAAGCACAAAAAAATCTCATAGCCATTAAAAGGTCATACTTCTTGTATAGAAATATTGGTAAAGTTCTGATTCGCTAAACATCTTAGAATACCCTGTTTTCAAGGAACCTTGTTTTTATGCTTCAGCTATGTTTGAAGCACCTGAAAAGTTACTATAAGAAATAGTGATTCGAAAACACTTGAAATAGCGAATATTACGAAATCTTTTTAATTCTTGCTGTTGCAAGACATACTATTTTGCAGTGCGTTAGACATAAAACAGTTCAGAGAACGATTCATCAACATAATTTTTCTGTAAAAGTAAAACCTACAGGTATGTTATCTAAAAATTCAAGTCGTCATCATATTAAATAACAAAAAATCGCCCATACTCTCTGCATAAACAAATAGGAGAATTTATCAAATTTAATTTTTAAATTATCTATCCAACCCACTTTTATTTAGCACTTAAATACTTTTTCGTATTACGAATGGGCTTTTTGGGTCTGTGTAAATTTTCAGATTGCCTTCCGATATAATTAATACATAGTCTGGTAATATGCCGATAAGATATTTAGAATTACAGTTAGGATGTGATATCGTGATGGATAAAACAACTTTTTTAGGTTTTGTATTAAAAGTCGAAGAAAAACTGAGAGCTATGTCTATAGAACAAAAAGAAAAATTTACTCGCAAAACCTCACCAACCGAGTATGAAAAATTAGTTGAAGAGGCATCCAAATACGTAATTAATGCCAATAATTATGATTGTGAGATTGAATATACTGAGGGTGGTCATGCCTTTCCAGATATAATTTATACTTTTAATAAAAACGAAAAGTTTGGGATAGAAGTGAAAAGCTCTACTAATACTAATTCTCCAGATAATTCTTGGACTATATTAGGAAACAGTATTTTAGGAAGTACGAAAGTTGAAGTTTTAGACATATATATTATGTTCATAAAAGTAAATAAGAATGGCTGCTTTGTGAAATCCGCTAGATACGAAGACTCAGTATCGGACGTTGTTGTAACGCACAGTCCAAGATACAAGATTAATTTGGTTCAAGAATCAAAAGATTCTTTTTTTTCTAGAAGTGGTATAAGCTATGATTCTATGAATGATTCAGATGACCCGATAGGTTTAATTACTAATTATTTTAGAGAGCAAGGTCAGACGGCTTGGTGGATTGCTGAAAGCACACCAGCGGTAATTAAAACTTGGGCAGAGGTAAGCCCTGAAGAGAAAAATGATATTATTGCCACTGCTTTTATTTTATTTCCAGAATTGATTAGTTCTACAGGACCGACAAAATATAAAAGACTAGCAAAATGGCTTGCCGCAAATTACAGTATAGTGGACTCAAGCTTAAGAGATAACTTCACAGCCGGTGGAAGGTTAAATATAGAAGTTAATTTTAAGAAGTTTTTTAGAATGCCAAGGATATTTGAAAGTCTATTACTGCACTTAGAGGCGTTTAATGTAAAAATAAAAGAATTATCACTTGATGAGATCCAGCAATATTGGGTAGCATATCCTTCAAAAAGTGATAATTCAGTAGAGCGAGTAAATCATTGGTATTCTACTATCAAAAACGATTTAAAAAATGAAAATAAGACTTTACTGCTAGAATTCTTGTTGGAATTATTCCCCAAAATATATAGGCCATAGTTTTTCAATTCGTTTAGCTATGTGAAACCCTAATAACGGTGGCACAGCATTACCTATGAGTTTATATGCATGGGTTGCTGATACTCCATCTTTTCCTCCTCTATAAAACTGATAGTTATCGGGAAAGGATTGAATTCGTGCGCATTCTCGAATGGTCAGTCTTCTTTCTTTTAGACCTTTAGATAGCTCATCATGATTTTTGCCGCCATGATTCTCTGATAATCTGCGAAATTCAATATTCCCATGATGTTCAGCACGTATAGTGGGACCTATACTATCTAAGTTTATTTCAATCTGACCTTGACAATGGTTACCCATATATTTAGCTTTGGAGTATTTTTGCTGGTCGGGGTCGTTTGAAAATTCTGGTTCATCTAAGTCGCAGAGTATTTCCCTTAAGCGAATATAAGGAAGTAAGCTAGGGACATATTCCTTAGAATGTGTTATTTCCGGGTAGGGGTCTAAGTCAATATTTGCTTCAAGATTTTCTAATTTAGAAAGAATTCCTGGTAATAAAGAAGATTTTTTAACTCCAAAAAATATAACTCTTTCCCTGCTTTGAGATACTCCATAATCTGCAGCCATTAATACTCTTGCGGGAAATACAAAATATCCATCATTTGAAATATTTGCAAAGTCAGACTCAATTATCTGTTTGGCATCGCCAAGGTTAGTTAATCCCTTGACATTTTCCGCAACAAATAATTTAGGTTCCGTGATTGATACTACTTCACGCATCCACATATAAAGATTGCCTCTGTTTTCTGAGGTGGGTTCACCAATTTCAGACGATATTCCTGTATGAGATTTTCCCGAATTAAACCCTAATCGCTTACCTGCAACTGAAAAATCCTGACATGGAAATCCACCCGTAACTATGTCAATGTTATCAGGGAAAATAGTAATTTTATTATTTTTATGGAGTTTTACTAGATCTACAATACTATCTAAGCAATATACCTGGTCTCTGTCTGTAAAGAATTCTGACCAAGCTGTTTGCGCATCAGGTTTTATATCATTTGCAAATACTGTGCTAAACCTAGTCTTAGGTAACCTAATCCATTTGTCACCAATGTTCTCAACTTCCCAATCCGGATGTATTCTAGAATTATATTGGGATTTAAAGATATCGAAGTGTCCTTCAAAACCTAAGTCTAGACCACCACATCCCGAAAATAATGATAATAAACGTAGATGCTTTGCTTTAGATTTTTGATGACAAGGCTTGCTTGCACCTTTCGGAACTAACCAAACACCGCTTTGTTTAAGAGCTCCCTCTATTTTCATTTGTCGACAGTAGTATTGAACTTGGCGTTCGCTAATCTGCCATTCTTTTGCCTTTTCCTGTATTGAAACATATTTCATGTGTTTATCCTTTCGTTATAACGAAACATAATTCTATTATAATTCGTCTTGGCGAATTTATCAAGCGGTTGGATGAAAAATTTTTAATTAAAGTTGCTATATAAGCTGAACTCAAATTTTACTTATGCTTCGACGAGCAATAAAGGATTATGCTCGCATAATCCAGTAATTCAAGTGCGTACCCACTGGAACTTGGATACCAATGATAGTTTTTATATGTACAAAATGGTAAATAAATTAGCACTTCCGTGAATTGTGCGCCAAAATGCAAGTGCTTGATAAATATATTAAAAGCTATGTATAGCAGTTGGCAAAGTATTGAAACTTTGCACACTAAAAATGCTAATACACCTTGAAAATTCAATACTTTGCACTCACAAGCAAGACAAGTGAAACGAATTGAATATCAATATGCAAATTTTCGCACTTTGTTGAGAAGACCACGTTTGTAACAGATTATTACCATTTACACGGATGCTTCCCCAGCCTCTTTACTCTCCGTTAAATCCTTACCTCAATTCCCTCTTTGGCGAGATAATGCTTAAGTTCTGTTATATTTATTTCCCCGAAATGGAACAGTGAAGCTGCCAATACAGCATCTGCCTTACCTTTTATTATTGCATCATGGAAATGCTCGAGAGCTCCGGCACCACCTGATGCAGTAACAGGTATTTTCACAGCCTCCGCAACCTGCCGTGTAAGCTCAATGTCATATCCGTTTTTTGTGCCATCTCGATCCATGCTTGTTAAAAGTATTTCCCCAGCTCCAAAGCTCTCGACTTTAACTGCCCACTCCACGGCGTCAAGACCTGTGTTAACCTTTCCGCCGTTAATGTATACATCCCATCCGGAACCGTCAGCTCTTTCTTTTGCGTCTATGGCTACAACAACGCACGGGCTTCCAAACCGCATAGCTGCTTCGGTTATTAATTCAGGTCTCTTCACTGCCGCTGAGTTAACCCCTATTTTGTTTGCACCGGCCTTAAGAATTACCTCGAAATCGTCAAGCGCCCTTATACCACCACCCACCGTAAATGGTATGGAAACCTGCTCCGCAACTTTTGATACCATCTCTGCAACAGTTTTTCTATTATCATTGGTAGCTGATATATCCAGAAAGGTAAGCTCATCGGCACCGGCTTTAAAATATGCTGAAGCACAGGCAACAGGATCCCCCGCATCTACCAGATTAACAAAGTTTATCCCCTTCACAACTCTACCATTATAAAAATCAAGACAAGGAATAATTTTTTTTATTGACATAGAACAGGCCTTCTTTCTTTAACTCGTTTTATTTTCTTGAAACTTTCTGCAAATAACTCTACAACATAATCTTTTAATTTCAGCAGTGTATGTGTTGAATTATACTCTGTCTGTCTATACATACGCAAGAATTTTCTTACCCTTGATTCAATGCTACATTTTCAAAAACTCAGAAAATTAACATCGGTCGTCAGTGGCAAGGGTTGAAGTGCTTCAAACACCTGACTATTCGGGGAGCGTTTTTTTGTGTTTTACTTCCTTGACTTTGTTTCTGCAAATAGGTACAACCGCCTTCTATTTGAGCGCTTCAGTGGATATTGCTTCCTTGACTTGCACTTTTAATCTGGTGATTCATTCATTTCAGTCAGATTCCTCCAATACCGTTTAGGCATAAAATTAGCTTGAGTTCGAGGATCTTTTCGTTCCTTAATTGCTATGGTTTTAAAAAAGGTTCTCCATAGAGAAGCTATATCTTCCTCATTGTCGGTCGTGGTTAAGGGTAGCTTTGGAATTGTGTCAGTCATTATCACTTCTTGTCCATCGTAGACAGCACATATATTTCTTTTTTTGTCGTGGATTATAAATGGCTGAGAGGCAAGTCTTTCAGTAAAATGTGGAGCAATTAGTGCTGTAATATTGTGATCTGGTTCATATCCTGCGTAAAAAACACCTTTTATTACCTCCTGAAACCTTAAAAGACCTAAAAAGCGGTGAACCTCAAAACCAACTTTCCTGTTTAGACCGATTATCTCGTTTATATATGAATCTTGAATATAGTCGCAGACTCTGCCACCCATTTTATAGCCTATCCTTAAAAAATGGTATATCAAGTCCGCAGCCTTTTCATCTTCACTAAGCCACACTCTATACACAATCTCTGCTGCTTGCTTTGATATTTTTTTTGGAATAGAAGAATATACTCTATGGAATTTTTCCATATCAGTTTCAATAAATGCAGCCTCGTCAAGAAAGGATGGCTGGTAACTCTCCTTTACTCGAATGGAAACTTCATCAGGCTTTTTTAGAAAAGCTTCAAATATGCAGGTCAACAAACCTTCAAAGCTACCGTCATAAAGATAGATCATGAATTTTTTCTCCTGTTAGAGTAAAATGCTAAATTTCCTTGTTTTGACTCGCTTCCTGTTGTGAGAAATAGCTCCCGTCACCAAGCATTTTTCAACTAGAATGGTTAAAAACATGCGAAGATGTGGGGGGACATTTGAGCTCCGTTATATAAATTGAAAAAGAAGAGCATTATGTTTGGTGATATCTTTAAGTTGTTTCTTTTTCAATAGCAAGCCTTATCTTTGACCATTCATGAAGCTTTTTATCCGTAGAAATTGAAGCATTGGCAGGGCTTGTTGACGGCAGCTTCACATATGGAATAATACGCTTTAAGCTTGGCAAAATCTTCTTTTTATATTGCTCATATGCTTTCCCACCGTTGCAAAAAACAAATTTTATGCGTGGATGTTCTTCTAAAAGTGTTGCTATATTATTTAGCTCCTCATTACGGATATTAGCGTCAAGGCTTCCTTCTCTTTCGCAGTTTTTGAACACATCCCATAATGCGATCCCTCTTTCTTGGAGGAACTTTACCTTATCTGCATATTCCGAATCTACGTCTTTTTCAAATATCATATACATAATGTTCCAAAACCTGTTCTGTGGGTGAGCATAATACTGCTGCTGACGTAAGGACTCGTTACCAGGCATTGAACCGAGTATTAATACCTTGCTATTACTATTTATTATTGGGTCAAATGATTTTATTTTCAAGTTTAATGCTCCTTAATATTTTCCACTCTCTTATTATCTTTTGTTTGCCAAAGCCTTTCCCTGTTTGGTAAAATGATATATAAATTAATCTTTTGGAAACATATACACTTTTATTTTAGAATTTAAGTGTAAGAATATATTATGATTGCTTCCCAGGAAGCCGTGAAACGACTTTTTCCAGCAGGTTTATCTTCAGAAAGTTGCAGCAAGCTGCAACCTGGTGCAATCACAATATGGTTATCCAGCCTTCTTTCGAAGGCTAATTAAATTTAAGATATCTTAAATTCATCAAAAAGCCGCTTTTTGACTTTTTGGGTGATAACCATATTATTATACCCTAACTAAACATTAATTCAGCTGTATAAAGGCTTTCTATGTTTCACATGATACAACTGAATCAATTTACATTTTAACACAAAGGAAAGGTGTTTTCATGGATATTTTACGGTTGGTGATAATAGCTGTTATTCCCGGTATTGCGTTAAGTGTAGGACTGTATCTGACAGATCGATACGACAGAGAACCTGTAAGGCTTTTAATAAAACTTTTTGTTTTTGGAATGGTTGCAGCAATCCCAACGATTATTGTTGAGCATTTTTTAAGCGGTATAAATTTTTTTGGTGGTCTACTTTCCGCTGCATGGACAGCCTTCGTTGTTGCCGGCTTAACCGAAGAATATTTTAAACGCTTAGTTGTTATGAAATTTGCATACTCGCATAGTGCATTTAACGAAAAACTGGATGGGATAATCTATTGCACATTCTCTGCTTTAGGTTTTGCCACAATCGAAAACATCATGTATGTGGTTACCGGTTATGATGCAGACCCATATATCGGATTATATAGAGGTCTTTTAAGTGTGCCTGCCCATATGCTGTTTGCGGTTACGATGGGATATTACCTTTCACTTGCCAAATTCAGCCCTGATCAAAGTACCCGCTCTCGTTATTTAACCAAATCACTGGTTGTACCTATCTTGCTTCATGGGACATTTAATTTTACCCTGATGGCCGGTAAGCTTCTAATGATATTGTTTATACCTTTCGTAATATTTCTGTGGGTTACAAACCTGAAAAAACTCAACCATTTTTATCAGGAATCAAAGATTAAGAGTGGCTTTTGAATTAAGTCTAAGTCTATAGCGGTAACTTTTGCTAACCGGTATCTTTTAATTTCATGAGGAGAAGTTTGGTATACACGTCAAATCGTGTTATTCTTTGCGTAAGCTGTGATACATTTTGATGCCCCACGCGTATTTTTAACCAATATAGTTGAAAACCGCCTAATAGCGTGTAGTTCACATTTACAAAAATTTAGTAATAAACTATTCACAATCAGTTTAAAAATTAACAATATTTTTCTGATATAATATGATTATAGCTTAGTAGCTTGCTCGGAAACTCGATGTTGATGAATATTTATAAAAAGTACAACCCTAAAACCCGCATAGGTTCGTTGAAAAAGTGAGTGTTTTTTGTATATTTATTAGAAATAATGGCTTTCCGAGTGGACTCCTAGGGAATTATGACTTAATTTTTTATGAAATGTAAGATATCTTACATTCCATAGCCTTCGAAAGAAGACAGGATAACCATATTGTGATTGCGTTAGGTTAGGTTAGGTTAGGTTAGGTTAGGTTAGGTTAGGTTAGGTTAAAGCATGCAACATTTTTCTGCAGGTTTACTTGTAGAAAAAAGTCGCTTTACTATTTTCGAGGAAGCAATCATAATATTATAGGGCAGCTTGGCAATGACACGGATAAATAAGCGAAATCATTAAAGGATATACATTCCCGAATAAAGAATTATATGATTTTTTTATTCATCATGATGATTTCTGTGAAAACACTATAGAATCTAAATATTTAGTGAAAATGAGGGGTTAAATTGGACATATATCAAAACATACTGGTCTGTGTAACGAAACAAAAAACTTGTGAACGGCTTATTAAAGCCGCTTCGCAACGCAAAGCTAAAGACGGAAATCTGCACGTTCTTCATGTAGCAAAAAATTCATGGAACATACTGGACAATGCTCGTGAAAGCGAGGCGATTGAATATCTTTTCAAAATCTCAAAGCTTTACGATGCTGAAATGACAATGTTAAGGGCTGATAACATCTCTGAAACAATTGCAGATTTTGCAAACAATCGCAATATACACCTTATCGTTCTTGGTGCCTCTATAAATGCAGAGGAGCATAAATTCTTTAAACGATTGCAAGCATTACTTCAAGGTACAGATGTTGAAATAGAGATCATACAACAAAAATGAGCATAAGTTACCGGGGGTTCTTTGCTCCCGGACACATATATCATGGGCGGTGATGGAATGAAAAGGAATATCCTGTTAATTATTCTTATTTGTGTTTTTACTTCTTCATGCGGTGGGTTGGTGAAAATTGATAGAATTTCTTCTACCGATTTTTTTAGCGGAATTACCTGTGATATACCACTGAAAAATTTATATAGTTCCTGGCCATATGTTTACCTTCATACAAATGAATCTATGGAAGAATTAAAACTAAAGCTTGAAGATAGCCTAAATGAAATGAACATCTTCTCGGTAGAAAGCTTACCCAACAATTCGCTACTAATAGAATTTTCTGAAAACGAAAAAAGTGCATTGTTCATTCTTAAAGAATTCCATGTACTGTATCATGAACCTGAATATAAACATCATTACTTTTTCTCAGATTTTTCAATACATTTACGCACTTCCGAGAAGACAAAGGAGGCTTGTGGTATTACGATTATGGACGGTATACCGTTTCCGCTGCACCTTTTAAAGAAAGATGATCATGCAAACATCAGTGAAAATCAAGAGGTTCCAATCACCGGAAGTATTGATGACTTCGAAAAGTTTTATCAAACATTTCAGCAGGTATATCCCGGCTACCCCATAGAGATTGAGCGCTTAGAAGATAAATTAGCACTCAAAAAGGTTCCTGTAAATTATAATTATTCTTTTGATAAGGATGGTATAAGGCATTATGACTCAAAACAAATTGATGAAATTATAATAACTTTTTCTGAAAACAGTAATCATGAGCCTATCTTAACCATTTCCTGCAAGGCTGACTGAGTTTGTGATTAGTACAATTACTTCATCAATGTCAAAACAAAGGAATCTCTATCTGAATAAAACCGATAATAACTCTGCCAATTCAGGGGTTGTATATCATTTAACAAGTCTATCTACAATGGAATTGTTTAATATTACAAGATTTTTGATTCATCTGCTTTTCTTTAGCATCTGTATCATTCCGGGTGAATTTCCGAAGCCTCAAGTAAAAAACGGCATAGCCAATATTTCTACTGACTATACCGAATTATTCAAGGGTATTAAATCCCTTAGACGCAACATCTTTTTTTTGGTCTTTACTTTTGGCTCTTATGAAGAGAGTCGATCAAAAACTTAATTTTTGTAATCCGCTAGGTTGTAATCTCTTCGGGGTGATTTCATTTCTTTGAATATACACCACATCTCTTACTCTGTAACAAATATGGGGTTCTGTTTCAAGTATTTTTAGAGACTTTCGCACTATAACCCAGCTCTATTGCGTTTACTAATAGGGTTCATTTTATACTACTGCCCAACATTTTCTCTTGGTGGCAGTTGCTTAAATACTTTTCCAATTACAGCCATCGCCCTGTCCATCTGATTTTCGGTATGTGTTGCCGTATATGCGGTACGGAGCAGACACTGACCGGGTGCAACAGCAGGAACAATAACAGGATTGACATAGACACCTTCTTCAAAAAGCATTTTAGTGGCAATGAAGGTTCGATAGTTATCATATGTCATAATGGGTATAATAGGTGTGTTTGATTCTAAAATTGGAATGCCCATTTTTCTTAGGCCATTTCTCATGTAGTCGGCAATACGAAGCAGATTCTTCATTCTTTGGGGCTCCTGCTCAATAATTTCAAGAGCTTTTAATGCAGCAGCTGCATTAGATGGAGGTATTGAAGCACTAAAGATAAAAGGTCTTGAATTATGCTTAACATAATCAATAACATCCTGGCTTGCTGCCATATATCCTCCAAGACTTGCCAGTGATTTACTGAAAGTACCCATGATAATATCCACTTTGTCCTCAAGGTTGAAATACTCCGCTGTACCACGACCTCTTTCGCCTATAACGCCTAAGCCGTGTGCGTCATCAACCATGACCCTTGCCCCAAATTTTTCAGCCAGCTTAACGATTTGAGGAAGATCACAGATGTCTCCACCCATACTGAAAACCCCATCGGTAACAATAAGAATACCCTTATTTTCTGGGATGTCGGAAAGAACCTTTTCAAGATCCTCCATATCATTATGCTCATACCTGACCATTTTTGCATAGCTTAGACGACAGGCATCATATATACTTGCATGATTCTCTTTGTCGCAGACGATATAATCATTTCTTCCCGCTATTGCTGAAATAATGCCCAGATTGCTTTGAAAGCCTGTACTAAAAGTCATTACTGCTTCTTTATTTAAGAATTTGGCTAATTTTTCTTCCAGTTCAAGATGCAATTTTAGTGTACCATTTAAAAATCTTGATCCTGAACAGCCGGTACCATATTTTAATAAAGCTTCTTTTGCTGCTTCAATTACACGTTCGTCAGATGTCAGCCCTTGATAATTGTTAGAACCTATCATAATTATCGGACGGCCTTCCATAATCACTTCCGTATCCTGCCTGGATTCCAAATAATGAAAATACGGATATATACCTGCTGCTATCGCTTCTTTTGCTGTTGTGTAATCAAAACACTTTTGAAATAGGTCCATACTTAACATCTCCTTGTTTATATCTCAGGTATTTTTAGTTTTTATGCATATCACCAGATCATATAACCTGTAACGAAATAAGCACAAAATCATTGTATCATACTTTCTTAAAATAGCCACTTATTTTTGATTTTTTTAACTGGATGTATTAAAATGGTTTCATGATTTGAGTTTATGCTGAATTATATTATTAAGGGGACAAATATATGAATAAAATTGATAAAGTAATTCTCGTTACCGGAGCATCATCGGGCTTAGGCTTTGCAGTAGCAAAGCAATTGTCACAGGTGGGCTGCACAGTCTATGCAGGAGCAAGATCGCATAAGGGTATGCCCTGTGAAGATGACAATCCTTTAAAAAAAGTATATCTTGATGTTACCGACCAGGGCTCCATTGACAACCTTGTAAATAATATTATTGCGCAAAAGGGAAGAATCGATGTATTGATAAACTGCGCTGCAATGCTTGTGATAGGTTCCGTTGAGGATACTAGCATTAAAGAGTATGAACAGGTACTTAACACAAATCTTGCAGGAACCATCAGAATGTGCAAGGCTGTTCTTCCAAAAATGAGAACGCAGCATAGCGGGCATATTATAAACTTTAGTTCAATTATGGGTCTTTTGGCTATCCCTTTTCAGAGCGCTTACATCTCATCCAAATTTGCTATCGAAGGCTTTTCCGAAGCTCTTAGCATGGAAACAAAGGCCTTTGGCATTAAGGTAACCCTAATTGAACCAACAGACCATAAGTCAGGCTCTCAAAAATACCGTCCTCATGCGGCACTATCTGGTTCTGAGAACTCTCCATACCGGGAATTATTTTTAAGAGTAACTTCAAAAATAGAATATGACGAATCCCATGGCAGTGATCCTGAAGTGCTAGCACGACTGATAACGAAAGTAATTCAACGCAAAAAGCCAAAGCTTCGTTATATAGTGGGTAAATTTGATCAAAAGCTTTCGGTAGCAATAAAGAAAATATTACCCGGACGGATTTTCGAATCTATTATATTCTCTTACTATAACTCAGGAAAATAAAATCCTCTTTTATCTTTGTTGAGTCTTGAGTTTTTTTGTCAGATACTGTGATTTATGAAGTGTTCATAATGTAGTTCATAATATAGTTCATATTATAGCTCATAGTATAGGTCTTTACGTAGGTCTTTGAATAAGGGTTTTAAAAGTCTTGGTATAGTTACCGAAAACCGGAGTTGTAGATTTTAGATTTGGTTTTACAATAGAGATGAGAAAAGTGATGAATAATACGAATACGCTGAAAATCTGAATACTTGCTTTTTGAGAATACTATAATGATTGTCAGAAAGATATGTGTATGCCTTTCGGGTAAACTGTATACTAATTGAACTCACTGCATAGAACAACATTTTTAAACAGAAAGAATAAGGAATGAGTAATGCATAGACATAAAAATAAATATATACGACTATATAAAAAGGTGTGGAATAAAATAGGGGATGGCACTCCTTTATCATACGATTGCGGTGTCTTATGCAACAAAAAATGCTGTTGCGGTACCGATAGCGATGGAATGCTACTGTTCCCATTTGAAGAATTTATGTATCAGGATATTCAGAGTATTGAAAGTAATCGGTTCAACTTAAAGGGCAACAGTCGATTCAATAAAAAAGACAGCGACCGGTTAAGTTTTGTGGATAGCTGTCGTTCTACCGTTAACGGCAATAACCGATTAAGCTTAACAGACAGTAACCAGTTCGACTCAAAAAGCAACGACCAGTTCAGTTTTAAGAACCGGCATAATTCTATCGCTAAAGACAATAATCGATTTGGTTTAAAAGGCAGTAACCGATTGAACTTAGAGGACAATAACCGATTAAGCTTAACAGACAGCGTCCAGTTCGACTCTAAAGACAGCAATTGGTTCAATATTATAGACAGCAACATTTCACTATTAAATGGTTATAAAATAAAATACTTAACCTGCAGTGGCCATTGTCCAAGAGAGTATAGGCCTCTTTCGTGCAGGATTTTTCCCGTAATCCCCTATATTAACGAATTGGGCAGGATGGAATTCAGGCTTGATCTTCGAAGTCTCAGAACCTGCCCTATTGCTTACAAATCTGATGAATATGTAATTGACGAGTCTTTCATAGAAAACCTCTATCTTGCGTTCCCACCTCTTTTAAAGGATAAGCAGGTGGTTGAATTTATTGAAATTTTATCATGTCAGTATGATGAACTGGCAGAGATTATTGAAAAGTTTACACCATCGAGGCTATAAGTAAATCCTCTTCTCCCTCTTAGTATGCATAGGCGAGCAGACACATCCTTACTGTGTGATGAAAAGCTATCTTTAATGGCGTGACGAGGATTCTTCTTGTATTCTCGATATGAAATCCTGTATTTTATCCTCCGGTATTTTTGCGTATTGGAAAACAAAAAAATTCTCCCACAATTCTTCCATTTCAAACCCTATTCTTTTGGAATTTTCTCGGACAGCGTCAGCTGCTGTACTGTTTTGTGTCTCAAGCAAAACAAACGAACCTGTATCGGAATGATGCAATGTTATATTTTTTTGATATGGCGCCATAGCAGAGATAAGTATTTTTAGCTTTTCCGAGTATTTTTTTCGCATCCTGCGAAGATGCCTGCTAAAAAACCCCTCTTCTATAAAGGCAGCCAGCGTAAGCTGTTCAGCCATTGATACCGTTGAACGATACCCCTGTATCATCTTTTGATACCTTGCTTTAATTCGCTCCGGTACAATAATATAGCTTATTCGAAGGGATGGTGCTATTAGTGTTGAAAATGATCCTATATTTATAACTCTTCCACTGTTGTCAAGGCTGAAAAGAGATGGAACAGGTCTTCCCAAAAACCGCAATTCGCTGTCATAATCATCTTCTAAGATATAGCTATTCGTCTGCTCCGCCCATTTTATTAGTTCTACCCTCTTTTGAATAGGCATAACTAAGCCTGTTGGAAACTGATGTGATGGGCTAACATAACATACTGATACATCCTCTCTGGTTAATGACTCCACGTGTATCCCGCCACTATCGAGATGCACGGGATGCAGTGAAAACCCTCGTTTTTGGAACACCGGTCTGACATCAACAAATCCCGGTTCTTCGAATGCAACCTTTTTTGTCAACATACCTTCTGTAATGTCGCAAAATGTATATAGCAAGGTCTGCACACCTGCTCCGATTATTATTTGTTCGGGATTACACATAACCCCTCTGGCCTTATACACATAATCAGACAAGGCTTTGCGGAGTTCAGGCTCACCCTGGGGATCTCCTTCCTGTAGTAATCTCACATTGAAGTCTTCCAGTATTCGACCGTAAATTTTTTTCCACTCATGAAATTGAAATAGTCCCGTGTCAAAATACTCTCCCGCATATTTTTCTTTTGTTGGACTAAGTTCTTTTTCCTTCACCGGTTTTATATAGAGGAAAGAGTTATCCAAAGTGGATGCATAATACCCCTTTTGTGGAATACTATAAATGTACCCCTCTACCATGAGTTGATTATACGCATTTTCAACGGTAGTTGAGCTAAGCCCTAATTCTTTCTTGATCTTACGGATCGAAGGAAGAGGGTGGTTTGCCGGTATTTTTCCCATCTCTATTTCATTTCTTATGCAATAGTATAGCTGTACATATAAAGGTTTATCTGTTTCTTCCCTACTGTACCAAGCGGACTCCAAAATCATTAGCTGTCCCCCTGCAATCTGTACCCTTTGGATTTTGCAAAACTGCTACTTTCATAACGGTCAGTCATATGATATAAATATTGTATCAAAACAGAAATAAATTTCAATATGGAGTGAATAAATATGAACAAGAATATAAAAAAAATAGTTCTCACCGGTTTGATGACAGCCCTTGTGTTCTTGGCTACAAGTATCATTAAAATACCTTCAACTCATGGGTATATCCATTTTGGTGATGGCTTTATCTTTCTGTCGGTTCTGATTCTTGGTCCTTTTTACGGAGCCTTTGCTTCAGGAGTTGGTTCAATGCTTGCCGACCTTTTCTCTCAGTTTGCTCAATGGGCTCTTCCAACGCTTATTGTTAAATCTCTTATGGCTCTTGCGATGGGACTCATTATTAGGCAGCAAACAAAAAAACAAGCTTTCATTTCCATAGGCTCTGTTATTGTTATATGGGCTAGCTTCTTTATAATGATAAAAAATGCGTTGTCGCGCACTGTCCGCTTTTCAATAGATAATCTTGCAGGTACCATGGAAGAGTCTGCTGAGAATGTAACAAAGATGGCTTCAGATGTACAGCTTATATTGACTGTTGCCATTATCGTTTTCCTTGTTCTTGTATTTGTATTGAGCTACTGGATAAAGAAAAAACATAGTACAACCGGGTTTGGACCTGTAACAATATTGGGAATGTTAAGTGGTGGAGCATGCATGGTTATAGGATATTATATTACCGAATACGTTTTATACGGTAATCCTGTATCGCCTGTTTTCAGCGTTCCTATGAACCTTGTACAATTTATAACCGGAATTGTGATTACATCACTTGTGGCACCTACGCTACTTAAAGTATCACCGATTATAAACGGTGAACTTCGTAGATGATCTTCGTATGTAAAAAGCGGGTTTCACCGCTTTTTTTGCCTGTGGGTGTTTGAACTCCAACTCTAAATAAATGCAACTCTTTGGCATATCCTAACATCATTATTGCACTAACTACACAACCTGACAACAAACTCAATATTGTGACTTGCTTTTTTTTAAGACAATCCCTATAATATGTTGGTACATAAAAATCTTTTAACACGGATCTCACAGTAGATTTACATAAACATGTTAAATTTTGAGGGGTTTTTAGGTGTTCTCCCGCTGATACCCTATGCTATTCTTTACCGGAAGAAAGATATCGTAAGTAAAGACTATCTGGAAGATAAGTGCACCCGGAAGATTATAAGATCACCAAGAAAATAAGAGCACCCGAAGAAAAGGTCATCCAGAAAACAAGAACGCTTAGAAGATAAAAGCATTCGGAATATAAATGCATCGAGAAAGAGTATTGGGAAGATAAAATATGTACATAAAATAAAAAAATATTCATGGGTATTACCTTTCAAATAGCAAAAACGACTGGAAATTAGTATTCATGCTGGAGGTTTGTAAATAAATGCGAAAAACAAAAATCATATGCACACTCGGGCCAGCCTGCGACAATGAGGGAATTCTGAAAAAGCTTGTTTTAGCAGGAATGGATGTAGCAAGGATGAATTTTTCCCATGGTTCATACACTGAACACAAAGGAAGAATTGATATGCTAAAGAAAGTAAGACAGGAGTTAGGGTGTCCTGTGGCTCTGCTTCTTGATACAAAGGGGCCGGAAATCCGAACCGGTAAGTTTGAAAATGATAGCGTAGTTTTAACATCCGGAAGTAGCTTTGTATTAACCGATGAATCGGTTTTGGGAAATGAAAGCAGAGTGTCAATAACCTACAAAGAGCTATACAAAGATGTGAAAAAAGGAGATCGTATTCTTATAGATGATGGTCTCATTGAGCTTGAAGTGCAGGAAATCAAGGGGAAAGACATTTATTGCACTGTTTTAAACGGAGGAAAAGTTAGCAATAATAAAGGCATAAATGTTCCCGGAGCCGAGATCCATCTTCCTTCCATTACAAAGCAGGACATTGATGATATTAAATTCGGAATTGAAAATGATGTGGATTTTATTGCTGCATCCTTTGTGAGAAAAGCAGAAGATGTGGTCGAAATTAAAAAGGTACTGGAGAAACATGGCGGACATGGAGTTAAGGTGATATCAAAAATCGAGAATCGTCAAGGGGTTCAGAATATTGATGAGATTATTATGGTTTCTGACGGTATTATGGTAGCAAGAGGAGACCTTGGTGTTGAAATACCCGTAGAAGAGGTTCCCATCGTTCAAAAAATACTGATAGAGAAATGCTACCGCAATGGAAAACCCGTTATTACTGCGACTCAGATGCTGGATTCTATGATTCGAAATCCAAGACCTACCCGTGCAGAGGCAAGCGATGTCGCAAACGCCATTTATGACGGTACCAGTGTTATTATGCTTTCCGGAGAAACCGCTGCAGGAAAATACCCTGTGGAAACCTTAAATACCATGTCCAGGATAGCCGAAAAAGCTGAAAACTCCATGGATTACTGGAAACGGTTTTTAAATGCTCAATTCGAAATGATACCAACGATAACCAATGCAATTAGCCATGCTACATGTACCACAGCATTAGATTTAAAGGCGTCCGCAATTATTACTGTTACACATTCCGGTCATACCGCAAGAATGATTTCAAGGTTCAGACCCGACTGCCCCATTATTGCAACAACGGTATGCCCCAAAGCGCAGAGACAGCTATCCTTGTCCTGGGGTGTTACTCCATATCTGGTAGAGGAAGCCTCATCCACTGACGAAATGTTTGATATGGGTGTGGAAAAAGCATTGGAATCAGGGCTTGTGAAAAACGGTGATCTGACGGTTATTACCGCCGGCGCACCTATAGGTGTAAGCGGAACAACAAACATACTGAAGGTTCAGCTTGTTGGAAATGTATTGGTTAAGGGAACAGGTGTGGGTTCCGGAGTGATAACAGGCGAATTATGCGTAGCAAAAACACTTGAAGACGTTAAAAAAAAGTTTATTGAAGGAAGAATCTTGGTTGTGCCTTATACAACAAATGATATGATGCCAATGATTAAAAACGCTTCCGCATTGATTGTGGAAGAAAGCGGTGCCAATAATCATGCAGCTACTGTTGGAATGGCTCTGGATATACCGGTTATTGTTGGTGCAGAAAACGCATCCAGCATATTGAAAAGCGGATGTGTCGTTACAGTTGATGCAGATCGTGGCGTGGTCCATTACGAAACAGAAAACTCTCCGTGTTAGAGGATCATAAAATATAGTATATTATGATTGCTTACCAGAAAGTCTTGAAAAACTTTTTCTTACAGGTTCACTTACGGGATTATTAAAGGTTTACTTACAGATTTATTACAGGTTCACTTATAGATTTTTTAAGGGTTTACTACAGGAAGTTGCAGCGAGCTGCAACTTCCTAGTGCAATCACAATATGATTACGCAGCTTTTCTCGAATGCCTCCGATTAACGGAATGCCCTAAATAAAGATAACACATTATTCGAAATGAAGCGCCAAAAATTCATGTTATTTAAATTTTTTATTTCTACCTGTAATTCAGCATTCTATGCAATGATAGTACAAGTTTCAAAGACGTTGTATGCAGATTATTTTCAGCGGGCTATAAGGTTCTATTCCTCAACAAAATGAAGGAGGAATTTTGTGTTTGCGCTTAGATTTTGCAGTTCATTTCCTGAAGCCCTGTCCATATATAACTCGTATTGCAAATCCATTGAATCTGCTTGAAGAATTTTATATTTTTCTGATATTTCAAACCTAATTTCCGAAAGGATACCATCATTTGTTGCACTCATTAGCTCAGAAAATGATTTGTCATCAATAATGTTATCGTTAAAAACAAGGAATTTTCCTCTCTTTACAGTCAACCGCATATTATCGAAAAACGATGCTTCTACAATATCTTGATTACTGTTACTGGTAACTATTGATACCTTCATCCCAATTTCATTAATTCTTATATCTTTGTAATTATTGTTTATCCTGATTACACCCTTTGATTTAACACCGGGGTACCATAAAATATCATCAAATATATTACCGACAGCACTTACTTTCCCATCGGTGTTGATCGTAATTTCAACATCGGGCTCATCACTTACCGTTGTTGCATAGGTTACATTTATTAAAATACAGAATATTGGCACTGTAACGAATAATACAACAAGAATATTCAATAATTTATTCGTACTAATTTTTTTCAAGTATTTCACAAGCATACCCTCCGAATATCCCGGATAAGTTGAACATTTTCCTAATGCTGTGCCTTCGCAAAAACACCTACCTCATCTGTTATTTGCTCGTCACAGCATAAGTAAAATTAAGTTCAACTTATATAGATAGTCATATTTTATTTTACCAATACTAACAACATAAAGAATCATTCTTTAATACATACTTTTATAATACTTTTTGGTATGGGAATAGAACAGAAGTAGTACTTGCATCATCGGTCTCTTCCTTTTTAAGATCAGGATTTGATTCCGCGAAATCATATACATATACACAGGTCCGATCAAAAACATAAAAATGCGATATTTCTGTACTCTCCTCACTGTATTTGTAAAAAACGGGTTTTACCAAGTCATCGCATATTTTTATGAGATCCTCCATTGACCATACTTTGCATTGCTTTTCTATTATCTCATCTATTGTTTGATTAAGTGCAACCAAACGACTACCATGCTTTTTAAATATTTTACTCAATCGCTTTTTATAAAGGTCTTCTTTAGTTGGTTCAGACGCGAAGAAAACTAAAACTATAAATGTTGCAAATAGTAAACTTAAAATAATATAACACAGAAATACAACCTTTTTATCCAAAGGAAGCTTTACCTGAATGTTTTCTTCAATTTTACCGGTCTTTTCATCTATGTTTCCTTTCGATATTGTAAAATATCTTGAATCAAGCGGAACCGTAAGGTTCGGTGCTATAATTTCTTCTACTGAACCATATTCAGTGTCAACTTTTAATTTTAAATTCATTTGAATGATGAGATTTGTGCTTGTATTTAATTTTGACTCCTCGTTGACTTGCTGCGCGAATGTTCTATATATATTAATTGGGCATGAGATATTTTTGTTTATTGAAATCTTTTTGTCTTGAGCCCTTACACTTGTTTCAGGTATCAATGTAAAACTCTTCTGCCAGATTGATTTATATGTTTCTTTATCTCCTGTATAACCTTGAACTAAAGCAACAACGTCATATCTACAGTCAAGCTCAGCTTCTTTGTCTCCGGTAAACTGATAGCTGAAGGTTGAAGCAATATAATCAACAAATTCAGTTATATAGATATTGTTTTCGGTTAGACTTTTTTCTTCGTATAGTATATTGGGAATCAGGGTCACTTCATATGCAGCACTACCTTGATGGGTATAGCTGTATTGTGTTTGCTTCTCTTCAATATACTTTTCTGCTTTGTAGGTCATGACCAGATAAATAACTGTCACTACTAATAACAATGGTATGAGCACCAATAAAGGTGTTTTGATTTTTTTAGATATTTTCATTTTTGCTGTCAATCTCCCCGTAATAAAAATTATCCATGGAAAGATGGATACCATTTAATTATACAATATTTCCCTAAAATATTAGGCGTATTTCCAGAGTACGTTTAAAGCAAAGAGGAGTTCCTTTTGCTTTCCTCATTGTATAAGAAAGTATACTCTTCTGTACGACATGAAAATAGCTGTCTCGAAATCAATATTGAGACAGCCCTTTTCACTATATAATCGTTTTTGGTTTTAATAGACTAAGGTGTAATTCCGGTTAAGATTTTCTACAAGAATTAATCAATAACGAATTTCGGTTCCACTAGCATCACTTGCCTGCTGCCAGGTATGATCAATCTCAAAATCAAAAGATTCTAATTGGGATTCATTTCCACTGGCTTCAGGAAGCGAGACTTCTATAATATATGTGAACACTGATTTAGGCTCAAGAATAACACTTGGAACAACACCGTCCGGATCACCTTCTATAAAGGTTTTTCCAGCTAATATTGTTTTGTAATCCCAAAAATTGCCTGCATCCTTTTCTACACTGCTGGTGAATATTTTTATATCAGCTGTTAATGTATCACCAACAATATTCTTAAGGTTTGAATATACGACTTTTTCAAGTTGAACCGGTATCTTGCTGTCATTTATAAACATAATTGTAGCTGTTTGTGTTACGCCGGGGAACAGGTTTTTAAATTTTACATCAGCCTTTGTGCTGTTTGTAACTGCGCCACGACCATTATCTGTTAACTTAACGGTACACTTTGTTCCATAAGCTTCTGGGTTAATAATATTATATACATATTCAGTTTCGGTTTCAGCTGTAACACCAATGTTCAAGTATGTTGAATTGACAGTAGCGTCCAATTCAATTGTTTCAGACCAAAGTGCATAGCCTGCACCCATAAGCATAACAACACAAACAAGGACAAGTACTAAAAATTTTGCTTTTTTCATACTAACAGATCTCCTTTTCAAATTAAAATAATCTGTGTTTAGCATTTCGCCCGGGTAAAACCCGCAGAACAAATCAAAACTAATTGCCGGCATAGTTTTCGTTCGTTTCAACACAATGTATATTTTAAACCTTGTGTTATTTTTTTCCTCATTCATACAGATAATTTTCATTACTACATTGAACTGATTTCAGATGACCTAAAAGATATTATTGGATAGTACTTTCGTACCATATAGCTGGAAAAGAATCTCGCACAACTTATCAAGGTGTGTTATCCAATTTCATTTTTAGTTAATATAGCGCATGTGATCATAATTTGCTTAAAAGTATTGAATAAACAACTGAGCACGGGCAATCTTGCTTCGGGTGGCTAAAACAGATGGCAAGTGCATCAAAACTCTACATCATCAGGAGCTGCGGTTCTGTTTTTCAATAAAAGTGTTAACCATCCGACTTTTGGCACTACCTCAACTATTTTACCCCTGACCTGATCTAATCTCACTATTCTTGTATCTGCAGCGGAGTTATTGTCCCCTTTTGTCAGGTAACCTTTGCCGTTTTCATCCTCAATAATCTCAATTATGCGATGAGAAATGAGAATATTATCTCTTTTGAATTGAATGACATTTCCTATCTCTAAAGCATTTTTATCAAAGGATTTATCAACTAAGATAACATCCCCCGGCTTTATCATTGGTTCCATACTACCTGTTGCAATAACAGAAGGATATACAGGGAAAACCCCTACAACAAACCAAATCAAACCGATTGAAAACAGGCTTGTAACTATCCAGCCGAAAAGCCCGTCTTTTTCGTTATCTCTTTTTTTGTATAACTTTGCTTCTTGATTATATATGTTTTGTAAGGCAATTATTGAAAAAATAGGGTACAATATTCCGATTAAAGCTGACAATAGCCAGCTAAGATTCGGCAAAATAGGAGATAACCAGTGGAATGCCTGCAGTGTGCCCATGTATACAAGGGATGGCGTTGTACCCCCGAGCATAGCCAGGTATGTTGCCAACACATTATGTGAAAACTCGGGTGCAAAATATTGCGCCAGAAATTGAACTGCGCTTTCAAGATCATTAAGACCTGTGAAGATATTTATTGGAAAATTAGAAACGGAAAAAATTAGCGATAAAAGTGTGATAAGAAAAAAATTATCACGCCGTGTCAAGCTGTTTATAGTAAACCCTCGAATTAATTCACGGCAAACAAGTACAGAGCCAATTTGGAATATATTCGAAATGATTCCTTTTAACGAATGACTATATGGGCTTTTTCCCAACCCATCAAAAAGACCGGCTCCTATAGAAATCAGAATAAAAATAAAAGCTAAAACAAATGCCCACAGGGTCAATCCTTCTTTATACCTTAGTTTTGCGACAGACCGGATTTTTGGTAGCTTTACAGCAAACAACGTTAAGCTAATCCAAAGTAAAATTTTCATTTCATTCGCATATGTTTGCAAATCACCAAAGTATGTTAACGGAAGGTTGTCCAATAGGTAAAGAATGATAAAAAGCCCTAACATTATTAAACCTTTTAATATTGAAGGTCTATGCGGTAAATATTTTTTTTGCATGATTCTTTCTCACTAACTCAGGGTAATATTTTTTCTTCTTCCGGAAGGCCAATCATTTCTTCCCCTATCTCGATCGATTGTAAAGGGCTTTCTAAATTTTCCGGGGCATCTTCTTCGATTGCAGAATTATTGATTAGAGGTAATTCAACATAATCTATTATTGTTTCTTCAGTTTGAACAAATGGTTTTTCTTCCAATATTGCCGGATTTGCATGTTCGTTTTCCATAAGTGGATTTGACATGTTACGGGTATAATCTTCGCTTTGTATTAGATTTTCTCCCGGAAGAACGCTTTCCGGCGAAGACGACCTAAACTGATCTGGAATTTCCTCCTCTATATTAATTTCCATCCAAGCTAGTTCAATAACTGTGATTTTGCTCTCGATAGTTAAGCTTCCCCCCCACAATCCATATACTTCCGATGACAAATTGGTTGATATCAATAAAGCAGTTAGTATTATCCAAACTATTTTTTTCATAGTTACATACATTCCTTTCGTTTCTATAGAATATTCTTAACTGCGACATTAATCTATTAATTGCGAATAGTCTACAATGGCACCTGTAAAGCTTGAATCAATATTCATCCTGAATGACTTTTGATTATTGGGCTCGATTACTTCATTATTTATCTTTACAGGAAGTTTTCCGGTATTTTCAACGGTATAGTGAAGAATTCCCTTATAATCAGAATATACTTCAGCTATTACTGTAAGTCGATCATTCGCATAATCAACCTTTGAATTGAAAACAGTTCCCTGTATATATTCCAAATCTCCATCCCCGAAGGCAATCTGAATATCACTTGTTGAAACATGTGCTTTCAAACTAATCCCCTCATTAAAATTAGCATAGCTAATTCCAATAATATTCAAAACGATGATTGAAGCAGCAATAATTATTTTTTTCGCACTGTGACTTTGTTTTATAAACCTTCGTTTCAAGCTACTACACCCCACTTCATTCCAATTTAGATTCAATAGCGCTTGCTCGTATTGCGCACCAAAACGCGGGTAATTCAGCGCCTTCTTCCGTTTTTCACAGCTCTGTTTCAAGGTTATGCACCCTGCGAAAATACGGTACGCATTTTGTGTGTAACACGCATTTTTGCTTGTAAAATACGCTTTGCGCTGCAAGATCGTTTACCGCTGGTGGTATGATACAACACCTCGGCATGTCGATACCAGTGCCCAAAGCACTAATAACAAGCTTAGGCGGGAAAGTCGAGTAATTAACAAGACATTTTCATTGCAAACAACGCAGCTTCGGTTCTATGACTTAGATCCAATTTGTTTAATATTGCGCTAACATGCTTCTTTACGGTATTTTCCGATATAAATAATGTTTTTGCAATTTGACCATTACTATGTCCCAAAGATAGTTCTTTTAATACATCAAGTTCCCTCTCCGTCAGCTCATCCAGATTTGATTTTTCACCATTTCCATATTTATATTCTATTACCGCAGGATCATAGTACTTTTTCCCCCGGTTAACCACTTTAAAAGCATATATAAAATCTTCTGCGAAAGCATCCTTCAGTATATATCCCTCCACATCAAGTTTCTGTGCCTTTGCAAAATCACTTTTTTTAGAGGATGATGTTAGTACAATAAACTTTGAATTTATATTTTTTGCTTTTGCCTGATTTACGATTTCCAGCCCGTCTTCCGTGCCCAGATATAAGTCTATAACAGTTATATCCGGTTTATTATTAATTAGGTTGCTCATTGCTTCCGAAATGTTTGACGCTTCGGTAATATCTTCGATATCGTTTTCAAAGGATATTGTTGAAACAATTCCTCTTCGAACCAATGGATGATCGTCCACTACCAATACTTTCATATAACACCTTCCCTGCAAACATTCGATTTAGATTTCATGGGGAAATGAATAATTATTATAGTACCCTTCCCTATATTACTATCCATTTTTATGCTTCCATCAAGTGAATGAACAAGATAATGCATATTATGAATGCCTAAACCCATTCTATTCTCATTTTCCAGAATATTTCTATCAAATCCAATCCCATCATCAGATATCAGGAGTAATATATCAGATACCTCCACGTTAAGCTGAATTGTTATATGCTTTGCTTTTCCATGCTTAACACTGTTTCCGGTAGCTTCGCTAATAATTCGGTATATACTTCTTTTCTGTTCTAAAGATAATAAATCCTGTTCACCATTCAATTCAAGCTGAATGTCAACACCTTGGTACTTCCTGATAGTGTCTATATAGTTTTTTATGTCGGATACAAAGCTGTTAACTCCTTCTTTATTCCAGCTGTAACCGTATACTGTGGAACGCAGTTCACTCATTGCATTATTAATAGAAATGCGAATATGGGATAACTCTGACGATATAACATTTTTACTTATGTTCTTAATTCGTTTGTTAATACTATAAATACCGCATGATATACTGAACAGCCTTTGTAATACACCGTCATGAATTTCATTAGCGATCCTGTTCTGCTCCTCATTTATAAGTAAATGCCGGTTAACCTTTTCCAGCTCAAATTTCTCCAGTACAATAGTACCCAATTCAGAAAGGAATGTGAGTTGATCCGCTATATCTTTTTCCTCAGTTTTAATATCAATAAACTTGATACCAATGTAACCATAAAGCTTAAGCTTGCACTTTACCGGAGCAAGAATATATAAAGAGTCATTCAATATTAATGATTGAACCGAAGACAAATTTAACTCTAATTCTTCTATATTTATTTCGATTTCATTCGTTGAAGCCGGTTGACTACCTGCTCCTGTGACTGTTGTTGTTTGATTGTTTTTATTAAAAAAAGCAAGGTTGCAATGAGTCATTTTTATTGCATAATCAGTTAGTATTTTCTCCAGATTATCCTCATCCTGTTGAGTCGTTAATAGATGCACCGCCTGATATAGCTCCATAATATAATTCATTGACTCTTTTATTTGGTCATTAGCAGCCGTAATTTTTTGATTCAAACCTTGTAAGTACTCATTTTTATGTTGGATTTTTTCGCTATATTCCGAAAGAATGAGTACAATTTCAGTGAATAACACCAAGCTTAAAATAAAGTTTGACTCCCCTAGCAATACCTGACTAAAGCTATATTCTGTTTTTGTCAGCAAGAACAGAATCCAGGTAGAACTGAACAGATAAACCCCCAGGTTAATCCAGCTATATATCCGCCGTTTTAATATAAATGATGCTACTAATATGGTATTTAGCGAATACCAAATGTAAGGGCTATCAAGTCCTCCTGATGGTATAAGGATAAAGGCGTTAAAGATTGTTTCCATTAACAATAGTATCAAAATTCTTGTTTTGCTGTTTATTAACTTTATATATAAATGATTTATCAATATGCATGATACACCTATACAGATGACAAAGATTAACTTTCTACCTGTTGAAGCATATGATTTATTTAATAAGAAAAAAAGCGATATGATAATGAAAGTAACATATCTGTAAAAACGGATCATCTTAATGACGTCAACCAAATCGTAATTATTTCTGATTTTTTTATAAAGCCAAATAAGCAATGTTAACCTCCTGCGGAATCGCCGTATTCTTGTCATAGTGCAACACAAAGTAATTAGAAAACCAGCAATACTAATATATGGCCGGTTGCACCACTCACTCCACATATACCAGGTGCCCAACTTTAGTATATGTCTCAACGCTTCCGATATAGAGCAAAAATTTTAAATGTTTTTTGCTTATGACTTATTCTGCAAACCTATTACTTTTGTTCTAAATGATTCCCTATTGTTGTAGATTATTCACTTATAAATATTCCTTATTCATCACCCGGAGAATTTTTCTTCTGAGCAGAGAGTTCCTGCAACGGAATTCCAGTCTTCTTTCAAAGGCAGATGAGATTTAAGATATCTTAAATCTCACCAGAAAGACATTTGTGACTTTCTGGATGATAATTATATTATAAGATGTGATCCAACTTTTTCAAGGAGAATAATCACCAAGTGGTTCAAACATAGTAGTGCCTAAGGCTGGAGAAATGATCAACCTATCTTTAATTTCCTAATTCTTTCTTAATTATTTCCTAATGCCCTCTCAACAATCGTTATTTGTGCTGATACCCACATGATATTTGTGAACTAGCGAGATATGACAACTCGTATCAGATAATAAAAAAGAAACCTATAATATGATTGCACCAAGTTGAGCAGGCTGTAATTTCCTGTAGGTAATCATGCAAAAAAAAGTCGTTTAACGACTTTCTGGGAAGTAATCATAATATACAACATCTTTCTGAGAAAGAAAAACCTCTATGAGCCATTATTAGTAGTGGCTATAGAGGTTTACTTAATTTTCACTGTAGTATAATTAACATCATGGAACCAATTTTGTAGAAAAGAATTTTGGAGTATAATTGTTCCCATTTATATCGGGATGTGCATATTTGTTAGGAAATAGACCCCAAGGATGTGTTTCAAGGTTTGTAAATCCGGAATCGTATTTCCTATAAGCACCAATATAAAATTGAATCGTATCTCCTATATTACCCAGTGCTTCTAAGTCATAATACCATACAACACCGGTTCCATCTGGCAAAGTAGAATACACATCAAACTCCATTTGTACCATATTCCATTTTGTTTGTGTAGCTTTTTTATACCATAACTCTACTTTATCGCATTCTTTCCTATTCGTTGTTGTTACATTTCCGCTGCATACATAAGCGTTACATACCAGAACATTCTGAGCAATATAAACATTTGATATAAGGGTCATATCCCAACCATATCTCCAGCTATCGACATGCTCAAAATAATAACTTATATCGTACATAGTATCTGAAGACGTAGATTTAAGATCTAAATGAAGATGTTCATCACTATAGCCACCATTTTCAGAAGGAGTTCCGATTTTTGCAATCGGTACATTCAAATTTGTTATACTAACTCCAGATGCTACTGTGGGTTTTACGTGTTTATAGTAAATGTATTTATTTTGATCCCCACTAGTTTTATATCTTAACGCCCATGAATATGGAATATTTGTGTTTGTACCAGTTGTGCAAGGATATACTAATCTTGTTGTACTGTTCCAAGTTGGTCTATCAAGATCGACACCAATATGCGGGGTTGTACCGTTAACAATAGAACGTGGCTGGTTATATTTGCTTGTAATTGCAACATATATTTCTGTTGAAGGATTTGAAGAATCACGAAAAGGAGATTTATAACTAGGCAACGTATCTAGTATAGGATCTCTTATCAAGTACGAACCATCATATTTAATTGTTGTATTATTAATAGCAATTCCGGAAACACTAATATTACCGATTAAACACAATATAATAATTAAGCAAGTTATTCTAAAACATTTCATTAAAAAGCACCTCCCTCAAGGACTGTTAATTTTATGGGGGCATCAATTGAGTTTAAATTATCGATATTTATCATTTGTGATTCTGATTTTCTCATACCGTCATAATATAGTGTAATTAATACATTCGAAGAATCGTACCACCCATCATTCGTAAAGCCTTCAGCTCCATCATAAATTCCATCATATAAATTTACTGCTTTTTTATTGATGTCAATAATCATTAGATAAGTATCGATATATTTATTATTTATATACTTTGTTACTGATGCTTGGAACTTACTTTGCTCAGTATTACTATTTAGAGCAAAATCAATAATGTAATCCGGATTGCTACTAGACAATTTCAATAGCGTATTATTCCTGTAATTATATAAAAGAAGGTTTGAATCAACCAATTTCTCTGTGAACACAATATAGTTACCATCAATGAAATATTTAGCTGCAGAGGGCAATATCCTCTCCGTTTCTTTGGTCAAAATATCAATTTTGAAAATAGAATCATTATAATCGCAATAATATAAAAAATTACTATTCCATGCTAATGGATATGCTTTCTCTACCAATAGAAAATCCTCTTTGCTATACAAGTCATAAAGCCAAATGTCCCTGACAATGCTGTTTTTTGTTAAATATGTTCTTCTATTGCTTCCATATGCTAATAATGAAATTTCATCATTCATAACTGGTGTGACAGCCCATGCCAGCAGTTCGCCGCCCTCTGTATAAGATTTTGCTAATTCGTTCTTATCGTACCCATTACTAACATCATGAATCAATTTTGAACAATCTGATTTTTTATTATCATAAAGATATATAGAACCTGAATCACTAACAAATACATATTGCTCTTTATTCTTAGTTTGCTGAAGTAAAATGTTAGTCATCTCTTTAGGAAACAAGAATTCTGTTTCTTCTTTTTTAACTTTATATACATCAAATGATCCTTCATCAAATTGTATATTTTTTAGTTCTATTTTTTCGTTTTTCATATCTAAATCTAATGCAATACTATTTTTTAATTCAGAATTTTTATTATTTTCAATAACTTCTGACAGACTCCTATTTACAATGACCTCATTGCGAACTTTATTGGCAATATCTTTTTTATCCTCTTGCGATAGCTTGGGTAAAACAAGACTTTGCTCTCCAGCCTTGATTATTCTATACTGTCCATTCATTTTTTTATACGAATTAATGCTGTATGATGCTAATCCAGTAACAGCAATTACTAATGCTACAACCAGAAAGACTGTAAATTTCAATTTTTTCATATAAATAACCTCCGTACATATTTTTGTTGTGTTAAATTATTATAATACAAATAGATTTAAAGTAATGATTACCAAGGGTTTCATGTTTTTTCACCATAAAATATGATGACCCTTCTTTTCTAGTGTGATTTAGTTTGCCATATTAATAAATACTAAAAATGTTGGATAACATGGGTAATTTGGCTTAATATTTCACCTCCTTACATAATTATATGCAAAAAGTCTTGGTAAAGTACATACTTTTTGTTACAGATAAAAACTTTAGAATAACTTTCCATATTCGCGTTGTCAATGAAAATTTACGCTTGCATCATAGCCTACTGCAAAGCTCTTTGTTCCTGAGCTTTCGGCGCTGTCGCATCATCGATAAACTCCTCTTCTTCACCAAACTCAATATTCTGGTACTCATTTTCCTTGTATAACATATGCGTAAGAACATCTTTAAACGCTATATGAAGACTTTTACTTCCTTCAACTCCAGCTCCTCTTTTAAGCCCATAATCATGTCCCTTTGTAGCTTTACCATTGCATCAGCGACCTCATTCTCACATGGAAGCGGTATTTCAATTCCGCCTATCGTTTCATCAAAGTTAATATTTATTATTTTTGTATTTGTGCGAATAATATCTATGGCTTTCCGCTCTACTATTATAACGATGTAGGATTGTGTTTTCGGACATTCAACATTAGAAATTTTATCAAGATTCTCAAGGATGGATAGAAATGCCTTGTGCACAGCATCTTCCGCATTATGCTCATTGCGGAGGATTTTCATAGCGACATAAAACATTAATCCTCGATATTTCAGATAAATTTGTT
>ENA-UOOK01001422-UOOK01001422.1-fermentation-metagenome-genome-assembly--contig:-NODE-1422-length-31534-cov-10.174180_pt1 | contig 31534 bp, 34 predicted proteins | sample MGYA00245777_ERZ724023 | MGnify/ENA primary metagenome ERZ724023 (study PRJEB28704, sample SAMN03018312) | fermentation metagenome | biome: anthropogenic terrestrial biome; feature: soil...
GAAAGGTCGAAACCGCTTTCTGCTAAGCAAGTAAAATCGAGGGTTGAAGAGTTTCACAATTAACTAGAGCGTAAATAATTGAAAGGAATATATGATATAGTTGTCTACTATATCATACAAGGAATAATGGAAATTTTAAAAATTAATGTGTCGGTTCGTGATTTGGTTTCCTTTTCAATCCCAGTGAAAGAATCAAGAGGGTCTTTCTTTAATACCGCTATGGAAGGAATTGAGGGACATCAATTAACCCACGAGCTTTTAAAACAGCAAATTGGCGAAGCAGGTACATATAAAAAAGAAAGGTCTATTTCATTAACCTATCAGCACGAGGAATACGAGCTTCAAATTTCAGGACGGATGGACGGCTTAGTTGAGATTAATGAAAGCAAAAGTGTTTGTGAAATAAAAACCACTGAGACATCCTTAGACCTAATAGAAAAAGATGACAACCCTGCATACTGGGCGCAAGGCCGCTGCTATGCATATATGCTTGCTAAAGAATTGGAGCTTGAGAATATATCACTGCTGCTTGTATATCACCACCGTGGAAACAAAAAAATTCGAAGCTTTGAAGAAAATCTTAGTTTTAAAGAGCTTGAGAAGTTCTTTCATTCTCTTGTTATTCCATATATAAACGGGATTAAAAAACAACGCGAATGGCAAAATGTACGTAATCAATCAATTACATCGCTTTCTTTTCCCTTCACAGAATTTAGAAAAGGGCAAAGAAAAATGTCTGCTTCTGTTTACCGGGCAATACGCGATGGGCACAAACAGATTATTCAAGCTCCCACCGGAATCGGGAAAACTCTTGGGGCATTGTTTCCTGCCATCAAAGCTATGGGAGAAGGCCACACCGACAAAATATTTTATTTAACTGCAAGGAACACCACGCAGGCAATTGCTTTGCAGGCGTATGAAATGATGGCTCTTTCAAATTTGCGATTGAAAACCCTTCAAATAACAGCAAAGGAAAAGGTCTGTTTATCCCCCGGTACAGCCTGTACATCCGAAGACTGCATATATTTGATTGATTATGATGAAAAATCAAGAAGAATTCTTTCAAAGCTTTTTAAAGAAACCGATTATTTTAGCAGAGAATTCATTGAGGATGCAGCCAAAGGGTGTAACCTATGCCCCTTTGAATTATCCCTTGACCTCAGTTTGCAATCAGATTTAATCATCTGTGATTATAACTATGCTTTTGACCCACGAGTTTTCTTAAAGCGGTTCTTTCAGGAAAAAACTGATGAAAAAATATGCCTGATGGTAGATGAAGCTCATAATCTTCCTGATAGAGCGAGGGAAATGTATTCTGCCCAGCTTAAGCGTTCACAGTTCAGAGATATATATCGTGAAATAAAAAATTATTTCCCCGAAATGGCAAGAGCATTAAAAAAGGCAAGAAAAGCTTTTTTAGAATATATAAAGCAGCTCCCACAGCTTTGGGAGGACAGCGACCTTCCATGGGCATGGAGTGTTCAAGAACCACCGGAAAGCATTATTAACCCAGTAGAGAATTTTTTGTACTCTGCAGAAGGAATTTTCGAGGATAAAACTCCTTATTCCTTTAAGGATGACCTTATTTCCTTCTTTTTTGAACTTGCCCATTTTGTTAAAATATATGACTTATTCGGAGACAATTATACTACCTTTGTTTTTCGTGAAAGAGGCGATGTTACTCTCAGGCTCTACTGCATTGATCCTGCACCAATGCTAAAAAAACGTATGGATTCTGCAGTAAGCTCTATTCTTTTTTCAGCCACCTTATCTCCCCCTGCCTATTTCAAAGAGGTTTTGGGATGTGATGAAGAAAAGACCGGATATCTTTTGCTGCCATCACCCTTTCCTCGTAATAATCTTTATCTGTACATTGAAGACAGCATTTCAACCAGGTACAAGCAGAGAGAAAGCTCTATCTCTAATTTGGTTAAATGCATACATGATACTACGAGCATCAGAAATGGAAACTACCTTGTTTTCTTTCCTTCTTTTTCATATATGCGTAATGTGTCAAATGAGTATCAGGAACAATACCCCGGTGATAGATTGCTTGTTCAGGAAATGAACATGACTGAATACCAGCGTCAAGCTTTCCTTGATAACTTTTCTGTTGATACGGAAGACTCCCTTATTGCTTTTGCAGTGATGGGAGGTATCTTCGGTGAGGGAATAGACCTTAAGGGTGAGCTTTTATCCGGAGCTATTATTGTTGGAGTCGGTCTTCCACAACTCTGTCCCGAAAGAGATATAATAAAGCAATATTATCAAGAGAAAACCAAAAAAGGATTTGACTTTGCATATACCTTTCCCGGACTAAACAAAGTCCAGCAGGCTGCAGGACGTGTTATACGTTCCGAGCAGGACAGGGGCTTTATTATTTTGGTTGATGATCGTTTCTCATCTCCTCAATATAAGCGGATCATGCCCGTAGAATGGTTTCCTTTAAAAACATCAAGGGATCAGATAGTTCTGTCCCTTGATCTGAAAAAGTTTTGGGAGGAAACTTAAAACGACCTCTAGGAGCTTGCTCGGAAAGCCATTATTTCTAATAAATATACAAAAAACACTCACTTTTTCAACGAACCTATGCGGGTTTCAGTGCTATACTTTTTCTAAGTATTCATCAAAATCGAGTTTTCGAGCAGGCTCATAGGCATCGTACCACAAAATCGGTTGAATGGTGAGTTGATCATGTATAGGACAACCGGATATGTACGAATAGATTCGATGCAGAATTGACCAGATATGATGTATCCTGAATTCCCACGTTTCTATACTATACAGGACGCTAAACCATTGCAAATAAAGCTTTTCAATAAACGGCTCTCTTTGTTGTATGTTATAATTATACTATACATTGCGTAGCTAATAAATTTTAAACATTATGTATACTATGTTGTGCTTTGTATAGTATAATTTTCCGGGAATTTAGGATGTATGCAAACATAAAACGTACACATGGGCAGAGAAACAATCACATGGGAGTAAGAAAACCATAACCCCATGCACATTAGAAATTAGAAAGCAGATATAGCGTATTAAAATAACCAAGTCTGCTTTCGCTAGGATATTTAATTAATCAAAATCTTATTTTCTAGGTATTATAAACATGGCAATAATGTATAAAAGTCCGCCAACCAAAAATAAAGAGGATACGGAAAGCACTGCCCAAACAAGACGGATAACCGTTGGGTCCACACCGAGGTATTCGCCGATTCCACCGCAAACTCCGCCAATTACCTTGTTTGTTTCTGAGAGATATAATTTCTTTTCCATAATTTCATCTTCATCCTTTTCTTATTCTTCGCAATTCATCTTTTTCCTTTTCTTATCTTTCCTATTTCCCCTGTTTCTCTTACTTCTTTTCTTAGAGTTTTGTAGTTTTTTTAATAATTACAAAAACATATTTCCAAAAATATATTCCCAAAAACATATTTTTAAAATATTTTTCTGGAATTATCTTTTACTTGGGCGATTGTATAAGGATCCCTTGCTAGCCTTGCCCTTTAATACGTATATCTTCTTCTTCTAAAATAATAAGGGCTTCTTCAGGCTTTTCCACTCTTAAAATAACCATGGCATTTTGCGGGTCGCAACTTCCTACAAAAGCATACATATATTCGATGCCTATCCCCTTTTTGTCTAAAATAGTTAATACTTTTGAAAGACCTCCAGGTTTATTCACAACTTCGATGGCAATAACATTGTTTATACTCACTGTAAAGCCTTGCTGTCCTAATACTTCTCTTGCCTTTTCAGGGTTGTTTACAATAAGCCTTAACACACCAAAATTAGCTGTATCTGCAATTGATAAAGCGCTTATGTCAATATTGTATTCCTCAAGTACCTGCGTTACTTTTGCTAGCCTTCCCATTTTATTTTCAAGAAATACTGAAATCTGCTTAGTAAGCATTACACCACCTCCAAAACAGGCATTTTAATAATTCTATTATATCCCAACCTGTAAGATAGAAGCAAGTTGAATTTGGATGCTGTTTAGGATCTTAAGCTGCAGATGTTACTATATAATTGTTACTATATAGAAGAAAACTATTAAAGCCCGCATGAGCTTCGCCACACATATTCAACCGTTACTTCACATGAATATATGAACAGTAATCGCAAATTAATACTGGGAAAAATTCTTTGTTTAGGGTAGCCGATTAGTTGATAATAATTTTATGGAATATAAAGCTTTTGACCGGCGTAAATGGTGGCATCCTCTAAGCTGTTTATCTTTTTAATTTTATATATGTATTCACGGATTTCAATGTTATCGGAGTATTTATCTGCTATTTCCCAAAGAGTATCTCCCGGTTTTACTGAAATATGCCGATATGCGGGAGGAACGCTGAGTGCAGCAGCCGTGCATAATCCTGCACATACAACGGCAAGAAAAAATAAAAGCAAAATAACCATAAATCTTTTTTTGTTTTTAAGCTGGTATGTCTTCTTCATAAGAACGTCCTCCTTTAAGTCTCTGTTCACTTCCGTTATGTAAAACTTATAAAACTTTATAAAATCGTTATAAAAGTCTACGTTTACTTCCTCATTCAACGCATCCGACCTCGCACTAACCTAATATCGTTTGTTGTGATGCTCCAGAGGCTTAAATTCCCCTGTAACTCAGGGTACCAGGTTGTTAGTATTGTCACGTGAACATTTGTTCTGTTACTATTTTACCGAACATTTGTTTATTTGTCAATATGTTTTCGAACGTTTGTTTGACTTTTTTTTTAAATATGGTATAATATGATTATCATCCAAAAAGTCACAAAATGGCTTTCTGAAGAACTTAAGATATATTCATTTCTTCAGCCTACGAAAGAAGACTTGATAACCATTAGAGGTTGAAAACAATGAAATGTGATTCGTTTAGCTTTGAAAATCATTCATTCGAAGCTCAACGAACCAATATCACCAGACATCACCAAATATCACCAAAAACATATAATTGCGGAGGTAATAATTATGCGAAGTAAAAATTCGGTTAAGAAAAAGGAAATCTTAGAATTTGTAAACAGACAGGTACAAGAAAAAGGATATCCACCATCTGTACGTGAAATATGTAAGGCTGTCGGTTTTAAATCAACTTCAACCGTTCACGCATATCTGACAAGCCTTGAAGAAGAGGGGCTCATAGTAAAGGATCCGTCAAAAACAAGAGCTCTTAAGGTTATAGACGAAAGCAGCAAAAATCTTGAAGGGTATATTTCGAATCATGAAATTGAGAATGTTCCCATTATCGGAAGAGTAGCAGCCGGCCAACCTATTCTTGCAGTTGAAAATATTGAAGACACTTTCCCTATTCCTGTTGAGTATCTTGAAAATTCAACAACATTTATTTTGAAAATTAAAGGAGACAGCATGATAAATGCAGGTATTCTTGATGGAGATTATGTAATTGTAAAACAGCAGGACACGGCTGTTAACGGTGATATTGTTGTTGCATTAATTGAAGATGAGTCTACTGTTAAAACATTTTATAAAGAAAAGGATCATATACGTCTCCAGCCTGAAAACGAATGCTACGAACCAATCATTGTGTACGATAATATTTCTATACTGGGTAAAGTCATTGCTCTTTTTAGGAAGTTTTAGTAACCATCTACAGCTGTATGTACCTTAAATCCTATTCTCCCTAGCATAGCTGGGGAGTTACATTCTTTGGTTATGTTTATCTTATATAAATCAGAAGATCCCTAAATTAAACTACCTTATTCACAACAGGTGAAAGTGTAGGAGGGGGATGAAAGATTTAACAATTCAAAGAACTGTACACATAGTTTGTCATGTATATGAATACGCTCGTGGTGGATGCATAGGCAAAAAGCAAATTTGCTTGCTGCTTGCTTTTGGTAGATTAATTAGTTTTATCAATGAGCGCTTGTGTGAATTACGAGCCAAAATGTGAGAGAATGTATTTGAAACATAAATCAGTATAGCACTCGACATGCGTATTTTAGCTCATATGATTAAAATACGTACTAAATCGTCATAGAGGAGTTTTGATTAACTAAGAATGAATGAGTTCAGACTGGGAATCAATTATTTCTACTCTGGCATCAAACTCAACAAAACGAAAAATAGCCGACAGCATGCTGTCGGCGTGAGAGGCTTCATTTGAAACGCATGAAAAACCCATTTCACATACGCTCCACTCATCCTGCCTTCCTGTTTCAGCGGCAGAAACATTAAACTTCGCTTTTATTTTTTCAAGTAAGCTTTTTATAACTCTTCTTTTATCCTTTAAGCTTGTCATCCCACCAATGTGAATGGTGAGCTTCAGTATGCCTGTAACCAAGTTATTCTCCTCATACTTACATAAAAACTAAATTCTCATCGTTTTAAACCTAAATTCTCACCGCTTTTTAAAACCTAAATTCCTACCGTTTTAAAACCTGAATTTCCATCAATGCATGTCTATATATATTGAATTATAAAATCAACATATAGTTGAACGTTCCCCTATTCAATCTCGTCCAAAAGCTTTATTTGAGCATTCAGAATGCTTGCCATCCTACCTTTATATACTGCCAGATCTCTTTTTAAGCGCTCTGCTTCAAATTGTATTTTTACTACTTCTTTGTTGGCTTCAGCAATTATTTCTTTAGCTGTGCTATGGGCTTCTGCCAAAAGATTTTCTGATCTCTTTTCCGCTGCACCTACAATGTCGCGACTGGACTGTTGTGCAAGTACCAGACTGTTTTTTAAGGTTTCCTCTATTTTTTCAAAGTGGGATAGCCTGTCTTTTAACTCCATCACTTGATCCTTTACTTTCATCGTTTCATGAATGTAATCGGAATAGTCCTCGATAATCTTTTGTACAACCTCATAAACCTGATTTTCATTCAGCCCACCCATAACAGTTTTACGAAAAACTATATTTGATAAATCGTTAGGAGAAAAATTCATATCTTCACCTCAAACTAAAAAGCATCTTAAAACTTGGCAATAATCAAAATGATTATTCTCTCCACAAAGCCCAAAAGCACGTATGCCAAAATAGGAGAAAAGTCAAACATCATATTTTTCCCAAAAGAAGAACGGGCAATAAGATTTCTGATCGGCGCAAGAATCGGTTCAGTCACCGAAAAAAGAAACTGGAACAATGCATTATTTTTCTGGATAGGTAACCAAGAAAAAATAATACGCAAAAATATCAGTGTTTCTATAGCCCTAAAAAAAATCACAACTGCCATACTGAGCTTTTCAGTCATTTATATCCTCCGTTACTTTACCCATGGGAAAACACCCTTGCTATGTAAGTCTTCCCTAATATCCCCTAAGATATCAACGCTACTTGGGGTTGCTAAGAAGATTCCGGATGATACTTTTTGAATATTACCGTCAAGTGAATAAACTGCTCCACTAAGAAAGTCAACAATTCTTTGCGCGGTTTGCGTTTCAATATCTTCTACATTCATAACGATAGAACGGTTTGAACGCAAATGATCACAAATCTCTTTTGCATCGTTGATATTATGAGGTGATATAACAACTACCTTTGTACCGGAATTGTTATTAAGGTTAAGAACCTTGCCGCTGCCTTTTCTGTTAAATCGACTTTCGCCTTTTACCGACTCTTCGAATTCATCCTCTTCTTCGTAGACATCTTCGTCTACAACTTCCTGTGCTTCCCATCCAACAAAATCAAGCATTTTGTTTAATAGTTTTGCCATTTGTTTCTTCCTCCCATTCATCTTAAGTAAAAAAGGTGTCTTCACCACTTTTGCTTTGCCTTAACCAATAACGGAAATCCCCATATAAATCTGATTCCATTAATCCATCATACAAAGCGACTTTTATTATACAGGATTTCCTGTATTCAGACAACTAAAAAGTTACTTGGAAGATCATGATTTAATTGTCCTTAATAGCCTGCATTTTTTACACTATTTTACACTATATAAATTTTAAAAAGAAGCTAATTGTTTTTAGTGATATTTGTCAATCGCTTTTTTTTCAATTTATATTGCACATGTGTCTGTTTGGCTATGCCAAAACAAATGGCACGTGCATCAATTCGTGTCTATATATGTTGAATTTCTAATTCAACATATATAGTATGGTGCTGCTATTAATACAAGAGCTCAAATAATTTTTGAAATTTGAAAAATTTCTTAAGAATATTTATTGTATTTTTATGCATCTCAATGTATAATTATGAGAAACAGTTGGAGGTGTGTATATGACACTACAAGAAATAAAACAAAAAGATCATAAATATTATATGAATACCTTTGGTGAACGTACCCCTGTTTGCTTTACCCATGGAAAGGGATTGTCATTGTGGGATTTAGACGGCAATGAATACCACGACTTTTTTGCAGGTATTGCTGTCAGTGCTCTGGGGCATTCACACCCTGCATTAGTTGATGCGATTTGCAGCCAAGCTCAAAAGTTTATTCATTGCTCAAATCTTTATTATGTTGAGCCACAAGCAGATCTTGCGGAATTGATTGTACAGAATTCCTGTGCAGACAGAGTGTTTTTTGCAAACAGCGGCGCTGAGGCAAATGAAGGTGCCATTAAGCTTGCACGCTTATATTTTACAAAAAAGGGCTACGATAATAAGTTTGAAATAATTACTCTTGAAAAATCTTTTCACGGCAGGACCTTAGCAACAATTGCAGCTACCGGGCAGGAAAAATACCAAAAGCCATATTCTCCGCTTACACCTAAGTTTTTGAAGGTACCCATAAATGATCTTAAGGCTATGGAAGAAGCCATCACCGACAGCACATGTGCTGTTATGATTGAGCCTATTCAAGGCGAGAGTGGTGTAAATCCAACCACCTTGGAGTATTTAAAGGGTGTTAGAGAACTATGTGATAAAAATGGGATTTTCCTAATTTTTGATGAAGTACAATGTGGGCTTGGAAGAACAGGAGAACTGTTTGGTTATCAGCACTACGGAATTGAGCCTGACATATTTACTTTAGCAAAAGCCTTGGCTGGAGGATTCCCAATAGGTGCATTATGTGCAAAAGAGCATGCAGCACAAGCTTTTGCTCCCGGTGATCACGGTTCCACCTTTGGAGGTAATCCTTTGGCTTGTAATGCGGGCTTAGCTGTTTTGTCTACAATTATTAACGAAAATCTAAGTGATAATGCAGCAAAAATGGGAGAATACTTTTTTGACAAAATGAACTCAATCAAAACAAAGTACCCTGTGATTAGCGATGTCCGCGGCAAGGGACTTATGATTGGAGTGCAGTTTAACAAGCCCATAGCGAAAGAGCTGAACACAAAACTGTTCGAGAAAAAGTACCTTTTAGGCACGGTGGGAGACAATGTTTTACGTATTCTACCACCGCTTATTGTAACCAAACAAGACTTTGACGATCTTATTGAGGTTTTGGATGAGCTGCTTCAGCAAATAAACTTATGAGGAAGTTCTATTGAAAAACCATATATTATGATTGCTTCCCCAAAAGTCATTAAACGACTTTTTCCTGTAGGTTTGCTTGCTGGAAGTTGCGGCTTGCTGCAACTTGGTGCAATCACAATATGGTTATCAAAAAACCAAGACCCCACTTCTATAAGTGGCGGGTTCCGATTCTACACTTCAGGTGGAGTAGAGTCTCCATCTGAAGCCCATAGGCGTATTTTACAAGTAAAAACGCTTGATGTTCAGCTTTGCTGAACGAGTTCACTTGATTTAGCGTAGTTATTTGAAAAGTACGGGCTAGTGTATATTTATTGGATATTTTGGCTTTTCGAGTACGTTCCTAAGCAGAGTGCGCACACAAAAAGGGCTTGCATAGAATAAAATTTGCAAGCCCTTAATTATTTCTAATATCATTCTTCTATCCCGTGAACTGCACGCATCTAGGCGTTTTCCAACCATTTAGATTGAAAAAATGCGAAGAAGTTGGGGCTATAGGAGGAGTCTGATTTATCTATGATAAATCTATCCCATAAAGTCTTCCAGGTTACCCAGCTGATCTATAAAACCTCCGAGCGCAGCCATAACTGAAGCATAAAGAACAATACCTAGCACTATCGCAATTACCCAGAATATAAGCATCGCAATAGCCCAATTCTTTTTGTTTTTGTTTGTGTTGCTTCCAAAAGCCCAAACTAACAATAGAATAAAACCAACGATCGGAATTGAAGATAAGAAAATCGAGCCAAACCAGCCACCTATTCCATAGGGTTTATCTCTCGGATCGACAATGTTAACAGTATTGTTTTGATAAGCCGGAGCAGGTTGCGGCCTCGGCTGAGGTTGGTAGGCAGGAGCCGGATTAGGGTTATATGTAGGTTTCGGCGATTCCTGCGGAGATACCTGATGAACACTTTGTTCTGATTGCTGCATATTGTTTCCACATGATTCACAGAACTTTGAACCTTCAGGTACGTTTGTACCACATTTTGGACAGAACATATTTTTATCCTCCTTTAAACTATTTCAAATGAAATAGTAGAAATACATTTCCCTTGTCTGGCACGTTGCATAACCTAAGCTGTTGCATTAGCAACTTACTGATGCTAAACATTAACATTAATAAAAAACAAGAATATTTATGTTTTTCATCTGTGAGTTCCTAACATTGCAAGATTCACAGGTTGCTGAGAAAGGCAATATTACCTTCTTTTTTGCAGCTCTGTTGTTATATCATCCCATGAAAGTCCCTGCTGAACCATCAAAACCATCAAGTGGTAAATTAAATCGGCGATTTCATATTGGATTTCATCTTTTTTCTCATTCTTTGCTCCAATAATTACTTCCGAGGCTTCCTCACCGACTTTTTTAAGTATTTTGTCAAGACCTTTTTCTAATAAATAGTTTGTATATGAGCCTTCTTTTGGATTTCTTTTTCTGTCCTCTATTACATCGTAAACTTCCTGAAGAATCTTAAACTTATCATCCATTTTTTCTACCTCCATTTATTGGTACCTCACGGTAAAAGCATGTTTTTGAACCTGTGTGGCAGGCAGCTCCTGTTTGTTCAACCAATAAAAGAAGCGTATCCCCGTCGCAATCATAAAAAATATTTTTAACGTTCTGAAAATGCCCTGATGTTTCACCTTTCACCCATAGCTTTTTTCTGCTACGGCTCCAGTATGTTGCTTTCCCGGTTTTCACGGTTAATGCAATGGATTCCCGGTTCATCCATGCCAGCATTAGCACCTCTTTTGTATTAATGTCTTGGGCTATTGCAGGAATAAGACCCCATTCATTATATTTCAGTTCGTCCAAACTCATTAAACAAGCCCCTTTGGCGAGTATTTTTGTTGCACGTTTAATCTGTCACTATTATATAGTAAATTTTACATCACTGCAATAACCTCAATAAAGATGTCACGGGGCATTTAAAACTTGTTAATAGTCAAATACTTATATGAAGTAGCGGTTGCTCATGTAAGTCGAAGCTTGAGGTGTGCAACAAGCACCTCTCAAGCCCCTACCCTAATTCAAGTTCTCACAATCTTTAACAGTACTACTATTTTTCTACATTGTAAGAATACCTTCCGGTGTGTTTATTATAATAAGCACCTGTTCTTCTTTCCCTGTGACAGCATTAATATATACAATAAAATCTTTGTCACCCAGCTTTCCTTTAAGCTCATAACAGAATATTTCTGTTCCAAATTTTGTTGGTATTATTGCCAATCCAACAGAACCTATATCTGCATTTTTCATTATCTTTCCTCGAGCCGATTCCTCGGTAATACCCGGAGCGGGAATTTCTCTTTTCGTATGACTCATTATAAAACCCTTAGATTCAAAGCCTACAACTTCACCGGTATCAAGAGCTATTTTAACTTTTATAAGATCCGGATATACAACAACGCCGTCCTGCTCATATGCATAGTTTATAGTGGCTGTGCTGTCTTCTTTTATATAATATGTGTCTTTCATGCTTGTATAGCCCTTGCTTTGCAAAAATTCAAGACCTGTTTTTTTTGCCTTCTCAACATCCAGTGCTTCCTGCCCGATATCTCTGTTGTACAGCATCCATATAACATGCCCACCCTTTTTAGTTATATCTGCAGTTGCAAATTCATCCTCAGGTCTGTCTTTGAATTTTATTTTGAAATTGTACGCAGGAAGGGTATCTGCTTGAATATCTCCCGCATGTTCTACCGATACAATTCTATCTGCTCCAAAAAAATCAGTTAGCCTTTTTTGAGCATCTTCAACACTTATATCTTCTCCGGTAAGCCCTTTAGGCTCCATACTTGTCATATGGTCCGAAAACGGTCCATCATATATCAAGGTTGGGAACTCTTGAAAAGATTGATCGATGTCTGAAAACATCTGAACATTCAAATTCTCAGATTGTTTTTGAAATAGTTGCGTTCCTTTATCTGCTAACTCATTCCATCGAATCCTGCCACCTGAAATTGATGCCTGAAGGTTGTTTAATCCGTCTTGCAACGAAACTGCGTACTGATGCAGATTTTCAAGATTTTTGTATTGTTCTTCATTAACCACCTCTCCGTTGATGTTTTGTCTATCCAAAGCCAAGGAGAAATCACCTACCTGAGACAGGAATTTTGAAGTATTGGCTAGAACATCCTGTGTGATCGGAAGCTGCCCCAGATTAGTCTGCGCTAAATTTGCCTGATGCCAGGCCTGCTGCAATGTTTCAGCAGTCATTTCCGGTGTCGATGAAACCAAACTTTTCATAAGCAGAACCTCGACATTTTGAACATACCCAATCATCTCATAGAAAGCACGATTGTATTGATTATCTAACTCCTGCCTTAAATCAGCTGCTCTTTTATATTGAAAAATGCCCCATCCTGCGACTATTGCAATGAGGAGAACAACAACGCTATACATATGCCTATCAGACAGTCTTCTTTTCCAGTCCAGGAGCTTTCTACGAATTTTACCCAATAATTTGCACCTCCGTTTCAGCTAAATTAGATTATGATTATCCAGTCCATCATTATTTTCCCGCTATTTTCCGAAATTGTGCTTACCTATAGCTTTTATTATCTGTCTGCTCCATATCCACTTGCTTGTAGCAGTCGCCGGATTCCAGTAAAAAAGGCTCCCGCCTGTTGGATCCCAACCATTTAAAGCGTCTCTTGCCGCTTTTACTACTGTTGAATTTGGATCTATAGGTACATTAATTTGTCCATCACTGACAGCTGTAAATGCACCAGGTTGATATATAACTCCTGCTACAGTATTTGGAAAATCAGGTGATTCGACTCTGTTTAGAATAACCGCACCCACAGCTACCTGCCCTTCATATGATTCACCTCTTGCTTCCCCGTTTATCGCTCTTGCAATAAGCTGTTCGTCAGAAGCTCTTTGGGATTGCGCAAAGGCAAAATTAAATATACCGGGTATCAGCAAGGAAAAAAACAACGCATATACAGACAACAATATAATAACTTTACGGCTTTTCATCTCAGACATTAAAAAATACCTCCTTTATTTCTGCTTTTGAAGAAAGTTTTATCTCGCATACATGTAGTTTTTCTAACATCGGCATATTTATACCGACATTCGCTCATAATGGATGTGTGGATTTTTTTAAGAAAGCGAGATAAAGCATTTATGCATGTTTTGTTTTTATATGCATCAACCGGGAGTGGGCATGTTAAAGCTGCAGAATATGTCAAGCAAGCTTTAAACAGACAAAATCCCGGTATTTGCTGCAGTATGGCTGATGTATTGAACCTCTGCCCTTTTTCTGTTGAATCTTTTATACTAAAAGGTTTTCGATTTTTAATTTCAAGATTTCCGCATATATATAGGTTCCTTTATCGCTTTACTGAAAATAATGCATTATTTAACTATGCATCCGGAATTCTTTTTTCCGGAAGTATAAAGCAGCTTATCCGTCTATGCCAGGAATCCCGCGTAAGCTCAATTGTTTGCACACATCCTTTTGCTCTTTTATTTGCATCTGAAATAAAAAAAAAGTTGGGGGAACACTCTCCCATAACCATGGGTATTATTACGGATTACCGGATTCACAGATTTTGGCTCTATCATCCTATAGATATGTATTTTGTTCCAAATGAAGAAATGAGAGCTGAATTGCTTAAGCTGGGGTGGATGAATAATCAGGTTTATGTGACGGGAATTCCTTGCCCTATTGATATTACTACAGAGAATACATCAAATAAGTACAGAAAACCATTTCTACTGATTGCAGGCGGGGGCTGGGGTCTTGGCAGCTTAGAAGAAACAGCAACAAAGCTTCTACAGCTGCAGCATGCCTTTTCCCTTTTAGTTGTCACAGGCAAAAATGTTTCGCTGCACCGAAAGCTTAAAAAGCTTGAACCAAAAAGCAATAAGCGGCTAATTGTAAAAGGTACGATCCCTCGTTTGTATGATGTAATGAAAAACGCATCGGGCATAGTAACAAAGCCGGGTGGTCTAACCGTTACGGAAGCTATGATCCTTAAAAAACCTTTAATTTTGTTAAACCCTCTTCCGGGTGCCGAAGAGCATAACCACAGATTTCTAATTGAGCATAATGCTGCAATATCTTTTGAAGACTTTTTAAAAAATCCTGATGTCATAATGAACTGGGAAGGGGTTTATTCAGGCTGTCAGGCTTTAGCTGCACAAAGCAACAGCAGCTTGCAGATTGCCGAGCAGATATTAACGAAAAACTCAAGGGGTTTATGATAACCTGTCTGTGCGTTCCAAATTGTAGATATAGATGCGCAATATAAGGAAACATTAGCGAAACGTGGCTTAGAGATGTATAGTCAAGGATTGATAAAATTGCTGCTAAAGACAATAACACTTACGACATCGGTAATTTCGCGTCTAATTTCCTAATATGCCGTGTCTACAAGGCAACTGGCAATATATGGTTTTGTCTTATAAAGTAAACGGTTTATAGATTTATAATGTTTATTGCTCCATTTCTCTCTAAGTCTCCAGCTAATTCAACTTCCCTCTTTTTACATGTGTAAAGGAATATTTGCCTATGACTGCTTTCATTAATTAAAAGTCGCAGAGCATTCTTTGTTCGTTCTTCATCATATTGAGAAAACGGCTCATCGAAAAATAAGGGTATGGTTTCGCTTTCTTTTTCAATCATTTTCACTGATGCAATACGAAGAGCAAGATAGACCTGATCGATTGTACCTGAGGAAAGCTGCTCTGGCATCACCCTTTCCATATGTTCATCAGTCAGAATATTCAAAGCAAGATTATCGTCTGCTGCAGCATTATCGTACACTCCACCTGTAATGGTGGTAAGGCAGCTGCTTAATTCCCGGCTTAAATGCGGAACATAGTCCCGTTGTATTGCGACACTTGCTTCTGTCAGAACTGATATTGCGGTTTCTAATGATTTACCAAGGAGAACTATTCTCTCTTTTTCTTCCTTTAAGTCCTGCGTATTTTCAAAGGCTCTTTGAAGCATTTCACTATCAGGGATGTTCTCAAGCCGTGTTGTTAATGTGTTTTCTTGTAATATGCCATGGTTGATTTCTTCCTGCAGGGATTTAATTTGTTCCTCAATTTGGAAAAGACTCTGTTCTTCTTCGTCAAATACCGGCTTCTCACCGTCCAATATCCCTTTTAGTCCGTTAATTGCTTTTTCAAGCTGTGTTTGATTTTTTATATCCTCACCATAAACCAGACCGGCTTGACTGTATATTCCTTCTACCCTCTGAGCTAAGGACAATATTTCTTTTTCTACGACCTCAAGAGCAGGCGAAAAGGATATATATGCTTCAAGGCCCTTTTTCCAGTTTGCTATATCATCAATGATAAATATATTACAATCTTCACAAATGCCGCCTTTTTGCAGTCTCCCAAGAATATTAGTCCTCACAGCCTCGCTCCGATCTTCTGCATACATTTTTTCATCTATATATGCATTTCTTTTTTCATAAAGAACTTTTAGTGAATTTTGTTTATCGTCGTACATGCTTTTTAGCCGCATAAGATCATGAATGTACGCAACATCCGCTTCTATCATCCAATCGTTTAAAAGCTGCCTTAATTCCTGTATCTTTTGCGCTGCATCCCCATTTTCTTTGTCCGAGTCTTTTTGTCTTTTCTTTATTTCATCATTTATTCCTTTTCCCTTTTTCTCGTTTTCTTTACCTATCCCTTTTTCTTTCTCCTTGTTTTCGTTAATTGTGCTTTTCTCCCTATCCATGCTTTCCTTAGCTGTGCTTTTCTCCCTGTCCACGCTTTCTTTATTTGTGCTTTTTTCCCTGTTCACGCTTTCTTTAGCTGTTCTTTTCTCCCTGTCCACGCCTTCTTTAACTGTGCCTCTTTCAATATCTTTGCTTTCTCTAACTGTATCTTTTCCGCTTTTCTGTTTTAGCAGTATTCTTGCAAGCATTTGAACCGTCATAAGTAAAAAAGATGCTCCAAAGACCACAAGTGCACGAAATAGCGCCAACGGAATATCAATTCTGAAAAAAAACAAAGCAGCTAATAGTGCTATGGATAGACAGATGCCGACAAATGACATCTTCTTTTGTTTTGTAAGGTTTTGCGCCATATCATTTTGCTTTTCGTGCAATTGTGTGTTTTCAAGCTTTAGAAAGCTGTCCAGAACCTCCTGCATTCTGTGACCTTCTCTTTTAAAAATACCGTATTGAGCTAAATCTTTTTCTGTTTCATCAATTTTGTCTTCAATAATGCTGCTTTGTTGGGAAATCTCCTCCAACTCGTCTAAAAGTAGCTGATATCTGGTGCTATCCTCAACCATTCTGTCTGCATCATTTCGTGTGAATTCGCTAAAACCCTTTAGCACTTCGGATTCCTTTAAAAGATTTTCTTTTTGTTCTTCCGCTCTCCTTCTGTTTTTTTCGACTTCTTCAATTTGCTTAGAATATTCACAAAGCTTTATATGCTTATCATTTAGTTTTTTAACCTTCGCATTTTGATATAGTCTTTCATGTGTTTTATTTAATTCGTTAAGCTTTTCTTTATACGCTTCGACTTCCTTTTGAGTTTTCCCAAGCTCTATAAAGGTTTCAATGCTTGATGTATGTAAATCCCTTTCTGTTTTTTCTTTCTGCATAGAATTCTGTAATTGAGTATTGAGCAGGTTTATTGGTCTGGTGGTTGATCTATCGCTGCCGACATATGTTAATTGAGCCTGCTTTAAAGCGTTTACTGCAGTTTGGAAAGACACTTTTTCATCTCCGCTTTCCTTTAAATTAACAAGACGTTCTGCTAATATTTTTCTTCCCGCTTGATTTACAATACTTTTCAGCTGCCCAATAAATGCTGTCCTTTCAAAAACACTCTCGCTAAGACCAAGGTGCTGTTCTGCAAAGCTTGCTACAGTATCTTTGTTTGCCGGAAATTCAGCTGTTATGTTATTGGAATATTCATCATAAACAGTTAAGGTATTGTTCTCAAAATTTCTGCCCACAGAAAAAAAGCAGCCATTATCGAGCTTATACTCCAATAAGCCTGCAAAGTTTTTTCCGAACCATGGTTTGAACCTTTTGTTTTGACTGACTTCTCCTTCTCTTGTTCTACGTCCACCTTTAAGTCCAAAAAGCATAGCTTTTACAAAGGCTTGAATTGTGGACTTTCCGGCTTCGTTAGAGCCATAAAAAATATTAAGCCCTGAATTAGGTAAAAACACCTTGTTCTCTAATTTACCAAAACCTTTAATATCAAGTTTTGTTATCCTCATAATTCCACCACTGTATTCACTGCATTAAATTAAAAATCATCGTATTTCGTGCAGTAAATCCTCCTGTTAAGCCTTACCGGGTTCTTTTGCTACGGCAAAAATACAAATCATTGATGATCATTGATGTGTAGCCCTTCAAGATACATAGGCATTTTTGCATGAAATACATGCTTTTCTGATAGATTAATGCATATTTATCAGAAAGTATGGGGTTTGCAGTACATTACCACTATATTTCCACATTTCCTGTCAGCAACGCTTCAATACCCAAATACAGAGCCTTTTCAAGCATTTGTTTTTCATCACCATCCGGTGCCTTTTTCATTTTTTCATGCATCATAGTAACAAAAACACCTGTTATGTTCTTTTCAACAGCAAGCTCTTCAAGATTATAAGCAGGCTTTGTATTGTCTTTAACAACAGCAAAATAGTATTCTGCCATAAGGCTTTGTTCCATTTCCTTTAAATCTATGCAAATACTGCTGGTAAGCCTTCCGGTTAAAATAATCTTTAAGATATCCGCTTTTGAAGCTTTATTTTCAATGGCTTTTAAAAGCCCACAATTTAGTTGCGTGCTATCGGTAATCTCACCAACATCAAATTCAATCTCACAATATTTTCTTTGCTGAAATGGAATAAACTCATACTCTCTGTGAACTTTTTCGCTGTCTTTACTCAAACTAACAAAATAAACTCCATGCTCACCCTGCTCGTCAAATCCAAGGGGTTCTGGACTACCCGGGTTTAAGATCCCTTTTTCTGCAAGAGCATCACTTGATTTATGAAAATGGCCCAGCGCATAATAATCAAACCCCATTTTAAGTAGCTCATTTGAATCAACAGGATTGTATGCCTGCTGTGCAAAAGGCATGTCCACTGTTCCGTGGTAAAGGCATATGTTTAAATACTCTGTAAGTATTTCCGGCTGTTTAGCAATTGATACCATTTCCTGGCGGTATGTATCAAAACCAATGCCATAGAAATAGCAAAATTCATCTCTGTAGTCCGGAGTTTTCGAAGATAAAATATGAACATTGGGGCTCCATGGATAGTTTCTGTACCATGAATTGCTTGTATATGGATCGTGGTTTCCAGGGATTAGAATAACCGTCTTATCGCCAAGCCTTGTAAATTGTTCATTAATCCATTGAATAACCGTTCTTCCGGCATAATCATGCTCATACAAATCACCGGAAACAAGCAGGTAATCAACATCCTTTTCTAATAGAAGGGTTATAATTCTTTCAAAGGTTTTCTTTATATCATTACGCCTGTCACCTGTATAGCTTCCCATGCTTTTAAACGGTGCGTCAAAATGAAGATCTGCGCAATGTATTAAGGATATATTTTTTATCATTATAAACCCCTATCCTGTTTTAAATTAATAGTTCCTATTTTCTCCAGTAGTGCGCTCACAAGAGTATGTTCAAAAGCCACGTACACATATAGCCACCCATTCTTTTGCCTTTCTTCTGCAAAGAAAGAGCTAAACATCTGGATAATAGCTGCTTTTTTTGCACGATAGAACAAAAAACTTCAGCAATAATCTATATATCAGATGGCTTCATCTTTTTTTCCTAATCCTTTGTTTGTATTACGGCAAATGCTACTGCATAGTCACGGCAATGCGTCATGCTTATATCAATTGCAGTGCCGCCCATGGATATGAAACGTTCCTTTGTTCGACCGTGAAGGATAACCTCCGGTTTACCGCTTTCTGTTGCGATAAGCTCTATCCCCTTAAGACCAACGCCTTGGGTAAAGCCTGTCCCCAAAGCCTTTGATATAGCCTCTTTTGCGGCAAATCGAGCTGTATAGCTTTCATATTTTCCACTTCTCCTGTTTTCGCAATATTCAATTTCAGCAGGAGTGAATATCCTCTGAATAAAACTCTCACCAAGCTTGTCTATGGAATCCTTTACACGTTCGATTTCCACCATATCAACACCACAAAAAACACCCATTATTTCATCCCTTTGTTATTTACTAAGCACCACCAAAGCGCTTTTTTACGCGGACTGAGAAAGTACGCTTATGTTATTCCCTTTAGAACTTCTAACGGTAATAACCTCAGTTTTTGATTTTCATGGCAAATTCCTGAATACTATCCACCTTAGCGGCTAATTTGTGCCATGCGCTTATAATTTCCATGCTTTTCTGAGCTCTAATAACACACTCCAGTTCTTGCGGTATGCTATCCGGCAACTCCTGCAGCAGTTCAAGAATGCTTTCTATTTTACCTTCTATTTTACCTTCACGCTTTCCCTCTTCCCTGTTCCTTAAACGTTCTTCTTTTAAAGTAATCGCCAGATTATATTCCATTGTTTCCGCTTCCTCGCTTTCCTCAATAATTTTTTTAATTAAATCATGGTTTTCAGGCTCGAATCCACTCACAATGATATGCAAAAACCAATTCTTAAAAATCACAAACTCTTTATCATTCAGCTTTTTCAGTACATTTACAGCCTTTTTAAGGTTCTCCATTAGGTTGTCTGTGTCCTGCTTCTGTTTACCCAATCCTGCTTTACAAAAGTTCTTAATAGTTCAACAAATACCTTTTTGACAGACAACAGATACTTATACCCTTTATCATGCTTATTATTTGGCGCTTCATATCCTGCCTCTGCTTCCCTTAGCCATAAATGCTCCATATAAAATACTCTCCTATACTTATTTTAACATGTAACCTAAAACAAGTATATGCCGAACTAACGTTCGCGTCAATGGATAATTGTAGTAGAAAGCAAGCACCTGTATTAGTAAAATTAAGTTCAACTTATATACATATTTTAAATTTTGTTTAAAGCCTTTGGTAACCACTGTAAACGGATATGTTTTAACAAAAAAGTTAGCATGTGAATGATAAAATTATAATTAGGTGTTGATTGATTCACTCAAAGGTATAAAGAAAAGTATGGCTTTTATCCCGAATAGTCTTTGCAGATAAGATATACAGAACACAAGAATATTAGTGACCCCTTTAAAGAGAGTAAGCATTTTGGGGTGTAAATGGAATACTCATAATATTTTTATTTTAAAACAATCATTTCTAAATAATTAATAAACTCATAGTTATAAATTATTTAGAAATTTTCTTAATCAACCCTTCCAGAACCTTTTTCTCCAAATTAGCAATTTTATTAATTTCGAATACAATTTTTTTTGTGATTGTCTCATCACCTAGTATGGTATATTTTATAAACAAATTCTTAAGCATACATGAATTATTAACCACTAATTCATAATCCTGGATGTATTTATTAAAATCATCTAGATGTTTTTCATCTTGTAAAAATCTAATACGTGATAACATAACTTTTTTATGTTCATATAAAATACATAATGGTATATGATATGAGCTTGAGGCAATATCTTTAACTATATAAGGTTTATCATAATATTCCTTTAAGCAATCATATACAGAAAAGCCGAACTTTATTCCTTTTAATGGATTAAAGCTATTGTTAAATCTCCGTGTAACATCTACCGAATACAAATAATCATTTAAATGATCTATAACACATTTTAAATCAAATTTATACTCTCTTTCAGTATCAAATTTCAAAAAATATATTTTTTTATGGACTTCCTTCATCTCTCCCTTATTACTATAAAATGATGAGTGAAAATCTTTATAACAAATTAAGCAAGATTCATATTGCCCATTACCCTTGTATCCGTATGTATAAAAATTTTCACTTAGATCATCATAACCATAAATAAATGTTTTATGCCAATAATGAGGTTTCTCTTCGACACATATACCATTAGGAATATAAAACTCATCCCAATATAATACAATATATTGTTCATTATCTAATGAGTATTTTAGTATATCAATAATATTTATATTCAAATTAAAGATTAAATCTCTATTGAGTATTTGATAGTCTATCCAAGGTATAAATGTGTTAAATAAATTTCCTTTATAATCTGGAATGTAAAATCCCATTGGATCAACTCTTTGATTAATAATAAAATAAAGATGAATATAATTACAATAAAACCATTCCAGTGTATTTTCATGTGACAGAATAATTGTTAAAGGGCATGCATAATCAGGAAAAGCTTTAATAGGCGGAATAACAGTTGGTAATATCCTTTTCATATCTATCCACATTCTCCTTAAATTTACTTTGTATTTCCAACTCAATAACAATATTTTATTTTAGGGAGCTAAGTAGCATTCATATCGCATCATTTATTAATACCATACGCACAAGATCCTCCCACTTCCCATTTATTTTGCAATACTTATATGCTAATCCTTCATTATTGAATCCTAACTTTTCTACTAATCCCAAAGAGCATTTATTTTTTGGCATGATATACACTTCGATTCTATGCATCCCAAATTCGTTAAATATTATTTCAATTCCTTTTTGACATGCCTCGGTCATGTATCCTTTGTTTACTTCATCCTTATCTAATTTTACACCCATATGACATGACAGAAATGCCCCTCTTATATAGTTGTAAAAAAGAACAGAACCTATTATTTTACTTTCATCATTCCTTTTAAAAATCCATAACCTTATAGAGTAATTATTCTCAATATAAGCTAACTCTTTATCCAATTGTTCTTCCTGATACTGTATTGTATAAAACTCGTCATCTTTTTCGGTTTCCCACTCTTTTAAAAAAGCCTTGTTTCTTAAATAGTAGTCTATAACTAATTCTGCACAAGATCTGTCAATCACTTTTAATATAAGCCTTTCAGTTTTGTAAACTCTTTGCATATAAATCTCCGTTCTACCGCAGTCTCCTTAACGGCATAAGTAATTAAATAGGTGTGTGCTTCCACAATGTAATATCTTTAAGACTGAGGGTAAGCTATATTACAAAGCAGTGAATTCTTGCACACATTTCTAACAAGAAACTTCAGAGATGAATATCTCTTTGGTTAACATTCTTCTCAACTATCAAATAATGTCAAAACACGTTGTTGGGGTAATATTCTATTATTGTTTTTCCCCTTTATTCTATTAAATTTTGTCGAATACATAATTCAGGCAGAAGATTTCTGTCTATTTTCCCATTTATAGTTTGAGGGAGGCTATCAATCCTAAAGAAATAGGCAGGTATCATATAATTAGGTAGGGTTTTTTGAAGAAATTCTCTAAGATTTGCAAGCAGCAATTCCTCGTCTGCTATAATAAGTGCACACAGCAATTTTATATTATCTTTTCCGTTAAGCACGGTAACAACTGCTTGTTTTATTAGCTCATATTTTGATAAACTACTTTCTATCTCTCCAATTTCTATCCTATAGCCTCTAATTTTAACTTGATTATCAACTCTCCCATGGCACTCTATATTTCCATTTGGTAAATATCTTCCCAAATCTCCGGTCTTGTACATTCTCTCATCAGAAACAAAGGGATTAAGAATAAATTTCTCTGATGTAAGTTTTGGATTATTAATATAACCTCGCGCTAAACTAGTTCCGGTAATACATATTTCGCCTACAAGACCTTCTGATAGTAAATTGTTATCTTCATCAACTATATATATTCTTGTGTTAAGTAATGGCTTTCCAATATCAACAACATTTCTCTCTGTCAAATTACTTACAGTAGCTAAAACTGTTGTTTCTGTAGGACCATAAGCATTATAAATATTGGCGCTTGTACAGTTTTTTAGCTTTGTTAATAAATTCTCCGGGAAAGCTTCCGCTCCTATTATTAAATCTTTCACGTTTTTCAGGCAATTTAGTTCATTATCATAATAAGCTAACATCTGCATTCTAGTCGGAGTAATAAACGCCATATCAATTTCATTATTGATTAGTATCTTTCCTAGTAATCTGGGATTTCTTTGAACATACTCATCAGCCAAAACTACTGTTAGCCCTCTAGCTAGTGCTACCAAAACATCTATTACAAACGCATCAAATGATATCGATGATAATCCAATAATTTTTTTACCTGCTGTAAAATCTATAACACGCGTAACACCGTTTATAAAGTTTACTACTGATCTATGCTCAATCATTACACCTTTAGGTTTTCCTGTAGAGCCCGATGTGTAAATTATGTACGCCAAATCCATTGGCTGAACTTTTCGGAAGTATGGTTCACTTAGATTATTATTTATAGCATCATCTATAAATAATAATTTTGCTTTTATTCCCTTACCCGACAATGATCTTTTAGTTAAAATGATATTTGTTGCACTATCTGCTACCATATAATCAATCCTATCATTAGGATATTCAGGATCAAGTGGTAAATACGCATCTCCAGCTTTTAAAATTCCTAAAAGTCCAGTTACCATTTCTATAGACCGTTCTGTCAGTAAACCTATTATATACCCTTCCGCTAATCCGTTTTCCTCCAACATATAAGCAACTTTATCGGATTCTTTATCTAACTCAGCATAAGAAATATTGTAATCTTTAAATTCTATAGCTATAGCATTTGGACTGTGTTTTACAGATTCCGTAAACAAGTCGCATATAGTTAAGTCTTTGTTATTTTTTTCATAATTATCTCTTTTTAATTGTTCACTGTTGATTGTATCAAACATATTACACATTCACTTCACATTTGCTGTATTTTTTAGTTGTTTTTATTGTTAAAGTAATAATTCATCCAGGTTTTATCAAACATAATATCAAATTACTTGTGTATTAGTATGCTTAGCATACCTTCAAAGGAAGTTGAAAAAAGCTCTATACTGATACCGCAAGTGTTTATCTTTAGGTATTTATCCATTTAATGTTCTATGTATAACATTTTAAACATAACTTTTGCGGTCGAATATATATAATACGGTATTAACAGATTGCTTCAGTTTCTATCAAAACTTATGAAATTTTTGCTGCCTTGTTTTGAACATAAGATACTAAAGATTCAATATTAGTAAACTTAGTATAATCTAAATCTTCATCTTCAAAATTAATGTTAAACTGTTTCTCAATAGAAACTATTATCTTAATAAATATTAGAGAGTTTACTCCAAGGTAGGCTAATTTTAAGTTTGGTTCAATATCCTGAAATGGTATTTTGATATCAATATTTTCACATATTATTTCTTCAATTTTCTGTTCAAACATTTTTAATCATTCCTCTCCAAAGAAACTTCGATTTTCTTGCAATTTTCTGCTTAATCATCTGTGAGTTTCTATATTGGGTGTAGGCGAAGCCCACTTTCGTGATAAAATTTATCACTTTAAGAGCGTTAATAAGCACAGAACTTTAAAAAATTATGCTGTCATTATAACACAAGATAATCTAGATAGTAACATAATTTTTCTTCCTCTTTTAATATTTCTATTAAATATTCCTTTTGCTTTGTTTCAAATAAAGTGCGATTAGAAAAAATATTCCTTAGGATTGTATTGGCAAAATGCTGCCACAATTCTGCGCTTTTTTTGATTGATTCTATAACTTTTTCCTTGTTTGAAGTAAAATTATATTCTGAGTTCTCCAACCAATAAAGAGCTATTTCCCGTTTGCGTACTAAATTACTTAGTTGCCAGAATAAATCACCTTTAGCTCTTGGTGATATAAGTTTGTATTGTTGCTTAGTATCCAAATCACAAAGCATAATTAGTTTATTTATTGCTTCTTTACCGTATATAGTTTCCAATGAATCCCCTTGGTTATTTCCCGTATGATTAAAGAAACTCTTAGCATAGCTTTTTAAACAGTCAACAGCATTTTTGTTAATTGAATCTTCTTTAAAATCGAATGCTACAGTTATTATATCCAACTTTAGAGACTTACTTAATGCCTTATCTAATTCAGCCTTGCTCACATACCCTATTGACTTGAAAATTTTATATTGTAAATGGTACTCTGGATTAAAGTGTACTGGATTATCATAATAATAGTAATACTTGTTATCCATACATAAAATCGTAAATTTATGAAAATTTTCTCGCAGATTAAGATCAAAATTTTCCTGGTAATATCGAGAAAACTTAATAAATCGGCAATCCGGATTTATAATTAAGCTTTTTCCGTTTTCTAACAAATCTTCAATTAATAATAACCGATCATCATATTTATCTTCATGTTTTCCAAAAATAATAACATCTGAGTTAAGTGGCACCTTATGCGATGCAATATAATTTACAATGTTATCATCATCAAAAATAATTTTTATATTTAAATCATTAACAATTGATTTAATAAATTTATCTGTATCTTTGATATTATGAAATTGCAAGATAGCATGAAGTTGGTTTACAAAACAATCAAATAAATATTTTGAATTTGTTAATCGACTGGATTCAACTTTTTCTAATCTCAAATCCAAGTTTAAATTCCCCATTAGTTTTTTAATCCTTCCCAATATTATTAAAAACTTCAGGCTTATGCGTTGTATGTTTCAATCCTGCAGCGGCATATAAGATTTTGCTTCTGTTCTAAACATGTTAATTCTAAGAGTTTGAGTGAACTATAATAGAATTCCTTTTTGCATTTCAACTATGCTGAGTGCAGTTAATCATGAACAAATGTAGTACAACATGACAAATACTATATAATTTCAATTACTTCTTCAACGCTTCTTCTTATCGGTGTAATTGGTGCTTTATCATACATACCTAACCATATAAAAGCAGTTATTTTTTCTGATTCGTTTATTTTTAGAATTTCTCTATACGTATTATTATTGGCTCCCAAACTTGACACATAACAAGCACCTATACCAAAATAATGGCATGATATTAGTATATTTTGTATTGATGCAGCTGAATCATGTATTAAACCATCTATATCTAGATCCTCATAAAATTTATAATTTGCAATAACAGCAATTATGCAATTACCCATTTTTCCTGTAAGACCACCACCTTTGATATTGTTTTTTATCTCTGGTGTTTTAATTACAATAAATCTTATGGCTTGGGTATTGCAGTTGCTTGGCGCCCATGTGCCATACTTTATTATTTCCTTAATCAAATCATTGGGTATCTCATCTTCTGTAAAATTTCTAATTGATCTTCTCCCTAAAAAAAGTTTTTCAAATTCTTCTTTAGGTATGTTAATATTCATTTTGCTCTCCCAAGGATAAACAAAACTTTGCTGCTCAGCAATTCCTTTAATATATGATAGTTTAACATTTAAAGCCCATAAATAATCGGGCTTATTTACATTAAATTTACTTTTGTAGACTTCTAATCTTTTAGTAAGCTTTTTTAATTTGTTTTCTGTAAAAACAATTTTCCTTTCTTGTGAAAATTGCATTTCTTTATCCAAACCGTGAGCAATCTGCCTAATCTGTACCATTAATTCATTTTCATTTAAGCAATCTAGCTTTTTTTTGTCCAAATTGTACTGTAAATAATACTTATTTTTCATTATTTCTTGCCTCCTTAAAATCCGGGTACTCCCGAAAACTTTCAACACTTACGTGATTTATGTTCTGTCTTATCCGTCATAATGCCTCCATGTTATAATGCCCCCATTTGTCAAGACAATTTTTCTAAAATATTAAGTTAGATTCTCCCTTCTACTTTTTTTAATAAAATTATTGTGTGACATTATGATTTGTTGTACACTTAATAACCCTGCCGGAAGGGTAGAGCCATGCTGGGAAGAAACTTGAGCGTCTGACAGGTTTCTATATGGCTTGCAGAGGGACGCATTATGCGTCTTTCTGTTTTAATAAGCCAGTAGAACAATAAGCGTTAAATCCAGGGGTATGGGGCAGAGCCCCATGAAAGCTATGCTTTCTTATACTACCTCTTTTAAAATCCCACATCGTCCGTAGTAAATATCTGCTGGTACTAGGTAATCCAAGACTGATGCGGTTTATGGTTATTGTAGCGATCTATACACTCATTGGTGATCTTTCTCAATTGGTGACCGGTGTCATATTCTTCGAATTACAGCTTTTCCCACTAATATGACCTGAAAAACCGTTCTATTCGTTGGTTATCCAGTGCTCGACCTTTGCCATCCATTGAAATTTTTATGCCATTCTCTTTTAGAAGATTTATGTAATCTTCGCTTGTGAACTGTGAACCTTGATCACAATTCATGTTTTAGGAACCCCATGCTGCAGTAGTGCCTTCCTGATTGTTTCAAGGACAAATGAACTTTCCAAGGTGTTTGACAGCGTATATCCAACTATAAATCTACTATGCGAATCAATGATTGCACATAAATACATAAAACCCTTTTTCATGCGACAATATGTAATATCTATAGACCAGACCTGATTTGGGTAGTCTATCTTTAATCCACGTAAAAGAAAAGGATGTAGATACTTTTTATGCAAGCGTTTACTCAGGTCGGGACCGGGACAGAATCCATGAATAACCATTTTCCTCATGTAGCTGCGAACCCTTTTTCGATTAATAACAATGTTATAGTCACGACTTAGGATAACTGTCATGCGTCTATAACCGTATTCCGGATGTAATGAGTAAACCTCATCAATAATCCATTTGATTCGGTATTCCTCATCGCTAATTGGAACAGGCTTATAATAAAGGCTTGTTCGATTAAGAGTAAGCAGCTCCGCTTGCTTGGTAATGCTGAGTTTCTCTTCTTTATTAATCATTTTTTGGCGTTCTTCACGAGATTTAGAGTCGGCCAGATTTTTTTAAAGCCAGGCATTTTCATATGAAAGCTGCCCAATTTGTTTCAACAGTTCGTCCTTTTCCCTTTCGTATGACTGTGTGACCTTCTCTGCTTCATCAGTTTTTTTGCTGAATACTCTGCCAGCATTACTTACAAACTCTGCCTTCCATCAGCTTAGTTGGGCAGGATTAATCTCATAATCGGCAGCAATGGCATTTAGTGTTTTTTCTTCCCGTAGAACCTCCAATACAACTTTTGCTTTTTGCTCTGGTGTAAAATTTCTTCTCTTTTCCATGATAATATTCTAACTTATTTTGACCGTTTTGTCTGTCTTGTTTTCTGGTATCATTATAAACCACGAACATTTATTGTGCTCCTTAAAAATTCATTGTTTCAATTCAGGGTTTTATCATAATGTGAATATGCGTGTTTTCGCAGTTGTCTGCGTAATCGGATTTTACTGTTTTCTCTTCCACTGTTTTGCATTTTTCAATAGTTCTGTTATGAGTTGATTATTCTGTCTAATCCAATAAGCATAGTCGCAGACAATAATTAAATCGTGCTTTGCTCTAGAAACAGCAGTGTTTATAAGCTCCAACGCTCTTGTTTGACGTTTTTGTGTGTTGGTGAACCACATATTAGAAGTATCCGCAACACTAATTATAACGGTTTCCCATTCAGAACCTTGTGATTTATGAATAGTCATTGCCTGTCCGTTACGCGCTAATTCCAGTGCGTTTTGGGTTATTTCTTTTACTTGTTCTTTATATGGTGTGAGTACAGCAAAATCATTATATATATTTTCCGATAAATCTGCTATCACCCATGCTTCTTCGGGATTAGCCCTGCTTCTTGAACCGTTTTTGCGGGTTGGGCGTACTTGAGGCTCTGGCACATTAATATAATAAATATTTGTTTCTCTGCCAAGTTTTGAAGAAAGTCCAATTTTATATACAAAATTATCTAGTGTATTAACTAATTTGCTACCAAATCTGTATGATGCAGTTAAGTTGTATTTTTTTATTTTATTAAAATCCGCAGGAGTATTATTAAGATATTCTGTCTTTAATTCGTGTAATTCTTTTGTAAAAAAATCTTCTAAATATAACGAAGATTGTGCCCAAAAGAACATGGTGTTATCGTTTGACGCAAATTCTTGTTCATCTACTTCGCAAACTGGAGGTAATTGCATATGATCACCAAGAAGGGTAAGTGGTGTATTGAGCGTTAACAAAGGAAGCGTCTTTGCCATACAAGCAAATGCCGCCTCATCTAAAAATATATGTTTGAATTCTAGAAGATTTATTATTTCGTGACCTATGCAGTGATCTAGTGTACATGCAATTATTAATTTGTTTTTATATTTTTTTGACGGATTTGTTCTTTCTAATAATTCTTTTTTATGTTTATTAAATGCCGTTATCTTTTCTTCAATTTCTGATATTTGTGATTGGGCAGAAAAAGATTGTGAGAATATTTCTTTATTCAATACAGTTACTTTTTCGTTAAGTGATATAATATTTGCTTCCATTGCTTCCAATTCCTTCGAATATATTGATATTTGCGCATTACGCTCTCTGTTATTAAAGCTACTATCCTCGAAAAAAGAAAGTTGATTTATAGAAAAATCCCCTAGGAGCTTCTGCGCTTTTAAGGCTCGTGCTTGTGATGCTTTCAATTCTTCCAAAAGCTGATCTCGCATTTTTATTTCAGCTTTTTTTGTAAGACTATTGAGTTGTTCATTTAGAACATCAATCTGCTTGTCTATAGAATTAACTTCTTTATGCGTCTCTGAATTTTCGCATATAAACGAATATTTGATAGGCATATTTTTGGAGGCAGTTCCTAATCGGATTACTTTTGATAAATCCATTTCCAATTTTTCTAAAACAGGGAGGACTCCTGATAAAGTTTGATCTAATGCGTTATTTGTGGGCGCAAGTATCAAAACTGGACATTTCTTCTTTAATAGATTCGCCACAGCGTAAGACATAACAAACTTCGTTTTACCTGTTCCGGGCGCGCCCCATATATATGTCACAGGTTCAGAAAGGATCGCATTTATTGCGTTAATCTGTTGGTTTGACGGCATTGTTTCAATCGGAAATACAATATCGTTTGTCATGCCATTATTAATGGGTGTAAGGGCAAAATCCTTTTTATTTTCCTGATACCATGACCGCACTCTCTCTACAAGCCATTTTAAGTCATCAATAAGTATAATATCATTCAGCGGCGTATCTTTTACATCCGGGAATATTTTATCATCGAGTTGCAATATCAATGTTTTGTGAGTCTCGTCAAATTCAGATATTTCTATTTGCTCTTGATTATAAGTATTTGTCCCAAACCGAAATTGAAGACTGTTTATATCTTTTGGCGTGAAACGTACACGCAGCTTAATCTTATTATGTAAGTCATCAAAATCAACTTCAATTGGCTTGGTTTCTTCTAAGCCTTTATCGTTAGCCTTTAAATATTCATAATACTGCTCACAAGCACTTAAAAGTATGGCGTTGATTTCTGGATTTTGCATTTTCATTTACCCTTTCTCTTTGTTTGATTTTTCTAACACTTTCAATTCCTTCAAACAGAATTTATTAAATAAATTTATTGCTTTAGTCATCATGTCAATCGATTTAAACAGACAATATGAAATAGTAGGTTTATATACGTTTAATTCAAGCTGACCCTCTTGTGCTGCCATGCTGATTGTCAAGTCATTGCCACAAACTATAAAAGATACTTGATTTATCAGTTCAGCTATAACAGGGTTGACTTTATCAGGTATAATTGATGAACCTACTTGCTGCGGCGGGAGAAGCAATTCACCAAGTCCATGTTGTGGATCAGAGCCTAATAACTGCAAATCAGATGCTATTTTAGAAAGGTTGAGTGCGCACGCCTTCAATACTTACGATAACACTGTATAATTATCAACATTTTGTATACCATCAGCCAAATTAGAATAAGCTTCAACATTGACTCCGCTTATTTTTCGCATGTGTTCGATTACACATTTTCTATATTTCAGAAAAGTATTCAGTCCGGTCCCTATAACAGTTCCTCCGAGTGGAATATATTGCAAATGTTGCGCTTTATTATTGATACGTTCATAATCGCGGATCAATACAGACGCATAAGCATTAAAACATTGACCATTGAATTGGTTTCTTGAGACTTTAACAATAACATTTCTTTAATTGCGTTCAATTCGTTAAAAAGCAAATTTAATCTTATAATTAAAGCCAAATTAATAGCTGTCGGAAAAACGTCATTGGTCGACTGAGACATGTTCACATGTATAAGAGGATTTATAATATCGTAATCACTGTTTTTTGCAAGTACTTTTTGGAGAAAGTTGCAAAACATTTTTCCATAGTATTG
>ENA-UOOK01001424-UOOK01001424.1-fermentation-metagenome-genome-assembly--contig:-NODE-1424-length-31511-cov-5.168775_pt1 | contig 31511 bp, 18 predicted proteins | sample MGYA00245777_ERZ724023 | MGnify/ENA primary metagenome ERZ724023 (study PRJEB28704, sample SAMN03018312) | fermentation metagenome | biome: anthropogenic terrestrial biome; feature: soil; material...
CCGCCAAATTCTTTATCTTGCGATTTATGAAGCCAAAAAGGGAGAACCTTTTCAAACAATTCGGATTTGTATAGATGTGACAAATTAACAATATTCATTGTGATTATTTTTTATTGATTTGTATTAATTTCATTCTTTAAGGGAACAATTTTGTCTTTTAACCAAAACCGCTCTATTTCTTCTAAAGATTTACCTGCTGTTTCTGGCATTAATTTCCATACTATAAGAATATATGGAATACACATGGCGGCAAATAATAAGAAAGTGCCTCCAGGTGTAAATGTTTCAAGCATCCAAGGAGTAAGTTGGCCTATTAAATATGTACCTATCCACAAGGATAGAGTGGCTATAGACATTGCAAGTCCACGTATTCTGGTTGGATACATCTCAGAAAGAAAAACAAATATTACTGCACTTATGGAAATTGCTGTAAAGAAAATGTAGGCTAAAAAACAAACTAACAAAAAGATGCTGGATAAACCAAGCATAGTCCCATTAATAAAATAAAAGCCAATGAATGATAGTGATATAATCATTCCGATAACTCCAAAATATACCAATTTTTTACGTCCAACCTTGTCGATTATAAGAAGAGCTATAACTGTTGTAAGCATATTTACTATTCCTATAAGGGATTGATAAAAAAGAGAATCACCACTTGATAAACCGCTTGATTCAAAAATTGATGGTCCGTAATACAGAACAGCATTTACTCCCATAAATTGACCAAGTATGGCAATTGCAGATCCAATAATTACGGCTTTTCTAAATCCGGGCTTAAAAAGTACTTTCCAATCGGAAGATATTTCTTTTTGAGCAAGTAGCATTGATTTTGTCTCTGAAATTTGAAATTGTATGTCTTCTTTTTTTATGATAATTTTAGAATAAATTTTAAATGCTCTGTTTTCTTTTTGTTTGACAATCAACCAACGGGGACTTTCAGGAATAAGAAAAATAACCATGAAAAATAATAGGGCAGGGATTGTTTCAGCTCCCAGCATGCCACGCCATGATTCAGTTCCAAATATCTTATATGTTATCAAATCTGAAGAGTAGAAATTCTCTGATAATTTTAATAAGAAGAAATTTACTAAATAAGCTGCCAAAAAACCTATGGTTACAGCTAATTGATATAAAGAAACTAGTCTGCCACGATGTGATGCAGGAGAGATTTCAGAAATATAAAGTGGACAAACTACAGATACAATACCAATCCCACCTCCACCAACAATTCGCCAAAAAACTAGTTGGTTCAAGTTGTTTGATAAAGCACAACCAATTGCTGATGAAAGGAAAAATATCGCTGAAATGATCATAGTCCATTTCCTGCCAATTGAGTCACTAAGTTTACCGGCAAAAATTACACCAATGATTGAACCAAGAAGAGCGCAACCAACATACCAACCACTTTGCACGGAGTTAAGTGTAAATTGTTCGGTAACCATCGAAATTGTACCCGAAATAACCGCGGTATCGTAACCAAATAATAGTCCGCCTAATGCTGCTACTAATGAAATAAAGGCTATATAACCCATATTGACTGTTTTATTCATTTATTTAGACTTTAAAAAAAATTACACTTTTATTTGATTCTTTATTATTGAATCATTTGAATTAAGGCTTTCGATACGTAAAAGAATTTAAAATATGTTCTTGAAATTAGGATTTATGGAAAAAGCCTTTATTTTTATTGTAAATATATGGTTTTATTATTTAAAAAATGCACTTTGTAAATTTAAACATTTAATATTAATTTCACAAAAATAAAATAATTTAAATAGTAGGGTACTGTGATAAATGATATATAAACTATACTATTTGATATTTAACTTATCCAAAATCTTTTCCAAAAATGATAGCCTCTCAATAACTAATTGACTCTGATCTCATTTTTTTAGTCATAAATCAGTTAATATTTATACATCATTAAAATTGTTATACATTATAAGCTAGTGATAAAAAAAGTTACAGGTTGAAACACAAACACGTGCTCCAACCTGTAAAAAGGTTAATTGAAGAAGTAATTTATTAAGTTAAAAGTTTATGCCTAACCAAGTGCTTGATCTTAAATCACTGCAGTGTGGCAGGAATTCAAGGGTGCTTATGTCAATATCTGAATAATCAGAGAATGCGGCACCAAAACGAATACCTTTATTGTTGAAATTGCTCAGTTTAGCTTTTGGAATAGTAATAGAAAGTGTATATCCATTTTCTGATGGCTCTGTAGTTACAATAATTCCACCTGAAGCAGCTGATTTCCACTGTCCTTCTTTGCCATCCCAACGGGCGACTTCTCCTTCTGCAGATATCCAGAATTTTGAAATTCCTGTATCTATATCTAGTAATGAAAGATTGGGAGCATCTATATAAAGATAAATACCATCTCCTTTTTGAGTTCCGGATGCTGCTGTAATTGGAGTAGCGTCTGTTGCTTTTGCACTAACATAAAGATTGGTAGCATCAACACCTAAACCGATTTTTACATTTGATTCGGATAGCCCTCCTATAAATAATGGATAATCACTGATTTCACTATTTTGAATTAAGAGGTCATTAAATAAATGTCCCTTAATAGACCATGGAGAAATCTTAATTTTATCAACACTTTTATAATTTGAAGAAGTCAATGCTACAACAGTCGATTCATCAAATTTCATCAAAGAACTACGTATAGCTTTTACATCAGCAGGAAATGGGAAGGGACGATTTGCATTGGTAAAGTTTTCTGCTTTACTTTTACTTGTTGTCACTTCCATTGTTTGCATATCTTTGTTACGACCGGCATCGGTGTCATATGCTAATAACGACTCATCATTTGATACAGCCAACAGATATGGATTACCCATGAAATATTTTTCGGGTAAAATAGCATAAAATGCATAACTGCGTTCGGGTGTGTCTCCATTTATCGTATATGGCCAATTGGAACTTATAGGCGATCTTAAAATAAACGGTTTAAATGTTACATTTCTATTGTCGCCGATAGCTACAACAATGTCTTCTCCAACTATCTCGGCAGAAGGACTATTATTGTGTCTGTTTGATCTGGATGCAATAACTTTAGCACCGTCCCAATGAGAATCAACTCCGTCTGGACCAAACTCTTTTAATTTACTCGACCATGTGTTACCATAATCTGTTGAGGTGATTAATTCAATCCTTTGTTCCTTAACTGTTGGAGATAAGGCTGTAGAGCTCATCATTTTAAGTGAGATATATTCACTTCCGTTAGTAAAGTAGAGTTGGGTGTCTCCATTTGGAAGTTTCAATAATTCCGGATTTTCGCATCCCAGATTATTATACACCTCTTTGATGGGTCCCAAAACGGTTCCGTTGTTTGTTATACGTCTTGTTATTATCGCAGCAGGAAATTCTACAATCACATCTGGATCAAGGTTTGTGAGAATATATTTATATCTCACTGCACAAGCTGCCAACAACTCGCCGTTATCAAGCATGATAATGGTTGGCTGGGTCATCAAGTGCTGATAGGTGATTTTTTGTTCGCCATCCATACCTTGATGTGAAGCAAGAGGAAAAAGTACTGATGGTTGAGACCAAGTGGTGCCATTGTCTTGACTGACAGTCCAATAAATAACACCTTCTGATTCAAACAGTGTCGCAAGTTTTGAGTCATTCAAACGAATCATTTTTGGTGAGTTACCTGCTGTTGCTATTTGCGAAAGAGAACTATAGTCCCAGGCAATACGCATTCCACTGACAGGAGTCACTTTAACGGGTTTGTACGAATGATCAATAACAGAATCTATTGGTTCTTCTTTATCTGAACACGCAGTAAAAAATGCCAATAACGCTATTATCAGATATATTCCTTTTTTGAAAATCTTAAATGTCTTCATTTTAATATTCATTTGAAAGTTATTTAATCATTACGCGTTTTACATAAGCGTACATCGGCAATGTATATTACTACTTCTTTATCTTTATCGTAACTCCAGTTAACTCCGTCCTCGTGGCCGAAATTGAATACATACACACGATTACGGCGGTTTGAAGTATCATCGCCATTATTATTACTCATATCAATGGTGTATTCATGCCATGTGTTTTGAATTTCAGCGTCAGTAATAGAAGAATTGCGTCCGGAATCCCAACCCTCTTGTCCATAATCACTGTTCTGCCCAAAGCTCCACAAACTGTTCATTGGTCTGATCCATGGAGAACGGTAAACATGTCTATTGTTACCTCCTGTATTTGTAACCAAAGATTTATCGCATCCAATAAACATTTTGAATTTCAAATATGGATATCGCTTGTTGTCAAATCTCCATTGTCTTGGTAGAGCAAAGAAAAATGATGGTCTATATTTAACTACAACTCCACGATAAATATTCTTTCCGTCATTCTGAATCAATTGATCTAAATGGAGATTAACGGGCACACCATTTACGATGTCGCTTTTGGGATCAAATTTACTTATGTCATTAAGACCTTCACGTGGAAGAAAGTTTCCGGAGTAGGCTAATTTCATTCCCCAGCTACCAGAGTCTTGAACATCACCGTTTGCAAAAAACTGTGGTTCAACAAATACTTTGTTAGGGAAAAACGGATGATCGTTTGTGAGTAATTCAACAATACCTGATTCGACATAGGGGGCAAGAAAAGCATCAAAATTTAGTCCCATCGATTTAGGAATATATTTTATATGTTTTATCTGCCCGGCATCAATCAAATCTTTCAATGTCTGAAGACTTTCAGGAGTTTTAATTACTGCAGGTTTGTCTACAGGTGACAAGAACTCCTGCCATGAGCCTCCTCCAACAATAGATGTCATGTTGTTACGTGCATAAGTAAGTGTTTCAAGTGTGTTGGGAAGACCTTTTCCTGTAAGGTTTAAAGTGGTAACATTTGGAAAGAAGAACAAGTCGGCAAACGTACTCATGTTCATAGGATAGGTCAATGTCGTAACATTTTCAACATCTTTTGTGGTAAACTTGGTAATACCATTTGCTCGTAAAATAGAAAGTTCTTGAGGAATAAATTGCTGTTCTGGAGTTGGCATCTGAACAATATATGGCTTTTCAACAAAAATTGTATCTAATAACTTTACTCCATTTTCAAGTATGGGGAGAACCTTATACTTCATATTAAATGTTACTTGATTACCCGATGGCAAATTACCGCAATATAAACGTGGACTTTTTGCAAGTGAACCTGAAATAGTGTCTAAACTCTGATTGGCATATTCATACAACATTCCATGATACTCCATCATGATTGTATTTAAACCGGTAGGCCATTCCATGATCAATGCATTTGGTGCAATAGATGCGGTAGGAGAGGGTATACCTTGTTTCAAAACGTTCGCGTCAAAAGCTGTATATGGAACTACGGAAATTTCTTGAGGAGTCGATTTGTAACCAAACTTATCTTCCGTATAAATCTTAAATCTATATACACGTGGTTCGTTTAATCCTGTAATATTTACATAAGAGCATACACTGTCATATTCAATAACTGTGGGCTCAGGGTAATCCTCGTCGTAAATGACAACGGTTTTTGCTGCTTTACCCAAATCCATCTTACTGGCGGGAATGCGACCGTCTTTACGAAGATCAATCTCCACACGCTCATAACCTATTGTGGCATAGCAGGTGTCAAATGTTGCAGGATATACAATCTCTTCCTGTGAAAAAATCTTGATATTATCATAAATACCACTGTTGTCACAAGAAATAAACAGTAAACTATTTATTAATATAAATATTATTGCACCATAGAAATGGACAAATGATTTTTTATTTTTAATGAATGATTTCATATTAATGCCTTATTAATTAGTTGGAGATTCTTCTGCCTTACGTCCATAAAGTGTTATTTCTGATAAGCAGTTACCATTCAATGCTTTATAGTTGTCATTAAAACCGGTCAAAGCTTCATATCGGAACCAACGGGTGGGCTTTGTGAATTTAGGATCTTCAGGATACATATAAGCCATATCACCTTGGCGACCTAAATTGCGATATTGTCTGTCCGGTAAATCAATTGGGAATACAATTTTATGGGTTGTGATTGAATCCCATTGCTGTAATTCGTCATCCCATCTCCATAGAGCATAGGTACCAACATTTTCATTGCGATAATAATCTTCACGACCGCTGAATTCTGTAGCACCGGTATGTCTGTATCGTTGATGTGTAACAATTCTACTGAGTTCGTAATAATCACCTAAATCAATGATATAATTCCAGGGCATGTTTCCATCTCTTGAATTTCCGGTACGACCCCAACCATAAGTATGTGTGAAATTTACAAAAGTACCATCACTGATAATATCATCGATTGCCATGTAATCACGACCTTCCAAAGCATTGAAGAATCCCATTGGAACACCTGTGTTTACACGTACTCCATCTTTGTTTACAATAGTGGAATCATTCATTTCGGGAATAGACCAACTGAGTTTTGGAATTTTCCAGTCGTCCATAAGACGCAAATGACCTAAATCAAGTGTGTCGCTCGAATTGCCATATTCATCTTCTACTCTTACTTTAACCCAAACAGGTTTTGCGGCAGAAAATCCGGGATCACGAACAAATCGTCTTTCATCAGGTTCTCTTGATGTATAGATTAAATGGGTTTCCTGAACTTTTCCATCTTGACCTTCATAAGCATAGTCAAGAAAAACATTCATACTCTGCATAAGACCATTTTCCCAGTCAATATAAAATGAACTAAATCCGGGAATGCAATAAATTGTACTTGCTACTTGTTGAACAGCGGGTTGCAATGGCTCAATTGTGATAGGAATTTTTACAGATTCATTCCCGGCTCTATCAACAGAATATAATTCAACAGTATATGGTTCTTCACTTGCAAAACCATATACATCAATATAACTTGAATAAAAGGAAACAGAAAACCACATCTCTTTTCCATTTTTATTCGTGTACTTTGCATCTATAGACAAAAGATCTTTGTCTTCAGGTCGAGTAAAGAAGATTCTTGCTCCACCATAGGTAGGCTTGTAGTTAAGAAATTGAGGGGCCGACGGAGAAACCGAATCAGCATATCCAATTTCAAAACGTTCATTTTCTTTACAAGCAATCAATAAGAAGATAATTGCTATTATACTTGTGTATTTTATTATTTGTTTGTGCATAAAACGATCAATTTTAAATCGTGTATTCATAAATTTCTAAAATAAATCATAATTACCAACCTGGGTTTTGAATGATGTTCGCATTGGTGTTTAATTCATTCAATGATATTGGCCATAAATAGTTACGATTAAGGAATTGACGACGTTGCTTAACTTCGAGACGGAAAAAGTTTTGTCTTCCATAAGCGTTGCCGGTCCAACCTGTAACTGGTGTGTTGAATTCTGATGTTGCTTTCTTATAGCGAACAATATCCCAATAACGACTTCCTTCAAATGCAAATTCTATACTTCTTTCTTCCATAATGATGTCTCGTAGTCCATCCTTGGTCTGATGTCTGTTAAGATATTGAGAATTACATAAGTTGGGATCTGACCAAACAACTTCAACATTAGGAATTCCTGCGCGATTACGAACTTTGTTGATTTCGTCATACACTTGTTGACTTGGACCTTTTAACTCGTTCAAAATTTCAGCTTTCATCAAATATAGGTCGGCCATACGAATAATCGGGTAGGGGAAATGGATCTGACGGATCCAACTACCGGATTTTGATTCTGGATGAACAAATTTCTGAACTCCAATTCCTGTCCACATAAAATCAGTCTGACTAACACTTGGATCATAACCGCCTGGAGTTCCACCGTACATTTCTGTATCGATACGGAACTGATGACCTCTCCAATAACCACCGCTGATACCTAAGTTTGCATAAAAACGGGGTTCGCGATTCAAATACATGCTTACGGTCATGAAACCGGGCTGTAATATACCACGATATGGTGCATAATCTAATGAATCTTCTTGAGGGGTAGAAACAATACGATGCATATTATTTCTGTCAAAAGTTCTGTCTGCTTCAATTGGTAAACCATTTTTTGTGTAATAACGAGACATTACCTGATAAGTAGCACTCGCCCAGTTATATGAATTACCGGTGGTTTCCTGAACACCGTTTGTGAAAGTACGAGGTAACCTGATGTTACTTGCATCCTGAATTGTACTACTTTGACCCATACTGTATGTCCTTCCCCAAATACATTCTTTGTTCCAAGGATCAACAATTAGCATTCGCAAAGTATACAATGTTTTCATTGCTTCAGTATTTTCTTTCCAATCGTCCATATCAAATTTATAGGGTTGATCGGTATATTCATACAAACCAAAACCATCAGATTCGCATTGCTTAATAGCTTCATTTACTGCGACTAAAGCTTCGTCCCATTTTTTAGTCCAGTTTGGAGATCCTGGCTCATCCATTGGAAAAAAGGTTTTACCATCATGATCATAAAAGTCGCCGAACAAATCTTTGTTTCCGTTGTAGAAAGGACTTGCTCTGTATAATAGGATACGTGCTTTAATTGCCTTTGCTGCTGCTTGATCAACCATACCCAATTGGTCTTCCATATTCTCATTATCCAATTCCGGAATGGCTTCATCTATTAGATTAATTACATAATTAAAACAATCGTCAATCTTTGCTCTGTCGGCAAATAATTCTTCTGATGTTGAATTGGGCTCAAGATTTTTATCAACAATGGTGATAGGACCATAATGTTGAATCAATATAAAATGATAATATGCTTTTAAAAACTTGACTTGAGCAATCCACTGACCTTTTTCAGCATCAGACATGTCTTTTACTAAATGGATGTATTCCAAAAAAGTGTTTGCAGATCTAATGACTTCGTATAAATCTGTAGCATATCCTGAACCTTGCCAGAAACCGAGTAAAGGACTTGTTGTATTTTGTAAGCCTTCCATAACTTGAGAACCGGCTAAACCACTGTGTGATTTTGTTGCATCACGCTGACCAAGCCAGTCATCACCTAATAACCATTCTGTATTATGAATTAACTGATTGTTGGGAATTCCGGCGTAAACATTGCTTAATGCATTGTAGGCCATTTCTTTATTTGCGAAATAGTCCTCCAACGAAATTGTATTATCGGGAACAATATCTAAGAAATCACTACACGAAATAAAAAGAATAAATCCTAATAAAAGCGTAGCACATTTCCTGAAATATTTCTTGATTATATTCATTTTCTTATGAGTTTTAAAGTTAGAAATTCAGTTGTAATCCAAGATTAAATCTTCTGTTAATGGGGTACGACAAACCGTTACCTCCCATTTCAGGATCCCAAAGTTTAAAGGCACTAAATGTGAACAGGTTTTCACCGCTGACATAAATACGTGCGCTTTCCATAAACATGAAGTCTAGAGAAGGAACATTAAAACCTATTTCCATAGTCTTTAGACGCAAGAAACTACCATCACGCAACCACCAGGATGATTGTTGTGTGTTATTATCAATTTGATAAGTGGCTAAACGTGGCCAAAAGGCATGAACATTAGGATTTGTTTCACTCCATGAATCACGGGCAATGATAAGTGGGGCATTTCTTCTGTTCACAAAAGGTGCTATACCTCTTGGATTAATATAGAATGATACTCTTCCGTTACCTTGGAAAAAGAAAGAAAAATCCATCATTTTGTAACCGGCCGAAAGTCCAAATCCATATTGAATTTCTGGTACTGTGGGATAACCCATTGGAATACGGTCGTTACTGTTAACAACTCCGTCACCATTAATATCGGTATATTTGATATCGCCTCTCATATAGGCACCAAATTCCTGACGAGGTGAATTGTCAATTTCTTGCTGATCTACAAAAAGTCGCTCGGCTACCAAACCCCATGTCTGATTAATAGGATATCCTATTGATTTCAAATATTCATCGCGGTAGTTCTTTTCATCCTTTTCCAAATATTTGTTTGTAGCATAAGTGAAATTTGCTCTTGCTACTAACCAGGCATCTTTACCAAATGATTTTTTATAATCTAATGATCCGTCTATTCCCTTTGATTCAACTTTTCCAACATTACCATGAATAGCAGTTTGGAAACCTGTTGTCTCAGGGAAATTTTCACGTCTCATATAGATATTTCCTCTAATATCCTTGAAAATATCTGCTTGAATGGTCAAATCTTGATTCTTAAATAAACCTAATTCAATACCTAAATTATATTTTTCAGCAACCTCCCAGGTGATATCGGGATTGGCATATCTGTTGAATCTAAATCCATTATAACCTTGACTGAAGATTCTTCCCCATTGGTAAGTTCCACCTCCGCTGGCTATTTGAGAAAGATAAAAGAATCTGCCTTCGCGACTTGCAATGGCATCATTTCCAACTAATCCATAAGTGAACTTGAATTTCAATAAACTAATTGCATTTTTTAGATTGTCATTCCAAAATGGTTCATTTGTTACTAACCAGCCAACTCCATAAGATGGGAAGAAACCAAATCGGTTCTTTCCATAGAATTTTTCTGAACCGTTATATCCATATGCGTATTCAAGGAAATAGCGTTTGTCGAAGTCGTATGCAAAACGTCCTGAATTACCAAGGTTACGTTCTGGTAGTGTATAATATATTGAACCTCCTAAACCGTTAGTGAGACTTTTTTCTTCACCAATACCAACAGTCATCATTGATAACGAATGTTTTCCCCAAGTTTTGTCCCAATTAAGGCGTAATTCACCATAAAAATGGGTGTTACCATCACGTCCACCTTCTGTATCTCCTAAATAAGGAACATTATTTGGTGTCAAATTATATAGGGTATATTCTTTAGCGAATGGGTCATATTGTTCCAATGCATAATAAACAGGTGAATATCTGCGTGAACCGGAAGTGTAATTCCATGTGTTTGCAGATGCTTTTAATTGAAGTTTCAGATTTTGAGTAATAAAATCTAAATCTTGAGATAATGTACCTTGTATAGTAAAGGTGTTTTCGTTGTTCTCTCTATATCCTCTTACCATTTCTGCAAATGGATTCGTTTTCATAGGATCGGCATTTCCAAATAAAGTCCAACGAGTGGATAAGTTACGTTCATCGGGCTCCCATACTGCAGGGAAATCAACGGGATTACTATCCATTACCATTCCAAAAATATCGCCGGCACCGGTATAAGGTCCGTTATATCTTTCAAAACGTCCGTAAATACGGGTGTCTAGATTTGTTGTTTTTCCTAAATTAAAAGAAACATTACTTCTTAAATTAAAGCGGTTAATTTTAATGTTGCTGTTGTAGTTATTCAAATTGTCTTGATTATCGACTTTTAATAAACCGGTTTCGTAATCAAAACCTCCTGCAACATAATATTTTGCCATTTTACCACCACCGGAAATATTGATATTTGCTTTTGAGTTGGTTGTACCATTTTTAAAAAGCATGTCATACCAATTGATATTTGGATAGATCATAGGGTTATCACCTCGCTCTGTTGCTCTGATCTTTTCTTCACTGTACCATGGGGGAGTTGGAATATCATCTGCATCGTGCTCCATATCATCGTAACGCGAAACAAGTGCATCATTATATAAACGCATATATTCAACACCATCAAGAAGTTCAAGTAATTGTGTCGGTTTAGAAATGTTTACATCTATACGGGCAGAGATTTTTACTTTTCCTTCAGTACCTCCTTTAGTGGAGACAAGAATAATACCGTTTGCACCACGAGCTCCATAAAGTACTGTGGCTGAAGCATCTTTTAATACAGAAAAACTTTCAACGTCGTCTGGTTGAATACGTGCAAGGTCGTCTGTGGTTGCTTCAAATCCGTCAATCAGGATAAGTGGATTGGATTTGTAACCGAATGTGGTAACACCGCGTACAAAGAACTGGGCATTATCGGCTCCTGGCTCACCGGTTATCTGGTACGAAATAACACCGGGAATTTTACCCGCAAAAGCATGAGTTAAGTTGGATGAAGGAATTTTTAAGTCACCCATCTCAACAGTTTCAATAGAAGCAATAACACTTTCCTTTTTTTGCTTTCCAAAAGCAACAACCGTAACTTCATCAAGTTCACTTACGGCCGGACTAAGTTCTACTTCAAAGTACGTTTCATTGCCTACTACAATAGTTTTTGATTCCAAGCCTATGAAAGAAATTACTAATTTCTCATCAGGAGCGGCTCTTAATTCAAAAGTACCATCCACGTCTGTTGTTACACCCCTTGTCGACTTGTCAATCATGATTGTCGCACCGGGAATTGGCTGTTTTGTGTCAGCTTCAATTACTTTTCCTTTAACTAATGTCTGAGACTGAGACATCAGAGAAAAAGGTGTAAACAAAAAAATAAGATAAAAAATAAATTTAACTTGTTTGTTCATTGTTTATACTAATTAGATTAAATTTAGTTTAAGTTAATTGTCAATCGGTAAATATTTAATTAATAGTTAATAAAATCATTAATACTAGAAATAGTATGAAGTAAACAGTAAATATGACGTATTGAATTAAGCTTAAATTAGGATAAATGTTGTTACCTAAGACAATACATGATATTAAAATATTTATTTTCATGCTAAAGCTTGCAAATATAGATAAAAAAATGATAAATGCACACTTATTCGTTGTTTTTTTGTAAATCTTTGTCATATAGTAATGTGTACGCAGACAAAATAAATAAATTAAATCGCAATTCTATTCTGGTTTTAACTCTTGTTGGTATTTAATCTGTTGACATTGATAAAATAATTTAAAATCATGAAAATGAATAAAAAAGAATCTACGAAATTGAAGGAATTTTATTCTAATATGATTTTTATTAAAATTAAATGACTAAACTTGCAACGAAAACTTTGAATTGATAATATTGATTAATTAACTGTTTACTAAAATTATATACATCATGAAACAAAAACTACTGATTCTATTAACACTACTACTTTTTAATTTTAATTTTTTTTATATCAATGCTCAAAATATTATAGAAAGAATTGAAAATAGACAAAATGTGATTTATGGATACAATGATTCAGTTGGATTGTCTTTGGATTATTCTAATACAATCTGCGACACATTGTTTTATGATAATATAATCATATTATTGGAGTCTTCTCCTTTGCTGCAATTGGATGAAATAAGTGCGTTGGTTAAACACGAAAGCAAACAATCTTTCGATAGCATTTACAATTGTTCCAGAGGATACACGGCTACATGGAAAATGGAGAATAAGAATCTGTATCTCCTTAATGTACACAGGTGTCAAAATGACGACAAGCAGGTGGAAAAAATCATGGGACTGAAGAGGTTTAAAGATATAAACAAGAGACCTGTTAAAGCTAATTGGATTTCGGGAAAAATTAGCGGGGGGACTGATGCTGCAAGAACTAATTACGGCTATGCTTTTAAACAGGTTTATGAATTTGAATTTAGTAAGGGAACGCTTGTTAATGAGACAATCAATATGTTCCCGACTGGTTCACTGGAGGATGAATTGGCGTTACAATTGTTTTTGAAAAAGAGCAGCGGAGCATTGTTGGGAGTGTACTTGCACTTTGATAGACTCAAAAAGTTCAGAGAAAATATTGCTAGAGACGACAAAAATGGATTCTTTAACGATTTAATTCCTTTAATAACTTCAACGGAGGGTGAATCGTACTATGCTCCAAGACAGTCGACCAAAAAGTTTACTGTAAATAGTATGAGTTTGGATAAAAGTAACTTTGCACGGTCAATGATTTCACATATGAACTTTGCTAATATGTTGCCCAAAGGGAGTTTTTACCCTCTTTTTTTACGGAATGGGGTCATTTACCAACCTATCAACATTGTGTTTTCATGGAATCTCTATGGAGATATTGAAAATACTAAACTTCAATATTATAATGTTGTTCCAAAAAGAACGATTCCGGATGGTTGGAAAATTCTTGGTGAAGATAAACCAAAATGAAATACTGAACGGACTACAAATCACTTTTCTCTCTCTAAATCGTTCTTGCGTTTTAAGGCTTCAAGATAATAATAATCGGCATAATTCAAAGGTACATCTACCTCTGAATTGTGGGGCAAACTGCCAACGGAATGCATTAATATGAAATTTCCGTTTTCTCCTAATGGGGCTCTGAAATTACTGCTTGAAAGGGTTTTCATAATCTTGTCAGCCCATTTTTTGTAATTCTTTTTGGTGGAATAGGTGGATAATTCATATAGGGCGGAGGCAAGTATTGATCCTGCTGAGGCATCGCGATATGTTTTGGGAATTTCGGGTGAATCATAATCCCAATAAGGTACTCCGTCTTTGGGATAATTGGGCTGATTGGCAATGAATTCAAGGGCTTTCTCTGCTTGCTCTAAATATTTTTTATCTTTTGTTTTCCTATAACATAGAATATATCCATAAACACCCCACGATTGACCTCGGGACCATGCGCTTTCGTCGGAAAATCCTTGACTGGTGTTTCGGTGTCTTATGGTTCCGTCTTCTTTATTGTAATCAATTACATGCCAGGTGCTGTAATCTTTACGATAATGGTTCTTAATTGTGTTGTCGGCGTGACTAATGGCTATTTTATAAAAGGTTGAATCTCCTGAAAGTTCAGTCGCGTCAAAAAGTAACTCTAAATTCATCATATTATCAATAATGACCGGATATTCCCAATCTTTGGACTTGTTTGCATTCCAAGACTGAATAACACCTGTGGCAGGATTGTAGCGTGTTGATAATGACTTGGCCGCTTGTATTATAACTTTTTTGTAGTCTGCTTTCCCGGTGAGCCTTAAGCCATTTCCATAACTGCATCCAATCATAAATCCTACGTCATGATTGCCGGTGTAATACTGAATAGTATCCAACATCTCGGTATATTTGATCGCTTGGGTTTTCCAACTTTCATCTCCGGTTAATTCATATATATACCATAAACTGCCGGGAAAAAAACCTGAGGTCCATTCTTGAGCGGGGATGAATTTCATTTTCCCATCGATATATGATTTCGGATTCAACAATTTTGTTGAACCCGAAATACTTTTCAATAGTTGTGTGTACTGATTTGAAGCAAAGGTTACGTTCTTAGTAATAAAACTCTTTTTGCCGGTTTCTTTGTTGTTGCTGCGACAAGGTTGAATACTGATAAATAGTATGACTAAACAAACGAATGGTAATATTTTTTTCATCATCTTAATTAACATTGATTTTATTACAGAATCATATCAAATGCGACAATCGGTCGACTTTATTTAATAATCTTGAAGTTTTAAATAGTCTTTTTCTTTCCAAATGGGCTCAATGGTTGTGTTATACCTTTTTCGAAAATCTTGATAATTTTTATCTTTATTTTGAGTCCAACCGCATTCTGCATAGGCGGCTAATCTTGGGAATATTTGAAAATAAAGCCTGTCTTTCGTTGGGGTGTACTCGCCCCACATCTGACAACCAAGGCCATAGATCTTCTTCTCATCTTCTTTCTTTAATCCTTCGGGGATGGGATTGAAAGAATAGGCTTTCTCAAACGAAATGGATGAGTATGGATAATCTAAATAGGTAAAGAGACGATTCGAATTAACTACATCATAACCCTTTTCAATGGCTTTGTTTACTAGACTGATGTCGCCGTCCCAAAACTGAACGATGGTGCCGGGGGCAAGACTTTCGGATTGACTTGCTTGAATATGGGCTTCTCCACGAATATTGTCGCCTGTAATCTCGTTCCAACCAATCATCCTGCTGCCTTTGGATGCAAGATATTTAGAAAATCTGTTAATCGACCATACTTGCAAATCGGAGAAGGTGGGGATATTGTTGGATTTCATGAATTCAACAATCTGAGGATTGTTCTGCCAATGGGTGTAATTGGCTTCATCACCTCCAATATGTACAATTTTTGAGGGGAATAACGAAACGACTTCATCTAATACATTGCGAATGAATTCTTCAACTTTGGGGTCAGTAACATTGTACAAATCTCCCCAAAGACCGACACCTTCCTTACTGCTGGTAGCACCTAACCAGGGATAGGCAAAAATTGAGGCTGAAGCATGACCGGGTACTTCTATCTCTGGTATAATACGAATGCCTCTGTTATCAGCGTAAGCTATAATTTCTTTAATCTCATCTTGGGTATAATACATTTTTCTGCTTGGATACTTTTCATCCCATTGGGCTGGTGTTAATCCGCCATTAGAGAAATCTCGCTTAGAACCGACTTCTGTAAGCTTTGGATATTGTTTAATCTCAATTCTCCAACCTTGATCATCTACCAAATGCCAATGAAACGTGTTCATTTTTAAACGTGCCATTTCATCTAATAACAGTTTCACGGTTGTCATTCCTTGAAAATGGCGACTTTCATCTTGCATATATGCGCGCCATGGAAAGGCTGGCTCATCTTTAATGGTACATTCGGGTACAGAAAATTCTCCGTTTGTGGTTTTTATAATCTGTCGTAATGTCTGAATGGCATAGAGGGCACCGCTTTTGCTGGGGGCGCTGACTTTAATTTGATTTTTTGACTTGTCTTGAACTTTTAAGATATAGCCTTCTGCATTGTTTGAAGCTTTTTTATCAAAAGAAATTACAAGGTTTGCATTTTCTTTTCCACTGAAATATGTGTTAAATCCTAATTCGTAAAAAATAGAGGAGACATATTGTTTGTCTAACTCTGATTTTGAGTCTATATAGATGTTGAAATTCTTTTTTAATGAAATATTTTCCCCTGAAGTAACTACTTCTCTTGGCTTGGGTAATATTGGAAGATCTAACTGGGCACTTAAATTTACATTGAATGTAAATAATAGAATGATAATGGCTACTGCAATAAATCGATTGTTCATAATAAGAAATTTATATTTTTAAAGTTCAAAAAAATTACTCAGAAATATATACATAATTGAATCTGCCTTCAGGAGCAGTATCTCCATTTATATACCAATCCATAGGATCTTCGTTTTGCATGTTATCAGACCATTTAAACTCAAAATCAAGCGCTTGCGCGTCATTGAAAATGCTTTTAATGGGAAGATTATAAACAAGCATGTTATTTTTGAACTCTAAAGATACAACTTTAATTGTTAACCATTTCCCTTCTTCAAACTTTTCCAGCTGGTTTTTACCGCTAATCCTGTAATCATATCCGTACCATCCAGTATCATGATCGCGATCTGAATTGATATATAAACTCATCCAATTATTACCGGTTTGCTCGGAAATATTGCCTACAGTCTGGGCATAGAAATAGATGTTTTCTTTGTCTCGGGCGACTTTTAATATTTCAAAATCATTCCTGCCGGTATTATTAACATAGGTCATCGGGGGATTTGATATGGCTGCTGGGTGATTTCTGTGTTGTGTGTCGCCAATATAATCTGTATAAACAGGTGTAATCTGTTTCCAATCGTCAAAATTTGTAATGGCTTTCGAAATCCTTGCTTTTGGTACGGGATTGACGCCTTTATATTTTCTTATGTTGGTGACCATTTGCATGTAATAATTGTCTTTCAAACCTGAAGTTAATGTGGGCTCAATATCCCTACTGTATTCAGGATTGGCCTGGTCGCAAAAATAGGAGTGTTCTTTATTGTTGTCCTGACTACCCCATCTGCCTGCAACCCACTCATTCCATCCGGTGATAAAGATGAAGGGCACATTTTGTTTTAATGCGTAATCCCATTGTTCCTGGAAATTATAACCGTAAAAAATGTCTGTTTCTGGATTACCATGTGATCCGTTTCGGTAACTTCTGCCCCAATTATCCATATTTCCATAAAAGGCGGATCCTCCCATACCTGCCGATGGGTTTGGATGTTGGCAAACGGATACATTTATGATTTCTCTTTCTCCTTTGTGATTTTCATAAACCATTTGGGGACGCTTGAAATCAATCCAGGGCCAACCGTTTTGCTGATCGGGTTCGTTTGGCCATTGGGCTTCACGATAGGTGAAAAAAGTTTCAAAATCTTTACCTTTTGCTTCGTTGGTCCTACCGATAATCAATGGCTTGCCTTCAAAAACATACCAGGTTGAGGGATAGCGAATAAGGGCTCCTACTTTATAATATGTGTTGTATATTTGTTGCATTGTTTTTCCCGACTCCGTATTTGTATAATATACTAACTTAGGGGCTTTTCTTCCTTGATCTTGTAGGGCTTTTATGGCTTTCATCAATGCATGCGACTGTCGTTCATAGAAGATGGCGTTTGTTGCGTCGAGTACCAGAAAATCTATTCCGGCATCGGTCAACAACTGCATATTTCGTAAGTGAACCCAATAATCGTCTCCACTATAATAACCGAAAATTGACTCTCCCCAAAAATAATAGGATCCTCTGCTTGTAGTTCCCCAAAACTCGTTGTCTCCATCTTCAAGGACTTCGGGGTGTTGGGGGATAATTTTTGATAGGTCCCAATATTTTTCGGAGGTTTTTGATGCTGGATCGCCTTGCCAAAGGAAATAGAAAATGCCGACTTGCCGATCGTTTCTAGGATTGCCGACGTCTTCATTATTGGGCAAAACACGACCTAATTCATCTGTTCCTGCTAAAGGAAAAATAAAATCTTTTGAAGTAGTACCCGACTCATCATTCGATGGGTTCTCAATTGTTTCAAGATTCTTGTCTTTGCATGATGATCCCATCACAATGAACGTGACTATGATAAAGGATATAATTCTGAAGACTTTCATAGGATTTCTGTTTTATTTTTTCGGACTGCCAAATACTTTTTTTACTGCATCTAAATAGCCATATTTCCAAATTGTGTCTGGCTCTAAATAACTTCCCTCGGACCATTCATTCCATGCATTTATGGTGATGATTTTTGGCTCGATATTGTTACTGTCAATATACTCTTTGGCTTTCAACAGATATTTTTCGAATTTCTCAGGGGTGGAGTTATTGATGTAACCTGTTTTGAATGGAAATCGGGGATTGGCATCCCAACTTATGGTCAAATTGGGATAGTAGGTCATGGAAAAATCATCTTTGAAGGTATTCCACATCGCCGTAGATGCGTCACCCCAGGTCTCGTAATCTCCATCGGGGTTCTGAAGATGGGCCCAACAGTAGTTGGTTAAACTCTTGAATCCGAAATAATCGAGTACTTCATTCTGACTTTTAATGCTGTCACCAGGAACTCCATCGATGGTGCTGGGGAGGGCTTCCCATAGAATTCCTTGCAGATGCAATCCTGGAAAACCGGCATCAATGGTTTTTTGTGTGAAATAGTCAAGGGCTTCTTTTGTCTGCTCTGGACCACCTAATCCGTTTATAAGGGTGTTTAACTCGTAAATACAAAATACAGGCTCTTCGTTAATCTTATAATAGGAGGGGTCTTTAAAGTACTGATTGATGATTCTGTCTACGATAATGTTAAATTGATCTCTATCTACTTCTCCGTCCCAGAATATTGAATCTTTTCGTGGATTATCAACATCCCAATAGGTGGTTGCATCATGATTTGCCCACATTAAATAGAACTTCATCCTGTTATTATTGGCTTTCAAAAATCCTTCGTTAATGCAATCTTCTAAAAAGGGCTTCCCTTCAAACCAATACCAGTCAAAAATAAAGGTGTTTACTCCATAGGATATGGCTTCGGTAATCTTTTTATCCATATCCAAAGGATTAGCTTCATCTAAATATCCCCATAATGGGACTTTGGGTTGTTGGTGACCTTCTTCTTTGGAAACGGCATTGTAAATTATCTCCCATTCGCCTTTCTTATCGGGAAAAAGGAATTCAGCTCGGGGCTCATAGTGATAGGCAGGCCAATAAAAGGCGGCGACGGTATATTGATTTTCTGCATCTTTGGTTTTATTCTGAGATGGCTTTTTGCAACTAACGGTGCTCAATAATCCAATCGCTATTAACAAAAAAATGATTTTAATACTGAATCGTTTCATATTTATATTGTTTTATAATCAACATTATTCTTTTGTTCTTCTCACAATGGTCTCACCTACCTCTTACCTACCTCTCTCCATGGTCTCACTTACCTCTCACTATGGTCTCACTCGCTTTTAAACTTACTCACACCTTCTTCTCTCAAAAAATCGCCAAAAAAAAGATGCTTTTCTTGACTACTAATACTTCACTGAATGAACGTTTACTGGTCCGAATAGTCCGGATGGTTGCAATTTGCTTTGTGCATTGTATGGATTCACAAAACTCCAGGTCTTTCTCTGATTTTTTGGCAATTGCTGGTCTCCAATAATTCGATTCATCCAATTGTTTACTATTTCAATTTTTAAAGTGTTTGTACCTGGTTTTACTAACTTCGAAATATTTAATCGATAGGGTTGGGTCCAAACTCCTCCTGCATATTCATCGTTGATATATACTTTTCCCATCGCTGTCAAATTGCCAAGATCCATTATTATATCACTGTCTTTGATATCACTGTCGATATTAAAGGTGTTTTCATAGACGGCGGTACCGGAATAGTATTTTATAAGATCATCTGAAAAAGTGGTCCAGTCTTTTAATGTGTCAATAAGAATGGGCTTTACAGGACCTCGTTGGGAGGGGTCGAAAGTGATTTTCCAATTGCTGGAGATATTTGAAATTAATTGCATATCGGGATAGTTGACTTCAATGTTTGTCGATACATCAGTCTTGGAGATTTTACCTCGAAATACAATGAAAGCGCTTTCAAATGGAGCAAGTTTGATGGGTACTTTAGTACTCTGACCGAATGATTCATAGGCTTTCAACTTGCGTGTATTGCCATTTGTCGCATCCCATAACTCTGGCTGAAGTCCGCGTACCCTAAACTCTGGATATATAACTTTTTGTTCATTGGTCTGATTCGAAATGAAATAGATCTCTGTTCCGTTTTTCAGTGTACGGTGACCGTAATGAATGGTATTGTCTTCGGGTAACTTGCAATCGGGAACGCAGTTTATCAATTTGAAGGCGTCTTCCATAGTCATTCCGTTCAAAATCATTCCTTTACCTGCTTTGCGATATTTAACAGTAACGCCGTCAACATTATCCCATAGCTTTTTAGAGAGGTCTTGTACAATTTTATCTGCTTCTGGCTGATTTTCTAAACTGGGTGAACGCTTTGGAGCGGGACCCATAACAACTCCTCCGGCAAGTATCAGTTGCTCAATCTTTTTCAATAATTCTGGGCGCATGGTTTCTTGCTTGGGAAGGACTAATATTTTGTACTGGGTACCGTGAGGAAGGGTGAGTAACCCATTTTTTACGGTCATATACTTCTCGATTACTTCGGCATTGATATAATCAAATTGATATCCAATGGGTAACGAAGGATCGACTATCCCTGTCATCTTGGGGGTGTCTTCTCCAATAAAATAGGCGGCATCTGCTACATTTAATCCTTGTTGTAACATGTAATTTACTCTTTTCAAATATTGGATATATACATCTAATTGAGAGAACCAGGTGTTCTTGCGGTCAAACTCGTTGCCAAACCATGCGTTGACTCCTGGATTCTTGTCTTCATAGGGTTGGGAGATATATACGTGTAATAGTGTGTTATTTATGCCTTCTGCAAAAAAACGGTCGTTGCGCTGTTTCATCATAGCGGGATAACGAGAGTAGGCGGGACCGCCTGCTGTATTTGATTCTGCGGAAATTTTGCTCTTCCCGTAAATATGACCGGCAGAGGTGGCGGCTCTGTTCTCAATATTTCCTAAATCGCCTTCACTCCAAAATTCTCCACCTATTTCGTCGGATTGACCGCCGTACATCAAAAATTCACTGGGAAATCCCCAATGACCGTAATTCTCAAGCCAGGTCTTCAAACCGTACTTGTGACTGGCATCACGTAAACCACCTACATAGTCATAGGCGACTTTGTCGGCTACAAAACGACGCATATCCCAGAGAAAACGGTCGGACTCCTTCTCATTATTAACAACATAACCATAATATGTGGGCAAAAATGGGGTGGGGTCGTAGTTATAGCGTTGTTTGAAGTCTTTTATGAAGCCGTCGGTGAAATTCTGACCGCCGGTCTCATAACTGTCTTGAACGACTACCTTAAAGCATTTTCTGTCTTTCTCGGGAATTCTTTTTATTATTTGCCCTATGAATGCATCAAAATGACTCTGGATATGCTCTTTACTCATCTTGTCTATTTCAAGTCCGGTTCCTTCTGGCGAAGCGGGTGCATTGGTGACTTTTGTTGGGGTCATACCTGTACGCATTATAATCCATTCGCCGGCGGGTACATCCCAACTGAGGGTACCGTCGGAGGTGATTTGATTACTCAAATCAATAATATCGTCTGCTCTTACTACTGTTTCTGAATCATCAATCTCTGCTTGATCTGGCCATAAATAGGCGTCCCAATAGGGGAGTGGGGTGGGCCACATTTTTGCAAGGGTTTTTTCACTGAAACTTTCAATTCTTGGGGTGGATTGTAACGCGATTTCGGTAATACCTGAATTGTTGCTGATATTGGTAAATATCAAGCGAAAAGTCTTGGCTTCTATTTTTCCTGTCGATACACTAATTGGGGCATAGGGGATAAAACCTACGTTTAATGCGGGATTGGAACGATTAATGTCGAACTCTTTTATGGTTTTATATTCATCACTGCCTGACATCTTTACTTGAAACTGACATTTTGCAGTGATGGGATGATTGGTGGTCTCAATAGTAATATTGCGGATGATGATATTGTCTTTGGAATCTATATCAATGGCTATTGGTCCGTTACCGGATAAAGTGATTCCTGTTGTTTTGTCTCCGTCAAAGGCTTTGTTTATATCTTTGATGGCGGGAGATGTGGCGATAGTGGCGGTTTCATTGTTGATTATCTGATTCTTCTTTTTTACCGGCCAGGCTAAGACCTTGACGTCCTGAAAAATGTCCTGGGGCTTATCAAGTTTTTGAACGAACTTCTTGGGACCGGTTACAGTGGTCTCGGATGAGGCTAAATAACGCATGGATTGTTCGGGTTTAACCCAGGGACCACCGGACTGACTCCAACCGGGTGAATTGAATATTCCTATTTCAATATTCAACTCTGTGGCTGTCTTTAACGCTGTATGAAGAATATCCCACCATTCTTCAGTTAATATCTTGACTTTTCCAAAGGGTAGGTCTTCTATGCCGATATTGCCAATGAATGCTCTGTTAATACCGACTTTTTTCATCGCTTGCAAATCTTTAACTACACCTTCTTTTGATATGTTGTCGGATATCCAATACCAATAGACACTGGTTTGTATAGTGTCTGGCGGAGTTACAAAACTTGTTTGTAGTTGATCTCCAAAGGCTCTGCTATTCTGATTTTGAATGCTGCAATTGGAGGATGAGAATAGTATTGAAATGCTAATCAAAATGATAACAAATATATTTGGCTTGACTCTTTTCATGTTTTAATTGTTTAATTTATAGACTGCTAAGATTGCAGCTTTGGACTGCTTTTGTATAACTTACGCTTTATAATAAAGGTTTCTTATTTGATGATTTTCACGCCTTTGGGCGCATTGATTTCACTTTTTATGCGACCGTCGACTTGCTTAGTATGTTTAACTTTCACAATTCCAAAAGGTGTGGGAAATGTTCCTTCTGCATATTTTAAGTCTCCAAGATGGGGCTTAATCTGTATGGTTTTACTGCCTGGCTCTAATACTTTTATTCCTAATACGTGTTCGGTAAGCCATGAGGTGGGACCGGATGCCCAACCGTGACAAAGACTTGCTCTTAATCCAACATAACAAAAGGCACCTCCATCTGCGTGTATGTCAAATAGTTCTTCTTTTGGTAACTGGTCAATTCGGGTGGCGTTTGTTCTTTCTTCGTAAATGAAGTTTTCCCAAAAGGTTGTGGCACCAAGGTCTAACATCGCTCCCCAATAATCGGAAATAATTTGCATGGCTTCTTTGTATTTTCCGTCTTTTGCTAAGGCTTCTAACATATAATAGCCGTAAAATGTGGCAAAATTCTGTGATCCATTATCTAAAATCACGGATGATCCTGCTTGTGGGGTGGTGATATTGGCAAGTGATAATAATGCGGCTGCTTGCTTATTGTTATGGTCTTCTGGAATGTATTTCTTCAAAAGGGTAAGTGCGTCGTCACAAGTCTTCTCTAATGATGGGTCTTTTAACCATTTGGCTATGTCTTTCCCTGCTTGGATAGTAAGAACGGTTAATGCTTGTATGCCTGAATGAATTACATCAGCATCTTCTGATGTGGGCCAGTCCAAAAAGCGGGTCCCGTTCAAATTCTCTTTTCCGTTTTTATCTATTTGACTGGTAATTTGTTGGATCAATGCGGTTAAATAAGTATGCTGCTCTTTTAAATAGGAGATATCTCCTTGATGTAAATATAAATCTCTGTGAATAATGATCCACCACATTGAGTAGGTGGTCATACCATTCATCCAACCGGGTAATGGAGTGGTGTCGCGAGCAAAATCGAGACTTTTATTGATGACGTCGTTTTGACCGAAGACTCTGTTTATCGTGGCTACTTCTGGGTGCATATCACCAACCCATACTAATCGGTCTCGTTTGATCCCATCCCATAAAGATTCTTGCATATTTAAATGAACGGTATAGGCACCGGTTTCCCATATTTTGTTAAGGCGCTCATCGTCACACTTAAATGTGCCTAAATAGGGAATGTCGCGATAGCGAAATATTGCGCGGACGGATTGTAATGGCAAATCTACGTCTTTGTCTAATAGGTCTATTCGTACAAATCGATAACCTGAATTGCCGATCTCAATGGTGCCGAGCCAAGGAACTTCTAATGTGAAATCACGAAGCGAATGGTCATTAGTTGCTGAATTCATGCCGGAAACGACTGATCCTGTTTCACTCATGGCTTCTGATACGGATTCGCCAAAACGAACACGGATCTTAATTGGTTTTTTTTCGCCTCTAATGCCGGCAGCTAATTGAATCCCACCGTATAATTCTTTTCCATAATCTAATAAAATGGAGGCTTGATTTTCGGAATCTGAACGAAGTACACACATGCCTTCACCACTGGTGGAAAGCTGACCGTTAAAATCTTTTAGTAAGACTGCTGAATTCTTGATGTTGACATTTTGATTGTCGGATTGCCAGACAATCTTAACGGGATTAACATAACTACGGGTTATTTCATCATGAGACAGGTTGTTCTTGAAATTATTCTCCAAGACACTGTTTTGGGAAATCAGATTGAATGAAAGAATAGTGAAGATCGTAATAAATAGGGCCTTGAATTTCATATGCTTGTAATTTTTATTCTGTTCGTATAATTATATCTGTTAATTGACTTTTAATGTGCTTTTGCCTGAACTAATATTGTCCACTACAGCAAAATTGCCGTCTTTAGTGAACTTTATGGGTTTGTCGTTTAGTGTTACTCTCTGATTTTTACTGTAATATGGGAGATAGACGACTGCTGTTGTATTTGCTGGAATATTAATTTCTAATGCAAATGTTTTACCGGGATCATTGGTGAATTTTACGTATACATCGCCTTGTATTGTTGGATGCTTTATCTCTGCATACTTGAGCATTGAGGGCTGGGGTTTGATCCTGATTTTCTTAAAACCTGATTCAATGGGTTCAATACCCATTAATTTTCTGGGAATTAAATTGGCTGGGGCTGCTCCCCATGCATGGTTCCAATCTTGATTGGATTTATACTTGTTGTCCCAGGCTTCCATAGTGACTGTTGAACCTGAACGGATCATATTATACCAACTTCTGTCGGTTGTTGATGTTAATAACTTCAATCCATAGTCTGCATCACCGGCATTATAGATTCCTTCAAGCAAAAATTGTGAACCATAAACACTGCAGGCCATATCTTTTGAATGAATGAATTTCATTATGCTGGTAATGTTTTTATCGTCGACAAGTCCAAATGCAAGGGGAAACATGTTCGCATGAAGTGAGCTATGTTTTGAGCCTATTCCATCAATATAGAGTCCAATTTTTTTATCAAATAATTTCTCGTTGAATGACTTCTTTAATCTTTGGGCTTGAGCTTTATAGTAGTTGCTGTCGTCTGTTTTGTTTAGTAGCGTGGCAATCTTAGTCATTATTGTGAGCGCCTGATAATGAAAAGCATTTACTACGGTATTTATATCTGTGAATTCATAACTGTCAATTTCTCCATCGTGTGGCCAATCTACAATATCTCTTAGTTGCCCGTTAAAATGAATGGAGCTGAGTACTTCTTTGTTTACTTTTCCTGTACGGGTGCTAATCAAACCGGATTCATCTGATAAAGATGTGAGTGTTTTTGCTTTTAAATCTTCGTAGTATTTTTCAAGGGATAGTTTATTCCCTGTGTATAAATAATCTTCCCAGGCTATTAAAACGGATTGTAATATCCATTCGGTTGGCCATGTCGGATGGTTTATTAAATATTCATGTGTGTATCTGGCTAAACTGTATTCACGGGCAACGCAGTAATGTGAGAGCTGATTAATTAATGCATCGGCTTCATATGGGATTCTCTCACGATCACCATCAATATAAACACCTGTAAATGAGGTGGCTTTGATCGAATATTTGGATAATTCCCATACTTGATTCAATATTGTGTCTGAACTGTGAAAATAGGAGTCGGATTCGTTGAAGGAATAATTAACGGTTTCTCTTGAGATATCGCTATTCGTAAGCTTATGTGCGTAATTCTCTATCTCACAATACCTGAAAGGGGTGACTTCACCAATATAGTCGGGCATTAAAATGGCTTGTGATCCTGTGTTTCTTTTATCGGGTTTAATAGTGACGATATAGGTATGGCATCCATTTTTTGGAATAATCTGATATCTGGAATATCGTATGCTGCCTTGAGGGTTACGGTTTACATGTCCATTGCGTTGATCTTCACCTAAATGGATGGTAATGGTGTCATTTGTGTTTTCTGAATAGAGGGTGATTCTTATTCGTCCAAAAGCAGCTTTACCGAAATCAATAAAATAACTGTTTTTATTAGTTTGATCTATCGAAATGGGCTTCTCATCTTGTTTCTGAAGTGGATATCTGTCAGTAGAGTAATCTTGAAGATTTTTAGCTGTCTTGAAATGGGATGGTTCTGAAAAACTGGATTCATTTCCGTGATTATCTCCAATTTGAACTTTCCAAAAATAGACCTTGTCTGGCTCAAGGGGTTTACCGCCATACAATATATTCAAAGATTCATCGCTCAGCACTTTACCTGTGTCCCATAAATCTCCCTTGCCTTTTCGCAATGAATCAATATTCGATGATACTAAAATTCTATAGGAGTTTTGTATCGTATTCTGTAAATCGGAATGAATGTTCCACCCAAAAAAAGGCTTATTCATGCTGATTTCAACGAATTGAAAGTTCTCGTTTCGTAGTAAGGACTCATTTAATGGGGCTGAGGACAGAAAACCGTTTAGATATGTTTGTTCTGTGTTTAATAGAAGATTTACACTTAAGTTATATGGAACAAGTTTGTCCTGAGTGAATGCAGTCTGGCAAATAAATATATTTACTGTGACAATAAGTAATAAAATTCTAAACTTGAAATGTCTTAAACTGGATGTGAATGGCATTGTGTTTTATATTTTATGTCGACCCAAATTCCTGTATTCCAAAGGGGTACAGCCGACTCTTTTTCTAAAGAATGATAGGAAATACTCATAAGAACTGAAGTCTAAATTGAAAGCAATCTCTTTGATCGAATGGGAACTTTCTGCTATTAACTCTTTTGCTTTTCTTAATTTAAGTTCCTGAAAATATTGGGCTGGTGCGTAACCGGTATATTCTTTAAATGTTTTTCTGAACCATGAATAACTTGTACCTAATTTGGTTGCTATTTCTTGAATATCTATTTGATGATAAATATTCTCTGTCATGATGATCTTAGCCTTTTCAATAATTTGATCTGAATTGTTTAACTCAAAGTTTCGGTTGTGAGAATATGACAAAATCAAACCAATGATATGAAGTACTATACCGGCTAAATATTGTTGTGCAGATTTTTTCTCATCTTTTGCTACTTGAATAGCAGATGTATATAGCTTTACCAAATCTTCATTCACACCAATATCAAGAATCTGATTGTTCTTGTTAATGAACTCATTATTTATTATATTTTCAATAATAGATCCTTCAAAACCTATATAATACTCATTCCAGCCTGATTCTGCTGAAGGACAATAGGTGTGCCATTGTCCTGGAAAAAGTAGAATAATCTGACCTTTTGAAATCTCTGTTTTCTTTAATGTCTCAGAACGGAATTCTCCCTTTCCCTTGCTGATGTAGAGAATTTGATATTCTGTTAATACTCTGCCTTTGCAAGGATTAAAATAATAACTCTTAGGGTGTTGAGTGGATGGGTAAATGGTGTTTGGTGCAATTGGTTGAAAACCTACGGTGTTTACTGTAAGTCCAAAACTTTTATCCTTTTCATTTACTAAAAGATATTTAAAGTCAATTCCAAAATTATTGTATCTCATAATGCTTTTCTTTTCACTCAGTTTTAATGTTACAATCATACAAATATAACTAAAACTATTGAAATACAATGCGGATAAAGACGACTTAGAAGATAGTCATAAGTTTTACCGCATTGTATTTTCAAACAATAGAGAGAGTGAATATAATATTAAATAACTTTTCTTTTATGCTATTTAAAAAGATTGGGAATGATTAGCGAAAATATCAATACAGCCATCCCCAATATCAGATAAAATGTTGCTTTTTTACCTGCACCTTTCCATTCTTTTAAGATTATTCCCCAAACATTGCTGAAAACAATATTTAGTGACATTAAAATACTCCAGGAGAAAGCCATCATCACACTTCCGGGTTCAAAGTAACTTTGTCCCATTCCTAATCCAAAAAATTGGGAATACCAAAGTAATCCTGCCAACGCACAGAATAAAAGATTGTTTATTAATACCTTGCTGGAAGAGCGACCAATTTCTCCGCCTGTTTTATTTTTGCGGTTCATGTAAAGACAATAAACTAAATTGGTGAAAAATCCGCCTATTGTTACAAGAAGTGTTACCGGATTCTGAGCAAATAATTCATTTGAACCTAAATTAATAGCTGCTTCTTTTATTGGCGCACCGGCAGTTAATCCAAGATTAAAACAGGCACTCATTACTCCCGCAAACAAAGCGATTAATAATCCTTTTTTAAGGGCAAAATCTTTAATGGCTTTCTTTTGCTCTTCTTCAGACATGTTTTTAGCTCGTAAACTTCCTGCAAATCCGACAAGTGCAATACCTGTTAATGTAACAGAAACAGCTAAAAGTAGAATCAATCCTTTTGGTGAAAATAGGTCATCACCGGAAAGGATTGAAGGGATAAGTGTTCCAAAAGCAGCACAAGTACCCAATGCTACGGATTGTCCTAAGGCAATACCAAGAAAACGCATGCTTAATCCAAAGGTTAAACCTCCAATTCCCCAAAGTATTCCATATCCAATAGCTTGTAAAACTGCTGATGGACTTGATGAGTAAATTTCTATCAATTCTGGAAAAGAATTAGCCAAAAGAGCGCCTAAAAATGGAAAGACTAGCCAGGCGAAAATACCTTGAGTAAGCCAAAAGTTTTCCCACGACCACTCCTTTATCTTATTGATAGGAACGTATGAGCTTGATTGACCCATACTTCCTATTGCAATTATTAGCAGACCAATTAAAGTGTTCATGCTTTATCTTTTAGATGTTATTTCTAACTCATACTGTTCGATTTCCTTAATATAATCATCGCCAACAAGAATATTCTGGTTGTGACAATAATAATTGTACACTGCATTCCATGGCATTGATTTTAATTCTTCCAAATAGGCCATTCGCTGAAAGTTTTTATCGGATATTTCAAATTCTCTTAATTTATCGGTGGGCTCTAAAAAAGCTTGTAACATTGCTTTTTGAGTGGAACGAATACCCAATACATAGGCTCCAATTCGGTTGACGGATCCATCAAAATAATCTAATCCTACATGTACACGATCGGAATGACCTGAACGTACAATTTCTTGAGATAAAGCTAATAACTCGTCGTTCAAGATTACAACATGGTCGCTATCCCAACGTTCAGGACGACTAACATGCAGATTGATTTCAGGTACGTATAGTAACATTGATGATATTTTATCTGATATTACTTCTGTGGGGTGAAAATGACCTGCGTCTAAAGTTAAAGCCATATTGTTTTTTACTGCATAACCCATATAAAATTCATGAGAACCAACTACATAACTTTCACTCCCTACACCAAATAATTTACATTCAACACAGTCTATTAGGTAATCGGTGCTTATCTTTTCGGATAATACATCATCTAAAGCTTCTTTGAGTAGTTCACGATGTTTAAATCTTGAAACAGTTTTGTCTTTCTCTCCATCGGGAAGCCAAATATTATGAACACATGGACTACCTTGCTGGCGACCAATTTCAGCTGCTATTCTCCTGCAACAACGAAGGTGCTCTTTCCAGAAATTTCTGATTTCAGGATCAAAACTTGACATTGTATAACCACTGTCTGCTTTTGGATGTGAAAAAAATGTAGAATTGAAATCAAGTGCAATGTTTGCTTTCTTAGCCCAGTCAATCCATGATTGAAAATGAATCGGCTTAATTTGATCACGTTCAACAAATTCACCATTAAAATCACCATAAATTGCATGTAATCCTAATCTGTGTTTACCAGGGATGAGTGAGAGGACTTTTTCTATATCCTTCTGTAACTCGTCGATGGTTCGTGCTTTTCCTGGATAGTTCCCGGTTACCTGAATTCCTCCTGTAAGATCTCCATTAGGATTTTCAAATCCGGAAACATCGTCTGCTTGCCAACAATGGATTGATATTGATAGCTGGTTAAGTTTCTCAATAGCTGCATCTGTATCAATCCCAATAGCTGCATATTGATTTTTTGCGTCTAAATACGCTCGATTAATTTGTTCTTTATTCATGATTTAATGATAATGATATATGTAAATTCTTATAATTCTTTGTAAACATCAAGGTAGTTCAAATATTGTTTTTCCCAAGTTTCAACATCCTTAGGAATGAAAGTTTCTAGCTTTACGGAATTTCTTACGATTCTGCGCATCTCACTTTTATCATTTACTAATCCGCAAGCTTTTGCCTGGAGTAGAATATTTCCGATTGCTGTAGCCTCAGAAGGTCCAGCTACAACTGGCAACCCAATAGCATTTGCTGTATATGAATTAAGGAGTCTGTTTTGAGATCCTCCACCAATAATGTGCAGTGTTTCAATCCTTTTTGTGGATAATTGTTGAAGACTTTCTAAGACTTGCTTATAACGGAATGCTAAACTTTCGTATATACAACGGGCAATTTCACCTATGGTTTGTGGAATATATTGTCCTGTCAATTTGCAGTAATTCTGAATTGACTCAATCATTGATTTGGGATTAGCAAAACATGGAGAATCAGGATTAATAAAACATTTGAAGGGAACAGCTTTTTCTGATTCAATAACAATGTCGTTATAAGATAATGATTGGTGTTTCTCCCAATCTTTTTTACATTGCTCAATAAGCCACATTCCACATATGTTTTTAAGCAAACGAATTGAACCATCGGTGCCTGCTTCATTGGTAAAGTTGAAAGAATATGTCTTTTCGTTGATTACTGGTTCTAATGACTCGAT
>ENA-UOOK01001425-UOOK01001425.1-fermentation-metagenome-genome-assembly--contig:-NODE-1425-length-31508-cov-30.552602_pt1 | contig 31508 bp, 25 predicted proteins | sample MGYA00245777_ERZ724023 | MGnify/ENA primary metagenome ERZ724023 (study PRJEB28704, sample SAMN03018312) | fermentation metagenome | biome: anthropogenic terrestrial biome; feature: soil...
CCTTTTGACACATTGGTAAGCGGCTGCTATGGCGCCGGGTACACCGCCGATCTGCATCGCCCAGCAGGAGCCGATGTATAGGTTTTTCACCGGTGTTTCTATATTCACGCTCATAATGTTCTTATAGAACTTCTTCTTAGGGTTCCAGCTCCATGCAGAAGTCGCTCCATCGGTATTATGGGTGAATCTTTCATAAGTCAGCGGAGTGGCGGCGTCCTTATATTCAATACATTCCTTCAAACCGGGAATCAGTCTGGAGACGCTGTCTATCATGGCATCCATTGCTTTTTGCTTCAATTGTCCATACAGTTCCTTGTCTCCGCCGCCCCAGTTATTCATCCAATGGTAAGGCACCATGGTCTGCAGCATTAGTGAGGATTTCCCCTGCGGAGCATGTTGGGGATTTACCATTGACGGCGAATAAAGCGAAGGTGATGCCTTACTGAAAAACTCACTGTCTTCGGAATCGTAAATGTCGTAACCGGGTTTATCGTTAAAAGTAAATACATGAGGAACCTTCATATACTCGCCCAGTTCTTCATTGGATCTATTCAATCCCAGATATACTGTGAATACGCCTTCCGAAACAGGAGCCCGGCCGATACTGTCCCGAAACGCCTGCGGGATAAGGCCCTGGTTATCCAAAAGCTTCAGCAGGGTTTTCTTATAATCCCCGGCAGAAACAACATAATCCGCATCATAAATAGCATTTTGGCATGAAACTCCAACTGCGGCCCCATTTTTGGTGATTATCGCATCGACATAGGATTTCAGCTTCAAATCCCCGCCCAGTTTGCGGAAATTTTCCGCCAGGATGTCGGCCCATGATTGCATGCCGCTTTGCACGGTCCAATAGTCGTAAAATATCCCCGCCATACCCCCTCCCATGAACATGGCCGGCATATCCGGATAGCCGAATCCGTTAAACAGCTTGAACAACTGGGAGTCTTTTTCAAAATACCTGCCGGCAAACTCCGAGGAGGTCATGTCGCCATACTGCTTTGATAGTTTCATCTGTCTGGGAGCGCTCAGGATGTAGGGGAGCATTGCTGTCAACATTTTGAGTCCGCTGTAAACAAAAGGCATGGGGCTATCTACGTCCCCCATTGAGCCGATGGTTTGATCCAGGTCTGCAAAAACCCGGTCCAGCTTTTCTTTATCGGATGGGAAAGAGGAGTAAAGCATTTTTTTATAGTCATCGTAAGTTTCCGGAGTTCCGTCGTAATCCTCTGCCACTAATCGTATTTTCTGTTTTACGAAATCTATCTTTTCAAATACTCCGATATCCTTCATGGCCTTGAATATCGTTGCTGAAGCCTCAAAGGAAAGAGTGCCGCTTTCAAAATAATAGCCTTGCCGGTGAAATCCGGCAGTATAACCGCCAGGCATGCTGTGGGCTTCAAATATAGTTACTTTATGTCCCCTCTGGGCCAGCATGTTACCGGCAACAAGTCCGCCTATCCCCGCACCGATGATGATTATATTTTTCATTTTTCTCCTATCATGACCATAAGTCAGTCCTTTCATTAATAAATTATACGGGCTCCTAACCACATTATAAATGGATGGCGTGATGATTTTTTTAGTTTGCGTTTTCCCCATATAAATATCCATAAACAGTACTGACAAAATAGCTCCGGAGGCTGTCCCCAGAGTTACGCAGCCATATGCTCTTGTTCAAGCGCTGTAGAGATTTTTGCTCCCCGTGTTATTGCTGATGAAGCGGCAACATAAATTTGAACCGGGTATATTGGCCCGTTTCGGTGTCTACCATGATCTTTCCGCCTATCTCCTCGACTTCCGAACGCACGGCCGCCAGGCCCACGCCTCTTCCGGAATACCAATCCACTGTATCCTTGGTGGAAAAGTCATCAAAGAAAATGGTTTCCAGAATTTGTTCCTTGGATAACTGGGTGATTTCCTGCTCGCCCTCACTTTAAATTGATTTGATCATTCTAGTCGGATTTTTATTAAGAAGTTAATTTTTTAGAATCAAGTATAAATAATGACGCATCTCGATTCATGAATATCTTATTGCCAGAATAAAAGGTTCTCGATTTAATTCCTTTGAATCCAATTTTGATCATAAGCTTGATAAGATTTTCCTGATCGAACCCATTATGAACCTTATCCGAGGTAATCTGTTCATTTTTATTAAAATCCACAATCAATAAATGGCCTTCCGGATTCAGTACATCATATAACCTTGATAAGACCAGTTCTACATCATTGATGTGAAGTAGAACTTGAGCCATAAAAATATAATCGGCATGTACATCTGAACGGAATGCCGTTTCGAAATCAAAACATAACGTATCTGCATTCTGGATATTGAAGTCAGCAATTTTTTGCTTTATCTGTCCAAGCATATTTTGCGAGGTATCCACAAAAAGCATAGAATGAAAATCATTAAGCAAATTCATCCCAATAAGTCCGGTTCCACACCCGAAATCAATAGCACTTTTATCTTTACCGTCTACTATATACTCACGAATGGCGTTTGATGTTATCTTTGCTATTTTAATTCTTTCAGAGGTATCATATTTATTCGCTATTGCTTGAAAAATATCGGTATTTCCCATCTTCTCCCTCCAATCTGGTTTCTTAAAAATCTTCTGCAGCATACCTGCATTCTGTATGCGCTGTAGCAGTAATATTTAGCTGCGGAGCGCTTGTTCCCAAACTCCTAGGTTTATCGCTTTGTTTTCAAGTGGGCGATAAGCAAAGGCGACACCAAAGAGAGCATCGCCGCCTCGCCAAGCCTTATGTACTGCTCGGGTCGCCCCTCTGCGTTGGCCTATTCTGTATAGAGTAAAAGTTAGTTTTAGTATTACTGAATTTGGGGAGCTTTATCATACACTCTTTATTGTTCAAGCCTCTCTGAACCAATGGAAACAAATCTCTACTATCTGACAGCAAAGCAGTTCTATCCCGGTTGAGGGTATCCGTACCGTTCTTTCAGCAAAATACCATACCATATCTTGCTGCCAATAGCTACCGTATTTTCAGTTGTTTACCCGCACCTACCTGCATTGCGGAAAAAGATACCAACTTGCCGACATGCCAGTCGCATGCTATAATTTTTTATCTGTATCTGATGTTCTTCCTTAAATGGAGGTCAGCTGATGAAAAATTCGGAAAATAATCATGAATTTAATCAAGCCCGGCTGGGTATGCTCCAGGCTTCTTTCGCGGCAGTATTGGAGCAAAAAGATTTATTCTCAAACATCGTCGATTTTTTCCCCTACGGTATTGAGGTTTTTGCCAAGGACGGCACCACGGTGATGATCAACCGTGTCTTCCTGAACGAATTTGATATCCCGGACCGACATGGTCATCGGCAAATACAACATCTTTACCGACCCGGAGATTGAAAAAGCCGGCCTTACCGACATAGTGAAGAGTCTTTTCGAAGGAAAGCGAAAGACTTTAACCAAGACCGATATAAAAGTACCTCTGAAAGCTATCAGCGAGGTTTATCAGACAGGAGACAGCGACGTGGTAGCCATATATCAGGACGCGACCGGTTTTCCTATTTTTGACGAAGCCGGCGATGTGTCCCATGTTGTGATCATGTTTATCACCAGAAGAATATACCGGGGCAAGGTCAGCATTGCGAAAGCGGCGGAATACATGGAGAACAATTGGGATAAAGAATATGATTTGAGCGAGACGGCGAAAGCCGCCGGCTTAAGCCGGCAATCGTGCCGGGCGGAGATTTTTCCATCGCGGGTGTTCCCGATTTCCCTGACCAGAAGGATATATCCTCCTATGCGGTTGAAGCCGCCAAGTATATGTCAAAACTCGGAATTATCAAAGGCGACAGCCAGGGCTGCTTTATGCCTAAAGCAACCACTACCGCACAGCAGGCGGAGGGCTATGGCACGGCCACCCGCGAAGCCGCCATCCTGATGAGCGTTCGCACCTCCGACCAGATTAACAGCATCCATCAATGAAAACGTCAATGTGCCCATTGAATAGACCCAACCAACAGAAAGGGGCGGTTCATTATTCGGTGAACCGCCCCCGCATGACACTAAATTTAAAATCTATAGCTCGGTAGGGGAAATGCCGGAACTCACGATCCATTCCAGCACGGGATCAGTCCCTCCCCGGTAAGCGGCAAAAGTCGCTTCAATTACCTTATCCGGCTCCAGGGTATTGATATCCTGATCCAGCCAATGGAAATACTTGGTGGAATAGCGGATGGTAATTTCACTGTTGGGCAGCTTGAATTGCTTGACTTCCCCGTAATGGTTCGGCTCGCCGCCCGTAGCTTCGCCTACAAAATAGGCCCTGGTTTTTTGCTTTAAACTGATCGCATTCAGGACGGCGGAAGAAAAAGTGTCTTTTCCGATGAGCACATATAATTTGCCTTGCCGGTTGAAATCGCTGTTTTTCACTTCTTTAATAAAAGGATCCAGGATGGTGGAGCTCCCGCCACGATTTTCCCTGATATCAATAACCAGCTTGTTCACTTCACGGTTTTGGACAAAATCCCAGAATTCCTTAGCGAAAATCTCAAAAGGTTTGTCTCTCATCTGTCTGCAGCTGCTGTAATTCAGATAAACGACCTTCTGGTCCTCCAGATATTCGTACCAGTAATTTTCATCCGGGCGGCTCCGGTACAACGGAACAGGTCCCGCCGGCTGCTCGGCCGCCACGTAGTCTTTATAGCTCACCGGCCTCATTTTCACCGTCTGCCTCCGGCCGTTTTCCAGTTCTACCTCCAGTTCGATCTCATCCGCCTGGCTTAGGCCAAAGTATTTCAGGATGCCCGGCATGGGCAGATAATAGACGATTTGAGTCTTGAACCAGCTGGCATTGGCCCCTGCCAGCATGGGCCTGAGCGCAGCGGCTGCGGCTTCGATTTTTTTACCGTTCAGGGTGATGAGCCTGGCATCCAGCAATTCCTGATATTCTGTGCTGGTACCCGTGATATAGATGCCTTCGGCAAACCAATGCAGCTCCAGCGGATACCGGTATTCGGAACCGATATTGGATCCGGTATGGGTATCGCCGATACCGGCCAGAATAACGCTTAAGGCGATCTCAATTTGTTCGTCCGAATAATTGGGAACCTTTTGCTTCAGTTCTTCCAGCTGCCGGTGAAATTCTTCCTCGGAGAGATGAAAATACAAATTCTTATGCACTTGCGGCAGTGTTTTTTCCAGATAGCTGATGTCGTTCACCCAACGGTTATCCCGGTCTTGGGCCAGGTAGGCCCTGGTGGAAGGGACGCCGCCGCAGCCGGTCAGTGCAGCTATGAGCGTAACCAGCAGCAGAGAGACAATCCCCCGGCGGACTCTTGCCGACCGACGGCCAGGACGACGTTCCCTTCTTCCATCAGGCTGTTGCATGATTTCCCCACCCCTTTACCGCCATATCCCGATATTTCTTGCTTATAAAAAGATAGAAACCGGTCATGACCAGGCTCAATACGCCCACCCCGGTCAGGATACTGCCGGTGAATTGATAATGAATAAACGACTCCAGGGCTTTAATGGCCATAATTCCATGCAGGATTCCCAATAAGACCGGCAGGATAAAGGCGATGCCTACCTGGGTATAGATGCTTTGGGCAATCTCCGGTTCCGTCATCCCGATTTTCATCAGGGTCTTATACTGTTCCCGGTCCAGGATGGCGTCGCTCAATATTTTAAAATACATAGTGCTGAAGGTGGAGATTATAAAGACAATAGCCATCACCAAACCCATGAAGTAAAAGGCCCCGATCAGATAGTACTTATATTCATACTGTCCGGCATAGCTGTTGAGATTGTCCCCGGGGTTTTTCATCACCGCGGCGATTTTTTCCACCAGGGACAAACTGTCCTCCGGATCGGTAATATTGATCCCGTACAGCGTTATCTCCTGGCCGTTACCTTTTAATTGCTCATATTGTTTATCCGTGACGATATAGGTGTCATATCGGCCGATACCTCCCATTTCACCGATAAAAGGAATCTTGGCCTCCTTTTTCAGGGTGTAGGTCCGGCCCTGGAGCACGACATCCTGTCCGGCATAACTGGTACCGGAAAAAACCAGATTAGAGTGTAAAATACTTACCGTTTCATTATCACGGGGTTCAATATCCTTTAATATCCGTTGATAATTATCCGGCCGGGTTATTCTTAATGACCTTTTAACCTCGGAAAAGCTGGTGATCAAACAGATTCCGCCGCGTTGGCCGTAGACGTGGCTATAAGACACATTGCCGGTCAGGAAATGGGAAGCGTGCTCGGCCAGAATCTGATGCGAAGAAGCTTTAATCAGGGTTCTGATCTTTTGGTCGGTGGCCTCGTCCTGATTATAATAAGTGATGCTGTAAGGCGCTTCGACCGCCGTATTAGTGTCGGCAAAGTATTTCAGGGCCAGGCTCCCGCTGAAGGCGGCCAGGGTTGCGGCGCATAAGATCGCGGTCATGGCCAGGCTGCGGTAATGGGTGCCCAGCCGGAATAAGGTATTGCTGAAGCTTACCAGCCGGGACCTTTTATAGATAAGTTTTTTCTTTTGAATCAGCGCGTTAAGGACAATCGCCAAAAAGCTGCCGAAGAAAAAATAGGTGCCGATGCAGACCAGGATCAGAATCAAAACCGTGGCCTGCATAAAATTCATATGCCAATCAAACGGCAGGTCAAGTATATTCAAAGCCAGATAATAAGCCGCAGCGATGCAAATCACACCCGCGATGCCGCGAATCCATCGGATCTTCGGCAGCTTCTGCTCTTTCCTGGCCGCGTTCAGGATTTCGATCAGCTTGCTGCTGCGGACCATCCGGTAATTTTTCAGGCCCAGCAAAAGAATAATGAAGGCCAGGATCAGGAGCAGCAGGCCAATCGCCTTGGGGGGAATATAAAACGGGATCTGGGTATCCAGAATCATCGCTTTGCTCAGCAGCATAAAAAACAGTTTGGAAAACAGCAGGCCCAGAGGCAAGCCGGTGACGACGGCCGCTCCCCCCAGCAGGATGCTTTCCAGGGCAAAGACCGTACCGATCTTGCCGCCGGGAATGCCCATCAGCATATAGGTGCCGATTTCTTTGTAGCGCAGCTTGTAAAAGAAGTTATTGGCATGGGACATAAAAGACAGCACGGTCAGAAACAGGATGATGCTGCACAGGGAACTGGCCGCCCGGGCAAAAACGGACTGTTCACCAAGGACCTCCAGGTAAGGGTTAAAGTTGACCGCCAGAAAATTATAATAAATGGCCGTGGTCAGAATGAGGACGGTAAGGTAAAACCGGTAGAGCTTCAGGTTGTTCTTAAAGAGCATCCAGGAGAGCTTAAAGGCGTTCATTCCTCTCACCCCCCAACAAGGCCACCATATTGAGAATCTTTTTGAAGAACTCTTCGGCGTTGCCGTTGGTCTCCAATTTACCGCTGATCATCCCGTCTTTTAAAAACATTACCCGGTCGCAGTAACTGGCGGCGGACGCATCATGGGTTACCATTACCACCGTGGTTCCGTACCGGTTTCTGACATTGCGGAAACAGGCCAAAAGCTCGGACGCCGCTTTGGAATCCAGGGCGCCGGTAGGCTCGTCGGCAAACAGTATTTTGGGCTCGTTGACCAGAGCCCGGCAGACTGCCGCTCTTTGCCTTTGTCCGCCGGAAAGCTGGTAAGGATATTTGTTCAACTGGCTGTCGATGCCGAACAGCACGGTTAGCTCCTGGACCCTGCGCAGGATTGTTTCCGCTTTTATATTATTCAAGGTGAGGGGCAAGGCAATATTATCCCGGATGGTCATATTATCCAGTAAATTGAATTCCTGAAAGACAAAACCGATGACCTCCCGCCGAAACAAGGCCAGTTCCTTTTCCTTAAAAGCTGCGGTCTCTCTGCCGTCAATGACGACCCGGCCTTGAGTGGGCATGTCAATGGTGGAGATAATATTCAGCAAGGTCGTTTTCCCGGAACCGGACGGGCCCATGACCGCCACAAACGCCCCCGCTTCAATTTCAAAACTGACCTCATGCAGGGCCCGGCAGACAACGCCCTGCTCACCGTAAAGCCTGGTCAGATTCTTTACCTCAATGATCGCCGTCATAAAATTTCCTCCTTGTCGTTGCCATGCTTTGCGCTTAACATTTGCTTTTATTGTAGGATTCCTTCTGCTCCGGTTCCATCGCTGGCAATGACATTTCGGAAGTAGAATGTGACTTTTTGGTCACTTTAGCTGCGCTGGCGCTGCATATAATCGGACAGTTTATAAAAGGATAAAACGAATTCGGTATAAACCCCTTGCTCGCTCCGTACTTCCAGACCGATTCCCAGGGTGGCGGCCATTTCTTTGGCGTAGTACAGGCCCATTCCGGTGGACTTAGTGCTGCTTCTGCCGTTGCTGCCGGTGAATCCTTTATCAAAGACCCGGCCGAGTTCCTCCGGGGGAATGCCCATGCCGTTGTCTCGCAGATGCAGATTGTATCCCCATTCGTCTTCCTGCCCGCTGACCGCTAATTCGCCGTTTTCTCCTGTGTACTTGCTGCTGTTGTTGAGGATTTGCGAGACGATGTAATGAATCCATTTTTTATCGCTGATAAAATGATACGGCCTGACCTTGCTCTGAATACTGATACCCTTGGTTATAAAAAATTCGGCGTTATCACTGATCGCCTCTTTAACGACCTGTTCCAGGTCGACATTTTCGGAAATGATATCCTCGCTGTAATGATTGGCCCTGGCGATGGATAAGGCTTGATTAATCCGGAATTTCATCTGTTCAACCTGAAATAGCAGTTTGTTGGCGATATCCGTTTCATTTTCCAGCCGCTTCACCGCCATCTCACAGACGGAAAGGTTCACTTTCAAGTCATGGACCATCTGGGTCAGATAATCTTTCAGATCGTTCATTTTCTGTCGATAATCGTTTTCTTTGCGGTCGAAGCCGTTATTCTTATATTCCAGCAGTTCTTGCATCAGACTGATTCCCGGGACACTATTCCCGGCTGAGGCTGAAGGCTCACGGAAGAGCCAGTCGATCTCCCGGCCCTCGGCCATTGTCCGCCTGATTTTCCTATAGGCTGCATTCAGCCGCCGATAGTGAAAGTAATATCCCGCAGCAGCTACGAATATTATCAGTAAATCCAGATAAAAAATCTCCCCCAGAGTTTGGTCCAGAGGAGTGCTGGTCAATAAAATCAGATTGATCAGGATAATAATCCCCGCCTGACTGGCGATCCATTCCCATTGTCCCTTGATATAGGCTGTCGTCTTCATAAAACCGCATACCCCATTCCCTTTTTGGTGGTGATAAACGACTGCAGTCCCAGCTCCTCCAGCTTAAGCCTGACCCGATTGACATTAACCGTCAGGGTATTTTCATTGACATAGATCTCATCATCCCATAAACTCCTCATCAAGGCTTCCCGCGTAACTATTTTCCCCTGATTCTCCATAAGCAGTCTTAAAATCTTCAGTTCGTTTTTGGTCAACTCGCATTTCTGGTTATCATACTCCGCCGTCGCTTCCTCCAGATGAACAATAAGTCCCCGACAGCGCAGAACACGGGACTCCTGAAAACTATATTCATAGGCCCGGCGGACGACCGCCTGAAGCTTGGCTACCAGGACGGCATTGTCAAAGGGCTTGGTCAGGTAGTCGTCGCCGCCGTTGTTCATTCCCATTATGACGTCCATACTGCTGTCCCGGGAGGAAATATAAATGATGGGGACCGCGGAAATTTCTCTGATTTTCTTACACCAATGAAAGCCGTCAAAGCGGGGAATGTTGACATCCATTAAAACAACGTGGGGCTCTGCGGCCAGAAACTCGTCCAGAATGTCGTCAAACATTTCCGCTATTCGGACTTCGTACCCCCACTTCACCAGCAGCTTGGAGATTTCTTCAGCCAGCATGGCGTCGTCCTCGACCAGGTATATGCGGTATCGTTCTTTGCTTATCATCTTATTGGCCTCACTCATTTCATTTTTAGTTTAGCACAGATTAAAGCTGACCGGATTCGGTACCTGACTCAGTCATATCAGACCCCTTTTAATTGACCTATAAATCTATCCTTGCGCCAAAGAGCAATATCATACAAGAATCTATTGATGCCTGGTCATATCCCTTCCTCGTAAAAATGCTCATATCCACCGTCACTGCCTTTTTGGTAGCACATCTCATAATATCCGCTATCGGCACATTTTTCGTTCCGTCTCATACAGCAGCCGCATCGTTCAGGATAATTCAGACATTGGTATTTATCCCAAAAAAGGCTGGGGCTTCGATAGAACCTTCCGCCGGTATCCCACTGGCCTATATATTTCCCTTTTCTGTAATCCCCGTTTTTAAAAACCATATAAAAACAACTCCCTTTTTATATTCAAAGTGTACTTAAGGAGCAGTTTTGCTTGCTCTCGGTTTAACCAACCCGATAAGATAACTGTCATCCGAAAACGGAGCATCTACGCGCATTAAATATAGCCTCTGCCGCGCGTCGGCGTAATCCTTCCAATTGTCGGCAAGATAAGGGCTTGTGTAGAGTTGGCACAGCATCGTCATACAGACCTTGCTTTGCTGCGTAACCGCCTCCCGCATTGAACTGCCCGGCACAACGAAGGTTTCAAGCACATCGAGGAATTCCTGGTTTACGGCTTTAGCCAGGTCCCTTGTTCGATACGGATGCTCCTCGTCTAGCGGAACCCCCCGGTGCAAAAGCAATGCCCCGTCAAATTCGTGATACGGCCGGTTGAGCTCGCGCGGGCGAAATGCGTCCAGCGCTTCAAGCGCCTTTGCCCGGATATCATCATTAACGGATACCGCTTGTTTTAAGTATTCTTCAATACAAAGCCAATGGTCTGTTTTCGTGCTTATCCGCTTTTCAAAAAAATCATCGTAGGGGTTCAAATCGACTTCAATCCTGCTGTGGGCTGAAAAATCACCTTTCTCCGCGAGCCCCTTTTGGAACAGCAGCAACTCGCGCGTGGCGTAATCCAGGCGTTTGTCGTTGGTATCCATTTTCCTCAGCGTCTCTATATTCTCCGTACGCCTCAGCAAATCCGCCGCTAATTGGGTGTACCTGCGCCATTTTCTACACCAGCAACGTTTTAAATAGCATTGGGTCAGCTCCAGACACTTAATCCGAAGCATTTTCGCGTGAGTATGATCTTCTTCATCGTCACAGGCCCACGCCGCGCAAAGATACGCGCGGATCGCACCGGACGTGTCTTTTGTATGCTCGCAATACAGCGCGCGTTTTTGAAAGATCAGCGCAATTACGGGCAGATCGGCATCTGCCCCGCCATATATCCGCAGCAGCGTTTCTTTTTTCATATGCGGCCTTTTACGTATATCATCCGCGACATATCCGCAATGCGGACATTCCATCAGCCACAGCCCCATCGTTGAACGCAGCATCTCCGATGGCCGGAAATCAAGATCCGGTTCATCAAAAGCACTTACTGACATCATTTTAGCCTGCTCGCTGTTTTTCCCGCAGAAGGCGCATTTTACAGTAACGTTTTCGATTGTGCTCATCCGTACAGCCTCCATTTTTATATCACCGGCTCTTGCCGCACTTGGCACAGACGGTTTCAGTCCAGCTGCTCAGCAGGATTACGCCGCCATCATCCTTCTCATCGTAATGACGCGTTTCAACCCAATCATGCTGTTCAAATCCGCAGCGGCCGCAGATACAACCGACAAAATGATGGCCTGTGCATTGGCACTGTATGGCTGTCAATATATCAGTATCCGACTCAATTGACGCGATCCTGCCGAGCAAACCTTGATTGCTGATTCTTCGAACCGCCGCTATTTTTTTCCATTTTATGGTGCTGCTTTGTGCAAATTCCGCCAGTAAGCGCTGGTCGTTTACTCTATTCAAGGCGGCGTCAACGGTAACAAAGTAATCAAGCTGGTGGGCAATATACAATAGTTTATCGGGATTATTGATTTTTTTGATTGCCCATATTTGTTCCTGTACGCTATTCAGCTTCAACGCCCGGGTAAGCCATAGCTCTTCGCGTTTTTTTTTGATACGATCCCATAGCGCCATTTTCATCACTCCCTGTCGTTGTTTTCATCTATAATCACATATTCGTGGTCAAACACCGCGGTGCCCTCAGTAAAAATATCCTGCGGAAAAAAGGAAGGGATAAAAATTACATTTTTCCTCCTCGTGACCGTCATTTTTTCCCTGAGCCTTTCGAGCTCCGCACTTGATTGAGCCGCAGCCGCAGTTAATACCAAACAGATGAGATACGCGATAATAATAAAAATACAGATCCGCCGCCCAAAGCCGTCTATACGCGGTTTCATGAATGACGGCCTATCTCGCCGTAATATCTTTTCAGCATATATAATGTCGCCTCACCGCCGCGGTTCATATAATTCAGTCCTTCCCAGATATCGTCAAAGAACCCCGAAATACCTTGCAGCAGCACCGGTTGCTGAGAAATAAGACAGGATTCCGTGTCGTCCCGTCTTCTTTTGATCAGCACATGACGGTCCTCCTTGATCAGGCAATGAGCATGCCTGAAAGCCAGGGGAAAGGTGTTTGTAACCCGGATTGAGAAATTAGGGAATACGGTTAAATAGTGCATATATCCCTCCAGCATCTCCAGGCATATGCTTGTATTGATCCGCACTGCCCCTGTTTCCAGAAGATCCTCGCCGAACATCACGCAGCTTCCCTTCTCCGCTACCGCGTCCAGCAGCGGCAGGGGTATCAGCTCGCGTAACGGCATACCGTACTTCAGGTTACCGTCCATTGCCTCTTTGCGTTCACAGAACTCATTTAACCGCCATTCAAACACTTCCCCTTCATACCCTTGGGCTACAAGAAAGTGCTCAAATCCGCCCGCCGACATATACAGCGGGCTGAGCCCGTCCCGTATAATCGACAATCCCCCGCCTTTCTCATAACTTTCTTGCGACATGCTTTGGAACCGCCGGCTCGTGCTTTGGGCCGGCAAATCAAACAGCGGCTGGGAACGGGCGATGGTTTCTATAAAATTCCTCCCAGCGTCATGGACATAGGTCTTTTCCTTTATCAGCAATGCAGCCGGAGGCGCTGAAGAATCCGCAAGTATGGTGATTGTCATTACGCAGCGTCCCGGTATAATCACCATTGTCTCCTCCGCAAAAGGAACCGTATCTTCATATGCCACGGACACCTCAATATCCTGATTGACGATCTGGGTAATATAGGTGATGAGCGTTTTTGACGGCTGTATATTTTTATTTGACAATGACAGCAGTACCCTGAAGCGAATACCAAAGGTATCCATTGAGTTTTTGATAAGATGAACGAAAGAGTCGCAAACCGCCACGCTTTCACCCGATAGGCGCATATATACGAGCGCGCCTTGCTCCAGCTTGGCCAGGAGCGAGCTTAATCGCAATGTAATGTCTGTTATTCCGGCTATTGCCATATAATCGCCGCTGTAAATCCTGTTTTGATTGGCCCCGGCAAGGGGGGAATTCAGTAAGCCGGAGATATCGTCGTTTGGATCCGTAACCAGCCATATCCTGAGCGCGCGCTTCATCTCCGCAACGGATAAAAAATCTCCCTTAATGCCGTATTCATGAAACCTTTTCTTGAACCACTCCATATCTTCCGCCGTGAGTTTACGGGAGAATATATAATCCGCCAAGGGTTCCAAATACTTTGAATTCACGCCCAGCAGCCTTTCATGGTTCATCCATCGTGTAATCATGGATGGATGAAGATTCAGCGCGGCCGCGACTGTTTTGTTTTTTATTTCAAAACGCTCCAGCACAGTGCGCAGGTTTTCACTATTTCTTCTCATAAGCATCCCACCCTTAATAGACAGCTTACGCCGTCATATTGCCAAATACGGATATCCCTTGGCGGCAAGATCGGCAATAATGCACATCTTCAGATAGTAGCCGCCGACAGGCCGCGGAACAAAGCAACCGATATCGACGGGCAGGCTCGTGGCGGCCAGCTTATCTCCCACGCGCACATACCCTGCGGCGGTAATTTGTTCTTCTTTATCCGAAAACAACTTGATACCGTCCTCCGCGGATATGCGCAAAATCCCCTGAACCTCGCCGTCCTTGAACCGGATTCGATCCATGCCGTCCGGACAATCGTATAAATACACATGGTTGAATTCATTGTCGGTCAGTACCGCCGTTCTGCCAATGTTGATCCGGATGCCCAGCGGCCGCAGATCCTCAAACGCAACGCCAAGGCCCAGTTCTTCTTGGATTTCCCTTACGCCGTCGCCGGGTTCTTCCTGATAGCTAAGGTGCCCCGCCGCTGTGATATCAAGCAAGTTCGGATAATCCTTTTTAGATGCGCTTCTCTGCTGGAACCAGAGATATGCCGTATCCTTTCCGTCAATACACTCCCGCTGCATAAACCAGCAGTGAAAGGTTTCGTGCCAAAGCCCGTCCCGGTGAACGATGCTGCGCGGCATGATTCCCACCGGCCGGCGAAGCTCATCATATACGTTCAGATACTCTTCGCTCATCACTTCATCCAATGAAAAAGCAGGTATATTCAGTACCTCGCAAAGCCGCTCGGCACCTTCATTTTGCATATATTCAGTCACACGGTCATACTTCCTTAATGCGTTTAAAAATATGATATCCGTGATCTTTTGCAGAGCAGCCATCCGTACGTAGTGGTTAGGATCTTTGCACACGATTTTTTTCAGTATGCTCTCGTTGGTTAACGCTTCAACCGCACTCTTGCGCACACTGGGAAAGTCCTCATAACGGTCGGAACCATACCAGTATTCATCCACCGCCGGTTCATCGCTTTCGTCATAGGTCCATTTTCGCCACTCATATACACCGATCAACTCAGTATCTTTTATCCCGTTCAGTTTTTGGACAGCGGCTCTTTGAATGCTGTAATCGGTTTCGCCCAGGGCGATATCGTACAGATACTGGATATCGGTAATACCGTTTATTTCTTCCACGCTTCTCGGTTTGTCCGGATTACTTTTCATGGATATCCCTCCCATATGAATACTGTTGTTGTTTATGATCTCTTATATATCCAATATATTTTTTGTCAACTATTATGTCAATCAAACTTGACAATTTGACAAATTGACAAGGTGTCAAGTTGAATGGGTTTGGCAGGATATCTGGTCTGTCCGTATATAATCCATTGCATATAATACGGGATCATTCTTGCTATATGTTTTACTACTATACCTATAGGGTTTTTCCCTATTCAAGCCACTATTTTTCATCCCGCTAAAAAGCCGGGGCTTCATCCCCCGGCTGTCAAATCTATTTACGTTAAATCCCTATGCTATGGAACATGCCGCCTCAGCAGCTTCAGCGATAGCGTCGATGGCCTGTCTGACGCTTGCCGCATCACCAATTACGTATATCTCAGGTACTTTGCCTTCTTCTGGTCTGGACATATGTTAGCTAAAATATACGGCTCTGTTCATTTAAGCTGCTGAGCATTCTGGAAGAAATCTTTCCAGGGGTCATTGCCGCTGATCCTCTGGAGCGCCTCCGCCATATTGACGCCGCCCGGAGCCACCGTGTCCAGTTCATTCCACGCGATAGGCATGGACACCCCGGCCCCTTTTCTCGCTCTTATGGAATAGGGGGCAATGCTGGTAGCACCTCTGCCGTTGCGAATCCAGTCTATGAATATCTTGTTGGCGCGCTTGGCCTTTCTCACATTGCTGGTGTAACGATCGGGCCACTTCTGCTCCATCACTTGGGCGACACGCCTGGCAAAATCGTAAAATACCTCCCAGGAAACGGTCGGTTCTAGAGGTACGACCACATGGTACCCTTTGCCGCCGCTGGTTTTGAGATAGGAATTCAGAGAAAGCTCGACAAGAATATTTTTCATATCTCGTACCCCCTGGCGCACCCTCCTCAGATCCATTCCTTCATCCGGGTCCAGATCAAATACCATTATATCAGGCTTTTCCAGCTCGTCGACCCGGCTTCCCCAGGTATGAAATTCCAGCGTTCCCATTTGCGCTTCGTAGATAAGCCCGGATGCGTTCTCAATATAGAAATAGTCTTCCTTTTCTCCGTTGCTGGCGGAAACAGGGATGGTGACGACTCCTTTGCTGCTCGGCCCAGGGTGTTTCTTATAAAAGCAGGTCTGTGATATGCCTTTGGGGCAGCGTACAATGCTGAGAACCCGGTAGCTCACATAGGGCAGCATGCGCTCTGCCACCTGGGCGTAATACCGGCTCACATCACCTTTGGTGATTGCAGTTTCTTCAAAGATCACCTTGTCCGGGTTGCTGATCTTGATTCCTTCAATGATGATACGGTTGTCGTTTGCTTTCATGGGTCTCTCCTCTTCTTTGGGGATAACTGGGACTATATTTCGTCATCCGCTCTTTCCCGTTTTATATCCCGAGGATCCTTATCCGTCCGCAGGCCTTGGAAGCTGGCCTGCCTTAACAGATTCTCCCCGGTCCATCCGGCAAATTTGATTTCCGCCGCCAGTTCAGGTTCAAGCCAGGTGATATTTTCACTCGTCCTGGACTTGGGCGCAAGTTTGAAAGGGCTCTCCCTTCTCTTTATGTTTGCAAATCTTTGCTCCAGCTCGTTCCTGCCTGCTTCGCTCAGGCCGGTGCCGGTACGTCCGGTATAGATCAATTCGCCATCTTCATACACGCCCAGAAGAAGGGAGCTTACTCCGCTCGTTCTTTTATCGGAAAGAGTATAGCCTCCGATGACGAATTCCTGCCTTTTAGCGCATTTAAGTTTGATCCAGTCGCCGTTTCTGGCTGCGCTGTAGACGGAATTGACTTTTTTGCCGATTATCCCCTCCAGGCCTGCCTCACAAGCCGCGCGGAAACTTTCCTTGCCCTTTCCTCTCACATGCCGGCTGTAGTGGAGGTTATTGGGGGCGTCTTTCATCAAAGCTGCAAGGGTCTCCTTCCGGTCAAGCAGGCGATGTCCCCGGAGGTCCGCCCCATCCAAGGCCAGGAGATCAAAGACGATATAGGTCAGGTTTTGGACTTGGGGATTTTTCATATAGTTCTGCAGAGCCTGAAAATCCGTCCTGCCCGCTGCGTCCGTAATGGCCATTTCGCCGTCCAGAACCATCGCCCTGCCGCCAGCCCAATTAATGAGGGAATAGGCGAGATCCTGGAACAGATCGGTATAATCATTGCCGTTCCTGGTGATGAGCCGGACGCTGCTGCCTTCAATATAGGCCAGGATCCTGTAGCCGTCGTATTTCAGCTCATAGAGCCAGTCCTCACCTTGAGGAAGCATATCGACTAATTGAGCCAGCTGCACGCCGGTACTGCTGAAGGGGTTGAGCGTGATCTTTTCGTCCTCCCCGGCTTCAATTTCCGTCATGGTGCGTCCGGTTCTGAGGCTGGTGGTAAACTCAGAAATCCCGTCGCCGGTTTGGGCATACTCATCTTTTTCTTTAAGTAAAAGCCAGTTATCCTTCGTCTCCCCCGCTTTCTTTTTCAAGCGCACCAGAGCCCACTTTCCCTTCAATCTTCTTCCTTTCAGAACAAACTTCAGCATACCATCACGGAGCCCGTCAGCCACATCCCCACAGGGCTCCCAGCAGCCTTCATCCCAGATCATGACGACTCCGCCGCCATATTCTCCTTTAGGAATTGTCCCCTCAAAGTTCCGGTATTCCAAAGGATGCTCCTCCACCTGTATGGCGAGCCTCTTGTCCCGGGTATCATAGGAGGGGCCCTTGGGCACTGCCCAGCTCAATAGGGCCCCGTCCCATTCCAGACGGAAATCATAGTGATCTCTGCGGGCCAGATGGTGCTGGACGACAAACCTCAGATCTGTTTGAGCAATTTCTGTTCTGCCTTCCGGTTCCAGGGTTCTGGCAAAATTCCTTTTCTGGTTGTACGGGTTAAGTTTTTCAGCCATAAATTACGCCGTTCCTTCTCTTTTTGGGCCTTCTCCGCACTGCTTTTGAACTCCATGGGCATATCTGACTTTGCTTCGCAAGCAACTGTGAATAGTATACCCAAATTGCATTATCAGGAAGAACATATAATATTGATTATTGATTCTGCAATATTTTACGGTACGTCGAGTTGGATAGCATAAGACTGACGACATTATTGCCGCTTGCCTTTTAGTTTTCTCTGTTGTGCTGCTCAGTCCATAAAAAGAGGCTATGCTGGGCAAAAAACAATAGCCTCGTATGCTCCTGGTTTTTATATAAAAAAATTAAATTCCAGTTAAAATTTCATGATGATAAATTCCTTCCCGGCGTTCTGAAATAGTGACCATCTATACATTACTGTTGGTATAGGCAGCCCCCCGGTTGTTTCTTATATCAGTTATCAATGCATGCTATTTTGGGGCCGGATCAGGGGTCATTTTGTTTTATAATTTTTTCAGACCAGGTTTTTCAAAATCTCATGATAGCGTATGGTTGCCAATTCACTTGGTTTACCCTGCTGACAGAAGGAGAGTCCGGCAAGTTTCCGATTAACGCGTTGTACCACAATCTGACCATTGACCGTTTTGGATTCCAGCGTTTTTAATGCCTCAAGAAAACGCTCATCATTCTTGGCCCTATTGTAAAAGGACAAAACATAAACATAAACAAAGAGATTATAATTACGAAAAGGATATTCGACCTGCATAAACAGTGTGCCTATGCCATAGTGACATGGGCCAATCGGCTTGCGGATTATCCAATGCTCAAGCAAGAAATCCACCGCTCTGTCAAGTACCGGTTCTTGGTTGAGATAATCGCTGAAACGGAACGCATTCAGGACTATGAGTGTCGGGAAAGGGTTTGAATACTCCGTTTCCGGGCCCCGGCCGAAGCTGAACTTCTTGCAGCGCCAGCCGCCGTCAGTATACTGGATGTCCAAAAGATGCCGGAAGGTTTTTTGCAGCCTTTCATCCGCAGCATACCCCATGTGGCAAAGGGTATTGGCTGCATGGGCGGTTTGACACGGATATATGCCGCCCTGGGGGTACAGTTTGAAACGTCCATCCTGTCGCCAGGTACTGAAAATCAAATCAGCAGCTTGTTTCAGCAGAGGTTCGGCCGGTTCCATCCCTAATTCCAGCAAGAGAAGCACGCTCTCCAGTGTTGAGAAAGGAGATCCTTTTAACAGGCGTTTGTCCGGTGTGGTCCAAAGCTCGCCTCCATTATCGTATCTGTGCGCCAATATTGCTTCAACATCCGCTAAATATTGCTTCTCAACCGCCATTCCCTCACCTCCGCTGGTTTACATCCCTATTTCTATTTATTCTTCTATCACTTATGCCAATATTCCTCTGTCATCAGCCTTATAGCCTCTCAATCCGCACCAGCTTTTCTGTCTACCTGAGGATAAAAAGATGCCAATTGAACCTAGTGGGGCTTTAGAGGAAAGTCAATACCTTACCCATTATAGGATTTCCACATAGCCTTCCGTTCCATTTACCCGGATTCTCTGTCCGTCTCTTATCAACTTGGTGGCATTTTCCACTCCGACAACTGCCGGCAAGCCATATTCACGGGCGATAACTGCTCCATGGGTCATCAGCCCGCCGACTTCGGTGACCAGGCCTTTTATGGATACAAACAATGGTGTCCAGCTGGGGTCGGTAAAGGCGGTGACTAATATATCGCCAGCTTCCAGAGCAGCCTCTTCCATGTTTAAGATAACACGTGCCCGTCCCTCTATAACTCCGGAGGAAACAGGCAGACCTGCAATAGCATCGGATGAGAGATTTTCTCGTTTGTACTCACCGGCGATGATTTCACCGTCAGACGTGATAACACGTGGCGGAGTTAGTTTTTCATATAATTTATACTCGCCTTTTCTTTTGCTTATGATCTGGTAATCCAGTTTATTGGTGCGTACGGCTTCGCCAAGTTCTGCAAAAGTAAGATAGTAGATATCTTCTTTTTCCTGAATAACGCCCGTTTGTATGAGTTGTTCGGCTTCTTGCAGTAAAGCCTGCTTATAAACGAAGTAACGGTTAATCATGCCGTATTTGGGATATTCCCTAAACCCGCTGAAATTCCGGATCAGGTCGATCATGCATTTTGTTTCTTGGGCTTTTGGTTCACCATCCGGTAATTGCTGCAATCGCTTTAGTAACTCTTGTTCCTTTTGCCAAGCAACACGCCGCCCTTGCTCAAATTTCCGCTGTCCGGCATCAGGCGCAAAGTGTTTGATGTTACTGAGAATCATGGGGACAAGGATAATTGGTCTTTCGCTCCAACGGGTTTTCGTAATATCAATTTCTCCGGCACAGCGCATTCCGTATTGGTTGAGATAAGCAGAGACAGCGTCTCGGGTTTCCTGTCCGCCATCAAACTCAACTATTTTCTCTAAAAAGTTATCATCTTTTACCTGCTGTAAATAAGCAATTACTTCCGGATAAGGACGAATCACATCGGCCACATTGAGTAGCGCCAGACCCATTTCCGAAGTAATATTGTTGGGTACGGATTGAGAAAGGGTATCGGCTGCGTTTTTTTCACCCAACCACTCTTCCATTTTTTCATTAATCCAGATGTAAGCATCCATAGCAGCCATATATACAGCCGAACTTTGCGGGTCGAATAAAATCTTCTTTAACTCCTGGATATCTTCCAGGATAAAATCAAATAAGTCTGATCCTGATTTTGTTTGGATGTTTTGTTTTAACTCTTCTATTGATGTTTGACTGCGTTTAATCAAATCAGAAACGAGGGCCGGATCGTTTTCGATTTGAGTACGAAAACCCACAGTCGATATAACTTTATTGCTTTTACCGGGAACTTTTTTCTTATCATCCGGTAACGATTGGATAAAATCTCCTCGCTCTATGAAGGTCATAAGGGCGTCTTTGATGAGCGGATCGCCACCCAGGGTATTTAATAAAATTTCTCTGGTGGCAGGCGAAGCCAGATTCTGGCTTACATCAGCAAACAGCCTTCCGCCGGCCTTACACATGGGGGCAGGAGTCGTTAACAGGAAAAAAGACAATCCCAATGGTTTCATGGGGTCGGTCATCATTTGCTGATGCCCGACCGATACATAAACGTGATTTTCTTGGGTCTTCGCTTCGGGGATGGGGTACAAAGTAGTGATGGGCCGACTCTGGACAATGTAAAAGGTATCGTCAGCCAAACACCATTCGATGTCCTGGGGGCAACCGAAGTGTTCTTCGATTTTTCGGCCCAGGCGGGTGAGGCTCAAAATCTGCTCATCCGTCAGCGCCGGCCTGTTCTGCCGCTCAGGCTCAACCTCCTGTGCTTGCGTCCCCCCATCTTTTAAGGCATAAATAGTCAGCTTCTTGGTGGATATTTTCTTATCAATAACCTTGCCGTTACGCACTTTATAGCTATCAGCATTCACCAGGCCGGAGACCAGGGCCTCGCCAAGACCGAAGCCGGCGTCAATGGATAAAACCTTCCGATTAGAAGTGACGGGATCGGCAGTAAACAGGATTCCTGCCGCCTGCGGAAAGACCATCTTCTGTACAACCACGGACAGATATACATTTCGGTGGTCGAAACCGTTTTGCAGGCGGTAGGTTACTGCCCGCTCGGTAAACAGCGATGCCCAGCACTTGCTGACATGCTTTAAGATCGTCTCTTCACCTATAATGTTTAAATACGTGTCCTGCTGTCCGGCAAAGGAAGCCGTCGGTAAATCCTCGGCTGTGGCGCTGGATCGTACGGCATAGGCATTTTTTTCTCCAAGCTTTAAGAGGTGGCGGATGATCTCTTCACTAATATCTTGCGGGATGGCTATCTCTTCAATGACCCTGCGCATCTCACCGCTAAGTTCACCGATTTTATCCCGATCTTCCATCTTAAGGAGCGATAACTGATCAAGCAATTGTTTAAGCGCCGGCGTTTCCCCCATGACTCTTTTAAAGGCTGCAGTGGAAATACAAAAACCATCCGGTACACGGATGCCTTCAATTCTGGCCAGTTCCCCCAGGTTCGCGCCTTTTCCCCCAACAACCGTGTGTTTTGTTTTATCAATATCATGAAAACCAAGCACATAGGGACTCATAGGTTTACCTTCTTTGGCGATTTCTTCTTTGATAATTTTGATGCCATCCTTTCCATAATAATCCTTTCCAACAAATCGTATTAACATACTATTGGATTATAGCAGCAGCAAATGGGAACAAATAGTCTGCATTTACAATTTTTTGTATGTTATAATAAAGGTGGAAGAGATTTAATCTTCATAAGAAATAAGCCTTAAAGACGCTAACCCGATGCAAAGGTACATCCTTTTATAAGCAAATGAGAACAGTTATTTAACGAGCTGAAATATTTAGTATGCAAAGCTCGAGATAGGCAATTTCGTAATTGGTTCCGGCATAATAAACGTCATAGTCGTAGATTTCCGCCAAAAAGCCGGGGGGCTTCATCCCCCGGCTGTCTCAAATCTATTCACGTTAATCGGCAATGCTATATGGAACATGCCACCTCAGCAGCTTCGGCGATAGCGTCAATGGCCTGCCTGACGCTTGCCGCATCACCAATTACGTACAGTTCAGGTACCTTGCCTTTTATCTTTGCTTCCAGCGGGTTATGAGAAGCAGTACCCATAGCCAGTACTATGCTGTCAAATCCGGTAATTTCCTCTTTCCTGCCATCCTTTTCATATACCACTCCATCGTCTAAAAACTCAACCACCCTGGCGCTGGTTATGCGGTCGACTTCAAATTCCTTTAGCCGCCTGAGCAGATGAATCCGGTGAACATCATGCATGTCCAGGGCAATATCAGGCTGCATTTCTATAATGCTGACCTTGCGGCTGTGCTCCGCCATGAAATCAGCGGTCTCGGCGCCGATGAGACCGCCGCCCGCCACCAGCACTTTATAACCTGGAATGGCCTTCCCTTCCAGCACATCATTGGCTTTGATAAATTTGGGATTGTCTATGCCGGGTATTTCAGGAATAAGCGGAACTCCGCCAGTAGCTAAAATCACTACATCCGGCTTTTCTTGGGCAATGAGTTCCGGAGTAACTTCGGTGTTCAACTTGTATTCCACCCCGAACTTGCGACCCTGGGTAATATAATATTTGATCGGTGTGGTCAATATGGTTTTGGCAGACGGTATAGCCGCTATTCTGAAAGCGCCGCCCAGTATATTTTGTTTTTCATACAGAGTTACCCGGTGGCCCCTCTTGGCCGCAATCCAGGCCGCTTCCAAACCGCCGGGACCGCCTCCTGCGATCATAACCTTTTTAGATTTTTTGGCTGCTGCGATCTTCATGGTCTCTTCTTTCCCGCAGAAAGGATTGACCAGGCAGGAGCATTTTCTGATCTCTTTATTAAAGATATAGGCGGCGCATCCCTGGTGACATGCAATACAGGGAGCAATATCTTCAAGCGCGTCACCAGCCACCTTATTCGGCCATTCCGGCTCAGCCAGCGATTCTCTTCCCAAAGCAACCAAATCGGCCTGGCCGGTGGAAAGAATATCTTCCATTAAATAGGCATTATTAAGCCTGCCTACCACAATGCAGGGAATTTTTACCGATTTTTTGATTTGTTCCGATTGTTGCGCAATATATCCCACCGGTGTGGCTTCCGTCGCCCATAGCCATTCGTAGCTGCCATAAACGCTATTACTGATATCCAGAGCATGGACGCCTGCATCCTCCAATATTCTGGCCACTACCTTGCTTTCCTCAATCGTTCTGCCCCCATATATTCTCTCGTCGGCACTAAACCTGAAGATGAGATTGAATCCGTTGCCGCATGCTTTTTTTATCGCTTTTACGATTTCAGCCGGGAACTTCATCCTACCCTCAAAGTCCCCTCCAAACTCATCGATTCTCTTGTTTGAATAAGCCGACATGAATTCTGCTACCAGATATCCATGGGCGCCGTGAATTTCAACGCCGTCTAATCCGGCTTCCTGCGCTCTTACCGCTGCGTCCCGGAATTGTCCGATAATTTCCCATATCTCTTCGGTCGTTAGTTCCCTGGGCATTTCGCCGATACCGAATCTCTCCAGCAGGGGATCCATAATAGCAATCGGAGCCACCGGAGCCCCTGGTCCGGCGATATCTGTCGTGGTCTGCCTTCCGGCATGGTGAAGCTGGGTTACGATCTTAGCCCCATATTTATGGCAGTTTTCCGCCATTTTTCTCCATCCGTCAATCTGCTCGTCACACCATAGCCCCGGCTCGTTCCAAATGGCTCTGCCAATAGGAGATACAGCGGTTACTTCGCCGATTATCAATCCAAAGCCGCCCTTGGCTCTGGCGGTATAGTAATCTATAAATTGCTGTGTAGGTATACCCTGTTCAGTCGCATAATTGGTGCCCATCGGAGGTACCACAAAGCGGTTTTTTACTTCCATTGATCCGATTCTGATGGGTGACAATAATGTAGGAAATTTCATTTAAAGCCTCCTCTTGTTTCATAATCAGCAGCGAATCGCCACATCCGAGAACAATGTGATTAATTTTCCGGGGGGTTTAAACCAGGTTCCGGTCTGTGCAATTCCTATCGGCTTTTTTATTATGCCCCAAGCAAATATACGGTTATACAGCTAAGGACCAGCAGACCATATAAGTCAATCCTTTAGTTTCGGCAAGCTCAATTAACATTTCTCAGACAGCTTTCATAATAATGCGGTGTGAGGAGAAGGGCGATAGAAAAGGTGAACATCAATGTTTAATAATCCATATCACCTTACAGTATTTCCACATACCCTTCCGCTCCGTTCACCCGGATCCGCTGTCCGTCTTTAATCAACCTGGTAGCGTTTTCCACGCCTACTACCGCAGGCAGGCCGTATTCTCTGGCAATTACGGCACCGTGGGTCATCACCCCGCCTACTTCCGTCACCAAACCTTTGACGGAGACAAACACCGGTGTCCAACTGGGGTCGGTATAAGCGGTGACCAAAATATCCCCTTCTTCTATGTTGGCGTCCTCCATTTTCAAAACGACCCTTGCCCGGCCCTCAATGGTCCCGGATGAAACGGGTATGCCCGCCAAAGCACCTTGCGGGATGTTACCGGTATCGTATGCACCGAATAAAACCTCGCCTTCAGAGGTCATTACACGGGGAGGGGTTAATTTCTCATAGACATCGTATTCCTCTTTTCGCTTCGTGATGATGCTGTAATCCAGCCGGTTGGTACGAACCACCTCCCGGAACTCCTCAAAAGACAGATAGTAGATATCCTCCTTCTCTTGGATAACCCCCTTTTGCACAAGCTTAACGGCTTCCTTTAACAAGGCCTGCTTAATGATCCAGTAACGTTCAATCATCAGGTACTTCGGGTATTCCCGATAACCGACAAAATTGCGCAAACGGCTGATCATCTTCCTTGTCTTTTTGGCCTTTTGGTTGCCGCCGGGCAGCTGTTCCAAACGTTTTAGGAGATCCTGTTCCCTCTGCTTCCCTTCCCGCAGGCCCTGCTCAAATATGGTGTTATGAGCCCCCGGCTCAAAGTTTTTAATGTTGCTGAGAAGCATGGGGACGAGGGCGGTCGGCTGTTCGCTGAAGCGGGGCCTGGTGATATCAATCTCTCCGGGACAGCGCATGCCGTATTTTTCAAGATACGTCCCTATGGACTGACTGACAACAGTGCCGCCTTCCAACTTGGCCAAGTCTTCAAAAAAGGTCTCGTCATGGGCGTGTTGAAAATATTTCATCACCGCCGGATATTGCCGGACCACGTCCGCTACATCCAACAGCGCCAGCCCCATTTCCGAGGTAACGTTGGTGGCTACCGATTTGGAAAGCGAATCTGCCGCGCTCTTTTCGCCCAGCCACTTTTCCATTTTCTTATTAAGCCAACTCACTGCATATACCCCGACATAAATCGCCGCCATACCTTGCGGGTCATACATGGCTTCTTTTAATTGCTTATGAGCTTCCATAATAAAAGCAAACAATTCGTCGCCGGACAGGTTGGCCATCTGCCGCAGATCTTTGATAGACGCCTCATTCCGGGACATCAGAGATTGAACCAGGCTTCCGTCGTTGCTGCGGTATATCTTGATAAACTGAACGGGCAGCGCCCATGAAAAATACCCTGACCCCATACTGAAGGCTCTTTTACCGCGTGATAATGATTTCATAAAGGCTTTTCGCTTCATTAAGCTCTTGATCGCGTTATCCATGAGAGGGTCTATTTTACCCGCAGCCATGAGTACTATCTTTTGTCCCGCGGGAGAGGCCAAATCGTGCGCCAGATCAATGAACAGCCTTCCACCGGCTTGAATCAGGGGAATTTCGTCAGACAATAGCTGGAAAAAAGATAACCCCAATGGTTTCATGGCATCGGTCATCATCTGCTGATGACCAAAAGACATATACACGTGTTTTTTTCCATCCTGCGCTTCCGGTACGGGGTAAAGGGTGGTAATGGGACGGCTCTGGACGATAAAGAATTTGTTTTCATACAGGCACCATTCAATATCCTGCGGGCGGCTGAAATAAGCCTCAATGGTTCTGCCCATACGTGCAAGCCGTAAAATCTGCTCGTCGGTCAGCGTCTGCATATTCTGCCGCGCGGCCTCAATTTTTTTCTCTCCCGTACCACCTTCTTTTAAGGCATAGATTGCCAGCTTCTTGGCGGATATCTTCTTGTCAATGATCCTGCCGTCACGTACCTTATAGATATCTGCGTTTACCAGGCCGGAGACCAGCGCTTCACCGAGGCCGAAGCTTGCATCAATGGAGACCACCTTCCGGTTGGACGTGACCGGATCGGCTGTAAACATAATCCCCGCCGCCTCCGGGAAAACCATCTTCTGGATGACGACGGACAGATGGATCTTGCGATGATCGAATCCATTTTGGATGCGGTAGGTCACGGCACGGTCGGTAAACAGCGAGGCCCAGCATTTGCTGATATTTCTCAGGATAGCTTCCTTTCCGATAATGTTCAGGTACGTATCCTGCTGGCCCGCAAAGGAGGCCGTCGGCAAATCTTCAGCGGTGGCGCTGGAGCGTACGGCATAGCCATCTTTTTCACCAAGTTGTACAAGATGACGAGTGATCTCATTTTCGATCTCTTTCGGAATAGCGATTCCTTCAATGACCTTGCGGATTTCGGCGCTGATTTCACCAATACTTTCCCGGTTGTCCGCTTTTAGAAGGGATAACTGATCCAGCAGTGAATTAAACTCCCCGTTATTTCCGATAATTTCTTTATACGCTTCGGTCGTGACGCAAAAGCCCTCTGGCAATTGTATCCCCTTTAGTCCGGATAGTTCCCCCAGGTTGGCGCCTTTGCCCCCGGTCATCGCAAGCTTGGTTTTATCAATTTCCTGAAAGCCGAGTACGTATGAATTCATACATATTCTCCTTTCTACGCATATTTTCTTAATAAAGCGTTTTGAGTAAAATCAAATACGTTATAGGTATTTCTCCTTGTAAAAATTCCTTTTAAATAGATTTATATATTCGTCAAATTCTTCGCATAAAGCGTCAAGATCAAGCCCTGTTTTAGGCATTTTGCATAAATACCCATCGGTAAGCAAGGTTAGTATTTTCATGACCAGCTTTGGGTCAATGTCATCTTTAAATTTTGAAGTGTCAGTACCTTCAAAAGCAATTTTGCTTCTCAAGCTTTCACTTTCACTATTTGCAAGAATTGCTTTTATGTTCGCTTTAACTTCATCATCATTTTCAAAATACACACTGTCTAAAAAGGAAAGGATGGCAGGGTGTTTTTTCATAGCCGAAATTTCAATGTTGGCCGCCAGATTAATTCTGGCAAAAAAATCAGTAACCGTATTATCAAACTTTTCATCAAGTTCATTCATGATAATATGGGTGCATAAATCAACCAGGTATAAATACAAAGCCTTTTTTGTGCCAAAGTAATGGAATACCAATGCTTTTGAAATCCCCGCTGCAGCAGCAATATCGCTAACGGAAGTTTTTTTGTAACCGTTAGTACCGAAGCATAGAAGGGCTGCATCAATAATTGTATTTTGTTTCTCTACAGGTAAACTTAAAAAATTTTCCAAGCGACTCACCTCTAAAATGGTATTAACCGATTCGGTCAAGAATAGAATAACTCTACTAACCGATCCGGTCAATAATATTTTTCTATAATTTTATAGAGATATTGTTGATTCTCCAGTCCGTATTCATCCTCGGGCAGGTAATGATTTTCAACGGGAAAAGATACGTATTGTTTCGTTCCCATTTTGGTTTCCTATTCTTTTTTATTTGAATCTCTAAAAAGGGCATAAAAAAGTGGAGCATCTTCGTCAGAAATACTCCCGCTGATTTTTTGTATTTAGTTTATAACTCGAAATGAATCAACCAACTCCAAACATAACTTTTTCCTCTTTTCAATTTCCTGTTTGTTTGACCCATACCACCAAACTCAACATATCCAGTTTTTCTCCATGGAAAGCACTCTGTTTGTCAGCATACCTGAACTTATTATTTTCCTATGCTGTTGTATACAGCTAATGCATCGGTAATATTATACTGTTCCGAATGGTGATCTCCTTTTGCACCAGCTGAAATAAGAATATATTCTTGTCTGCCAACTTTGGCAAGACTCGCGAGACATAGACCGGCCTCATCGGTATACCCGGTTTTCCCTCCTAAAAATTCCCCACCAATAATGTTTTGATTTTTGAGTTCTTCAAACATGGTATTATAAAAGGTTATCCCGCCAGGGTGCTTATTAGTGGGTGGTGTGGAATGACGGGATGAAGTAAAGATCTCCCGGAAAGTATCATTTTGCAAAGCATAGCTCAAAAGAACAGCCAGGTCTCTGACTGTTGTGTAGTGGTTTTCATTGTGAAGCCCGGTGGCATTTTCAAAATGGGTATTGTCCATACCAAGATCCGCCGCCGTTTGATTCATTATTTTCACAAAATTCTGCTCTGATCCTGCAATCTGATCAGCAAGTCCGATACAGCACTCCGCGCCGCTCGGCAGCATTACTCCGTATAACAGGTCGATTGCCCTGACCTGCTCACCCGGCTGGAATCCGGCCATTGAGGCATCTGCTTCGTACAGCCCCTGAAATGCAGCATTGGTCAGTTTGATTTCTTTCTTCAGACCAGGTAGATTTTCTATCGCGACAATGGCAGTCATCATTTTAGTCAAAGAGGCAGGATATATTTTTTCTTCGCTGTTTTTCTGCATCAGAACCGCATTATCCGTTAAACTGACCAGAATCGCATTAGGACTGTTGAGCTTAGCGGAAGATAGAGAACCGGAGGAATCGGGTGTTATCTTTGACGAGGGAGCCGGCATAGTTCTATTATCAGAGGGATCGGGTGTTATCTTTAAAGAAGAATACGATGAGATTTTATCATCATATTCTTCTTTAAAGAGAAGTTGGTTTCCTATAGTAACGATGGATTTATATACCCAAACAGCAATGACAACCGTCAACAGAAATGTTACTAATATGTGCATTCCCGAATTTTTCCTTTTTACTTTTCGTACCATAATAAAACAGCTCCTCATTCTGTGCTGATATTACTTAATCACAGAACAAGGAATCATGTTGGAATTCCATCTTATGAACTTCTTAAGATTTTCTTATACTTATAACGGAAGCTTTACTGTAAATGTCGTATTTTCCGGGTTGCTTTCCACAGAGATAGCTTTTTAAAATTCAGCGTATATTCATGGGTATCCATGTCTAATACCAAGCTGGAAAAGGCAATCAAGTGTTCTTCCTGTTTTGGCTCCAGAATCCTACATGTAGTGGTTGACTTACCCTATTGCCATCAGAACCACTATTAGTCATCAGAATTACCGTATCGACAAGGGATTGCGGCGCAGACTGGATACCAAGCTGATTGCCGGAATATTGCCGCTTAACATTTTGGAAGCGTGAACTCCTTTCCACGCTCCCCTATTTCTTGTTTTATGCCTCAGCTTATATATTTCCGTCAAAAGAAATACAATAGAGCTATGGAGGTGTTATGCGTGGATTATATAACGACCAAAGAAGCAGCGAAAAGTTGGGGAATCACAGACAGAATGGTAGTGTACCATTGCTCTGCCGGGCGTATTAATGGAGCTAAAAAAATGGGGAATACCTGGCTGGTTCCGGCTGACGCTGAAAAACCGGCTGATGGACGATATAAGAGCAGTAAAGTAAAGGATGATGAAAATAAATGAAACGGATATTTTTGGTTGAGGACGATAAGGCAATCGCTAAAAATCTTGTACTTTTGCTCCGCTCGGAGGGATTTACAGTCGCCCACGCCTCTACGCGGGGGGAAGCCCTTACCGCGCTTGCCGGAAATAAATTTGACCTGGCGCTGATTGATATTTCCCTGCCGGACGGAAACGGCTTTACGGTTTGCACGGAAATCAAAGAAGCGCAAGATATTCCCGTCATCTTTCTGACGGCTTCCGGCGATGAGGCGAGTGTTGTTACCGGGCTGAACATGGGCGCGGACGACTATATCACCAAGCCTTTTCGCCCGCGGGAATTGATGGCGCGAATCAGAACCGCCCTGCGAAAAAGCGGACGTTCTCCATCGGCTTTTGAAATCTGTGGGCTTTATGTCGATATGGCAAGGGGCATCGTGAAAAAGGACGGCAGCGAGGTTTTCCTTTCAGCCTTAGAATACCGCTTATTGCTGATGTTTATTAGCAGCCCCAAAAGTATTATCACCAGGAGCAGGCTGCTTGACGAATTGTGGGACGCGGCGGGCGAGTTCGTCAATGACAATACATTGACCGTGTACATCAAACGCCTGCGGGAAAAGATAGAGAACGACCCCGCAAGCCCGCAAATCATTCTGACCGTTCGCGGGACGGGATATAGATTGGGGGACGGGTATGCTTCAGAATAGAGAGTTTCGGCAGTTTGCCATTTTGTTCTTCTTAATAGCCGCCGCCGCTGTGACGCTGGGATTTGCAATCAATAGGTTGGCGGGAATCCTTGCCACCATCTCTGCCGCCGCCTTTGGCACAGCGTTTTTCGCGTTTACCAAAGCCCGATATAAAAACATTGCCCAGATTTCAGAGCAAATTGATCTTGTGCTTCATAATGCTGACCATCTGTATATTGGTGAATCGGACGAGGGCGAACTTTCCATTCTGCACAGTGAGATAACAAAAATGACGTTGCGTATTCGGGAGCAAAACGACGAGCTAAAAAAAGAAAAAGAGCATTTTGCCGATTCGCTGGCCGACATAGCCCACCAACTCCGAACTCCGCTCACATCTGCGAACCTCATTCTGTCATTGTTAGCGAATAACCCTGATGAAAACGAGCGGAAAGCATTTGTACGGGAAACAGAGGAATTGCTTATGCGGATGGATTGGCTGGTTACTTCCCTATTGAAATTATCCCGCTTGGACGCGGGCATTGTGGTGTTCCAAAGCGAGCAGATAGATGTAAACAACTTGATATGCGCCGCGCTTCGCCCGTTCTTAATTCCAATGGAATTGCACGATATTGATTTGCAGATAGATGCACCGAAAGGGATGCTTATTCAAGGTGATTCAGGTTGGCTCTCGGAAGCAATTCAAAACATTCTCAAAAATTGCATAGAAAGCGCAGGCGAGAACGGGAAGATTGAGATTGTTTGCGGAGACAACCCACTGTTTACCGAGATTGCTATCCACGACAGCGGCGCGGGCTTTGAAAAAGAAGATTTACCCTGCCTGTTTGACA
>ENA-UOOK01001426-UOOK01001426.1-fermentation-metagenome-genome-assembly--contig:-NODE-1426-length-31502-cov-24.138869_pt1 | contig 31502 bp, 26 predicted proteins | sample MGYA00245777_ERZ724023 | MGnify/ENA primary metagenome ERZ724023 (study PRJEB28704, sample SAMN03018312) | fermentation metagenome | biome: anthropogenic terrestrial biome; feature: soil...
AATCAATCATTCAATAGAGGTCAAGAACACTTGGCCTCTATTGTTCGCAAAAAATAATATTCATTCTAATAAGAAAAAAACGTATGAAACAAAAATTATGGCTTTGGTTGTTCTGCTTATGCGCATTACCCGCCTTTGCGCAAACGCCGGCCGGAGTAAGCGGAAAAGTAATCGATGAACTCACGGGCGATCCCATAGCGGGGGTGATGGTCGTGCTGCGGGAAAACAATCAAACGGCGTATACCGGCGAAGACGGCGCCTTCGTGTTTCATCCTGTCACCCACGGCAAAGATGTCCTGTCTCTTAACGCTGCCGATATTCAATCGAAAGAAATACCGGTCGACATTCCCCGCGAATCATCCTTAGATCTCGACATCATCCAAGTGACCCGCCGTCCGATGCCCGTACAACAACTCGCGGGCGTGATCGATGAAGCGCAACGCGCCACGGAAGACGATGACACCGGCCTCTCGCAGGACGTCAGCGCCATGGTCATCTTCTCGAACGACGTCTTCCTGCAAAACGCGGGATACCAATTCTCGCAATTCCGCTTCCGCTCCCGGGGCTACGAAAACCGCTTCGAAGACCGTTATATCAACGGTGTTAACTTTAACGACCAGATACGCGGCGTCTTCAACTATTCATCCATCGGGGCGCTCAACGACATGACCCGCAACGGCGATGCCGTGAACTATTTCGCTCCTTCATCCTTTACGTTCGGCTCTATCGGCGGATCGGAAAATATCAATATGCGTGCGGGCAACTACACCCGAGGAGGAAAAGTTACGCTCTCCCTCACCAACCGCAACTATTATGCCCGGGCAATGGGCAGCTATTCCACCGGCATGCAGGACAATGGCTGGGCGTTTACCGCTTCGGTGGGCGGCCGTTATTCGCACGAAGGGCACATCGAAGGGGTGTTCTATCGCAACATCTCGTATTTCGTCGGTCTCGAAAAAGAAATCGCCGGCGGAAAGCACCGCATTTCGTTCGTCACGTTCGGATCCCCCGTCGAAAGAGGGCAGCAGGGATCGTCTTATCAGGAAGTGTATGATTTAGTCGATAATAATCTCTACAACCCCAACTGGGGCTATCAAAACGGGAAGAAACGAAACGCCCGAGTGGTGAAATCGTTCGACCCCACCGCCATCCTTTCGCACGTGTGGAAATTGGGTGAAAACACCACACTCACCAGCGGCGTGGCAGCGCATTACAGCCGCTACGGCGGATCGGCTCTCAACTGGTACAACGGCCCCGACCCGCGTCCCGATTATTACCGCTACTTGCCTTCGTATAATCGCGACAATCAAAAGGCTTTCGATTATTACACGTATCTGTGGAAAACGTCTTCCGACGAAAGTATCGCCCAGCTCGACTGGGACAAGATGTGGGAGGCGAATCACCTGAATAACCTCCAAGGCGACGGCTCCGCCATTTACATGATGGAAGAACGCCGGAAAGATTTGTTCGAAACGGCGCTCAACTCCACGCTCAATACCCAATTAAGCCCGGAGGTGAAACTGACGGCCGGCATCGGCTTAAAACACTCGCTTTCGAAACAGTTCAAAACGGTGGACGACCTGCTCGGCGCCCAATATGTACTCGATATCGACAAGTTTGCCGAACGGGATTTTGCCGGCGACCGGGAATTGATACAAAACGACTTGGAACGTCCCGACCGCAAAGTGTATACGGACGATGTGTTCGGCTATGATTTCCGCTTCCGTGTGAATTCGGCCGATATTTGGTGGCAACAAGAACATACGTATCGGAATATCGATCTGTATTACGGCGCCAAACTCAAATATACCCAGTTCCAACGCGAAGGAAAAATGCGTAACGGACGTTATCCCGCCAATTCGCTCGGAAAAGGCAAGATGCACCGTTTCACCGACTATGCCACAAAAGCCGGAATCACCTACAAACTCAATGGCCGCCATTTCTTTACGGGTAATATCAGTTACCAAACGATGGCGCCTTTGGTCGACAATGTATATATTTCGCCGCGCATCACCGACCTGACCGTGAACAATATGAAAAGCGTCCGCGTTTTCTCGGCCGACCTGAATTACATCTTCTCGCTCCCCAGCCTGATGGGACGCGTGAGTGTGTTCAATACCCATTTCTATGACGATGTCGATCACATGAGTTATTATCACGACTCGGAGCGGACTTTCGTCAACCACGTCCTTTCGGGAATAGAAAAAGTGCATCAGGGTATTGAGGTCGGACTGAATTACAAACTCAATGAGAATTGGAATTTCGATGTCATCGGTACTACCGGCGAGTATTATTACGCGAACAATCCCGAAGGAGTCATCAGTTACGAAAACGGAAAAGGCGACATCATGGCCGAGACCGCCTATATGAAAGACTACTATGTAGGAGGCATGCCGCAAACCATGGGTACGTTCGGCATCAATTTCTTTTATGACTATTGGTTCCTGAACCTCAACATCAATGGCTTTGCAGGCAATTACATCGAGATCGCACCGTTCCGGCGTTTGGCTTCTAACTATGCAGGCATCCAGCCTCCCGGAACCGGCGGATTCGACGAGAACTTATATGACGCCTATCGTTTCTTTACGCATCAGGAGAAATTCAAAGGAGGCTATACACTCGACCTGGGTATTGGAAAGATCTGGTATCTGGCCAATCGCAATTCCATCAACTTCAACCTTTCGGTCAACAACCTGCTCAACCGTACGGATATTCGCACCGGAGGATATGAACAGGCCCGTATCAATCTGGATTATCCCAATCGCTTCGCCTCGAAATATTATTACATGCAGGGCATCAATTGCTTCCTGAATATGAGTTATCGTTTTTAATGAAATGAACAGAATCACAAACAACGCATTCAATACAAATAATAAAGATATGAAAATTTACAGCTATTTACTCGGAATACTTTTGATGGCCGGCGTACTGCTTTCGTGCGAACGCGATTATCAGGCGCCTCCCTTGACCGAACCGGAATATACCGGGGCCGAAGCGAACATGACCATCGCCAAACTCAAATCGTTATACGCAACCATTTCCGACCCTACGCTTATCGACGTAGACTATATCATCAAGGCGACCGTAACGGCGAATGATATCTCCGGAAACATCTACAAACAATTGTATATACAAGACGAAACCGGAGGAATCAACATCGGCGTCGATCAAAATTCCATTTATACCGATTTCCGTGTAGGACAAGAAATATATCTTCACCTGAAGGGTTTATATATGATCGTTTACGGTGAACAACTCCAGATAGGATATGCCGCCACCAACGCCAACCGCATCCCGTGGGAAGTATTTAATTACTATATCTTCAAAAACAAATGGCCGTTGGAGGAAAATGCGAAACCGAAAACGATCAAGCTTTCCGAACTCAATGATGACATGGTGAATACGCTCGTGAAACTCGAAAACGTGTATTTCCCCGACGGCGGTAAATTGCCTTTCAGCGATACGGATGCGACCACCAACCGGACGTTGAAGGACGGCGACGGCAATTCGATCATCGTGCGTAACAGCAACTATGCCGATTTCGCCAATAACCTTCTTCCCGAAGGCGGCGGAACAATCGTAGCGGTGTTATCGAAATTCCGTGCGGACTGGCAACTCTATCTCCGCACTGCCGACGACTGTCAAAACTTCGGGCAACCGATCCCGGGCGAAACACCTACCGAACCGGGCGAAGAGGTAACCGTTTATTACAAGGAATCCTTCGGTACCAAAGAGATTACCGAAAGCGTGAAACCCAAAATCGCGGAATACACTGAATTCGACAATAAAGACATTGAATATAGCGATGCTTCGGGAGTGACGGATGTAAGAACCACAAAAACTTTCAATACTCCCCATCTGTGGTTCCCCGCCAAGAAGGATGCTTATCTCACCATTAAGAAAGTCGATACTTCCGCCGGAGCAAATGAAAAATTGGCTTTACAATACGAATTGACGGCGAACTTGTTTGATGCCGGATCGGAGATGAACCTGAATGCAATGACTGTCATTGTAGACGGAAAAGAAATGCCGGTACCCGATCAAACGGTAAGCAATGCCAATAACGATAACAACAAAGTGTACACGGTAACACTGACCGATATTCCGGCGAAAAAAGATCTAACAATACAGTTTCAGGCCAAAGCTTCACTGAACACTTTCGGACTTCGTTTGGATAACATCGCCATTACAACCGCCCCGGAAGAAGTGATCGTGATTAAACCTAAAAATTAACGCAAATGAGAAAATTACTCATTTTAGTTTTTCTTTTCCTGGGTGTCGCCATTTTCGCCCAGGAAAAGAATTATGCCGTCTATTCTCTGGCATTTTATAATATAGAGAATCTTTTTGATACCGAAAATGATCCGGCCAACCCCGGCGACGATGAATTCCTCCCCGGAAGCGCTTACAACTGGACACAAGAAAAGTACGAAAAGAAACTCGACAACGTGGCGCGGGTTATCAGCCGGTTGGCGCGCGAATACTGTCCGATGGGACCCGCAGCCATCGGAGTGGGCGAAGTCGAAAACCGACGTGTATTGGAAGATCTGGTGAAGCGTCCGGCTATCGCCGACATGAACCTGCAAATTATTCATCAGGACTCGCCCGACCGCCGGGGAATCGATGTGGCATTGCTTTACAATCCGCAGATATTCAAAGTAACCAACTACACCGTCCATCCTTTCCGTTGGACCGACACAACCTACGTCACACGCGACCAACTGTTGGTGAGTGGACTGTTGGCGGGAGAGCCCGTGCATATTTCCGTGAATCACTGGCCATCGCGTTACGGAGGAAAATCGTCTGAATTGCGGGAAGCGGCGGCGGCAGTAGCCAAGACGGCATTCGATTCGCTGCGGGTGGAAAATCCCGACGCAAAGATCGTTTTGATGGGCGACTTGAACGACGATCCCGGCGATAAAAGTGTGCGGGTAGTATTGAATGCGAAGAAACAAGTGCGCGAAGTAGCGTCCGGCGGCTATTATAATACGACGTGGCGGTTATACGACAAGGGAATCGGCTCGTTGGCTTATCAAGGTAAGTGGAGTCTGTTCGATCAGATCATTATTTCCCAATCATTATTGGGCGAAGATTATTCGAGTTTCCGTTTCTGGAAAACCGAGGTATTCAATCGCGATTTCCTGATCCAAAAAGAAGGAAAGAATAAAGGATACCCTCTTCGTACTTTTTCAAATAATACATTTATCAATGGCTATAGCGACCACCTTCCGGTCATTCTCTATTTAATCCGTCAGGAATAACAACAGAACGGGGGCATTGCATTGAACAACGCTCCCGTTTATCATATCTCATACATCATAGTTCATACATCATAGTTCATACATCATCGTTCATAGTTCATAGTTCATAGTTCATACATCATCGTTCATACATCATCGTTCATACATCATACATCATCCTCTTCCGGCGCATCATTCAGCAAACTGGACGGCAGTTTCTTCTTAGACTTCACGCCCAGTTCCCTCAACCTCTCAGCTTGCACAAGCAAGTTTCCCCGACCACCGGCAAGTTGTTTAAAGGCTATTGCATAGTTCTCTTGGGTTTTATCGATACTCTTTCCGATCGCTTGCATGTTCTCTACAAATCCGGCGAATTTATCATATAAAGCGGCCCCCCTTTCGGCAATTTCCAACGCATTCCGGTTTTGATATTCCCGTTTCCAGAGATCGACAATCAACTTCAACGCGGCGATGAGATTCGTCGGGCTGATTAAGAGGATATGTTTGTTATAGGCATATTGCCAAAGTTCGGGATCATGCTGCAAAGCCAACAGATAAGCCGGTTCGTTGGGAACAAACATCATCACAAAATCGAGTGTCGGGGCAAAATCCTGATAATGCTTCGCGCTTAGTTCATCGATATGCTTGCGGATGGAACGCAAATGTTCTTGACAAGCGGTTTTCTGTTCCGCCGCATCATCGGCCGATACATAGCGCGTATAGGCCGTTAACGAAACTTTCGAGTCGATGATGACCTTGCGGTTATCGGGATAAGCGATGATCACATCGGGTTGCATTTTGCCGCCCGTTTCGTTCCGGTAATTATTGCCGTCATCATCTTTCAAAAACTCCTGCACGAAATACTCCCGATCCCTGACCAATCCCGATTTCTCCAAGATGTTTTCCAGAATCATTTGTCCCCAATCGCCTTGCGTTTTCGAGCTACCCTTCAGGGCATTGGTCAGATTATTGGCCTCTTCGCTAATCTTTTGATTGAGTTCGACCAGTTTCGTCACTTCACGCCCCAACGAAAAGCGCTCTTTCGATTCCTTGTCATACACTTCGTCCACCCTCTTCTTGAATATCTCAATATTATCGCCGAGTGGTTTTAATATCGAATCCAAGTTGTTTTTATTCAGGTCGGTGAACTTTTGCGTTTTCTCTTCCAGTATTTTATTGGCGATATTTTCGAACTCAATATTGAACTGTTTGCGAAGGTTTTCCATTTCACTCTTCTGTGTGTCGAGCTTTTCAATCAACGACGTGTTATGGGCGGTAATTTCCGAGACTTTCCGCATCGCCCCGTTCAATTCATCTGTTTTATCTTTCAATTCATCTTTCATTCGGGAAAGATCGTCCGATAACGTTTTCAGTTGCACGCCCGAAGCATCGAGTTTGGCCTCCGCCGATGCCAGAGCGACCGTCAAAGCATTGTTCGTCTCCGCCAATTGTCTCGATTCACCCTCGCGGACGAGTAGCCGTTCATTCGCCGCCCGGTTTTTTTCTTTCTCGATACCTATCTCCGTCTTTAATATACCCAAATCCGATTGCAGTTCTTCGAAAGTTGCCTTCGACACGGTTTTTCCCCGTTGTAAAAGTGTTGCCAAAATCCAGGCAACTATTCCACCGGCCACTATGCCGGCAAGTAAATAAACTATTTCCATTTGATTTTTAAAGCAAAAGTATGATTGACCACAAAGATAACGGTTTTTTCTTTCCATTTTTTTACAAGGTAATAATTTCCATAAAATGAAAACATTTTGTATTTTTGTGTGCAAATAAAGAATCAATAATTATTAGAGACTTTTTAAACAATAAAAATTTAAAAGATTATGATCAAAGTAGGTATTAACGGATTCGGACGTATCGGACGTCTGGTTTTCCGTGCAGCTCAAGAAAGAAAAGATATTCAGGTTGTCGGTATCAATGATTTACTCGATGTCGATTACATCGCTTACATGCTGAAATATGATTCCATTCACGGAAAATTCAACGGTGACGTAGAAGTAAAAGACGGCAAATTAGTCGTTAACGGCAATGCTATCCGTGTTTCTTCGGAAAGAAATCCTGCCGATCTGAAATGGGATGCTATCGGTGCCGAATATGTAGTTGAATCGACCGGACTTTTCCTTACCAAAGAAAAAGCTCAGGGACATATCGATGCCGGTGCGAAATATGTCGTAATGTCAGGTCCTTCGAAAGACGATACCCGTATGTATGTTAACGGTGTGAACCAAAAGACATATACCAAAGGGGAACAATTCGTATCAAACGCATCTTGTACAACCAACGCTTTAGCTCCTATCGCTAAAGTATTGAACGATAAATTCGGCATCGTGGAAGCGTTAATGACTACCGTTCACTCGACTACCGCTACTCAAAAAACCGTTGACGGACCTTCGATGAAGGACTGGAGAGGCGGACGTGCTGCTTCAGGCAATATTATCCCTTCTTCTACAGGCGCAGCGAAAGCGGTAGGTAAAGTTATTCCCGAATTGAACGGAAAACTGACCGGTATGTCTTTGCGTGTTCCTACTTTGGACGTTTCTATCGTTGACTTGACCGTTCGTTTGGCCAAAGAAACCACTTACGAAGAAATCTGCAAGGCAATGAAAGCAGCATCCGAAGGCGAATTGAAAGGCGTGCTGGGTTATACCAACGAAGACCTCGTATCGAGCGACTTCATCGGCGACCCTCATACTTCGATCTTCGACGAAAAAGCAGGTATCCAATTAAGCCCGACATTTGTAAAAGTGTTGGCATGGTACGATAACGAATGGGCTTTCTCCGTGAAACTGCTCGATCTTATCGCTCATATGAAACAAGTAAACGGATAATTTATATTTCTGTTATAATGCTGCGGGGGTATCGTTCAATCGGTATCCCCGTTTTTTATCTCTCTGTCTCTCTGTCCCTCTGTCTCTCTGTCCCTCTGTCTCTCTGTCTCTCTGTCCCTCTGTCTCTCTGTCCCTCTGTCCCTTTGTCCCTCTGTCCCTTTGTCCCTCTGTCCCTCTGTCCCTCTGTCTCTTTGTCCCTAAGGGTTCCTCTGTCTCCAATGCCCCATCATCGCGCGTAACGTTTATCGACGAAGGCCCCTATCATCCAGACAAAAAAAGCCGAACAAATTATTTGTTCAGCTTTCTAATCGTTTATAACGCTCTACTATGCCGGGTGAATCGCTTCTGAAGGACACACTTCTGCACACGTACCACAATCGGTACATACATCGGGATCTATTTTATAAATATCACCTTCTGAAATTGCTTCAACAGGACATTCATCAATACATGTTCCGCAAGCAATACAATCGTCACTAATTACGTAAGCCATAATGTAAATATTTTATTAGTTAGTGGTTAATTGAATATTAACTATATTTTAACTCCCGCAAAGATAACGATTTTCCGAAGAACAAAAAAATGTTTTGCGAAGGCTCTCCCGGAAATTACCAACCGGCTTTACTTTCATATGCTCAAAACAATTATTCCCAAAATATTGCACAACCAACGGCGCTGCTAATTTTTATGCTTTCTAAATAAATAGAAAGCCGGTTACAGATTTTTTATCTCTGTTACATAATATTCGGGAAAGAACATCGTTTATGTGGTAATGGGAAAAAGATATCGTTATTTCTTTGTTTTGGCATTGTGGATGATCGCTTCGAGCGTCATGGGCCAACAGCGCAAACTCCAAAACCAGCCGTATGCCGATCAGCGCATGTTCCATTTGGGTTTCACCGTTGGATTGCATACGCAGGATTTGATTCTCTATCATTCAGGAGCCGCTACCCCCGAAGGGGAAGTTTGGTTTGCCGAAATACCGTCTTATTCCCCCGGATTCAGCGCGGGACTTATTGCCGATCTGTATCTGAACCGGTTTATGCACCTTCGTGCTATACCCACCTTACTATTAGGGGATAAAAATTTCGTTTTTCGCGAACAGGAATCGGGCGAAGAATTCAAAACCCGCTTACGAAACAACTATATATCCGTGCCTATACATCTAAAGCTATCGGCCGACAGAATCAATAATTACAAGCCGTATATTTTATTGGGCGGATACGGCAGCTTGGAACTGGCTCCTCAAAAAAACGAGCCTTTGTTACTGAAACCCTATGATTACGGAATCGAAATCGGCATTGGATGTGATTTTTACCTTCCCTTGTTCAAATTATGCCCTGAACTGAAATTCAGTTTCGGAATGAGGAACGTTTTGGAAAAAGACCGCTCCGATCTTGTACAGGAAAATTTACAGAAGTATCCTCGTTCGTTATCGAAAGCAACGCAACGCATGATTACGCTAAGTTTTCATTTCGAATAGCTTATAGAACTTGACTGAAAAGACCATTCACCACTTACCACTTACTACTTACTATTCACCACTCACCATTTAATTTCGCCAAAGGTTTTCTTTCCCCGGAAATAATAATTCCAAAGAATACTTCCTTTATAATGAGTAGGAATATGCTTCACAGTGGTCCGTTCCCGATTTTCGCGGCGGGCATGTTTATAAGACGGAAGCAACTTCAGAAAATCGCGATGCGCATTTATCACGGCACAGCCATTACTGAATTGTCCTTGTACCAATAAATGCAAATAAGCCAAAAGATCAAACAGATATCGCACCATGATGGTAAATAAAAAACGTCTTCCATAGACATTCTTATAAATCATCAATAAGTTATTCCGGAAATTCAAGTACATTTTCTTCGGATTATCCTTATTTAACGAGGCTCCCCCCACATGATATACCACAGATGAGGGTACACAAACAATTGAATGCCCGCGGGCATTCAACCGCCAGCAGAGATCGATCTCTTCCATGTGGGCAAAGAAACCCGCATCCAGTCCGCCCGCTTCAAGGTACGCTTCGCGGCGGATACACAGCGCGGCGCCGGTAGCCCAAAAAACAGGGATGGGATCATCATATTGTCCGCTATCTTCTTCCACGGTTTCCAGAATACGTCCGCGGCAAAAAGGATACGCAAACCGATCGATAAATCCTCCCGAAGCTCCGGCATATTCAAACTGCGAACGGTTGGTGTACGAACGGATCTTCGGTTGTACGGCTGCCATCTCAGGATGCTTATCCATATAGTCCGTCAAAGTCTCCAGCCAACCCGGTGTGGTTTCCACATCGGAATTCAGCAACACCACATAGTGTGAATCGACTTGTTGTAAGGCCCTGTTATATCCCTCCGCAAAGCCGTAATTCTTGTCGAACACCATGACGGGAACATCGGGAAATTGCTCGTGAAGAAAGGCGACGGAGCCGTCGGAAGAACAATTGTCCGCCACCCACACCTCACAGTCATCCGACAAGCTATGTTGTAGCACAAGCGGCAGGAATTGCTCAAGCAACTTCCGCCCGTTCCAATTCAGTAATATAACCGAAGTCTTTTTCATTCTAAAACCCATCTAATTTTTATTTTAAAACCCAGAGGGATTATTTGTATTCTTCCGATCGTCATCCCATCCTTCATAACTCATCATTCATCCTTCATAATTCATAACTCATCCTTCATAATTCATCCTTCATAACTCATCCTTCATAATTCATAATTCATAATTCATAATTCATAATTCATCCTTGCCTCTTGAATTTCCAGCGATTATGTGTCCATAAATAGTAAGCCGGATCACGTAAGATGGTTTTCTCCAACGCCCGCATATATTTTTCGGTGATGGTAAATTCCGGTTCAGTGGAAGCATCGAACGTAATAACCGAAAGAGTTCCGGTATAATAGCCTCGCTTTACGCATTGCATATCCAGATAAACGACCGAAAAGCCCATTTTCCGGGCAAGGCGTTCCATGCCGGTCTGCACCAAAGTATCCTGATGGAGAAAGTCCGTCCAATAGTGATCGGAATAAAAAGGCGGCCGTTGGTCGGCTAAAAAACCGATCAGCATTGTTTTACCCATATTCCGATGCTTGATGATCATACGGAAAGCATTATTCATCTCGATAGGCTTCGGGCTGAAACGCGACCGGATACGTAAAAAAAGATCATCGAACGACTGATTATGCAATTCTTTATAAATAGGCCGTTGTTCGATATCGTCGCGCAGTTGCAATCCCAAGGAGGTTATCCACTCCCAATTAGCATAATGCCCCATGCAAAGGAAACAACTGTTACCATCCTTTGTCAATTGATTGATCAGCTCGGGATTCTCGAATTTCATTCGTTTTTGAACTTCCTTATCACTAATTTTCAGGGTCTTTATCGTTTCCACAAAATAATCGCAAAAATGGCGGTAAAACTTCCGCTCTATATGTTTGATCTCCCAAACCGATTTGGCAGGAAACGCGTTATGTAAATTCTTTTTTACCAATTTCCTCCGGTAACGCACGACGTGATACAGAAAAACAAATAATATATCCGACAGTATATACAATACCCAAAAAGGCAGTAAGGCATGCAGATAACTGATTCCGTATAAAATATAAAACGTGATATTCTTTTTTCGAGAATGTTTCATGATGGAAAAACTGCTTTCATTGCCATTTCATCTTCATTGTACTCCCCTACTTCCACTTCAACGACCCTATTCACGAGCGATGCATCGTAAGGGGCATACATCTTGACATAATTTTCGGTAAAGCCGTGCATATGATTACCGTGTTTCGTGTGTTCGAACAACACCTTACGGCGCGTCCCTTTTTGTGATTCATAAAAAGCAATCAGCTTATTATCGGAAATATCGAGCAAGGCTTTGCTGCGGGCATGTTTGACCTTCGGGTCAACAATATATTCGATAGACAAAGCTTTCGTTCCCGGCCGTTCGGAATAGGCGAACACATGTAGTTGCGAGATATCGAGCGAATCGATAAATTGTCGGCTCTGAGCAAAATAGTCGTCGGTTTCCCCGCGCACACCGACAATCACATCCACGCCGATAAAGGCATCGGGAAGAATGCTTTTTATTTTTTCTATTTTATGACGGAATAACGCCGTATCGTAGCGTCGCTTCATTAGTTGCAACACCTCGTCACTCCCTGCTTGCAGCGGGATATGAAAGTGCGGAGCAAAACGACGGGAACGCGACACAAAATCGATGATTTCATCGGTAAGCAAGTTCGGCTCGACAGAAGAGATTCGGAAGCGTTCGATACCTTCGACCTTATCCAAAGCACATACCAAGTCAAGGAATGTTTCACCGGTAGTCCGGCCAAAATCGCCGATATTTACTCCGGTAAGGACAATTTCTTCCCCCCCCTGTCGAACCACATCCTCCGCCTGTTTGACCAGATCGGCAATCGAACCGTTGCGGCTTCGTCCACGCGCATGTGGGATGGTACAAAACGAGCAAAAATAATCGCAGCCATCTTGCACTTTTAAGAAATAACGGGTGCGGTCGTCAGCCGAAACCGAAGGGACAAAAGAACGGATACGGTTTGTCTTGGTCGTGATGACTTTTCCCTTCTCATTTTTCTTCAGATCATCCAAGTATTGCAGGACATCTAATTTCTGTTCCGCGCCCAACACTAAATCCACTCCTTCTATTCCCGCCACATCCTCCGGCTTAAGCTGTGCGTAACAACCGGTAACCACAATAAATGCATCGGGATGTTGATGAATCATGCGCCGAATAGCTTGCCGTCCTTTTTTATCGGCCAATTCCGTTACCGAACACGTATTTATGACGCAAATATCGGCTTTCTGTCCTTTACGGGCGCGCATTACACCGGCATTCATCAATTGCCGGCCGATAGCCGAAGTTTCGGCAAAATTCAGTTTGCATCCTAAAGTATAATAGGCGGCGGTTTTATTTTCGAATATTGTCGGATCAATCATATCTTTATCGACCGGAGAAGAGTTCCGGCGTTGAGAATTTCTTATTTCAAAAATGCAAAAATACAACAAAAAGCACGATTTATTGCTCCTTTTTCTTTGATAGTCTAAATTATCATCGTACTTTTGCACATATTTAATAATAATGTGCAATTATGATCGAGCAGAATTTCATAAAACTTTATGAAAACAACTTCAAGAAGAATTGGGAATTGCCGGCCATCACCGACTATAAAGAAACGACGTCTTATACGTACGGAGCATTAGCCGAAGAGATTGCCCGCTTGCACGTATTATTTTCCGAATTACATCTCCGGCAAGGTGACAAGATCGCTTTAATCGGAAAAAATCATTCTTCGTGGTCGATTGTCTTTTTGGCCACAATAACCTACGGTGCGGTCATCGTTCCTATTCTGCACGAATTCAATCCCGAGAGTATGAATGAACTGATGGCCCATTCGGAATCGAAGCTTTTGTTTGTCACCGAATCCATTTGGGAACATCTCGACCAAAATAAGTTCCATATACCCATCGTCAACATCCCCTCTTTTTCATTGATGCAAAGTCCCGATGAAGAAACGGCCGAAAAATTCAGAGAATGGAAGAAGCTATTCCATCAACGATATCCCCAGGGATTTAAGAAAGAGGATATTCTTTATCCCGAAATTTCCAATGAAGAAGTCATTTGTATCAATTATACATCTGGGACGACCGGCTTCAGCAAAGGTGTGATGCTTACGGCGAATAACTTCGCCGGAAACGTGACTTACGCCGCCAAACTCGATTTACTTTTCGAAGGCGAACCTCATCTGGCCTTTCTTCCGATGGCTCATGCCTATGGTTGTGCTTTCGACTTTCTGTACGCTCTTTCGGTAGGCGTACATGTCACTTTGTTAGGCATTATGCCTACGCCTCAAAACCTCCTGAAAGCATTTGAAGAAATCAAACCGAAGCTGATTATTAGCGTACCCCTTATTTTCGAAAAGATTTATAAAAGGAAAATCCTTCCCATCGTTGAAAAGCCGGTTGTAAAGTTTCTGCTGAAAGTGCCTCTCATCAATACCTTTATTTATAAGAAGATCAGACACTCCATTATTCACGGGTTAGGAGGAAATTTCAGGGAAGTAATTATCGGCGGTGCGGCCTTAAATGGGGACGTAGAAAATTTTTTCCACAAGATCGGGTTTCCGTTTACCGTGGGTTACGGCATGACGGAGTGCGCCCCTCTTATTTCATACGACCATCATTACGATTTCGTCCCGACTTCGTGCGGATCGGTATTAGAAGGAATTATGGAGGCTCGAATCGACTCGGAAGATCCGGAAAATGTCCCCGGTGAAATTCAGGTCAGGGGAGAGAATGTAATGAAAGGTTATTATAAGAATCCCGAAGCCACGGCTGCGGCCTTCACCTCCGACGGATGGCTAAAAACAGGCGACTCGGGGATTATGAAAGGCCGGCGATTATATATTAAAGGCCGGATTAAAACAATGATCCTGACGGCAAACGGACAAAATATTTATCCCGAGGAAATCGAATCCCGGCTGAACAATCTACCCTATATTGCCGAAAGCCTGGTAGTAGAAAAGAACAATGGCTTAGTCGCTTTAATACATCCCGATTACGCAGCGTTGGAAACCCATGGCATTTCGCGAGACGACATCCAAAAGATCATGAATAAAAATATAAAAACGCTCCATAAAAGTGTCGCTTTGTATGAAAAAATTAAGGCAATAGAAATTGTAGAGACAGAATTTGAAAAAACGCCAAAAAAAAGCATTAAACGCTTTTTATATCAATAAAAAGTACCAATTGAGAGTACCGAAGGCCTAATAGACTGACAATAAATACATTTAAATAGAACACGAAGCTGAAAACAGGCTTTTACTTTATCACAGGCTATCGACAAAATAGCCTGAAAAGGCGTTTTAGTTTTTTTTAACTAAGATTTTTTACGAAAACATGTTATAGAACACTTTTTTCATCTAATTTTGTACCGTTTTTATTGAGAACAATTATTATTCATCGTTTAAAAGTATTTGGAAAATGAAAAAAGTATTGGTTTTAGTTGCTGTAGTAGCAACATTAGGATTTGTTTCTTGCAAAAATGCACAAGCTGATGCAGAAAAAGCAAGACAAGACAGTCTTGCTGAAGTAGCAAGATTAGACAGCATTGCACAGGCTCAAGCCGACAGTATCGCAGCTTTGGCTGTTGACACATTGGCTCAAGACTCTGTTGTTACCGCCGAATAATATCGGCCGTAAACGTTTATAAGAAGCCACCCAAAAGAAGGGGGGCTTTTTTTGTGCCTTTTTTCTACAAAATCACTACCTTTGCTACCGAACAAACGAGAGTATCGGCCCAAGAAAGTCTCGATAAAGTTTATATTACCGAACAATGACATTTGTATTGATAAAAAGTATGAGACAAATCCTAATCGTTGCAAGCCTGCTGGCGGCCATTGTTCTTTTTGATGGTTGCCGTCAGAAAGAAAGAGCCTACTTCGAAAAAGAAATTATCTTCCCCGAGGAAATCACGCCCGAGCAAAAAATAAAGCTCTCCGCCTATCTGACTCCCACCCCTCAGCAATATGCTTGGCAACAACTCGAACTCACCGCTTTCATTCATTTCGGGATGAATACTTTTACAGGACGGGAATGGGGTGACGGCACCGAAGACCCTTCGGTTTTTCAACCGACAGACTTTAATGCCGAACAATGGGTGTCGGTCCTTCAAAAAGCAGGATTCAACATGCTCATTCTTACAGCCAAACATCACGACGGCTTTTGTTTATGGCCCACTAAAACCACCGCACACTCGGTCGCTTCCAGTCCGTGGCGGGGCGGACAGGGCAATATCGTGCGCGAAGTAAAAAACGCCTGCGACAAATATAATATGAAATTCGGCGTGTATCTATCGCCATGGGACCGCAATGCTCGCAGTTACGGTGATTCTCCGGCATATAATCATTTATTTATTCAACAACTCACCGAACTCCTCACCCAATACGGACGCATAGACGAAGTATGGTTCGACGGCGCCAATGCCGAAGGCCCTAACGGCAAACGGCAGATATATGACTGGAAACGTTTTTACCAAGTCATCGACAGCTTACAGCCTCAATCGGTAAAAGCGATTATGGGCAACGACATCCGGTGGGTCGGAAACGAAAGCGGATTGGGCCGCCAAACGGAATGGAGCGTCACTCCTTTGCAACCCGATATCAACGAATCGATTGTCGAAGAAAATAAACGATTGGGGGTATCCCCGATGTCGGAAGATTTGGGCAGCCGCAAGCTGATCGGCGAAGCGAAGGCATTGTATTGGTATCCGTCGGAAGTAGATGTATCCATCCGTCCGGGATGGTTTTATCATCCGGAAGAAGATCATCAGGTGAAAACGCTTGCGCAATTAGTCGATATCTATTATCAATCGGTCGGACTGAATTCGGTTCTCCTGCTGAATATCCCGCCCGACACACGCGGACAATTGCACGAAATCGACAGTAGGCGGCTTATAGAATTCGGAGACTACCTTTCGTACGTATTTAAGAACGACAAACTGAGCGACGGCCACAATGCTTGGCGAGCCAAACCGGGCGACTTTAAAGAATTCGACATGAAAGACGGCGACCCCATCAATACAATTCTTTTACAGGAAGATATTCTAAAGGGGCAGCGCGTGGAAGTCTTCAAAGTGGAAGGGCTTATCGGCAGTGAATGGATCAAATTGGGCGAAGGCACGACCATCGGATATAAACGATTGATAAAATTTGACGATTGCACTCCCTCTAAAATACGTGTCACCATCCTCGAGACACGCGAAAAAGCCGCTATGAAGCGAGTCGGCGCCTATTTCGCACCCGCTATCGACGACTCGTTCAACTCGATGCCGATAAGCAATAATCCATCCGGTTGGAAAGTAATTGCGAATGATCCGTTCACCCTCGATATGAGTAAAACGATGGTTATAGAGGGATTCACGTATACGCCCGATCCGCAGAAAGAGTCGGTCTTTGCCTATACGGTTGAAATAAGCAACGATGGAAAAAATTGGAAAGAGGTGCGTAACAATGAATTTGCCAATATCAAAAACAATCCGATTAAACAGCGTGTGATGTTTAAGCAACAGGTCAAGGCCCGCTTCATACGGTTTCAGTCACTGGTCGGTATCGATGGAGGAAACGCCCCTTTCGCCCCTACTCAAATAAAAATCCTGACAAAATAAACAACAATGAGAAAAATATTCATACTGGTACTTTTGGCGCTATCTTCTATCGGATATGCGCAAACAATTAAAGACGTGTTCTCTACTGTTCCCGCTTCCATTTTACCGGGACTCGCAGAAAGCACAAAGACAATGCTGCTTGTGGATACCGGCAAAACAACAGTTCCGTATGCGCTTGGAGAAATAGAGAAGATATATGCATCGGATGATTACCTCCTGCTGCGAACCTCCAAGGCGGGTAGTACGCAGATTAAGCTGCTCGACTATGACAACGATTCGACAGTGGTGTGCGTCATTAAAACCGTTTGCGCGAAAATGTGCGACAGTTACATCTCTTTTTACGATATAAACTGGCAAGAATTGCCGTCGGAACGGTTTCTTCCGACATTATCGGGCAATTTTTTCTTCGATTCTTCGAAAAAAACAGCGGAAAATTATAAATATGCTGTATCTTTGCCGGACATTTCTCCCATCAAAGCGGAATTTGTAAACGGAGCGGACGATTTGACACTGGTATTCGACTACAAATCGTATCTTTCCGACAGCATGGCCGCCGAGGTCGAGCCGTTTTTAAAAAGTGATTCGATCATACTGAAATGGGATAAGTCGACATTTAAATAACGTGTCATCCTGCACTCGTAGTTCAATGGATAGAATATCGGATTCCGGTTCCGACGATGCGAGTTCGATTCTCGCCGAGTGTACTAAGATAAAAGCCAACAATCGAACCGAAGATGAATCATGAAGAAAGCCCGGCAACGAGCCCTCGACACGTACAAGCGCGCTATTCAACAAAAAACTTCCCGAAGTAAATAAACTGTCGCGTTTGTTTGTTTTGTCAGGCAGAAACCGCTTTTTTTGCAGAAAATAAAAAATAATATGACCCGTATCCGTTTCTTATTTATCGTGTGCATACTGATGTTCCTGCCGGCATGCCGAAACCAGTCTTTCGTGCTGCAGGAAGGCGATCTGCTTTTTACCGTCGGCAAAGGCGAATCGGAATTGTTGAAAGCTATTCAAAACAGCACATCAGGCAAGCAAGAGATCCCCTTTTCGCATGTGGGTATCGTGCATATCGAAAACGACAAACTGTTCGTTCTTGAAGCGACCTCGCCCCAAGGCGTCGTCATCACACCGTTGGATTCCTTTTTCGAAGAAACCGCAAGGATTGACGGCAAATCGCTTATGGCTGTAGGCCGCCTGAAGGAGCCCTTTCGGTATAGTATTCGCGATGCGATCACAAACGCTCAAAAACACATCGGCAAGCCCTACGACTATGCTTACGACGAGGACAACGATGCGTATTATTGCAGCGAACTGGTTCGTTACGCTTTCACGGACTCATTGGGAAAACCTCTCTTCGAGCCGCTGGCGATGTCGTTTAAAAATTTGGAGACCGGAGAAATCGATCCGTATTGGATTCAGCACTTCGAACGGCTCCACACACCGGTGCCGGAAGGTGCGCCCGGCACGAATCCGGCGGATATGGCCAAGTCGAACCTGATCGATATCGTACATACGTATTATTAAAAGAGATTGATGAAAGATTGATAAGAGATTGATGAAGATTGACCGACGGCCGACATTAGACTTTCGACCGATGACCGGTGACTGAAGACCGGTGACTGTCTGAAGACTGCTAACGGATAACTGGCGGCTGATTGCTAAAAAAATCGTATCTTTGTGCCCAAAATAATACAGCTTTATGGATCAACGCCCCACAAAAACTGACGCAACCCGTTCAACGAGTGTTCCTCAACCCAATCCCGTCGCCGACTGGTTCGTACGGTTAATAAAAGGTATCATTGTCGGCATCGGCTTCATTCTTCCCGGCTTGTCGGGCGGCGTATTGGCCGTCATCCTCGGCATTTACGACCGGCTCATCCGGTTCTTATCCGACATCCGGAAAAACTTTATCGCCAATCTGCTGTATTTCCTACCCGTATTTATCGGCGCCGGCATCGGCATCGTTTTGTTTTCGATACTCGTAGAGAAAGCGTTCGGAAAATACGCAGCACAGTTCATCTGTTTGTTTATCGGCTTCGTGATAGGTACCTTCCCGTCACTTTACCGCACCGCCGGAAAGCAAGGGCGTTCGGGGAAGGACTTCCTCATCCTCATCGCCTCCACCCTGCTCATCTTCTTCTTGATGATCATCGGCGGGCAACAACTGACGGAGGTAACACCGGGCATTATCCCCTGGTTGGGATCGGGCGCACTCATCGGGCTGGGCGTGATTGTCCCCGGGATGAGCCCATCGAACTTCCTGATTTATTTCGGGCTGTATGACAAGATGGCCACGGGCATAAAAGATTTCGACTTTGCCGTTATTATCCCCCTTGTCGTTGGATTTATTATTTGCGTATTGGCCTTTGCCAAGCTGGCGGCCTATCTCTTTAAAAGATATTATCCGGGGATGTATCATTTCATACTCGGCATGGTTATCGGCTCATCACTGGCCATCTTTCCGACCATCGTGTTTCCCGCTTTCCAAACGGAGCAACTCGCTACGGCCGGTTTGAGCTTCGGCGGCGCATTGGCATTGTGCGTCATTTTTCTTATTGTAGGCGCCATTGCCTCGTATCTTTTCAGCAAAGTGGAAAACAAATATCCGAGGGAAGAGATATTTTAAATTAGTCGCCGGTCACCGGTCATCAGTCTTTTGTCGAAGGTCGAATGTCTAATTCATACCTCATAACTCATACTTCATACTTCATAAAGTCTTCCGGTCACTTTGTCTTCATTAGCGGCCGTGCATCGACGCCTTCGTTCGTCATCACCACGGGGAGGATTTTTCCGTCGTCATCAAACACCATTTTATCGATGCAGGTCATACGCGCGTTCCCGTCCTTTTCGCTTAACGGACGGCGATGATATACCATATACCACTCGTCGGTGCCCGGAATATTAATCACCGAGTTATGCCCCGCGCCGTTGGCAATGCGGCCGTCCTGTTCCAATATCGTACCGATACGCTCGAAAGGGCCGAGGGGCGAATCGGCAATGGCATACGCCACACGATAATCGGGGCCTGTCCATCCGCCTTCCGACCACATGAAATAATATTTGCCGTTACGGATAAACATCACCGAACCTTCCACATATCCGTCGGGAGTGATTTCCTTAAACACCGATCCGTCGTCGAAAGGCAGAAATCCGGAGAAATCGTCTTTCAGGCGGGTGATGTTGCAATGCCGCCATCCGCCGTAAATCATATAATATTGGCCGTCGGTATCGCGGAAAACGAACTGGTCGATGGGCTGCGCGCCGTTGTGAAACTTATCGAGCAGGGGCTTGCCTAGATAATCTTTAAAAGGGCCTTCGGGTTTGTCGGAAACGCCGATGCCGATACCGCCCGGACTCTCGTCGCTCTGAATATCATTCGCCGCGAAAAACAAGAAATACTTCCCGTCTTTATGTACGATAGCCGGCGCCCACAAGGCTTTTTCGGCCCATTTCACCCGTGAGGTATCGATAATGCGCTCGTGCTTGGCCCAGTTCACCAGGTCGGGCGATGAAAAGGCGTCCATAAACACCTGTTTTTCGTACGGCGCGGAGTAGGTGGGATAAATCCAGTAACGGCCGTCGAAAACAATGCCTTCGGGATCGGCATACCATCCGGGGAACACGGGATTACCCGCTTTTTGTGCCTGCAAAAGAACCGTCGCGCCCGTCAGACCGAAAAGGAGAAGAAATACGAATCGAACTGTTGTTTTCATTGTTGTCTTTTATGTATATATTCAGATGAGAAAGCGAAGATACTTATTTTTGGCGATATAAAAGAAGAAAAAAGCATCGGCGAAGGCCGACGCGGCGTATAAAAAAAGACTTTTATGGCCGGATGAGGCTCAGATGAACTGAAAAGCTTAATTTTTGTTTCAGATGAGCCTCGGATGGCTTTAAAAGCTTACTTATTATTAAGGATGAGCCTCGGATGAGTTCATAAGCATCCTTATTGTTAAGGACGAGCCTCCGATGAACTAAAAAAGTATCCGGATCACATTAGCTGAGGCTCAGACGACCTTAAAAATTCCCGGAGCAACTCATCCGAGCATTCGGCCGGGACAAAAAATGTCCGGATCATACCGTATTATCGCTCGGACGATAGCTAAAAGATTTTATGTATGCCTGACAAGCCAATATTTCTTGAAAAGTAGCTCATTACCTTTCATCATCCTATATTTTCTATTTTAAATATTCCGAAAAACGGACTGAACTCCTCTATTCTTTTTATTTCCATACCTATTTCCAATAATTGTTTTTCGAGTTCGCCTTTCGAATAATACCGGTAATCTTCCGGCGTGTACTTTTCCATATCATACCAGGAATACATATATCCCGTATCCGCAAGGTAAGGTTTAATATGATTATCATAAATATCGGACGGAGTGGTTACCGCTAACAAGTACCTATACACCGCATTAAATTTTTCTCTTTCCTCCCGCGGATCGAAAAACATCAACGTATCGCATAAAATAAAACTGCCGTCCGGTTGTAACAAATTCTTTACATTTGCCAAACTCTGCTGCCTTTTATTCTTTTTGACTTGATGAAATACCAGAGAACTGATTATTTTATCAACTTTCCCGGCATAACCCGGAGCTTCGAAACTTCCTTTTCTGTATTCGACATTACGGACAGACGTTTGTTGCATCGTTCTTTTTGCCGATTGAATATTTGTGTCGTTTGGCTCAATTCCAATTACTTTTTCCACAAAAGGGGCTATTCCGAGGGACACATTTCCCCATCCGCATCCCATATCGATAACCGTATCGTGAGGAGATAAATCGGAAAAAAGAATAATCCGTTTTACCAATTCATCGCTTGTCTCGAAGGTATCACGTCCATCAGGGCTTGTAAAACGACGAACATACGTTTCAAAAATCCAATCCCAATCTTTATTCATTTTTTCAGTTGCGAAATGATTCCTTATGAACCAACTGCAAATATAGCGGTTTCGCCTTTATAAAAAAATAAAAAACAGGATTACATCATCGACATGGGACGGATTATTGAACACGATGATAGAAAAAAACAACTCTACAATGATTGCGTGGAAAGTAAATAACAATGCAACTTTATGAGGATATCATTGATTGCATAAGAAATTCAAAATCCGTAAAAGAAAATATAAAAGAATTCTTGCTTTGTAAGTTTTATCTGCCCATCTCAATCGTACGGTTGATGTGAATCTGCTGCAAAAAACTTTCGTCATGTGAGACAACGATCAACGTTCCTTCATACTCATTGAGCGCGGCAGTCAATATTTCGATACTTTGAATATCCAAGTTGTTCGTCGGCTCATCCAAAATGATTATATCCGGCGCTTGGCTCTGAATATGTAAACAACAGATCATCAAACGCATTTTTTCGCCGCCGCTTAAAACGACACAGGCTTTTTTCCAATCTTCCATGGTAAATAAAAACCGGTTGAGACGAGTTTTTATCTCGTGTTCCTGCAACATCGAGGCGTTGAATCGTTGCGCTTGTTCATATACGTTCAGTCGGTTATCGAGCAACGAATACTCTTGGTCGATATAAACCGACTGATTCGCGGCCCGGTAAACCGTCCCGACTGACGGTTCCAACTTCCCTGTAATCAATTGGATTAAGGTGGTTTTTCCGGAACCGTTCCGGCCTTTCATCGCAATACGTTCGCCGCTGACGATTTGAAAATTCAAGTTTTCGTTCCACAAAGATTGTTCGTTTTCGTAGTTGAAATTGATATTTTCGGCAATGACCAAATTTTTGCCCTTGTGTAGTTTCGAGTTGTCAAAACCGAACTTTATTTGGTTGGTTTCCGAAAGAGACGACCGTAATCCGTGGAGTGCTTGCCTGACGTTTTCGATTTTATCTGCGTGAATATCTGCAATTTTAGCGGTACTCTTTTCGGCACTGTTTTTCCACGTATTGGCCACGATTTTGGGAAGACCTCCTTTGCCGGCATTTTTCTTTGCACGAACATCCAGTTTTTGCTGTCGTTCGATGGTTTCCCGTTCTTTTTCTTTCGCTTTTTTCAAAGCCTTTTCCTTGCTGTGGATATCCTGATTCAAAGCATTCATCTCAATTTGCTTTTGTGCCTTGTAGAAATCGTAATTGCCGCCATAAACTTTTATTCCGTTAGGATTCATTTCGCACACCGTGTCCAAATGGTTCAACAATTTCCGGTCGTGGCTGACGATTAGTAAAGTGCTTTTTGTCGATTGAATAAAATCGTACAAAAGCTGTCTGCCCGACGTGTCCAAATGATTGGTCGGTTCGTCTAATAAAATCAATTCGGGTTGATGAACCACAATTCCTGCTAAAAACACTTTCGTTTTCTCTCCCCCGCTCAATGTGTCCATTTTTTTAGTCAGAGTCGATTCGTTCAGGTGCCAATAGCTAAGCGCCTCCTTGCAACGTTCCTCTATCGTCCAATCGTCCCGGAGAGCGTCGAAGTAGCGTTGACTCGCATTGCCGCTCAAGATTGCATTCAAAGCGTTCAGTTTTTCTTCGATGCCCAAAGCCTGCGCAACGCTCAAATGATTGAATTGCCCGAAAATTTGGGGAACATAGTAAGGGTGATTATCCGTGGTAACTTGTCCGTCGGAAGGTTGTAATTCTTTCGCAATAATTTTCAGCAAGGTAGATTTGCCCACACCGTTATTTCCTATCAGAGCGGTCTTTTGGTAAAGATTTACCACAAGGTTCAAACCTTGAAACAGTACATCTTTGTCGGGAAGTATAAAGGAGATATTTTGTAATCGTAACATAACTTCTTTCGTTAAAGGATAAAACAATTGCCTACCGCCGCTTTGCAGCACATAGTCCTGATTTGCCTGAAAGAAATTATTAATTACATTTCGATAAGTGTTATTTTATGGCGCAAAGATATATATTTACGGCGATTTTCACAAATTCCGCCTTACGAGTAGGGTCACTGTTTGTTAAATTGAATCACAAAGCGCGTCCATCCGTCGGGATACGTGCGCAGCGAATAGTGGCAGTCGTGCTGCGACAACACTTCCCGTATAAACAACAACCCGATGCCTTGCCCTGCCGGTTTGGTCGAGAAAAACGGATTGAAGAGTTTCTTTTCGACCTGCTTGCTGATGCCCTTTCCATTGTCGGCTATTTCGAGTACCGAAGGATGAGCCGACGTGGTGATGACAATCTCGCCATCGGCGCCGATGCTCTCGACCGAGTTCTTAATGATATTCAACACGACCTGTTCGAACAACGCAGCGTCGATCTGCACGGGCAACCGCTCATCGTGTGCATGAAACGACAGGCGGATATTCCGGTTGATGCACAGCACTTCCATAAAACGAATCATGGCACGGATCATATCGTTGAGGTTCACCGGCGAAAGTTCCGCTTTGGGGATCTTCACCACATCGGCAAAATTGGTAATGAAGCGGCTCATGGTAAAGCATCGTTCGATACATACCTGCATGACCTGACGCATATCGTCGGTGTCCGAAATGCCTTCCAGTTCCTTTTCCACCGTGTCGAGCGTGGAGGTGATACCCGCGGTGGTGTTATTGACTTCATGCGAAATCATACGGATGACTTTCTCGTACGCTTTTTTCTCGGCGCGGCGCAACTCGTCCGTCAGGCTTTCAATGAGATAAAATGGGCGCGGAAATCCCCGGTCGATAAACGAATCGAGCGAACATTTATAGATCGTGCCGTCGTATAGGCCGATAGTACGCGTTTCATGCATCGGTATCTCCGACAGGTCGAGCAGCACCTGCTCCCTGATTTCGGCGAGAGCGCGCCCTTTTACCGCTTTTTCCGACAGGATGCCCATTATTTTGGCGGCGGACGGATTGAGGCTCGCAATGCGATTATCATAATCCATCACCACTACCCCCATCGGCGAGGCATGGATCAACAAATCGAGAAACTCGTTCTGCTCCCGCAACTTCAGCCGCTCGTCCTTCAACTGTTCCATCATCTTATTGAAGATATCCACTACCCGGTCGGCTTCGTACTGCCCCACCTTCCGCAGGCGCGAACTGAAATCCTGTTCCCGCAGCAAATCCATCCCGTTACTTATATTTTGCAAGGGGCGTACGGCTTTCCGGTAAAAAAACGCCAAATAGATGAGTACGATAATGATGAGCGCCTCTACCACAATCGCTTTCCACGACACCTCCTGTTGCAAGCTTTCGTAAAAAGTGAAGGCGAAAACGCCCAGCAGTAACATAATCAAGATAAGGAAGTAACCTCGCAACTTCATATCATATTCCGTATTTTTCCATCCGCCGGTAAAGCGCCGCCCGGCTTATGCCCAATGCTTTCGCGACTTTAGACAGATTGCCGTTGTACAGGTCGATATGTTGACGGATGGATTGTTCTTCCATATCTTCGAGCGTGAGGCCGGTAGGAACCGGATTACGTCCCGTCACGCGCTCGCCGTTTTCGATTTGCGCAGCGATATCGTGTTCGTCGATAAGGCTCTTTCCGCTGACCAAAATGGTACGGTCGACAAGGTTTTTCAACTCACGGATATTTCCCGGATAGGGTTGTTTTTCGAGCAATCCGTATGCTCCAGGCGTGAAATTGACCTTCGGCAAGCGGTTTTGTTGCGTGAGTTTATCGGCAAAAAAAGCGCTCAACAGCGCAATATCTTCTTTCCTCTCCCGTAATGCAGGGAGATGTATCTGTATCAGATTGATGCGGTAATATAAGTCTTCGCGGAAAGTTTTGTCGCGAACCATCTGCGGCAAAACGGCGTTGGTAGCGCTCACGACCCTCACATCGACCTTCCTCGGACGGCTGTCGCCGAGGACTTCGAACGTTTGATCCTGCAACACGCGCAACAGTTTCACCTGACAGGTCAGATCGAGCTCGCCGATCTCATCCAAGAAGATGGTTCCTTTGTCGGCCAACTCGAAGCGTCCCGTGCGGTCGGCAAGCGCATCGGTAAAAGCCCCTTTTTTATGCCCGAACATTTCACTCTCGAAAAGGCTTTGCGACACCCCGCCCAGATTGACTTTCACGAAACGGTTGCCCCGCCGGCCACTGTTACGGTGAATGGCTTCGGCAATCAATTCCTTGCCGGTTCCGCTCTCACCGGTGATGAGTACCGACGCATTCGTGTCGGCAATACGGGCAACGGTCGACAACACCTTCACCAATGCATCGGAGTGGCCGATAATCGCCGAAAAGTCGTACCGGTCATCGAGTTCTTTGCGTGTCGAGGGCGCTTCCTCAGCACTTTTACCTTTACTCAGTTCCAATGCCGTCGCCACCGATTTCAGCAGTTGACGGTTGTCCCACGGCTTAGTGATAAAATCGAACGCACCGGCCTGCATGCCTTTCACCGCCAGCGCAATCGAACCCCAACCGGTGATAAGAATGACCGGCGCATCGGGACACAGCACACGCATCCTCTGCAAAAGCTCCAAACCCTCCTCGCCTTTGGTCGTCAACGAAAAGTTCATATCCATCAGCATCAGTTCGGGAACGGTATGGCGCACGAATGTCAGCGCTTCTTCGGGTGAAGAAACGGTCTCCGCTTCATATCCCGCGCGCTTCAACAGAAAAGAAAGCGAGGAACGCACGCCCGCATCGTCGTCAATGATAAGAATCATTCCAATTTTGATTTTAAGTCCTGTATATCCATACCGTAATGTGCACTCCGTTTATCCGGTCCCTTTTCATAAATCTCTTCTAAAGTATAGGTTTTTTCCAACAGCAGACGCTCTTCAATCGTTTCTTTAACCTGCTCTAAACAAGACCGTTCAAACATACTCATTATTTTACTCAATGGATTAAGCAAAAATACGCAATATTTTAAGACGAACCATCGTAATACTTCGTAAATGTATTTCGAAATCATTTATATAGCTTTTCTTTCCTTTTTACTCCCTGACCAACCGTTCGAACTCCGCATCGAGATTCGTGCCATTTATAAAATCGTATAGGGCGACACTGCGGATCTGATACAGGTAATACCAGTAAAGATGCATCTCCGAAATATATTTGGCTCGGGCATTGTCCTTCGATACCTGCGCGTCGTTCAAGTCGAGCGTGTTGATCTTGCCGATCATAAACGATTCGACCGAAGTGGCATACCGCTTCTGCGCAATCTCATCCGCCTCCCGTGCGATGCGCAACTGCCGGGCCTGATTGTTGTAATGTTCGACCAATAAAAAGATATCCTGATTGAAATCCATCTGCTCCTGCTTCAACCGAGAAGACACGACCTCGCGGTTCGATTCCGCGACCTTCACCTGTCCTTTGCGTTTCCCCCAATCGAGAATGGGAATTTTCACACCGACCTGCACAATCTGATAATCCATCAGGTTACGGTAAGACGAACCGAATTGCCGGTCCTGCCCGGTATAACCCAAGGAAGCATAGAGGCTGATTTCACGCTGCTCCCCTTTAGCTTGCGCCACTTCATAATCCGCTTCCAGTTGCCGGCGACGGATGTTGCGCGCAAAAGGATTATTCTCCTGCGCTTTCGACAAGACGCCGGTATATCCGATTTCAGGATAATCGGCTATCTCGGGAATGGCGGAATTGATACTGTCGTTTTCGCTTAGGCCCAAAAACGATCGAAGCTGAAACATCGCCGCATTCAGGTTCGATTGTTCACTGGTCAGGTTCGATGAGGCTTTAAGGGCGGCGAGTTTCAACTGTAGCAATTCGTTTTCCGATATCTGCCCCATCTTGCGGCGCGCCTGCGCAATTTCGTAAATACGGTCGGCATTCTCTTTATTCTGATGGGCGATGTGCAGGTTTTCTTTCGCCAGCAGCAACTCGAAATAATACGTAATGGTTTTTAGCGTCACCTTCTCTACATCTTCCAAATAAGAAGCCTGCGCTTCCCGGTAACGCACCGGTTCGATACGGCGTTTCCATTTCAAATTATTCACGCCGAAAACAGGCTGCGTTAACGTCACACCGACCGGTATGCTCATATAATAACGGCTCGCTCCCGGCATATTCAAGGGACTTACGAATTGCAGCGACGAATTCATCGAGAGCTTTCCGCCTGTCAGCCAAATATTCTGATCGACGGATATCTCACCGCTCATTTGCAACGAATTATCACGGATATATTTATACGTACCGTCTTCCGACTGATACAAGCTGTAGCTGCGCCGGTAATCAGGCAGCGTGCCTTTGAAATTCACCTCCGGAAGCAGATCAGCCCGGTAGGTGCGAAATTCCCAGTACGATGTTTTCAACTCATTGAGGGCGACAGCCGCATCGACCGATTGCCGTCGTGCCGTTTCAATGGCTTCGGAGAGCGTCAGCGTTTGTTGCGCCGACACCCCGAAACCGATTGAGATTAAAAAAAGTAGCGTTATAAAAAGAATTTTGTTCATTGTTTTAGCTATCAACATTCATCCATTAGTCATCTGTAATTAGTAATTAGTCATTTGTAATTTGTAATTTGTCATTTGTCATTCGTAATTCGTAATTTGTAATTCGTAATTTGTAATTAACATTTTACTCTTCTCTCAACGCCACGGCAGGCGGCACGTGTACAGCCTTATGGGCAGGGAACCAAATGCCGAGCAGAATCATCGCCGCCAACAATAGAAAAGTAACGACAAAACCGATCGCATATCGCCACATATTGAACTCCCAATAATAATGCAGGATTTCCATCTTGCCGAGAAACGCGAAGAGCGCCATCACCGGCACAATCGCCAATGTCAGCAACAGCAATCCTTCGGCATAATACAGTCGAAGCGCACCTTTCGATGTTTCGCCGACGGCGATGCGCACGCCGATTTCTCCCCTCCGGTATTGCGTGCGAAACCAAAACGTGCCGGTAATCCCCAAAAAGATATTGACCAATAAGAAAAGGATGATAAAGAAACGGATTTGCAAATCGTTGATATTATCCTTCTGAAACGCTTTTTTATTGGCGGGGATAGACTGTATCTCGCTCAGATAATAGTTTCCGAGGCGTAACTGCTGCGTCATATCCTGCCGGAAGCGCAGGATAAAATCGTGATCTTCCTCCGGTTTTACCCGTACGCAAAACTCTAAAATCGATATATATCCATCTGAGAAAGCACCGAGGGATTCGTCATTTATCGCATCCGCATAATAAGAACTCCAACTTGAGAAATTATCATAACGAATGACGGTAGAGACGGCCCCTACACGATACATCTGAGCCGAATCGCTTTGTTCGAAAGAGACGAATTGTCCGACGGCTGACTCGCTGTTTTTAAACAATTTCTTTTCTACATCGGGAGAAATAACCAGTTCGTTCCGCTCCAAAGCCCGTACGAGTTCATCGATACTTCCATTCTTCGACTGATACCTGAACACTCGAAAAAAATCGGGTGTCACTTTCCGATGCAATACGCCCTGTATTGTTAATGTATCGTGATATATATTTTGTGAACGATTACCCCCGTTATGGGGACTTGACACAAACGAAATACTGGCCGCTTCCACCATCGGATTATGCTGCATACGCTCTAACGCCGTATGCAAATACCCCACCCGCGCATCTTCAGGAATATCTTTTATATATTCAGGACTGCTTTCATTCAGCAACCCCAAGCGCATGATGTACGTATGTTCGGTATCGAAACCCAACGGTTCGAAATAATTCGTCAACGACACATACATATAATCGACCATATACCATAAGAACAGGCCAACCAACAGCAATTCAATCCACACGCCGATATTGTGCTTCCGTTCATTCCAAATCACTTTAAATAAATGTCTAATCATTTTTTTTATAGGTTTTATTTTGATAAAATGGATTCGACAATGGGTTTACGGGATGTGCGCCATGCAGGAATCATCGCCGAAAGCAAATTCAATACTACGCAAAAGAGAAAGGCGTACAAAAAGATCACCGGATTGAGCAAGGATACCGGGTTTAACGAGACTTCTCCCAGTTGATACGCCATATCACTGTTCCCATAAATCATACCTTTGAAGAGATAGGCGGCCAAATAGGAAAGCAATAATCCGATCACTCCCCCCAACAATGTTTGCAACAGGCTTTCCCATAAGATTTGTGAAAGGAGATTGCCGCGTGTAGCACCGAAAGCGCGGCGGACGCCCAGTTCCGACAATCGTTTCTGCATCCGAGAGCCCATCATTCCCGACAGATTAATGGCAGGGACAATCAACAGTAAAAGCAACACAATGAGATATTGCCTGACGACGCTCTTCATATCGGGTTCTTCATTCGCCCATTTACGGTGGATATAGACAAAATGCGTATCGGGTTGATTGCGATAAAACGCTTCATAATCGGTAAGCGACGCATTGAATTTTTGCCGCAACCGTTCGGCTTCCTGCTTAATGCCCGGAAAATCCGCCTTCGACTGCGCTAATATAAAAACACGGCAAGCCCCGGTTATCCCATTGGTCTCTTCTATCTGTACTTCAGAAGTAATGGGCATCCACACCTGTGAGTAAGCTGCCGTCGCCAAGGTCGAAACATCTTTCACCACTCCACAGATGATATATTCGGTGTAATTAAAGAGAATCGGCTTGCCGGTAACCGAAGTCGTGCCGAAAATCTCGCGCGCGACCTTTTCGGTAATCACCGTCTTACGCAGGCCTGCATCCACATCGGCCTTCGTATAAGGTTTCCCATCGATGAAAGAGAAGTCGAAGACTTTCCAGAAAGCCTCATCGGTAAGCATCTTGTCGAAACTGACGGCTGTTTTCCCGGCCGGCAATGAGGCCAACAACGGTTGAGCATACGCCGATACAATGGTTACGGCTTCGGGTGTTTGAAGGGCTTTAAAACACTCTTTGGCCATCACATACCCCATAGGGCCGTTAGAAGAGCCTGTGTTTTTACCTCCTTTTTCCCGGCTGCTCACCCATTTCACATAGAGCATCCGGTCGCGGTTGGTTTCAGGGGGATACGGCGCATTCTTCACCTCATACGACATGACGATGACCATAATCATGCAAATGGCCAATGCCGTCCCGATAACGGATATCGCGCTCAGCACCGGATTTTCCTTCAATAAGCGCCATGCTTGTTTAAAATAATGTTTGATCATATTTTGCTGTCGAAAGTCGAAAGTCGAATGTTGCCGGTCACCAGTCACCAGTCACCAGTCACCGGTCGTCTGTCTTTCGACTTTCGACCTTCGACCTTCGACTTCATTTGCTAATCTGCTAATTTGCTAATTTGTAATCCCCGATCAGTCTTCCTTTTCAATCGAACTGGAACGGTCTTTGTCTTTCTCGATGCTTTTGGGATTGCCCTTATAGGACACATCGCTCGCTCCGAAAGCGGAG